>Ga0307512_10001329_pt1 | contig 35277 bp, 33 predicted proteins | sample 14_EM_MG_FD_200267 | JGI IMG/M metagenome (GOLD analysis project Ga0307512, IMG submission 200267) | Populus trichocarpa ectomycorrhiza microbial communities from riparian zone in the Pacific Northwest, United States - 14_EM | ecosystem: Host-associated > Plants > Roots > Unclassified | place... | reverse complement strand
GCGCCGGGGCTCAGCAGGCCCGCCGCGATGCTGGGGACAGCAAAGATGGTGCTTGATGGGCAGCATCCGGCGATTATTAGGGAGCAGGTTAGTACGCCTGCCGGGTGCACGATTGCGGGGTTGCTGGCGATGGAGGATGGACGGGTTCGGAGTGTTATTGCGAGGACGATCCAGGAGGCGACGAATGTTGCGGGGGGGTTGGGGAAGAAGAAGTAGATGGGGGGAGGGCTAGATATCATAGACGGCACGGGTAGAGAAAAGGGCAGGTGCCCAGGGTAGACAAATATAGTAGACAGTATTGCTTCTCTTATTGGTAGGTCTCGAAGACCACCAGCCCATCAGTTTTTATGAGTATTTGGGTACACCGATCTAGCCTTTCCGTCTCCACATGACCCAAATGCTGGCGCCGAAGACAATGAACGGGTTCAGATGCAACATCCTACCTCAACTTCTCCCCTTCCATCTGGACTTTCCTTCCATTGCTTCTGCCCGTGATGGAGCCGGATGCCTTACAAGACCATTTATCATCGGGCGAGGAAATGCCTTAACGTTCTCGTCACAGACTGCATGTGTTCTCTCATCTGTTCCAATCCGCGGCCCAGGTACTCTGCAAGCCAAGGGGAAAGCTCGTTACTATGTACTGACAGGAAGGTAGGCAGGTTGGTTACCTCTGTCCAACCAATGGGTGAGTAAGGTGTGTAGCTGTAGAGAGGGGCTGAGCAGTCGTATTATGTGCTACACAAACCAAGCGTGGGCTTAACTGAAACGTCCAAAGACTCTCATTTTTCCCGCCAATCCCCGCTAGTACCGGTGTCCAGACGGCTTATTGGAGGGCTATAAAGGTTAAGGTTTCCATAGAGAGCAACGGGTTACATTTTCTTCCCCAACCCAACACGTGAGCCCGACAGCAACTTCTGCATTGTGAGAATAGATCAAAAAATTATTCATGGCCGTTGTAAGCAGGTTCGATTCCATTTAGCAGACATGGATATACCACGAATAGTAACATGATTTCAATCTCCCTCTATCTCTCACCATTAACTTAGCTCCGTTATCATCATAATAAGCATGTAAAGATATAGCCGGTTACTGTCCTTTATGTGAAGAATCAGACCAACAACTCCCTTCCCCATTTCCTTTGTTCCGGTGTAAATACGGATGAAAAACTGACAAACAATCGAAACCTGCAAAATGTAAACATCTTCAGCAAAAACTGTCCACCAATTATCATACAATCTTCATTTCGTCCGGTTGAACCACAAATACAATAAGTTAGCTAAAACAGCAAGTGCTATGTATGAACAAAAGTATCGATTCTTTTGCCTTATCCTCAGGTACATTTCTACTCACGACTTCGCATACCTTTCAAGGGAAACATTGGTGGTGCACTTCTTGAGATTCTTAGTATGGTGCAACTTCCCCGGAAGAACAGTGCGTACGGCCTTTTCGATGGTAGCCCATTCCATAGCCGAGGCCTCTGCCATGGTAAGGTAAGACTTCTTGCTTTCCTCAGGAGGTTGTTTGGCGGTATTTTTGGACTTAATCAACTCGGAAGCTGCAAGTCCTTGTGGAGAAGGCTCGCTGAGAAACGGTGAAACTGACAACTCCAGAAGGAGGGCATAAAACTGAGGATAGTTAGTATATGTTCTTGAATACATCAAGAAACAGGAACAAACCTCCAACACCTTCCTCTCAGCACCAACAGCCTTTCCGAGTGCTTCAAACCCACTCAAAATATTGATGTCAGCATCCACTTGAATGCCCTCAGCCCCAAATTCAGCTGCCTTCACCAGTTCGTACTTCTGGGTATCCGTAAATCCCGAGCACCTGATTCCCACACGGAGCAAAGATTTAAGCAAATCAAGATCCAAATTAGGCATCGTCCTTCCCCGTTTGATCTGACGCTTTAGAATGTCGATGGCGGAAAATAATGCCTGATAGATGTAATCGCGTTGCTGGATGGTGTAAAGATCGATGGAAAACCATGGAAATTTCGAGACAATCGACATGAGTGACTGGAATGGCCTCTGCAAACACTTGCGGCTAAACGGACTCTGCTAGAGATTAGTCTCATGCCTGAGAAACAATTACTCGTAGGGTTATACCCGGTGAGGTGTCCTGGCATGGTTGACAATCAACACAAGTTCTTCGCGGGATATGATCTCAGTTTTGGCCCCAAATTCCGATTTATCTGGGGAAATATTTGGAATAACGCCATCCCAAACGATCCCCTTCGCCCTGGGGAAAACGTCTTTCATGAGCTCTGCTGGATCAACAACGTCCAGCGAGAGGTGTCTGTTGCCGAGAACACGAGAACGACGGCGGGAGACACATTTCCAAGCATCTTTCGCATTCATAAACTCTACGTATGCGTCCATAGTTTTTCCCTGTGTCATCAGTAAATGTTCTAGAATTCCCATAGGAAGAACCTACAGTAGATCTATCCATTATGACATGAACACCAATGCTTCCAAAATCTTCTGGCACAATATTGGAATTCTTGCCGAGAAATTCCAGCAGCTCTTCTGAGGTGACGTTATAAGGGATCTGTCTAGACTATCAGTCGTGAAATTATATCTGTGAATGCAGGGAAACAGACATTACCAATCTTGACGCAGCTCCAATTCTGGGGCAAAGAATTCCTTCCGAGGTCAACAAAAGGTGCGTTCTGAATAGCTGTCTCGGTGTCCATCATCAACATATTGCTCATGTTGGCTGCATTGGGGTTGGCCGCCATGCTAAGGGGAGCAGCCATGTTTGTAGTGAGATGAGCAGCTGACATGACTGGCTCAGGGGTGGCAATGGTCTTTTCTATTTTTAAAGGCGAGTAGCAATAACGGCTGGCAGGTGTGGGACTAGAAAATTGCACCGCTCCAGTCGATGACACCGGCGAGGCTACAAAAGATGCGGGCGAGTAGACAGTGCTTGGAGAATAGAGACTCTGTGCAATAGAATCTTGTCCTGGGCGGATTGGATAACCCGGAGGCTCGAGGCTAATCATGTTCCATACACGCTGGTTGTGTATTAGTAGAGATCAGCTAAACGGGGAAAACATGTGCATACTTCACTACATCCACAGTACACTTCACTGCCATGAAATACAGTACCCCAGAACCTTCCAGCACACTCAATACATATAAGGCAACCGCATGGAACAACCTTCAGTTTCGGGTCAAACAGGCACTGTGAACAGCCCAAGACCATCTTTCCATATCTAGAAGTCTTACGCACCCCCCGAGACCCTGAGGTAACATTGGTATCTTTGGGGGCATCAGATCCATGAACTGACGCAGTAGATCCGAAAGTATTCTCGGCAAACTTGGAAATTGATTCAGGCGAGTCGTTTGTCCAAACAACTTTTTCCTTGCCCTTAGGTTCCTTCTCCGGTTCGATGGAACTCAGAGTAGTCTGGCTGTCAGACCCCACAGAGTCATTCTTCCAGCTAACTGCAGTAGCTCTGTCAGATGAGTTGGCAGTAGACATAGAAACTGAACGATTGACAACTGATCCCATGGGAACTCGGACATGATGCTGCACGTTGTGGATGTCTTGAGGGGCTAGTTGGGACGAAGCTTTGTGTGGATTCTCGTTCTCCTTGTGGTTCGTAGCCTGGAGCACTGTAGTTCCAGATCCAACATTTCTGTTCGAGGGTCCTGTGATGTTGTTTTCTTTTCCATTCACCCTCTGCTTGATTGAATCTTTCTTGACCCTCAACGAGTTGCAAGCTTTGAGAGAGTCAATAGCCGTCCTCATGTCTGCGGGCTTTGAATCATTTTCGTCAGGACGAGTAATCCTAACAGCTGGAATCTGGCGGGGAGGAGCAAAGTCGACTCCAACAGGATAACCGTGCATGAGTCCCGCATCACACTTGCGGCCATCGGGGCTAAACGGGATTCCATCCACATCAATAGGGCATGAGCACGCAGGATGTCCTCCACCTTTAATAGGAGAAGGAGAAGCAGAGAAGGGCCAGTTCTTGAAGGGGTTGTACATCGAATTCTTGTCCCAAATAGACATCTTGAGAGGAATGGATACGCAGAAAAGAGTAGGATAGCTGAGAGATTTGGAAATTTGAAACACTACAATATAAAGAAGTGAGGAGGACGCAAGAAAATTATCTGACAACGTAAACTGAATGATGGAATGCGTTAAACGAAGAAAGATGGAAGGACAGGAAGTTAGAGATGAAGAGGTGAAGTGAGGTGAAGGAAGGAGGGAGTGGATGGGAGGCTGAGGACATGAGCAAGCAAGAATACATAAACAGCGTGGGTTGGGGTTAGTCTCATTCGGCACTAGAATCACAAACTGAACTGAGTAAATCTCGCCAAATCTCAAGGTTCAATACCCATACTCGATATATACAATTAAATCCTCCATCATTCTGTCGATAGGTATGTAAATACCCTCACCAACCATACCTCGATGCAGCCTCCTTCCGATTCGACTTTCCCCGAGCAAAACTCTCTTCCAAAGCGCCTCGCTGTGATTGTGCAACTGCATAAAACCGTCCAGTCAGTATCACAATTGCAATCCGTATAAAGGTCAAGAAGCACTCACCATTGAGCAATGATTGAAGCTGGTGTCGTCCAGGGGCAACAGTCCTGACTGGTTTCACTTCTTGTGCTAGACCCGATTCTCTGTCCCTCTCATTCTGGTTATACTCTTCGTCGACGCTGAACGTGGCGAATTTGATGGGCTCTTTCCCAGGTCCATGTCTTCCATATAACTGTCGCATCTTCTTGCAATCAGTAGCCGCCACCTTAAAACACATCCAGAAAGACACCTACTGCGTTCTGGTCCAGACCTGCTTCGCGTGCCAATGATTCGAGGTCTTGGGGCTGAGTAACACTCGAACTTGCGGCATATGAGCTTTGTTGTACACTTGCTGCGCTGCCCGCATCAAAGCCCGGTTCTTCATCGAGATATTCTGTCTCCTCCTCCGGTTTCCGAATAGGCTTTGCTGCTTCTAGCATGATAGGCTTGTACTCTCCGGCCGATATTGAACTGGTAGCTTTCAATTTAGGATTGCTCGCCACCGTTGTAGCTATTCCGTAATGATTTGTCAACAAAAGCTCCAAGAAAAACGAAGGTATCCAACTAACCTGATCCAAACAACGAAACCTTTGGTTTTGACGGTTCCACCTTTGGCTTCCCGCTTGCACCAACAGCCCCTTTCTTCCTAAACGCGCTCATAGGCTGTATCGGTTTCCTCGCAACTGACTGTGGTACAAACATTGTATTACTCGCACTAGTTGCCTTCCCGACCTCCAGTTCCGTTTGCTCCGCTGCATTCTCGCTTTCCTTTGAGCTTCCAGACTCTGCATCCTTTACGTGGTCAACTGGTTCACTCGTTGCTGCGGATGCGCCATTTTCTCTCTTTGCCGCGCCAGATCGCTTGGGCGCCGGCAACAAGGCACTCAACCCCGACATCCCTCCAGTTCTTGCCTTCTTCGCGGGTCGTCCATCTTCACCGTCCTCGTCAAACTTTGGTAGGGTGACGACAATCTTCTTTGGCGCGTCTTTATCGGCAGTGGGGTCTTTGTGTTTTCGCGATTTCGGTTTTGGGAGGAGCGCGGAAAGACCTGACGGTTTGGGCAGCGGCGGCGAAGCTGCACGCGTGGGTGCGGGTGCGGACGCGATTATCTTCTGCTCGAAATCGGAGGCGTCGCTGTCGGAGTAGTCTAGGTCAAGCATCTTTTTCCGATGTGTTGGGGTTGACGTGAAAGGAGCTTGGAGCAGTTGCCATCCTTGCCTGTTGGAACGGTTGTGCTCAACGGGGAACTCCAGCCGTAACGCTTATAAGTCACTCGGCCAAGAAATGCCCTTCGTCCTTATCAAGCTCGCTATGTGCCAATTTTAGGAGGCGACTGACTTGTGAAAGTGCAGACACAGTGTTCTCCAAAATGTAAGGCCATAATCTTAATCATGATGTGTATCAATCATTATGGTTCGGAAGCTATCAATTTTCCACTTCACCAAGCCCAAAAGCACAGAATAAAGAAAACATACCGTTCAATTTTACCGTTCTGTTGACCACAATCAATACGGAAGTAATCAGCCCCACCCACACCAACCAGCTAACTGAGCTCAGGTATTTTGACGCTTCAGCGCTTCACCATGCCCAACCCTGTGCTGAGTACATAGCCGGCGTCATGTGACAGTTACACATATATCCGGTTTCTCAGGCCAGGCCGTTCGATACAGGACCTCCCAAACACGTTTAGGTGCATGCGTGTAACATGGTCTGATGTGGTGGGGTTTATGGGGGGGAGTGAACCAACATATAAAACTTTGATGGTTCTATTCAACTCTATTCGATCATTCGACCCCCTAGCCGCGTTTAAATACAGCTACGCCCACCTTACAGCTTCAACCAATTTGCGTTTCCTCAGCTCTTCGATATATCCCGTCTGAGCCTTGCGAATACTATACACGGTCCAAAATCAATTTAGCACCAGCACAAAAATGGTACTACCCGTCCACACCATCCGCCATTACTCGCACCACGCAATGAAGACCTCAAGGTCCCCACAAGCAATCGCCATTTACTCCTACTTGGTGGTTCGTCCTCTCATACTGCGCTGTTCACGCCGAACCTGAGACTTAATGCCGTAGATTGGATTTGTATTGCCATTCGCCGGTCCTGCAGCGTCTAGGATTAAGGGCGGAACCGGCGAGGAAGGAGAGGAAAGGTATGCAGATGGATTGAGGGATAACTAGTGGGCTGTACTGACTCAGGCACTTAGTTCGAATCTTTCTCTCCATCATTGCTGTCGTTGAACAAATATCGACAAATATCGCGGAGTTGACGGCATGGTTTTCGAGGCGTTCGTGGAGTTGATATATCGCTGTTTTTTTTCTCTGCCAGAGCTTCTTCGCTTGTTATCCAACCCAATAAATCTTCCTTTCCTTCATAGTTGTTTAAAATACAGCTTCCTGGACAAATCTGTATGAAACGAAAAAAACTTAATGTCACAAAATGGAGAGTATCTCGACCCACTGTTCCTTCCCTTCTCCCGCCTCTTGAACTAATGTACACCACTCCTTCGCACACCCGCGGGATCAGCTAAACCGATCTCCTTTCGGACTTCGAAATGCCTCCGTAGCCTCGTATTTCGATTTCTCGCGTACCAACTGGCCTTCCGTCTGTGGTTCATGTCGTGTCGGTGCGGGATCGGAGCTTGCCTCGGCGGCGGGACTCCTCGAGCTGAACTCGTTCTCGTACATCATATTTTGTTCACCTAATCCTACATCAGCTTCCACGAGAAGGCTGGTGGGCGATGCGGGGTCCTACGCTGCTTCCGCTGAAGCTCCATGTGCTTTCTGCGTCGCTCAGCGTCGATATCCTTTTTGGCGAAGTAGTAGGCTCCTCCGCCAGCAACAATTAGGGCTCCCCATCCATACCTTAATGCTGTGAGCCGAGGCGTAGGACTGACGAACTGGAGGAGGGGTACCAGAATGATTTGACCTAGTTACGTCATAAGATATTAGCAAAGTTTGTGGAGAGGGAAATGGATGAGTAATTTACAGTGTTCATTGTATCCAAGGAAATTGAATTCTCGAGACCGGAGTTGCAGCTTTTGGAGGGGTTTTATGGAGGAGGATTTTCGGGTATTTTGAAGGGCGCCGAATGTCGGCAGGTTGTATCAGGCCACTTGAAAACGTACGCCAATATTAGATTAGATCTGATTGATAATAAAGCTACTTAGCCTAATGAGTCACTCAAGGCATTGCCACCTAGAGTAGCTTCAATGCTTGTCCTCTCATCAACCAACCTCACATCCTTTGACAACTACTGCAACAATTACCGCCGCCCGCAAACATACTTGACATGCCGCCCAAACGAAAAGCGGGTACCAGCAGCTGCAAGCCATATCCTTGGACACGCTTGATTAAGCTTGCTAACAATTCTATTAGCTGCCGCTGGCGCCGGTCCAAAGCGCTCGCGCACTGCGACACCAGCAGCTTCCATCGACAGTCAAGATGATTACTCTGACGACAGTGACGATGGCGCGGAGGAAGAGAATATGTCAAGTTCGAGCTCACAGGAAGTGCTGATTCTGTTCTTCAGTTACTAATATTACCTTCGCAGGGGTGATCAACAAGTTCACCATTAAACAGGGAGATGGCGAGAATGCTGTCGCCAGCAAGCAATTCGACGCAGCGTCAAAATTCTTCACCAAGAAAGGCCGCGACAATACACATTTGCAACTAAAACCTGGTCACTCCTCGCGGCCGCTATGGATCAACCCCGATGGTACCATCATCATGGAGAGTTTCTCGCCACTGGCTCCGCGAGCAACGGAGTTTTTGACCACCATCGGTGAACCTCAGTCGCGACCACAATATTTACACGAATACAAGATCACAGCCCATTCGCTATATGCCGCCGTTGCATCGGCTGGACTCACGCCACAGGATCTTCTTGGGACACTCGAACGGTTTTCGAAGATTGCCGTGCCTCGGTCGATTGCAAAATTTATCAAAGAGACCACCGAATCTTACGGGAAAATAAAGCTAGTTTTGAAGGATAACCGATATTTCATCGAAAGCAAAGACCCGCAGATGCTTCAAAGGTTGCTCACAGATCCAGAAATTGGGCCACTGAGATTGCAGGGGGATGTGGTGAAAGAGAGGGCTCCCCAGATGCGAGGTCTTGTTATTCCGGGAACCAAGGAGGCCGCTGGTATCAAGCAAGCTAATCAGCCACCGCCACCGCCGCAAGGGGCTGCACTACCTGGTGCAGAGACATCGGCGGAGGACATATTTTCGTCCATCACTGCTATTAAGGAAGATGAGGAAGGAGATGACGATGAAGATGAAGATACGGTGCATTCGTTTGAAATTCATTCGGAGTCGGTTGAAGCCGTACAGAAGCGCTGCTTCACCTTGGGATTCCCGATTTCGGAAGAATACGCGTTTCGAGATGATACAAAGAATCCCGATTTGAATATAGATCTCAGACCGCACGCTCGAATCCGATCGTATCAAGAAGTTAGTTTGAATAAGATGTTCGGTAACGGACGAGCAAAGAGCGGTATCATCGTCTTGCCTTGTGGTGCCGGTAAAACATTGGTCGGAATTTCTGCCGGTTGTACCATCAAGAAGAGTATCGTAGTTTTGGCCACATCAGCGTGAGAATTTCCAGTCCAGTATATGCTCAATTGCGATTATTTATGCATTTGTTGCCTCTTTCACTGGATTTACTAACATGTCGTGAAGTATGAGCGTTGTTCAGTGGCGACAGCAGTTTATCCAGTGGAGCAACATTGACCCAGATCAAATTGCCGTGTTCACGTCAGAAAACAAGGCAGCGTTTAAAGGTGATGCTGGTATCATTGTCTCTACGTATTCCATGGTTACGCAAACCCGCGGTCGGTCTCACGACTCAGAGAAGATGATGCAGTTTCTGATGGGTCGTGAGTGGGGCCTGTTGATTCTCGATGAAGTCCACGTCGTGCCTGCTGCGATGTTCCGTAAAGTCTTAACGTCTATCAACTCTCATGCTAAGCTGGGATTGACAGCTACACTGCTGCGTGAGGATGACAAAGTCTCCGATCTCAATTTCCTCATCGGACCGAAGCTGTACGAAGCCAACTGGATGGAACTGGCAGAACTCGGCCATATCGCGAAAGTGCAGTGTGCCGAGGTGTGGTGTCCGATGAGTCCAGAGTTTTATACGGAGTATCTAAATGAACCGGACGCACGCAAGAAGACATTGCACTATATCATGAATCCTCGAAAGTACGTTTGCCCAAATTGCTGTGTTGTGATGACTCGCTGACATTGTTAACCAGATTCCAAGCGTGCCAGTTTCTCATTGACCATCATGAAAAGCGTGGCGACAAGATCATCGTTTTCTCAGATAACGTCTACGCATTGAAAGCTTACGCCCTCAAGCTCAATAAGGCCTTCATCTATGGTGAAACGCCTCAGCAAGAGCGTATGACTATTCTTGAAAACTTTCAGCTTAACGACCAAGTCAACACTATTTTCCTCTCCAAGATTGGAGACACCTCGCTCGATCTTCCTGAAGCTACGTGTCTCATCCAGATATCATCTCACTACGGTTCTCGTCGTCAGGAAGCTCAGCGTCTCGGCCGAATACTCCGAGCAAAACGTCGAAACGATGAAGGATTCAACGCATTCTTCTATTCACTTGTTTCCAAAGACACTTCGGAGATGTATTACTCGTCAAAGCGGCAGGCATTCTTGGTCGACCAGGGCTACGCCTTCAAGGTGATTACGCACCTTCAGGGTATCGAGAAACTCCCGGGACTGGCATACTCGACTCTTACGGAGCGGAAAGAACTTCTCGAAGAGGTTGTATTGCAGAACGCAGAGTCAGGCACACAGGAGAAGGATGACTTTGATAATGCGACGGGATTGAGTTATAATGCGCAACGCAGGGGAGGGTATAGGCGGACAAAGGGCAAGCTCAGCGAACTTTCTGGTGGTAATACAATGGCGTATATGGAGCGGAATAAGAGCAGGAATAAGGAGCTGAAGGGAGGAAAGAGCGCCTTCTTCAAAAAGTTGAATAGAGATACCGAGAGGAGGAAAAAGGAGCAGATGGCCATGTTGCAGTAATTTGAGGAGATGGATCTTGGGTTATGCTTATGACAATGCCGTTGACGAATTGCTGCATTTTTGATTGTTTGCGTTTTGTATACTAGATTTTGAGTAGTAATGACCTTGGACCGTCCTTGATTTTTAGGTTCTGTATGACTGAGTCGTGGTAGGTACATAGATGTTCTCTTGCGTGAGAGTTTATGATGCCGGTGCCAAGATAATGCCCTAAAAAACGCAGTCTAGTATTGTGTGTGTGCGTGGGGAAGCGAAACGACGGCATATTCATGAAAGAACAACCAGCTCGACAACTGCCCAACGCCCGACGCCCGACGACAATTCCCGCCATCCCGCCGCTACACTCAAGTTTTTCACGAGCGCCGATACATCAAAATGGCTGACGCAGACTATGTGAGTTTTTCGATCAGATCGCACCGGAGTTGGATGGAATTTGTTTGAATAGAGAACTTTTTACTAACACCCAAAAGGATCCCGTTGCTGCTGAGGGCATGCCTTGACCTTCTCGCGTTCTTCAATGGGGACTCGCTAACCCACTAGAACAGAGAAGAAGAAGGCCAGAACCTTCCGCAAGTTCTCATACCGTGGTGTCGACCTCGACCAGTATGCCGCGCATTCCATACCTCCTCGAGAAAATACCGTTGACTGATGGCGAAAATAGGCTCTTGGACCTTTCCTCCGAGGAGCTCCGAGATCTCGTCCATGCCCGTGCCCGCAGAAGGTTCAACCGTGGTCTTAAGCGTAAGCCCATGGGTTTGATCAAGAAGCTCCGCAAGGCCAAGAAGGAGGCGAAGCCCAACGAGAAGCCCGACCTCGTCAAGACCCACCTCCGTGACATGATCATCGTCCCTGAGATGATTGGTTCTGTTATCGGAATCTACTCCGGAAAGGAATTCAACCAGGTTGAGATCAAGCCTGAGATGGTTGGCCACTACTTGGCAGAGTTCTCTATCTCTTAGTACGTACCCTTCGGGGTAATATAGGGAATGTCCGCAGCTAATGGAGGTGATATTATAGCAAGCCTGTCAAGCACGGTCGTCCCGGTATCGGTGCCACCCACTCTTCCCGTTTCATCCCCCTCAAATAAACAAGGTTCTTTCAGCTATCACGGCGTCACTTTTCTCGTTGCCTTTTGTGTTTCGATGTACCTTGGGTCTGGGGTTTGCGAAAATGGGATTGTCTTGATTTTGAAATAAATAACTGGGTTTTGCGGATCAAGACGCTGAAGAGTGTGGGTTCATTGTGAGGCTGTGTGTGGGAGGGAGAGCAAGCCGCCACCATCCGAATTGGGGGAAAGTGCTGCTATATTCAAATGGAAGATCCGTGCAATCCAAATCCAATCTACGTCGAAATTGCAACTCGTGGCTATGTTTTAGCACTTAGCGGTACCGGAGCGTAAGCCTATCACAAGTCTCGATTGCGCACGATGGAGCAGGAACACTTCATATGTAAAGAAACTTTCACCGGCTTGAAGGCTCTAACTATGTCACCGGGCCACTAGCAAAAACTCTGGTTTGTTGCTGCGGAAGTTAAGCGATGGTTTAAAGAACTGACTTGACATGGAGCTGCGGAAATTTCGGGGTTCTGCTTGAGCGACGTAGACGTATCGACTTGCCCAGGTAACTCCGTCTTCTGAGAACTATGGCGCTTCACACTCAGCATAATCTTCTTGCCGTAGTAGTTTGCATGACGACGATTGTGAGCCTGAAGCCTGGTTTATATTTTCAATTGTCTTACGCAGTTCCGGATATCCAAAATTGAAAGAATCTTGGATTAATCGGGTATCTGTTCCACGGACCTTCTGTTTGGCTTGGCAGAGCGAAACGACCTCTCAACTTGCTTCCGAGTCCTCGAGCCGCTCGTCATGAGTGAGCAAGCGCAAGTGTATAGTACAGAGCCAAGGAATTCGGATGCGACAACCATCAATCAGCTCAACTCAACTTCTGCTAACCTCCTGACAACTACAACCACAGCTGCTCTTGGACATCTTACAACTCCCGCCCCGATCTGCTTGCTCTTATAGACCGTTATACGTATTTTTTGTTTCCTCTCTCTCTCATTTTGCGCTTATTCATTAGAGTAGGTTGGTACAGCCCCTTGCTTTGTCGCTGTCTCTCTTTAAGATTCCCCCCGCCTCCGCCCTCTGTCCTGTTTACTCTACGTTACTGACTATCCAACTTGCAGAAAAACAAACATTTATCAACTTAGAACACAGTAACCATGACCACAAATCCCAAGTATGATAACTTCACCTACCCGACGATCAATCCCGAGTCTGGCTCAGGACACCCTGGACACACCACTGCAGAGCAAGACGAGAAGGTGGTTCAGTTGAGAAAGGAGCTCGAGGAGGAAAACTATACGGAGAGGTTGGATACACTTACTTTGGTACGTAATCTAGAGGCAGGATGGATCGACGATTCGTGCAATATAAACAGTTGCTGACAAGTTTTACTCATAGCTCCGGTTTTTGAGGGCAAGAAAGTTTGATGTTGCTTTGGCCAAGCAAATGTAGGCACCACCACCACCGCCATTACTTGACTACAAACACCAAGGCCGCTGTCTCGAGTACGGGCCCGAAACTTCTACGGTATCTCGGCAGCTTTGAGCCTAGACTAGACAAGCTAACGCTCGCGGTGGCGATTAGGTTTACAGACTGCGAAAAGTGGCGAAAAGAGTTCAAAGTTGACGGTATCGTCAACGATTTTGTGTACGTCGAGAAGCCGAAAGTCTTTGAGTACTATCCTCAGTACTACCATAAGATCGATAAGGATGGTCGCCCCGTATATATCGAACAACTCGGAAAGATCGATCTCCAAGCGATGCTGAAGATCACTACCGAGGAACGCATGATCCAGAACCTAGTCTTAGAGTATGAGCGCCTTGCCGAACCCCGCCTCCCTGCTTGCTCTAGAAAGGCAGGGAAGCTGTTGGAGACCTGCTGCACCATCATGGATCTTAAAGGCGTTGGAGTGACTAGCATCCCCCAGGTCTACGGATTCCTCAAGAAGGTGTCGGCAATCTCACAAAACTACTACCCCGAACGGTTGGTTCACTTCCATTCGACGAATGAACTAGTATGGCATGCTAACAATGCCACAGCCTCGGCAAACTCTACATCATCAACGCCCCTTGGGGCTTCGCGGGAGCCTTTAGCATGGTGAAGGGATTCTTGGACCCTGTTACCGTTCAGAAGATCAACGTTCTAGGCGGGAGCTACCAGTTAGCACTGCTTGAACAGATTCCGGCCGAAAATCTGCCCAAGGATTTCGGCGGACTTTGCCAATGCGAAGGAGGATGTCAGTTGAGCGATGCAGGGCCATGGAAGGAAGAACAGTATCAAGCACCGAAACCCACCCCCACGACTACCGCGCCTCCTCCAGCTGTATCAGAAAAGGAGATCACGGAGGCTTAGGCCATCATTTAGAGCACGGTGTTGATTGAAACATGGGAGTTTACTGAGCTGGTGTTAAATTTCTTCACGTCGTGTTGTCAGGTTTCTGTTTTGCTTGCATCGTGTTTTTTGTGTATGGGAGAGAGTCGGGAGGGCTATTGCTCTTTTTGAGGTATCTAGTTGGTTGGAGGGAACATAGTCGGCAACCTTTGCGAGTTTGCTGGTTATGGGTGGAAATACGTATTCACGTAATCTAAATTGGATTTACAGTAGAGCCGTTGTGGTTGTGGATTGTATGTATATCTAAACTGTTGAGATATACGCAAGTTCCACGTGCCTATGTGTTTTCTTTCAATGGGGTACCGAGTAGTGTAGCCATCATTGCACTGAAGTCTATGGCCGATGTAGGACTTCATTTTTGGTCTGCTGGTGTTAACTGCACAAATTGAACAGGTGACTTCATATTTACGCAATCACTCGCCAAATCAAATCACATCGGGAGGGGTCACCCCATGTTATCTGTTTCTACCATCTAGAGTGTTTTTACCAACTACCAGTGCCCGAGAGTACAGGGACGTAGTACATGGACGTGATGGTTTAGCGGGAAACGAGTGGTGGTCACAGTGTGAATCCACACTGCCAATCATCCCAACTAAAAGATAACATCTTCATCTTCTTCTTCCCTCAACAAATCCTCACTTGGGTTTGCATCTTCCGCAGCCTTCTCGAACTTCAACCTTCTCTCAGCATTTTCGTTTTCGGCTTCCTCGCTATCCCTTTGCTTCTTTCCTTGAACCTTCTTCAGTCTGTAAAACTCTTCTCGATCCAATTCATCGAGCTCGCTGTTGATGTACTTGATGGTGTTCTCGGTCCTGGGGATGATAACGTACTCAATCGCGTTAACCCTGCGATTGACCACTTTGATAACATCGTCCAAAATTACAAACGCCGTCTGTAGACTAGCTAGCTCCACCAGTGTCTCCACCGCTTTGCTATAGACCTCTCTCGCACGCTGCACCTGCTGACCACCCCTTCCAAGCCCCGTGAGAGCGAAATCTCCAGCTCCTTCGGTGATATACGACTCGAAAGCTGGCAGAAACACTCCAGAGACGTTCTCTTGACGGGATCGAAGGCGGAATCGCGCCGTGCTTACAACCTGTGTGATCTCGTAACTCATGTTTCCAGCACCGCCGGTCGCGTATGCTACTTCAGCAAGGGAGAAGGCTGCGATCTGCATCACACGACCCATTTTGCGCTTGGCTTCATCGATGCGACGGGTTATCTCGCGGAAGCGTTTTGTTAGGGCTTCGGATTTGCGTTTGAGGAGAGAGTGACCTGATCGTGTCAGTACATGTAACGGGGATTCTCAGAGGTTAGAGGACCAATACCAATCTCAGCGCCCTTGAGCTTTGATTTCATTAGCCCCAGAGATTGTCGGGTCGCAAAGACGGCCTCGCGGTTCTGGAGTGCGTGATGTGTAAGTCGATAGTCATTCTCAACTTGAGCAAGAAGCTTACCGTTGCTCCTGACATCGTGGTTGGATTTTAAATGAAGGTGGTGATAGAGATGGTAAGCGAGCTATTGCCGCTGAATCCAAGATGTGAGGTTACTGCTTTCGATTCCTTGTTAGTACTCAAGCCAAGCACATGATTCACATGGCTTGTCGATGTCTTCAGGGCCACTAAACTTGCAATTTATCCAGGCATAGAATAACTCGTACTCTATATTAGAGAAGTTTGCTCTGTGTTAAATAGTGTCGTGCTATTTAGCACTGCGGCAGAATGTTAAACAGAACAGAAAGTCATCCTGTTTTGTACTATCGAGCGTCCGCTATGTTTTCTAGGATGTGACACTTTCATAGAGTACCGGAGTCCAATCGCTACTCGAATGCCAAGACACGCGTATTTATCTTTCTATTTTTTATAGCAACACTACAACTCGTTTGCACAATTAACTGGGTCTTGATAAATTCAACTTGGTTTTTGCAACACTCCAATCCAAATGTTTTGTAAAAAGAATAAAAACTTGTGGACTTATTTTTGTTTAATGTTTCTGGACGATTTTAATGGATGGGTCCGTAATTTTGGCTTGGCATTCGAGTAGCGAATAGGGCTCCGGTTCTCTAACGGTTTCTGGAGGTGGTTATTTCTAGTACGTACTATATTATAGGTTTTACACGGTAAACAATAGAGCTGTTTAGCAGCTTTAGCGTAGCACTAAGTGTAGGCTGAAGTGGTGGAAAGGTTCGGTGTTTGCAATTGAGAAACTGTAGTATGCTACCAGCTCAACATTCCAACTACACACCACAACACCGCCTGCAACAGAGAAGAGCTTTCGCCACCCTTGGTTTAGTCCTTGCTGTTGCACAACGACAGAGAACTCATCAATGTACTATTCGGGACCTAAAGAATGAGGAGGAACTTGAAGGGAGTCTTACAAGGCTGGGAGAGGTTTTAAAAAACAGTATATAATTTTTCATAGACAAAAAGGGTACATACAATGGCTGTTTGGTGTAGTGGTTATCACACTTGTCTCACACACAAGAGGTCCCCAGTTCGATCCTGGGAATAGTCATAGATCACGGTGACTTGGTCTTTTTGGCGGGGTGCGGATGTTTGGGGTTAGTTTTTTGGAGTGAAAGTGCGATTGGATTCAAACAGATGGTAACATCATCATCCCTCGTGCCATTCAGACATGAATATCTTCAACATGTTCCCCCATCCAAAAATGAGTACATGTAGAGTCTGCTATTCATTATTCGTCTTGAATCCTACAGCAATTTATATACCCACCACCCGTTCAAACAACCCCACCGTTAACCAAGGAGAAGAAGATGTGTTGCATTGGCCACAGCAGATCATGCGATCCCATCGATATCCAGAGGAAACGACATATGTATGTAGCCCAGTTGGCGGCCGAGAAGGCGTTTGCGCTTGCCAAAGCTGGGAAGAATTACGCGGCTGAGGTTGTTGTGTGTTGCTGCTGCTACTGTGGGGCAAAGCGGGAGGGGAAGGTGGAGGAATGAGATAAGAGAGGGAGGAGGGGTGGTGTAGTCTCTAACTACTGCTTTAACTTTAACTATGACTTCCCCGCAGAAAACGGTGCGGAGTTCTGTGAAACAACTACCCCGCTATTCTTGCTAGGGGTCAAAATCTAGAGGAGCTTGCTACCTGTTCGGGTGCCACTCGAGCTGTGCATAAATTGTGCATCAATTGATAAGTAGTGAAGAAGAGTGAGAGACCAGTCAGGGCGCTTGAGGTTTTGTAACAGCTTTGTGATATTGGATTCGGGTTAGGGTTTGCACGTAATCAAGCTTTTTGCCGGCGAATATCCGGGTCGTTCCGGAGACCCTCCCGGATGCTTTAGAAGCACTGGCGTGGACCGAGATATCGTGATGTAACTCCGTCCTCCATCTAGCTACGTGAACCTACACCTCATTGGAAAACAAAAACAAACACATCTCCCCCACTCTTAACTTTTCCATCTACCTTCCTTCCATAACAAAGACAAAATGACTGCTCTCAAGCCTGGCGATAGCTTCCCTTCGGATGTCACCTTCTCGTAATTCTAGCCCTCCTCTACAGTGAGCGGGGTTAACACGAGCACTTTAGCTATATCCCATACTCTAGCGACGACATCAAGGTCTGCGGAAGACCCGTAAACCTTAACGCCTCCAAAGACTGGGCCGATAAGAAAGTCGTCCTCTTCGCCGTCCCCGGTATCTGTCTTCCCCTTCCCCCGCAGCAGAAGCTGATAGTTACATCCAGGCGCCTTCACCCCCACCTGCTCCGAATCCCACCTCCCCGGCTACATCAAACACCTCCAAGACCTGAAGTCGAAAGGTGTTGACATTGTTGGTACGTCTCCCCCCGCTTTTTCTCTCCCTCCTAACGGTGATAGCGGTCGTGGGGTACAACGATGCATTTGTGATGAGTGCGTGGAGTAAGGCAAATGGGATCAAGAATGATGAGATTTTGTTCTTGTCCGACGATGAGGCGAAGTTTTCGAAGAGTATTGGTTGGACTATGGGGCTGAGACTGGCGAGATATGCGATTGTGCTTGATAAGGGGAAGGTTGTTTATTGTGGGAAGGATGAGCCTGGAAAATTGGAGGTATGTATGAGAGAGTGCGTGGTGGGCATGAGGCTAATTGGGATAGGCGAGTTCGGCGGAGGCAGTGTTGGCGAAGTTGTAGGATGGGGAGTGCTACGGATATGGTGTTGTTACTTGAGATGGAGCACGCGGGGAGCGAGTGTACAGGTACTACTATGGGTCAAGGGGTTATTGCAATGACTTGCTGGCAAAATCAAGTACCGTTGTTTCTCCAGTTTCTAAAGTTCCTGCACAATCGTTCGTTTTTCGTTGTGTTTCTTGAAACTGTAGATTCACTCTCCACTCTCTGGTACCGATCCGTGGCACTGTTGGAAGAAGTAAACCGCATTTCCTCGTGGTCTCGCAAATCACGCGTTTGGCATATACAAAGACCATAGGTTGAGGTTTGCCAACCGTGAATCTCCAAAACATCTCCCCATTCTCAGAGCCCACTACGGCAACCTATAGCGGGCAACCGCCAAAGATAGACCACATGTTGCAATATGGGGAGAACCGTGTGCGTGTTTGGACTTAGATACAGAGAAGAGAGAAGGAGAAAGCCTCGAGTTATACAAGAGAGAGAAGTGTGCCATCAGCCCCAGCTAGTGGTCAGCTCGTGTCAGCTCTATATATACATGCAACATCACTATTACTTTGGATGCTAGAAAGACTTGTTGATTGACTATCTTCTCGAGGCCTGAAGGCCGTATATATACAGACTAGACTCCTATATCCGTGTCTATATCCGTGTCTATATCCGTATCCATATCTATATTCGTTGCATATCCGTTTGCACTGATATGAGCCGCTCTCCTGAGGCATATCCTCATACACCAACTGCATATCAAACGGACCTGAGCTGTGAGGCTCACGATGCAGGTACACCTGCAACAATCACAAGCAGGAGAGTGCGAGTGATTTAATATGACAGCACATGAAATCAAAGTTTGTACATGGTAAAAATTCATCAGCCCCCATCACCCCATGTCTAATACCGCTACAGTACTTCTAATCACTTCACCCGGTTCAAAATCCCCGCACTCAACTCCATGCTCCAAGTGCGCTCGACTTCATCTCCCAAGTACACTCCAAGCCCCCAAGTGCACTCGACTCCATGCTCCCAAGGGTACTCGAATCTAAGCTCCCAAGAGCACTCGACTCAATGCTTCCGGGTCCAGCCTGCTCCAAAAACCCAAAAGTGGCTGCTGCTCGAAAACAGCTCGGCAGATTCACGATTTGAGAGTGCGACTATTTAGAGGTATTGAGTAGATTATTTGAAACCAAACAAGCCTGTAAATTAGACCGCAATCGATGGAGTTGACATTGGGTGGTGGATAAATATACCTGGGGGATTCCATCAACTCAACTATCCAACTCCATGAATATTACTCCGGTTGAGAAGCTTGTTGATGTCAAATGATGTATTCAATGCTCTCTAAATGGCCGCCTCCACAAATCATGAATCCGCCCTGCAATTCTCGAGCGGCTGGCAATTATGTCTATTAGAGCGGAGACACTCCCAAGGATGTGGAGATGAGTGCAACTGGGTGCGTAGAGATGAGTGCACTTAGGACTCAGTATTTGTTTCAGACCCTTGCTGCATTTCCAATGGGTAAGAGCTCAGTGCCGTTAGCGATGTTTGACGTGTCCATCGCACGATGAATGAGGCGCATTTTGTCTTTCTAGAAGTCGTAGTTGACATGGTTGAGCTTGGTAACATCGCCATACTTCGTCTTGCAAATATTGGAGTTGTTTTGAGTTGTTGGAGGTTGCCATGTTGAAGTGGATCTATCGCGATCAGGATCGTGAGATGAAGTGATGATTGCGACCGCCGGGCTCATAACCTGTTACTTTTAGAGAAAGATAGTTGATTGTATTCAGTAAAAGAGCTCGTCTTGGCTCTCGTGTACATATCCATGTGAGAAGCTATGAACCATCTGTAGCATTCACACAGAGGCGATTTCAGCCAACTTTTAGCACACATTGTTCATTCTCGAGGACAGCTTTGATTCCAATTGAGTTTTCGTTTTACTAAGCTGTTGCAGCTGCAACGAGTGTCCCCTAGTTCATGAATAGCGGCCGGCTCTGACATGACACCTTAAAGGGTACGCTAATACTCGCCAAGACTTGCATTTTGCATGGGCTAGCCGGGTCGTTTAGAAACACTGAACTCACCCCCCCCTCGCATAGGTTAACTACGAATGGACTGGAATAGTCTGCTGTAAGAACATAAGAAGCTATATATGGCTCATTTCTCTATCCATTTAACTAGTCTTGCTTATACAGACTTATTGTGGAATAACTGGGGCTCAAGGAGAGAAAAGCAAGTTGTATTGTATATGTGAGGTGAAGTGTATGTAGTTAAGATGGAGAAACATCAACATAAGAAAGATCTCAACGGTAGCACTGGAAGCGCTAACCGCACCAATACAAAGTGAAAAAGAACAGAACGGCCACTGCCTCTGCTATCCGGGCGCGGGGGATAAACAGCTATTTTCTGCAGTGGCAGTGGCAGTGGCAGTGTGAGTAGGCTGCATTGTCGATGAGCTTCTGGTAACTCTCGATTTTCTTCACAATATGACCAAGCTGTTTCTTGAAGTCTTCCCACAAAACATTGAATATTATCTGCCTAGCTTTTATGCAATTAGATTCAACATCTTTGAGAATTAGGATAGGACGGGGGAGACTCACCGAGACATATCTTCAAAGCCTTTCCATAGAAACCCATAATGTCAGCATACAACGATGTTATCGCGTAGTGGACCTGATTGATGCGCTGCAATGTATTCGAATTCACGAGATATTTAAACTGAGGCATGCTATCGTCGATTATTTCGAAGGCGTCTAAAACTTGGTTGAAGAACCTTAAATGCCTACTGGATATCTATGCCATTTGTTAGAAATCTGACCGGCTCACGCCTGCCTAGTAGCACATATACCTGGAGCAGCCACCATATGGGACCCTAACGATCCGTCAGTTAAATCCCATTAATCTATGCGGTAGAGATTTTTCGTTATGCATGAAGCTTACCCAAAGAAACGACAATATCTCTGGCTTTGGTTGGGTGAAAACCTCGATTGCCCGGGCATACTGTGATAAACTATCGATGAACGGTATGACCCGTAACATATGCTTAGGTTCTGAGTTTTCGATCAGATTCATTAAATCGTCTGATGTTTTCGGATGGTCCAATATGGCAGTTTCTTGAGGGGCTAGGCGTAAGAACTGACTCAAGGTTTGCTCCATAGTTATCTTGGAGCGAAGTCCACGCCCGCTCGTCCCTATCCCTCTTCTTCTCTTTCGTTCAGCGATTTTTGATTCCATATCGTCGTCCACTGTGATTCGCATCGTTTTTAACAGTTGACTCTTGACGTCGTGTTCAAACTGGTCGCTACTCAGAAACTCAACAAGAGCCTCTGTGGTGAAGGTTATACCTGGTTCTGTAAGAAAGACGCCAATTATTTGTGTTCCTGTATGTTGGCTTGCAGCTGCCGCGAGTATGGTATCCACGCCGACGTCAATTCGACTTCTTGCACCACTTACCAAACTCCTCATGATGGCCGCTCCTGCTTTGTTCCGGGCTGCCGCCGGAATCATCGAGCTGGTAAATGGTTGTCTGGCCATCAAAAGGGCTATAGCATCTGCATCGCAGTTTTGGATAATCCAGTTCGCAGCTTCTTCGGTGAATTCAGCACCGCTTTTGATAAGGTTTTTCAGGTTCACATCTCCCGTCACCCAATTTTGTAATGCGACGTGAACCAGAGCCTTTGTGATTGTTGCGCGAGAAAGGCCTTCGATGGGATTACCCCGAGCATTCCTATTAGCTAAAAACCCCCTTATCACGAATTCTTCATTTAGGCCGCATTTCTTGAAAGCGAGTTCTAGTAAAGCTAAAGAACAGTGTGTAGCTGCATACTCCAATTCTTCTGCTGAAACAAATGAAGTCTCGATCTCGTCATTTAGGATAAAGATAGCGAGCCATTCGCGATTAGTATCAATTGCGAATGTCAGAGGTCCCGAAACGGGAGAGGTGAGAGGAACGGGAGAGGCGAGAGCTGAAACACGTCTCCATGCAGAAGACGGTGCTATCATTCGACGAAGTAAGCCAGGAAATCTCTGAAAATCATTCTCCTCTTGGATGTGGGAATGCCAGTTGTGGATGGCATAGTGCAGAAAACTGTCGTTTGTAAGCAGCTTTGCCAGGGGCCCAAGGGTAGCGGAAGTCCTAATATTGATATTTTCCTCTTGGAAATCTCGGAAGGTTACATATATCATACAGGACTGAGCTATATAGAGCTCTGGTCGAAGTTTTGCTGTAAAGGAACATCGACAGAGAATATTTTGGTCTAGGATAAAGTCCCTGGCAGATTGGTGGATCAAGTGGACGAGGTTGTTGTCAGTCATTTCAAGAATGATTCCAAGAGTGCTAACCAAGAACTCTGGGTGGAGGTGAGGCCTGTGATTTTTGAGGGAGTCCAGGTCTCTTGAGTCTAGCTGGATTGCAATTGCCGTGTCCAGTTCTGTTATTGTGAGGGGTCTTCGAGCATAAACCACCCAGGCTATCAGCTTTTGTGGAATTTCCTCCTCGTCGGAAAACTCGAAAATTTTGTCGAAAATGTCGCGATATAAACCATCGAGATCGGGGGGACTTTTTGTAATAATATTCTTGAGTCCTGCGACTGTCGGCATTATTATTCGGCGGATATCCTTGACGATTAGTGATACCCAAACAAATGTTCTTTCTGCCTTTCCGCGCAATAACTCCAGCACGGTTCTTCGACAATCTTCGCTAAACCGCCGAGGGAGTTGTGACACTACCATTTCAACGAATTTCTCCAAATCTGCCACGCGTACGCGAAGGTCAAAGTATGGAACTCCCGAGAGCGCATCGGAGATGGATGGATCATGCCGGCTCGCCAACAGGATCTTCAAAATTGGACTTGATCGATTTTCGACGTCCGATTTGGAGTCCGACAAGCCGCGGAGTCGTTGAAGAAGAATAGACATTGTCGACCCGCCGTTGCCTTTTTCGCATTCATCGATTCCATCGATGACGCAGTAGATAGTGTTGCAATGACTTCTACCAATGAGATCCTCGAAAATTTCCCAAAGCATATCGTCTGACTTTATTATCTTTGTCGCATCATCGATGAAGTCAAATAAGAACTGGCATAACCGCACCGACCCTTTGAGCAACTGCTCTATAAGCGCTCTTAAGATCGAGTTCACAGAACAAAAGTTTTCGAAGTCTTTGCAAAAAAAGAAATAGATTATTTTGACTGTACCCGGGGCGGTATTTGTAGCCAAATTGTCCAGGTGACTAAGCACAGACTTGGAAAGCACGGTCTTTCCTTGCCCAGGAGCGCCCCTAATCCAGAGGAACGAGTCTGTGCTGGCATTAACCCACTGGAGATATAATGGCTCTTCCCTGAACCATTCTAGAGTACCGGATACGGGATCTTTGACATTTTCCTTTCGGAAGTGTTCGTATTTTGGTGCGTCGAGGGCTTTTAAAAAGCACCGGATGGACTCTAGATTGTTCAGGTCAGGCGTCTTCCAAAAACTACACAGTTGGTCACCGGGAATATAATGTGACAAGCTCATGGATTGGATTGAAATATACATACCGTCATTCTCCATGATAGTAAGCTCCTCCAGCCATTCTTTTAAGCGCCTCACTACCTTGAGATAATCACTGTCACCCCTCAGGGCAAATTTGACCAAGTCGCTATGATTTCTGTGGATTGGAACTCGATGTTCATTGCGAATATACAACAATGACGAGAAGCTCTCCACCATCCTTACCAGGTCGCCGGATCTAGCGTAAATATCCGTTGCCGTCTATCAATCCGATAGATATATTAGTACCTCACCCAATTGCAAGTGCCTCGGCCGAGAGGAAAACCTCACCCTCGTAACGCATGGTGTTTTTTCCGTTTCATAAAAGCTACACACTTTCATATTTTCCAATATATCGATGATGTCCTGGCGGTGTTTCTGCAAGAATTCCGAATTTTGTTGGAGCTGTCGAAGTAGGTCGAGACGTGGTGTCTCTGCTCCACGAGCCAGATCGAGAACCATGGTTTCAAGCTCGCTAGTCCGGAGACCTTGGTGCGGAGTTCCGAAGAAAAATATTCCACGGGTAGTATCTACGATGTTTCGGCTCTCTGCTGCACGTTGAGAGACTAACAAACTCTAGCAATATGATCGGCGTCCGAATTTCACAACTTAAAGACTTCCATGGGGGTTGTGGATACTAGGTATAACCTACCTGCAGGACCAAGATGCCCCCAAGACTATGTGCGACGAAAATAATCGGCCTTTGCTTTTCCTGTGGGTTGTTAGCGTTTGAGAGAATGGTTGCGGTGCGTGCGCCTGCCTGCGACGAGCGTCGACAATTCTCGATCTCTTCAACAAGATTTTTTGCATAATCAAGCATTGTGCTCGTGTCGGTCGTATTATGTAGGTCAGTATTGTAGCCGTATGTCATGATTCTCACATTCTTTATGTCTCGCGGTAAGAAGTCCTTCAGCCACATTTGCCCGCTGTCACGATTTCGCCACGAGCCGTAGGCATGGCCTGCTAGCCCAGTAACTGCAATAATACTGCTCCGTTCTCACCGTAATTAGCTCTACAACTTCTATTAAGCACATCTCAGGAAGATACAATCTAACATACTCTGCGACGACTTCTCCTTCCGGTTGATTCAATGGCGTGATGCCAAGGAAATGATAATCGACGGCAAGCGTGACGTCCTCCTGGGATATATCATCGTACGTCGTCACATATTCCTCGTGATTTTCGAGTCGGATAGAGCATAGGCGCGGGTTCAGTAATGCTACTTGACAGCCACCTCCCGTGGCAGGAAATAGTGATAGACCGAAATCCGGGAGGTCTGAGTCAAACATATGCCCGATGGCGTTGATCAGTTCATCGCGACCCCAGGCAGGTGGGATATTGCTGATTCGGAAACATTTTGGTTTTTCCTAGTAAATACAGGTTAGTGCCTTATAGAAACCTGCCACACGGCAGGAAATGTACCAAGAGAGTATCCGCCCTCGAGATTTTTGGTGGGCGATTTGGCGGATTAGTCTCGGGATCGTTAGATGATGGCCTGCGCTTGCGTTTTCCAGATGTATCCGGGTAAGAATCCAACTCATTCACGTTTTGTTGATTGGATTCCACTTTCGACATGGTAAAGATTGTTAGAAGCTAGCTGGCGATAAGTGCAGGTTGTTGGTAGATTTGAAATTCTGAAGTTCGACGACCCCTAAGCGAACACTGAGCTGGGCGCCTGTAGAGGCGCAGCACGGGAAATGCCGTTAAACTAATTATATGCAGAGTAGACTGGCCGCAGCTACAGAAGGATTACGACCTTGCATTATGATGTGGCATTAGAGTCGTTTCGAACCACTTGAAAAGTGATCAATATGGCTGAATTCAAGATAGCCATAGCGGATGACAGACAACATGATGATCATGAATACGACCGATGGCTTGCGGTGGAACTAAACCACGCGGTGGCCAAGGGAGCATACCCTTCGTAGAACATATATGGTGGGGCTGACATTTGGAAAAATTGCTTAATAATACCGCAACCATCCCTTTTCAGCCGTGAAGTGGCAATTTTATGGGTTTTCATCCAAGAAAATGACCTGATTTGGTAAGTAATTTCTTGTTAAATAAACATGGTTATTCATCCTGTGTCCATACAAAAACCCATATTTTCAAACACTTATTCCCCCACAATCACTGTTTATTTTGGAATCCATCTTTATCAGGTGGATATAGAACCATTCAAATGGTTGTTCTACAGTGTTAAGAGAATTTTTTTGACTTTTTTTGGTGGAGAAATTAAGCCTCAAAAATGGTCGTGGATGTTGGCAAAAGTGTTCCAGTTTAAGGAGTCCCCCACTATACTATCGCTTACATCTATTTCTACCTGTGTAGTTCTAATATAAATTGCTGCTCAATTTGTGGATACAGTAATTGGTTCTAGGGAAGTTTGTATCAGGAGTATTGGGGAGCTATATATGCTCATCTTATGGAGCAAGATGGCAAAAGCAGCTTCAAGATATTATGTACTGCATCAGCAAAGCCTACTTGCATTAGATATCTAGATAGTCTTTAAACGCTCCCAATACTCTCAATGTAACCTTACACTTACAATACGCTAGTGTCATCTGGCAGGCAATTATGAATGCATACCGCGTTGCACGGACAACTTCGAAGCTGGGCAGCTTCTCGGACACTTGCTAAATATCGAAGAACTCGTAAGCCAAAACATTAACTGAAGAACATTTCTGGAGGCAATCCGTTGTACTGGGTTTTGGGTCGCAATCGAAAATCTGTAGAGGAAAGTAATAATGTTGGATATGTCGCGAATGCGTTCGTTCAATAGGCCCTTCGGTATCGGTTCGACATCAGGCTCAGAACCGATGCGGGATCCCTCGCTTTCATCTTCGTCTGAGGGTTTCTCATAGAGTTGGAGATCCTCTCCCGAAGCTGTGACGAGGGCTGAGAGATATCAGCATCTGGTTTGGAACTACTGGGATATCTACTGTCTCGTAATACTCTAATGAGATCTATCAGCAGATCAACAACGACTGCCCTTACTTTTAACACTTCACACAGCCGGTGTTCAAGAGACATCTGGCACTCCCGAGAGCGATGGGCCCCCGCATTTATGGCCCAGGCTCTAAATCGGCCTATCTGATCGCTGAAAGTAGGCGGTACGCTTCCTAAAAATTTAAAGCATCCAATAGGCGGCAGAACGACTGAATGCACGACCGATACAACGAAGATATCGAACTATCATTGCCTGAGGACTCTGTCAATCCCGAAATGGTAAACGCAAAAACAGTATCTGCCACAGGTTGATGTGTGGGATGGGATTGGTACCCCACACTTGTAATTAGAACATCCATACTCTACATCCGCGCTTCGAATTGTCTGTATAAGTCTGTACGTATGCAATGCATGTGCAGATATCCAATCATAACTAAGGCCATTTGCAATCATAAAGCAAAGTGGGGTTATAATCTCATTAGCCTCATTCACTCTCGTATCATCCACCCCGCACCAGAACACCCGCGATGTCTGGCTCAATGATTCCACTAGTCCGGGGGGGGCAGTCCGACCTTCTTGCTGGACTGGACTGGACTGAGCCCTAACTACCCCAGACCGGACCAGTACTGCAAAAATCTGTGTTATGGACTAATTCAGACGGGAATCAGACCGGTCCGATCCCGGTCTAGACCAGTTCAGTCCGACCTTGCTGCTGGACCGGATCGGACTGAGCCCTACCCCGGACCGGGATCGTCCGGACTGGCGGAATCATTGGCCTGGCTTTGCAACTGCTGGTATCGTCCTAGCAGTATTTCCGCTCGTCGTCAAAGGCCTCAGTGTCTATCTCGATAGCACCCAGAAGATCGAAGACTTGTGGAAGTGGGAGAAAGATAATCAGGGACCTCAGCTGCGAGAAGGCAATTTTCGAGAATGCGAACTCCTCCTCGAGGGCCTGGTGTACGGAGGCCTACGGAGGCCGATAAGTACGGAGGCCGATAAGACCCAACCCGCCATAATTCGGAGTGCGAGCGTCGAGTGGGCGCTTAGCGAGTTAACAATCTCTCAAGCCCGAGTTAACAATTTCTCAGGCTACCGTATTGTTCTTGTGGTACTGTACTGGTTACAGTGGTTCGGACGTCAGCAGTCAGAAGGGGGTGTCCGTCCGGCCAAATATATGTACTTGTCAGCAACAGGAACCAATGTCCGATGAATTAGATCTGTCAGCATTGGTATCATGATGGTATTAGTTCTATCTAAAACGCCCAAGAGTACTATTTCTTCTTCTAGCTGGTCTATCTTTCATATCCCTCATTCTAGCCGCGCTTTTTCAATAGTCAATAACGGCTGCTGCTCCTCTGTGTCCCTACAGCCCTAAAGCTTCGCAGCGGCTACATTACGGTGTCCGATTACCCAAATGCCGTCAGCAACAACTGTCCGATGAGAAAATACCTGTCAGCACCCACCTGCGTCCGAACCACTGTGACCAGTACAGTAGTTGCTAGCTAGAATTGACCAACTAAACTTTAGTGATAGTGCAAGCTGCATGCTCTGCAACAGAACCTTGAGATCGTTGGCAGCTAGCTCTCAACAAGCTTATAAGCCCGGTCGCTAGCCAGTTTCCATCTTCATGTGCACCTGGGTACCATCTCTAAATGCACCTGAGTACCATCTACAATTGCACCCGAGAACCATCTTCTGCAACTTTCGAACAGCATCTCCAAGTGCACTCGAGTACCATCTTCAAGTACACCTGAGCACCATTTCCAAGTGTATCCGAGCACAGTGTTCGAAACAGGCCCGGCCGGCCCGAGGGCTTTTCGCGGGCTTTCGGGCAGGCTGGGCCGGGCTGACAATTTCAAAGCCCTTGTGGGCCCGGCTTTATTTTGAAAAGCCCGCAAGCTTTGTAAAGGCCCGCAGGCCGGCCTGCATATCTGAAACATGAAAATTAGCAAACAATCATCCTGTATGGGTGGCAGATGATGTTATTTTTAGTGAGGGGTGGACTATTTTCCGTGGAGAAGGAGCTATTTTTAGTTAGTGAAGTACAAATTTGGAGTGAGCATAGATGGTCACTCGGCCCGCGGGCGCCCGCAGGCCGGCCAGGCCTGAAGATGCCAGGGCTCCCAGCCCATTTCGAACACTATCCGAGCACCATCTCCAGCCAGCTCACGCTAAGTTCATCTCTATCTTCTCCAATATGCTCAGATCGACCATCTCCAGTCTATTCCTAACGAGTCCATCACTACTATCGCCAGCCTGCTCCCGAGCACCTTCTCTTACTCAACTGTCTCCAAGTACATCTCCAAGTACACCTCCAAGTGCACTCGAGTGACTGCCTCCAAATGTATCTCCATGTACGCTCAGTGCCTTCTCCAAGTCCACCCATCTCCAACTCCACTTAAGTACCATCTTCACCCAACTGCCAGTGAACCTAGAGTTGCTGTCAGTGGATGGATAGATAGATACATAGATAGGTTGATAGGTAGACTGTGAATATCATACTGCTGAAACCGCAATCGCGCTCAATGTAGATGTTAAACGAGATCTATTGTACATTACACGATGTAAAAGAAGACTGGCTGCGAATGCAAAGACGCTGTAAATGGCCGTGAAAGGCTGAGAGAGGGGATCGGCTGTGGATAGAGACTGGTGAAAGGAGACATACCCCGAAGGCGAAGGAAATCTGGAACGTTCACTGGAAAGGCTGCAAATGGCTGTGAAAGCAGCGACGTTGCGAAAGCTGGAAAGTTCATGGTGCTTTCTGAAATAAGGAAAAACACTGAAAGTAGAGGAAAGCTAGAAAGTTGACAGTGCTTTCCGAAATTTGCGCGAACTTTGAAAGCGGGCCAGAGTTCTGTGATGTGGCGATGGCCTTAGAAATTGTTAGCTCCGCCTGTCATAATATATGTTAGCTAGCTGTAGCTAGCTATATAGTTAATAGCTTAAGTAGTTGCTAACTAAAGTTTTGATAGCCAACTCGCTAAGCGCCTACTTGATGCTCGCTACTTTGAATTATGGCGGGTTGGACCGGGTCTTATCGGCCTCCGTAATAGCTAATCCGCTTGTCCGCCGTTTTAAGCTTCAAAATTGTTCGCATTGCCGTTCTGTCATCTGTCACTCTTATCCTCAGGGTCATGGTGGCCCGGCGTGAGCGCATGTGAGGGTGACCCCCGTACATTTATGCAGATATCATACGCCAAGATCGTGGGAGTTCACTCGGCTATCGCGCTAAACAGCTGATAACTTATTTCTAGTTTTTATGACGTTAAGAGCTCGATGTTCATCATTCCATTCCATCTTCACGCACAGCAAGGTCAAACGCTGCCCCAGTCTCTGAGGTTTTTTGTCTTCAGAGAATTGACAACTCCCTCAAACTCCTGCCTGGGATTGCCGAAAGCCAACCCTTGGTGCCGCGGGGCGGCTACTATACTGAGCTGAGTACGTATATGGGGAGTTCGATATTCTAGCTAATACCTATTTCTTTATAAATGCGCTATTTTTTTAAATTTTTTTAACGAGTCAATAATAGGAAAGTTATTGCATACGAATTCCTTTTAGATAGGTAGGAGAGTGCTTACAGGGCGGTTGCGGACCTGGAGCAGGGAATCATATGGCTGGGAGTTAGTGCTGGTAGGAAGCTGGGAGCTGGAACCATCAAGCCAAATTCATCCTCGTGCATGGATTAAGAGATTTAATTAGATCCGGAAGACAAGAGCTGGGTCGATCACTGGACGTAGTTGTATAATGAGTAACAATTTATGATTTAATAGCCATTATACTTTAGGCCAATTGGAAATAAGTATACGGACTGCTAGATCCTTTCTTATATATAACCCAGATGCCATAGCTGTTTTGGAATGCTACAAATGGTAGATATGATACAATTAAAAGTCCTACAAATGTGCATATTGAATAGTGTCGGTGATAGGATCAAACCCAATAACCACCTAACCCAACCTGCTAAACTCCATATAGATCGTTGGTATGTGTGGTACAGATGCTCCTGCAAATTGGACACCCAATTCTGGGCAGATTTGGTAGAGAAATTAAGGTCTGGTCATGAATTCTCACCTGTATTAATGGCTTACTCAAATGTCTGTTGCCGAGATTTCTTTGTTAGAATAAGTAGGTACAAACGAACTTTTACAATTTGTACTCGTGTGTGATGCACGATTGTGCCGTACCACATAATGTTTTTATCCTAGCACAAGAGGAAACGCGCAATGGAATTCTATATTTGTATCTGCTCCATTGCAGTTACCGGAAACAGCCTATCATAGTGTACGTAATTCTTTAGACGAAGAAGATTACCATCCCTCTGAGTCCGAGCTTCGCAGAAAGTGGCCGGTCCCATCGAAGATAAAGATAACCTCCACCATCGAATAGAACTTCTCGTTTGCCACACGCCGGCGAGAATGGGGCCTCTGAACATTATAATCCGGTCCGCCAGAGCGATTGGAAAGAATACCAAACTCGTTAGCAACGGTGGAAAGTCTTGAATGCTGGTAAACATTCTGAGACTAAGAAGTAGATAAGTCACGATTAGACGCTTATCTGCGATACATGCGTACCGGTGGATACTTTCTGTTGGTTACTACTCAGTCTTGTAGAATGAGATCCATTCGGTAAGTATCTCAGGATTGTAGCCGCGATCATGATCTCGAACATTCCACCGATAGGTCATCGTGCGTTCAATTGCCAGTGGTCCTTGAACTGGTCATTCGCAATGAATGATCCAACTCTTGTGTCACTTTATATGTGAGCACACTAAGGAGATTCACATCAACTTGTTGGGCGGACGTCAGATCGAGAGTGAAGGGTTTGTTGGGTGAGCACCTAATTAAAGACTATAGAATACCAAGATATTTTGTATATAGAGCTGATAAGAGCTTCGGCAGCACACGCCCATGCTGTGTATCATCGTGCCCCGATTGCTACATCCTCTACATACTGAACTCAGGTAGGACCACAATCGCGTTCTGCCAGAGGGCAGCAGATTCCCCAAAAATCACTCGGTATTCGGAATGAAGCTTAGATCTTACTAGATTGCACTTAGGTCGCTGGACTACGTAGTACCCGTTCAAACTCAGGAGCCTGAATATTGCAGATACTTGACTATAAAAATTGGCCCTAGCGAACTTTGATCTATTTCCGAAGATCACTGGTAGAATCATTAGGAACCCTGGCGGGCCGAGGTCGAGCACTATCTACAGTACCTACTCTAATTGTAGGCAATTTTTTGCTGGGGCATTTATTTCGGGCCGTTACCAGCATCTAAGTAGTACTAAAGAATGCAAGTTACCCGAAAGACAGGCATACGTTCCAATCATTTACTACGGTTGGTTTAAATCCCACTATATAGCATGTACTATTACTAACTCGCTTGAACTTTATCTCATACTTCCGAATTCGTTCCCCAGAATTTCGCCTCGCTGATAGGGAGTGGTCAAGCGAGATCAGCTATCTCGCTGTTTGAAGATCAACCCGCCCGCTTCCGCCGCAAAAAGCACTATCAAGTAAGCATGATATTACTTGGTTTTGAAGATTTACTACGTATGATCCATTCCTGCCTTGAATTCTCGCCAATTGCCGCTACAAGTTTCCATGGAAAGTTAGTACTTCCCGCTTGGAATCTGCAGACGGCAAAGAAGATGGGCTCGGAAAGGGAATCTCAATATCAGCCTGCCAGGCATCCGGAAACTATTGCTGACATTCTTCAAGCTCTAAACGACCCAAACAAGTACAGAACTTGTTTCGGAATTCGCAGCCGTCGGAGATATTTGAGGAAGTGGGTCCGGATAAACTGATAAGATCCTTCGGGCCTTCCCGCACAGTGCGTGCATACGTGTGTTGGCAGATCGTGTTATGGTTGATGTAGCTAGGCGTAAAGCTGAGATGGAGATATTCGGCAGTGCCGAGGCAGGTGGTAACGGAAAGCCACAGATGGCGTTTCTGTGTGTTTCATACCTCTCCATAATCTTGTCTTGCATGAGGCAGGAGCTGAAGATAGCTTCTTTGATCACATGCGCACCGCAACCTCGCCATGCCAATGATTGCTCGCAAATTTCAGCTCCCACGTTATAAGTACAGAATGTACCTTAAATAGTATCAACTATGAAGAGCGGTGGGCTCCAGGGAAACGCTCGCGATCGTGCAGAGTGGTGCGTTACTGAGTGATGTAGGAGTTGGTTATTTACTCACCTTTGATAAACCCTACACGCCCGATTCTCAGATTTGTTGCATTTCCTGTTTGGGATGTCGATCATGAGATTTAGCCAATCAACGGCCTGTAAATGCACTGCCTTGACATTGATCGACTAATAAGCGCGTAGGGCTGAAAATTGAAACAAATCTGAAATTACTGGGCGTATAGGGATAGTGGTGGAGCTCGGACAGACTGTTTGATGTTATTTATGGTACTAAAATCCCGACAAAGCGAATCCTGCAATTCTTGTCCCACGCTGCGGCATTGTACTTGCCTTCGTGTAAGCATCTGCTGCTGCTTGTTGCTTTCGCCTGTCCATGCTTCAGGCCTGGCCGCAGCTGATAAGTTAGCCCATTTATTCCGTCTTGCCTGGAAGGCCACAGCATACAGTAGAATCAAGCGAGAGCAATCAATCTTCGGCGTGGGCAGATCGACAGCTGTTCATGTGGCTGACTCTTAATTGTTTGCCGCCTTTTCTCTTCGGAGTGAATGTGTGGGTTAGGTCTCGTTTTTCGGACCACAACAAGGCATCTTCGAACTTACGAATGAAACAAGTGCTCGCAACATTTTTGTTCTTGTTCCTGTATTCCCACGTTTGTTGCCCATCGCTCTCGCGTGCTTCAACGACGTGCTCAATTCTTTCTTTCCTCCGTCCTCCCCTCACCACCCACTCCTTCAACACCTGTAAATCTCTCGTTTGCAGCACCTAGATCCCAAACTTCATTATTTTTACCACCTAATTTCGATTTCTCGTTCTTTCTTGCCCTGAGATAACCCTACCACTTCCTTCTCATGTCTTCAGGGCCATCCCTCTCAGCCGGCGGGAGTGGGACTCAGACATCGTCACCTTCAACGCCTGTTATACCGTCCATCGGTAGCTTAGATGAAGCAATCACGCCAATAGGCGCAACAACTCCCTATGCCTCCACACCAGCTTCAGTTCCCAGCTCCACCTCGGGGTTCTTAACACCAGGTCTTCGTGTTCCGGGCCGCTATTTCCACAGCAGACGAATTAAGAAGGGAGAGGTTCCCAAGCCTTGGCTGGAGAAAAAGGATCCCCGCGAGAAATGGGTCACAATAATACCGTGCGTGGGGCTTTTCCTCGGACTGGTTATCTGCGGTTTGCTGGTGTGGTTGGGTCTGAGATCGGTCATCAATCACAAATACTGCCCAGTGTTGATGGAGGATTGGAGCAATGGGTTTGACAAGAGTATCTGGACCAGGGAAGTAGAGGTTGGAGGTTTTGGGTGAGTTTTCCCGCTCGGCGACCTTCCATCAATATATCTAGGCACCTGGGCAGCTAAAGTCAAATGACTCTAACAGCAACGGTCAATTCGAATATACCACCAATTTCGAAGAGAACTCGTACGTCAAAGATAGTGCTTTGCATATCCGTCCGACGCTTCAGGACGAAAAGCTCATCAATACCGACGGCGCCGTTCTCAACCTGACGCAAATGGGCATCTGCTCCTCACCCCACCTTTACAATTGCGTTTCCGTCACAAACTCCACAAACGGCACCATCGTCAATCCGGTAAAATCGGCACGGATCAGCACCAAGAAAGGCGCATCGATCAAATACGGACGAATCGAAGTTACAGCCAAGCTTCCAGCAGGTCTCTGGCTCTGGCCAGCGATCTGGATGATGCCAGTTAACGAGACATACGGTCCATGGCCCGCGTCCGGCGAGATAGATCTCATGGAGAGCCGAGGAAACGATGCGTCCCATCCGCAGGGCGGGAATGACATCATTTCGTCGGCGCTTCATTGGGGTCCCGATCCGGCTAATAATGCGTGGTGGAGGACAAACGTTAAACATAAAGCATTACACACCACCTTTGCGGAGGCCTACCACACCTTTGGTCTAGAGTGGAGTGAAAATTACATCTTCACCTACGTCGATTCCCGGCTCCTGACTGTTTTGTTCACAAACTTCAACCAACGTCTCTGGGAACGCGGAAATTTCCCGCTCACAAATGCAAATGGTACGCGGTATATCGACCCCTGGGCAAAAACGGGGAATCGAAACACCCCATTTGATCAACCATTCTATCTGATTCTCAATGTTGGGGTCGGAGGCACCAACGGTTGGTTTCAGGATGGGAAACAGGGGAAGCCGTGGGTTGACGGCAGTAAAACGGAGAGGAAGGATTTCTGGGATAAGAGAGGAGACTGGTACCCTACGTGGAAGGATAACGGTGAGATGGTAGTTAAGAGCGTCAAGATGTGGCAGCAATGTGGTTAGTTTGGCATAGATTTGAAGAACTGTAAAACATGGGATAATGTCATGTATACGTGTGCATTCTTGTTGAGGATACCATCTTTTTTGGTTTCTCATGTTTCATTCACATTCTGGGCGGGGGGGGGGCTTGGAGTCACGATGATGAACGTTCTCAATGCTGTTTTTTCTTTTGTTTTGTTTCTACACACA
>Ga0307512_10001328_pt1 | contig 35296 bp, 36 predicted proteins | sample 14_EM_MG_FD_200267 | JGI IMG/M metagenome (GOLD analysis project Ga0307512, IMG submission 200267) | Populus trichocarpa ectomycorrhiza microbial communities from riparian zone in the Pacific Northwest, United States - 14_EM | ecosystem: Host-associated > Plants > Roots > Unclassified | place... | reverse complement strand
TACCAAGACATGAGAAACATGGATACATTGCAATATCTTAAGGTATTCTCATTTACAATTCCAATTACATTTCAACATAGAGAAGTGATGATATGTTATAGCATTATTAAGTATTCTCATGTACGATTCGAATTACATTCAATAAAGAAGAAATGAACTTTTACTGTGTATGTTTCAGAAATACATTTATGGATGCATAATTATCATCAATTGACGAAGATAAGAATATATGATTCGAGACCTAAAATGTGATAGTATCAGGCTTCATAGATCGCTTTGACGGGAGATCAGGATTCAAGCAGGCCAGGGTTGTGTGGTTATATCCCATAATCACGCGATGCTAGCAATGATATTATCGCTTTTGAAAGATATCTTGATTTAAGGATGCATTTGTTGATCTGAAAGAATAAATGTATATGTACCATGACTATATACAAGTTAGGACATGAATCTAAAGGTGAAATAATTTGTATATGATCAACGGAATAAATAAGCAATGGAGCAAGAATGTTAATTATAGATTCGATTATTTGAGCTACGACATACCCAAATGTGCTCATCAATATTTGAATAACATTACAACAAAGAGAAACAAAGATGTGTGTGATGTCATCAGGTATTTTCATGTTCATTCGTATTATCGTATGGCAAGCCGAAACGAAGATGTCTACGATGTCTTCAGTTGAGTATATACTACGATATACTCAGGTACTCTTGATTACCACTCTGTTGAAGTAGTGATGCTAGAGAAGGTTGATTGTATTCAGTCTGAGGGGGCCACAAGGCCAGTATATATATGAACATACCAGTATGGCTGAATGCCATCAGCTCGGACAAGAGTCAACTGTTATATCCGCCCATACGAGACATCACCATCTCCGGCCATACGACATATCACCGTCTCTGCCCATACAAGACATCACCATCTCCGGCCATATGAGACCTCTCCGTCTCCACCCATTCAAGACATCTCTGTCTCCGACTGAACATGACATCTCCGCCTCCGGCTGGGACCTGTATATGCAATATTGCCTCCTCTTGTTATACACCGTAGAGCAAGAAAACTGAAAAGAATGAAACAAAGTGATTCTCATAACAGCCTCCTCAAATCCCTGCAATAGTGAGGAGGGAAAGAGTACTGCCGTAGCCAGAGAATGGCCATCCATTAAGAAACAAAGAAATCCACATGCCCCAAAGAAAAGAAAAGTGAAAACCATCTTATATCCAACTTTTAATTGACATCTCCATTACCATAACCCCTTTGCCTTTGTGCGTTTCTCATGCATATCCTTCATCAAGGCCTTGGTTAGTATATCTGCCACATTCTCGTTTGTATGCATAAAGGAGTAGTCATATATGCTGTGGGTATGGAGATCTCAACTAGTGTGATAGCAAACGTCGATATGTCTTGTGCGTGCTTTTATGATTCCAGTTGTGATATAACTATGTGCGGCCTGATTGTCGCAATTGATAGGGAGCGGTGATGTGTCTTTGCTGTTTGTATCTCTGTGGAGCTGGAGCAGCCATGTGGCTTCACCTGAGCCCTCGGAACGGGAGATGTATTCGGCTTCGAGAGTTGACATAGCGATGAGATATTGTTTCCGCGATTGCCTTGAGTCAGCTCTGTTGCTGATAAGGAAGACATGACCACCTTCAGATTGGTGGTCAGCACAATCATTGGCGCAATCCAAGTCTGTGTAGCCAGTGAGTTGATCATTGCTCACAGTGCTGCTGCTGCTCCTAAAATGCAGTCGAACATTGGCTGTGGATTTGAGATACTGGAGGACTCTTTTGAGGGCGGTGAGATGGCTGGTGAATGGGCAGGAAATATATTGGCAAAGTGCAGTGACTGCAAATGAGATATCGGGCCGAGTTGCAAGTGTTGCATACATTAATGAGCCGACAATTGCCTAATATCCTTGGATATCTTTTGGTTCTGTCTCCCCCAGATCCTCAGCCAGATCTAGCGTTACATTAGGTTCCATTGCAGTCGATACATTGTGAGGCTTCTGCAAGTTGAATCGTTTGAGAATCGTGGTGACCAAGGCCTTCTGCCCAAGACAGATGCCGGTGGCGGTTCTGTGTTGCTCGTAAATGATTTTGATGCCGAGGAATTGGCGTGCCGGGCCGAGATTGGTGATCTTGAATTTTCCCATGAGCCTGGCATTGACTTGGATCACTGCTTTCATAGAGTTTTTTGGGTACAACATTGAGATGTCGTCGACGTACAACAGCATCAGAATACCATCACTGTTGAGATAGAAGTTGGGGTCAGCCTGGGACTGTGTGAACTCAAGAAAGAGCAAGAAGGTGTTAATATCGTTGTACTCAAGTCGTGGTGCTAGTTTGAGACTGTAAAGTGCTTTCTGAATGGGAACAATCATCATGGGAGCGTTGAGACCTTCAGGCCAGCCTTCGGGCAGAGTCATATAGATATCTTCTTCATCGACTTCAGGATTGAAAAACGCAGTCCCAACATCCAACTGATCAATGTTCCAGTCATATTTTCCGACCAGGGAAATGAGATACCGAAAGATGGTGAGTTTTCCAACAGGTGCATAAGTCTCTATGAAGTCCATGGATTCGTAGCCGGTGATTACCCGGCGTGCTTTGTATCGTATGGTGCTGTCTGGATTGTGTTTCGTCTTGTTGGCCCATTTAGAGCCAATTGGCTTGATTCGCAATTGCGTTGCTTCCCAGAAGTTGATAGTACTGAATGTGTTATTGAGCAGGATTGATGTTCATTTCTCTTCCATTGCTCATTTCCAGCGGTATCGTTGTGGGCTGTCCATGGCCTCTGCCGATGTGAACGGATCGCTGTTGATGAATGTCGATGAGAGGGCCTTTGCCATGATGATTAATGCATTTGTGGCGATCATAACCTGACTTCTTGTAATGCGATCTGTGTGTGGGGTTTGGCATGATTGCTTGGTAATGGGTGCATTTCGGCGGGCATTGTCATTTTCACAATGGAGATGTCGATTGTGGACAACGGTTTCTCTGGACACCATTGGTCGATCCTCCTCATCAGGAGGATGTGTACTCACACCTGAACTTGCAGGGAGACTTCGACAGTTGTCAGGCAGACTGTGGTCAGTATCATAGTCAGTACTGTTCTGATCACCATTTTTGTGGCCTTCACCTGTTCGACTGCTTACTGCGTGGTCATAGAGATGCCCATCCCGACCCGTTTCAATTCTTCGACATATTCCGTCTCCTGTGGTAACACAAAGGTGTCTGTTTAGTCTCCGTGTAGCCATGATGCGTAGGCATTCCACTATACGTCGAAGATGACGTCAGACTGTGATCCTACTACGAGGAATGCTGGGTTCCATATCCTCCAAAGTGTGGGCGCATCGTGTACATGACCCACCATCATACATGGCTTGGATCTTGGGCTACATTTTTGATCGCATTGTGGATCGGTTATAAGTCAACTGGCGTAGCTGCCGAATTGCTGGAGGTGGCGGAGAAGAGCTTCGTACGAGATTTCATTGCAGTCATTGTTGTGAGAGGGCTTGCCAAATCCATGCAGCATCTCATATGGAGTACGATATGGTGCTTGATAGCCGTCGCGATCGTCTCTTTTAGTTAGGCCATCATTTGGCATTCGTTGATGGAGGCAGAATGCGGTGTTGTCTGCCCCTACCCAGAAACATGGGCCGCATGGAAGTCACTCATCATAGATCGCGCTTTTTCGGTGATGATGTGGATTGTGCGTTCGGCAACTCCGTTCTTATGGTGAGTGTAGTCAGGGCATAATTTGGATGATGTACCATGAGTGGCGAGCACTTGTTGGAAGGTCTTGATCTCATATTCGCGATGGCCATTATCACACTGAAATCCTTTTTCTTCTTATCCCATGGAGTCGACTCGGGTCTGGAACGTTTGGTAGGCGGAGTTGCATGTGTTTGACTTCACATATGGCAGGACCCAAACGGAGGTGTATTGGGTGTAGTCATCGATGAATAGGATATAGTAGCGATGGCCAGCAGAGGTGGGCATGGAGAATGGTTGGTAAATGCCCGAGTGCATGAGTTCAAATGGCTTTGTAGTGCGGTTGGTCTTGACTTTGATGATCTTCTGCGTGTGCTTGGCCTGAATGCATGCGGTGCACATTAAGTCATCTTTTGTATACCCATCAATGAGAGACTGTAGAGCAGTAGGGTGAAGGTGGGCTAGATGATGATGCCATAGTCATGTTTTCGCGATTGTTAGAGGCATTGGAGTGGGGTTTGAAGATTCGGCAGTTGGTGGACTTTGAGGTACGGAGGTATGTTTGCTTGATGATGCTCTTCCTCTCTTCCCTCTTCTACTTCTTGACGTTGTAGGTGTACTTGTCGAAGTGAGTGCAGTTGCTGGAGATATGATCTAGAGATCATTGACTCGATTGCCTGTGATTGTAATTGATAGAGATGATATGGAGCACTTGCTACGTCCAAATGTGGATGTGTATCTGGCTGTATCCAATTGATTAATGGAGTGAAAGGAGAGCCGGAACGTAGGTGTGTATAGGGCATTGAATTTGTATTCCATTCAGCCATTAATGAGTCAATGGTGGCTTACAGTAACTTTGTTATCCTCTTCGAGTTCAATGACTATTGACTGACGAAGATTTTTGATTGAGTTGAATCTGGTGCGGTCATTGCACATATCGTGAGATGCTCTAGAATCGATGACCTGCGGAGCTGCATCTGAGGCTGCCGTGAGTGCGGTTGCATTTTTGGCCTGTCAGATCAGGTTGCGATCTCCTGCTGTAGCAAGTGACGCAGGTGTGGTCCCTGAATTGACTTTGTTGCATTGATCCCAGGCATGTTTGAAGTCGATGAAGTCGGCCTTCAAGTGTCCCAGGGGACGTCAGTGGTAGGATGTTGGTTTGTTGTTCTTGGAGGTGTTTGTATCGCCATTGGGTGTGTCGTTTTCAGTGTGTTTTCTCCTTCCACATGTTTCGCTGGTATGGTTGTCCATTTTGCAGTATTTGTATTTATGCTTCTGGCGTCCATTTCTGCTTCCACCTGCTCGTCCACCACCTTGTCCGCCACAGCCACGGCCCCAAGTTCCGCCACGGGAGTATACGGCCACTCGGGTGGATGCATCTACGATTTCTTTGGGTAGAGTCATTCGCTAAGCATATTGGCAGGTCGTATCCATACAATGGTGGGGTGAGGAAGCGGGGATCTGTTGTTCAAGGATTTGGATGGTCATTTCATATGAATTGGACAGGGTAGTGAAGATATGTGTCATCATGGCGACATCAGTGATATTTTCGGTTGTGCCGGTTCGCTTCTTGTGGAATGGGAGTAGATTGGTGAAGGACTAGGTGACAATTTCGTTTAGCGACAGTCGGGAGGTGGTGACCTTCCGCAGGACTTGCGTGCCGCCAAGTTTCATTGAGGCATTCTCAAGTCAGTCCCTAAGTGCTGCCCCCATTCCCACGGGGTGGTCGATATCATCAATGCGTGGAAGGAGTTCGTCGCAGCACCCGAGGTGTATCTGTGCTAGTGCCTGATTGGCTTGACCATTCCATCTTTCTTTTAGAGGGCATAGGGCTACGCCATTGCCGACAGGGAGGTGTTCAACACAGGTGAATATATTGTAGGCTTTCTTGGCGATGAGGACTCGGGGGAACATTTGTTTTCAGACACGGTAGTTTTCCTCGGTCACCTTAGGCACATTGCCATGATCGGTCTTGAATGTTTCATTTGGCATGTTGAGAGTGGAAGAGGTTAGGAAGGTGACGATGTAGAGTGAGAGATGGTGATGTTGTTACGGGCTGCGGCTGATGAGCAGGGTGAGTTGTGAGTGGGTGAGGGTTTTTGAGAATCTGAATTGTATGATATAAATAGAGTATTTTTGGAGTAAAGATTGTAGCGGGCACCAGGCTCTTAACCTGTTGAAGTAGTAATGCTAGAGAAGCTTGATTATATTCTATCTAGGAGGGCCACAAGGCCAGTATATATATTAACGTACCAGTATGGGTGAATTCCATCAGCTCATACCAGAGTCAACAGTCATCTCCGGCCATATGAGACATTACCGTCTCCGGCCATAGGAGATATCTCCATCTCCGGCCATATCTGACATCTCCATCTCCGACTGTACAAGACATCTCCCCCTTTGGCTGGGACCTGTATATGTAGTACACTCAATTACATTTTGATTACTTCCACAACATAGAGGCCAAGATATGAATGAGATCTTCCTGTACTCTCAATGACATTTCGATTACTTCGAGGATCTAGACAAGACGTTATATATATTACGATATTTTCTAATATAACTTAGACTTTGAATAAAGTATAATTAGCCCTTGATTATTGAGAAATGATTACAGCTACGATTATTTATCTTGAATTACAGAGAAGGAAAGATACTACATTCTTTCCAGGTACCCTCGTATACTGGGAATTAAGATATCATTATTTTATACAATATAATGTATTGAGCTTTGAGTGACAGAGATAGAAGAACCTATGTTTGATACCTTAGGCCAATGATGCTCGAATACGGTTTGACTTGTTTAATCAATCGTTATAAGGGAACTTATGGGTCAAATGTTTAGAAGGCATAACACAATGACTGTGGGCATCTTCGGGAAGTTCCTAATCGATGATCATGTGTTTCGTACCATCAATGCAATATCAGTCAATCTGCGGAACATTTCTTAAACACTTAGAGATATCTTTGAAAGCATTTAGTCCTATGCCTATATGTATCCCTTGGGTTAAATAAGTCGACAGTCTGGAAACTGCACTTAAATATGTCACGCAAGTAAAATAGCAATATTAGATTTATGTTAAGTCTAGACATTATCGATGGAGTAGATGGACGTTACCTACATGTATCTGCTTGGAGACGTAGATGAGCAATGGCTATGTGTATTAATGATAAATTCAAGCATGAGCTTGGTTGCGCTACAAGTTGTTTAACTTGCTGAGTACTTATGTGTACCATTGAAGTAAACAGAGCACTAGTCAAGACTAACGCTGTGCATATATCAATGGAGTAAAAGAGTTCATTGCAACAATGTGTATGTACCTTTCAAGGAGTAGACGCATGTTGCGAGACTGCCTGCAAAGACGGCAGAGAATATTCAGTCACAATTCCTCGAGGAGGAGGTGATGTTACATGTTTCGAAGTCTAAACGCTTGGTAAAAGATAAGGAACCTTGACGCAGAATAAGGAACCATTATTCTGCCTACAACCAACGATAATCAATAGCTGGTTGCCGAACAGTTTGTAATACGTGTTGACAAGCAATCTGCACAGAAGAGTTAACAAGCGATACACGGGAGAGAATGGACGAACAATACACCGAAATGAGCTGACGACCAATAACCGGAATTATGAGTCGTTTACTTCTATTCAGCAGTATGCTGATTCTCAGTACAGAAACTTGAGTTACAATTCACTGGTTACGACAAAACACCGTTGAGGTCACAGCTCCTAGGGCAGGGGGTGATGTTAGGGGTTGTCCCTTAACAGCGATAGTGGTACATGTATTAGTTATATGAATACATGTCACAGAGTTACTCTAGGTCTAGTCACGTGGCATGCAATACACCTATTCATGACATGCAAGATAACCAGTCCTATGTCTTTTAGCAGGGATACGGAGAAATCGCATGTTGATTGGATAATGACTTGGTTACTTAGAGGATTCACTTAAGATGATGCAGCTATGTACCTTAGCAGGAAAGCATTGCTTTTGCGGGGCACATAGTTTTCAACCACACTCATTATTCCTGATACTAGCAGGATATGTCTTACAGACACTACAGTCGTTAGTCAACATGCTATCCAGTGGAACCTCTGATTTATCGGCTTAGGAGATAAGGGCTATCAGTGTAGTCTCTGTCAAAACTGAATCGTATCGGGCTAAGCATTTTATAACTGAGAGAACGATGACATTGGCTGAAGATAAGAGACCTGAAGCAACCCATCTCATTTGTTTGAGTTAGTATGCATTGCAACGTCGGACTCGTCTCGGATGCGAACTGACATGTGAACTTCTATGTTGGCATCGTATCAGTTGTTCACCAATTTCACCCTATGCCACAAGCCAAATAAACTTGTAGGCGAGACCTCGAATTGCAATAAGCAATGCCAACTACGATTGGCAGATGTTCTAACTACTGAAACAACCAGATTGCAACATGTCTAAGTTCAAGTTTCATCTGACACACTGTCTAACATGATATCATGCGATGGATGGCCTGATTCTTATCAGAAGCATAACCCGTTAATACCTCATCTGCATGAATATAATAACATACTGGGATGAGAGGAATGTTATCACCGAGCACATCGTGGGACTTTGAGTGAGCCATCATGAGCATTGGAGTCATTGCATCGAAGTATAGGCAAACAAACCCTCGACGACGACTATGGAGAGATGCCATTGCTCCAGCAATGAATAGACAAGCTCTAGCACCAAACAGTCAGAAACCTCCCAGCGAAAGTAGACCTTTATTAGTTATTGTGTTGTTATAAAACCATTCTCAATTATTATGAAATCTATTAGCCTTGTGTAATGGCAGCCCCGCAGCTCCGATAAGAATTCCCTGGATGACAATTAACTTCAAAAAGGACAGCAACATTATCATATATGCTTTGGAACGATTGTATCTTTTAGCAGAGAAAATCAATACCTCTTTGTGGCAAATTGCACCGGGTGGATAAAAGGGATTATAGGATTGGATTAGGGCTTAACACACTATATCGATAATCTCCAAACCAGACAAGCAGTCAAGCAATGATCCATGTCAAGTACTCTGAGGAATAATGACCAATCCGTTTCACCAGAATCAAAATCTGGGCAGAATTTAGTTAATAGTACACCTGAACCAAGTTATATTAGGGTTCATTTTAGACGAACCAGGAAAAGATGAGTCTATTCTTGAACCAGCTACCGGGCAACAATTAAAGCAGGCCCAGAAGACACAAGGCAGAATGGATAAATGTCAATCTCTAGAGGAAAAATGAAACCCAGAGCTAGCCTCAATTAAAGAAAGGATTATCAGCAACCTCAAGCAGAATACGACCTAGGGCTGTACTAGTACCTACACTTCGTATCTAAGTATCCCTCTAACAGCCAGATTGGATTTTCCACTATGGAAGACTAGACAGATAGTGTGTATAACTCTGGTATAAATTAGAAGTCATCGAACATCTATCCTGCAACGAAATGACAAACAGTTCACCATTAACCAAATACCATTGCCACGTATTTGTTGACAATGGAAAAGATGGTATAAGTACACCATCTAAGTAATCATGATGATAGATTGGTGAGTGATTCCGTATCGCGTTTGTATTCGATGGCACATCAGCCTGGACATTCTGCAAAGAAATCATACTAACCTAGGTCTTTGGTCCAGCATTCCTTGAATACTGGGTCATCGACCTTCTGCATTATTCTATCCTTCACACTATCCCAATAATCCTTGTGCCAGGGAGATATAGTATTCAGACTTTCTCAAATCACATCTCCCAAGGCATCATACTCAACGTAGAGGTGATCCTTGGTGGGAACTAATTCTTAGAGGGAATAGAAGGAATTGAATGGTTCAGGTTCAAATAATGGTTTGTGATAACTGGCACAATCTGTCGCATTACTAGATTGTGAACATTTCAAGGTAAGAGCCATGACAAGGCTATGGTTGAGAATAGCAAACTAGTAACTCCTAAATAACTTTACAGGTGAATGTATTCTGTTAACATTTTAGTATAACACTGGGAGATCCACCCTGAGTCTTAAATAATAATAGCCCCTAGTGACTTCGAAACTGCTACAGGGAGGACTATTATGGCTTCACTCACGATGCATATCAGGATTAACACCCAATCAGTACTTGACTGCTCTTCCGTTCTCTACCTCCAATAAATAGTATCGACTTAAGACTACTGTTTTTTACTCTTAGTATGCTGATGTACACAACTCAGGAGCATCCTACTCAGAATATTCTCTGACCAAACACACCATCATGTAGGTTTTCAGACTCCCTTCAGACTGAAGGGTATTGTCCCAGCATCCAACTCCTGTATCCCAGAACTGCCTGTCCCCATGTGTGAGGACTCTAACAATTGACCTGTTATCTGAAAGGCAGCAAAGTATTTTCGCCTCGGCACAACGAGTACTGCCAACTCAATAGTATGGTAAGAGAAGTATCCTTTGAACCAGCACATTATCGGACTGCCTTCTTGGAATTTGCTAGGTCCCTAAAGTGTCATCTTGCTCCCTTCCTGATCAACAACTTGCTTTGAACAAGGTACTAAAAATAATACAGTGTAAATAGTGATAGGTATATCCATCAGTTAGAACTGAAGAATACATGTACCACACTGGACTTCAGGAGAGAAGTATCTTTGTTGACTTCCATCCAGAACTAATAGATAATACACCAGAATTCTGTCAAGGCTTAACCTTCTGGTCCATAATGTCAATACGTTTCAGAAAATAGATGAAAATTTAGATTGTATGTTCGTTAGTAGGTTATCCATGTCCTTCCTCCATATCAGTATTGCTGATATATGTAAGATGATCCAGTCCATCACCAATTCTAAGACTGCCAGACCCAGCTTCGGAGTTCCGATACCTTACTACCTCATCATCCTTGCCTTCTACCATCCATACTCAAGTCCTAACTCCCAAGAGTAGTAACTATATCATCAAGGTAATAAGCTTCTATTGTTACACGATAACTATTGGTGATACCATGTATCGATACCAACTTATCTGAAACCAATTATCAACAAATGGATTCATGTAACGAAGAGCCAGTGAGAGTGCCCTCTCATATACCCACCGGGTACGTAACGGTTTAATGATTTCGTCAAACTTCAGAACCCTTAGTCTGACTACACTTTATTGGAGCCAAAAATAGAGTATTCTGCAACTGAGCAGTTTTGCCATACATTGAATGGAGAGAATCCTGTGCCAAACAGGATATATATATCTCAAGTCCCATTTGCCCCACACCCGTAAGGTGTGATTGAAGTTGACATTGATCCATATATGTTCATTCAGTCAACTGGGCCCAGGTATATCAATTATTGGTAATCAACTTTGCTCATATATGACTCTTCATATCTCGAGATGCCATAATGCTCTGATGTTGCTGACACCTCATCAGTTTCAGAATAAACCATTCGAGTATGAGTCAATAGTTGTTTGTTCAGTGACAAGAGATTAGGTTTGCTGCCGGAAAGAATTGACCATTAACGATGGTGATCCTCAGACTATTATGAATCCAAAGGTAATCCACATCTTCCTTGCACTGAGCCAAATCGCTGTCATTGATCTGTTGGTATGAAGGTCAGGTAATGGAGATGTGACTAATTGGTGAACTAATCAGAAAGGTAGATCCAATATGGAAATCCAAGTAATAGTTCATGATTCCAGATCGAGAATCCATATTTGTAATATGGAGTGATCCGGTATGATTCCAGACATATACCTGTAACACCACAGGAATAACACAATGACCAAGTGGTGGTGAACTTCCGCCAGACTTGGGTGGGACCATGTTAATCCTCCGGTGTTACAGGTATATTTCTGAAATCATCCTGGATCACTCGACAATTCGAATATGGATGCTCGATCGGCTATCACGAATTATCACTCCGAACTCACTGATGGCTCTGGTGACTTTGGATCGTTCGGTGACTTCTTGATGAGCTGATCTATCTCAAGGGCCAGAGGCCTGTATGTGTACAATCTGCCATATATATACGGGTATACTCTGACAAGGAATGCATCACCTTGGTCCTGATGCATATCCTCTTACAGCCACCATCTTCAGATAAGTCTTGATTCTCATACAAGACATCAGATGGTGCTGAGACTCACGATCCAAGTACACATGCACCATTTGTCCATTGTGCTGTATTCCGTACCAAGTCGATATCTCCATATGTCCATACAAACAAATATGATCCAAGTGTTGTCCATGTGAATCATCTTCCAGTGCATCATTAAATCCCTCCTCTGAATGACAGTTGTAGGCAGGGAAAGAGTGCAATCCATAGCCTGATCTGGGATGCCCATCCCGTATAACCAAAACAATCCAAATTCCGCAAAGCCTTAAATCCAACTTCTATCATCCCATCCATTTTTTCCTTAATGGGTTCGCCATGATTGTTGCCGGTGATACTACTCCCAGTCCAACTGCAGTTCGCATCCTATGCACACAGTCATTTACATTGCCGATAAGATTGCCATTGCATTGTTGTTGCCTTGATAAGGGCGAATTGGACTGTAAATATACAACATCGGAGGACTCATTTTGCAGTGGTCATATAGATGAATAAGTTGGGATTCACAAGGTAGTGTTTGATGCTTTCGAAGAGTATTTGGTCATCTCTTCGATGATGTCGAGGATTGCTTCCTAGTGTTTGAAATCTTTGGGTTTCTTTCCCCTGATCATCGATCTGGTCCAGCTTGACGTTGAAATTCCTGAGAGTTATAGCGTTGCTTATACTAATTTCATCGGTGTTTTGCTCCATGTGCATTTGCCAGAGATGTGGTACTTAACATAGTGTTATCTCATCGATGATTGCAGGTATATTGATGCCTTCTAGCAGTGCATTCTGGTAATAATATCGAGTATGGGGATGCATTTTGGCAGTATTGTATGGATATTATTCTCATTGATCTTGGTCGTTGTCATTGATCTCGGTCGGCATCAACCATCTTGGCCATGATTATAGATCTCGGTTGCCGTTATTGATTTTGGCTGGCATCATTTATCCTACTCGTCATTATAGATTGTGTCATTCGTCATTTATCTCAGTCATCGTCGTCAATCGCAGGCATCATTATTGGTCATGGTCATCATCATGGATCTCAGTCATGGTGATTGATCTTGGTCATTTCGAATTGCCATGACTATATGTATAACATCGGTTTTCCATCCATGTCTCACGAGTAGAGAGACGAGATATGAAATAGTAGTTAGCATTTCAATAGTAGTATAGGACTTACCGATATTAGCTTGCTAATTGCATTTGCTACTAATACTGTTTTTGCAGAGGCATTGTCTCGACTTTTCGTAACATGATTCGTAGCTGGGTCATTTCATGTGTATATACTGGGTCTTTCATGACATTGAAATATTTCTTCATTTATTTTCATATATATGTATTGATCATGTCCACCTCTCTTGATGGGGCTTTTGTATGAGAAGGAGGTTTGGACAGTGACCGCTGTGCCCATATGTGTGTAGTCAGCATCCTGGTCAGGAGCCATGTGTGGTATGATGGCCATCTTGTGCACCTGAATCAGGTGGACTTTGATCTTAGTGCCCATCCATATTGGTGTGCCCAGTTAACTGAATATCGGAATTTGCTCCTGCCAGGATTTTCCTGTCATCTATTCCGCAAGCATCATCGGTGCAGCCATATGCCATGCTTCACCAGTTCCACTCGTAGTGCGAGTGCGGCCATGGTCCATGCTCTCACCAGTTCCACTCATAACTGAACGAATTTATATAATTTCTTCTTGCAGTAGATTGAATAAGTCGATTTCTGTAATTTTGGTAGTCTTTTCTTAGTTGAGTGTCATGTACACCCAGTTGTCATTGAAACAGTTGGGGTATGAGGTGTATGAGTTCGATTCGAATTGTGAATCATATTTCGAATGGGATCTTGTATGGTATCGCGTATGGTATCTTGTATGATATCTCGGATGATATCGCATATGGTTTTTTGTATGTCATTTAGTAGGGTTATTCATATGGTATTTCGGATAGTTTCTCGTATTGTATCTCATATGGAATCTTGAGTAGTATCCTGTATGGTATGTTGTATAGTATTTCATGTGGTATTGCTTTTGACATTTCTTATGGTACATTAGGAAAAAGTGAAATTGATTTCCGAAAATGGACCCCATGCACCGATCCACCTCCACATTCTTCACAAATGATCCAAGCTACTTGTTTGCAATCTTCGACCATGCTTCGGAGCGTTCAATGATGTGATCGCGTCGTTGCGACATCTCACAATGTGTTTACTCATTTAAGGTAATTTATTGCCCTTGTTTCTTTCAGGTTGGTCATCAAGATTTTAATCGTTTCGACAGTTTTTCGAACTGTTCCATTGATTTCAAGAATATTCTTAACTATTTAATTCCTTGAGACATCGATTATACACAAGCTTGCACAACTCCCAATACAAAAATTATGACACAGAGAGGAAACACATCACATTTCTATGTATCGCTGCAACGATTGCTTCAATCATCGAGTCGAAAAATCTACATGTAATACAAATTGAAAACTTTCACTTCAATCGTGTTGCTCAAGTACCACCGCGAGCAATCTGGCTGCGGCAACAGCGGAACACGGTGTAAAGCTCCTTCGATCGCGCTTAAAGGGATCATATAAGTGGTCCCAACGCCGAAAAGAGGCTTACCACGTTAGCTTTCATCGTGCAAGGGTTTCATCGGAGGATGATGCCTCTCCTTGACAATCACCATACCAGCAATCTGACGTATGAGCCCTGTTGCAAACGTCTGAATCAAGGCAAGAAGATCTTTAATGATCGATTTGGCATCCTCAACGACGAAAAGACACTTCAACTGTGCGGGAATGCATCCCGCAGTCAACTTAAAGTGGCTATCCGGACTTGTCCCCAACCAGAGAAGCACTGTATCATTTCTTGGTGGCTTATGCTTTGTTCACCTTGTGGACCCAATGCAACGAACCATATGAACTGCATGCTCATTGCATTGAAAAGACGTCACCGAAATTTCTAATGCGTTGTACCAAATGTATTTTGCATCATTGTGACGACTGAAATACTGATTGTGATTGTCGTAGTCTGCGATGTCGGCAAATCTCTTGAAACACCAAGCAATGTCATTCTGTAGCTACCCTTTTGGCATTGCACACAACTCGGCCGAGTCATCAAGGGTCTTGATTTCTGGTCGTGGGTTGTTCATTATTCTTTTGATAGGTGCATTGGTTAGAGGCATATCATCGTCGCGACGTTGTTTTGCAGCATTTGCATTCAGCTCTCAATGCTGAAACACCTCCATTCGGGTTTTCGTTCGCAAAGAGTGGAAGGCAGCCTCATGACAATTCGATTGTCGGTACGCTTGTTCAAGATCCATCATTGCTTTTTTTGGGAGTTTAGAGCTTACATTTAAGAGGTTGCCAAGCTGGCGGACATGGTCAAAGAATTGGTTTAGGAGATGCATCATCACAAAGTTGAAATCCGGTTCATCGACAAGATGTTGTGCAATTTCTGACTCGATCTGTGTTTTATCTTCATCCACGCGACAACGCTTTGCAGCCGCAGGAAGATTGTTTCAAGCGGGGTCACTCTCCTGTTCCTCCTGTTTGTCCAAAGTAAGCTGCTTTTTCAAGGCGTCTTAGACCTTCTTTGTGGATTTACTGGCGCGGAATCGACTGAAAACATCCTTCTGACGATGAAACTCCTTCAGATAATTCCCCATGTACTCGATTGTGGCCTCAGTATGGTACCGGTACTGTGACATAAGGTGAAAATACACTAAGTTCTTGACGCACAACAGGGCGTCTGTGAAGGGAATCCTTTGGCTCGCCGAAGGGTTTAAATGAGTCGCCACGAAAACTGGAACAATCACATGCCCGACTGCTTTCATCTCCTTACCACTCCATTGCGTCACCTGGCTATAAGGCTTATTGAATCGAGCGAAGCCAGGATATGGAGGCATCATCACCCAGAGCTGGTTGAATTTGTCGATCCTGGAATGTTGTTCGAGGAAGGACATTACCCAGTCCATCACATGCTTAAGCACACCGAGATAGACATTATGAAGAATATCGGGTACGATAATTGTCGTCGGAGAGATGCATTTCATATTCCAGAAGACGCCTTCTGAGGTTCCAACCGCCCGATCTTCCCCATATTGTCTTGCTTCCCGTCTCTCCGTCTCATCTCACTGAGTCGCGAGTATCATTTGTTGGAGTTATAGCCGATAGTCTCTCAATTGCCATGATGATGAATTCCCTTCTCCAAATGACAATATCGCTGCTTTGCGCACAGGGCAATGGGGCTGCTTGATTGAATGCAAGTGAATGTTTTCAAAGTAGTCAGCCATCCATGCACAAATGACAGGATAACATTGCCGCATCCGACCTCCCGCACAAAGCACAGGCTTTCCAGTGTTGAAAAGCGCATCGAGAGGACAAAAAATAAGCTTGAAGTCCTTGCTTAAAGCCTCTCGATTGTGGATTTGTCGTTCCTTCACTGCAGTTGCGTTTCCATATCCTTTAAAGTGATATTTCGGAGGAACGGGAAGAAGGGAAACAAGGATGCTTGCAAGATTCGAAGGCTATGATCTAATCGTCGAGTCGATGTTTCCAAGACTCAAATATACTGGCCATTCCCTCTTGCCGTCTGAATAGTTTGTAAGATTTGTCTGGTCTGAACTGCCGAATAAAGGGACAATCTTAGCTACAAGCGGCCGCCGTCGCTAATGGAGCGGTCAAAATCATCGTAGCTATGATGAATTTCAACTAATGTACCTGTTCATTGCACCACCAGTCGCTTGATTTCACCTCTGAGTAGATACGTTCCTCAGCATCATTGAATTTCTTTGCTGGAGCATACGCCATATGTTCCCTGAACACTAGCTGTTGCATGAGGAACTCAATGCATTCAACAGCATGGCGGTAAAAGAAATGTGTGTAATCATCATCGCGAAAGTTGTTTCAATCGGCCAAACAATTGTAACAGGCTTTGCCGGATTTGCAAGAGTCGATGCCTATTACGTAGGACATTTTGTTAAACCTTTTGAATAAAGTGTGGGTCAAAGTCAAGTTGCTGACTGTTTCCATCTCAGGGTTCCTGAAAAGCTCATTGATCGCAGCTCTGCTCGAGTTGTGCTTCACACACCAGAGTGCTAATCGATACTGCGCCCCGCGCGAAAACAGTGACCATAGGTCAATTTCCTCGTGGATGACATCGAAATACTCGTTACCAATAGGCTTGCCGGCGAGAGGGTTGTCCCAGTGTGGAGTACCACAAATACGTGTCCGAACTGGAGGTGACTCTGGATCAATACGTGCATTTCCACTGTCAGATTCAGTAGCGCTGGAATCATTGTCGGCAGGGTGAAGAAAAGGGTCGTGATGCAGTTAATGAATGAATGGAAGTAGAATAATATCCTCCTTCATCACAGAACCATCATCTGGCAGTTGTTCGACTGATACGTATACTATCCTTTCATCGTGGTCACGACGCAGGTGAGTGATGTAAGCACCAATGTAGGAGTAGGTCTTCCAGCAGTACAGACACTGTTGACGACAAGCCATGTTTCGTTAGCAAATTGAACTGTCGCAACAACGTTAAGAATCCTCTCGACGGTCTTTTACCTACTCACACCATTACAAGCTAGCTGTCTTCAGAAAAAGCCGCACCGTGATTTATTTTTTCGAAAAAGGGGCCCTACCACTCTCGTAGGATTTCTCTCATCCTCCTTCACATGTTTGCAAAGTGTTTACTCGCTCTCTCAATTTCAACATCCCTTGGATCTCGAAAAGCATACCGCATCTGCTTTCAGCTCCTCACGGCGACTGTTTTGCACCCTCACAAGACCCTGCTATGCCCATTGCCTGATTTTTGGTTGTCACTTTGTGTTAGGTTCGTACCTTACATGAACCGTGCATTCTCCGTATATACCGACTCAGCGACGTCATCGCGGGGTACAAGAACTAGAGCAAGAACAAACTAGTGAGATATGACTGCAGAGCATGCTTTTAGTTGTCTTTGTGATGAACTTAAGCGTTCAGTCGAAGAATCAGGGCGCTTAGATGATGTTAGGCAAATTGCCTCCTAGCTGAATTGCAGCCAAGATGATGTCGCCGGATCAAGAAAACCCTCCAAGCCCATATATATATTTGCCTTGCCTGCCCACCTTACTTACAATCTCCAGAACCTTTGACACACCCTCCTCACCTCTGCTACCGCATCGCATCACCCTTGACGATATATTCAACACTCCCGACGCTTGTTTAGAGTAGCAAGCATTTGATATCCACCACTCAATCATTGACTACCGTTGAGAACCGAAAATGTCATGTGATGCCTTCTGGTTGCCGAAATCAGTGGTCGCAGATGCTAATACAATCCAGATGCCAACTCTTCAAATCTGAGTCTGGGCCAACAACGCCTGTGTTGGAGTCAGCCAATGGGCAGCAGAAACCATGGGGATTTGGCAGGATAAGGGTGGCTTGACAACACAACGGATGGATAATAATGTGACGGAGCGTGTCAGGGAGATTGCCCAGTCCATGTGCATCATCAACAACCAAGGCACCGGCCCCGAGCAATGGGATCTCCTCATTGATCGTTGTGTTACCAGAATCAGTGAACTGGAGTCTAAAAGGCCACTTTGGAAACGGTACATCGCAGACTAGACTAACCTCGATGGTCGGAAACTCCAGGCAGCAGTGGACAAGTTTGCAGAGGTTGGCCTTCGCCGAAGGAAAAATAGCCTCGAAGAAACCCCAACTAAGAAGAGGGAACTCGTGCACGTAGGGATGTATTTCATCGCCCCGATGCTTCTTTTGCTCTTCCTGATGATGTGTAGATCCAGAAGTAACTGAGGAACGAACCTTGGGTCACAGGTCTTCGCCAATAAAGGTGTGTGGTGAAGCCTCCAATGATTTCCTTGTCGAGCCATTTAGCTTTACCAGCGCCTATGTGGATCCCGACATTGCTGGGAAGAGGGTGGTTGAAAACAACACTCAGCTATTCTCATGGCACTGGGCTGGAGATGATGAATCGATACGTCCGATAGTTACATCAATCGTCGATGCGACCATTTTGTCAATCATGAATGCTGCAATTGCCGGTCTGCCAGACACCAGCCAGAAAATCCGTGAGCTCTGGGGCTGCCTGGAGGTGCCTGATAGAGATGGTGGTCCATACGCCCATAATGTTACCCCAATCTTCGATCACAATACTGCTGCCGGATGGGTATAGACGGCGATGAAATTAAGCAACCCAACGCTTTTTTGCGTCCTTTATCGTGGCCAACAAGCTGACGGCACAGATGGTGCCCAGACGCCTATGCGTGATGGCCGCAGTGGCCATCATCTGGATGACATCCTCCCACCTCCAGCAGAGGATATGATCGACGATATTGGGGAGAAATAGGACGATGATGGTGAGACGCGGCGCGCAAATCCAGGAAGCTTCCCGATGACCAACACAGGCTTCCAAAAGTTTGAACGGAAGCTTCAAAAGAGGATTATCAGACAGCAGTGATACCATGAAGTCGTCCGAAACCGTGATCTTGGTCTCCTTGCCGATTACGAGTAAAGCATTGTTGCTGATGAGAATGTGGCTTGGCTATGTGAGCGCGATCACGTTGTGAATCCTCCTGCTGCAGGCTCTTTGGCCAATATGAAGCGTACAAGCCGCCGCCCAGCTGCAAATTAGTCGTTGTGAGGATGGAATGCACTGGCTGGATTGTTGTTGAAGAATTTGCGTTGTGGTGGGTATTTTTCTGGCACTTTGGACGGTGGACGGATGGGTGATAATTCGGAGTTTTCTGGTGAGGTTTTGTGTCTCTCTTTGGTGTTTTGTTTATTTTATTATTACATCGTTCATATTCATGCATGAAGGGCTGTGTTGAGAGTTCATGATGTTGGGATTAATCGTTAAAACGTTTATTTTTGGGAATGGCATAGTGGCAGCGATAGGACTCCGTGTATGGCTATCATGTAATTGGCAGTTATTTATCTTTACCCAGCAGAAGTTAGCCCGAATAATTAGTGAAACGCAAATGCTTTTTAGCTTGTTGCGATAACGATTTTCATCAAAGGAAGCCAATCAACAACCCTGCAGCATGCTTCTCACCTGCCATTCTAAGTTCCGAGTTCCCGTCCATCCAAGGAGTTCGAAGTGTGTGTGGAGGGATAAGCCAAGATCCTGGAATCGTCGACAGGATAAAAAGACGCATCACGACGATGCTTTTAATCATATTAACGCTTACTTTCCTTTACACAACGCTTTAATTCATTTACTCTATATTCATTCAAATTTCCTTTAGTCACTCCTTTAATTTTTCGTACCTCTCACTTGCCGTCGTTTTAAATCATGACAAGAAGGCGCCGCACTTCTCCTCCTCCTCTTCCTTCCAGCACCAGCAGGAGCAGACGATATATCCACGACGAGGATCTCGATGACGATCTCAGCACGATAACTGACAATTACAATGATAGTCGAGATGACATTTCAGAATCCGACCACGAGCCTGTTCTACAGTCATCCAGGAAAGCAATTTGCAAGCGGCCATCGGAATATTCCTTCACGTCAACGCTTGGACAACGAGTCGCAGCAGCTCAATTAACACCCATATCGGTGCAACGCCTACATCCTGAGAGTCGGGAGGTCTATATTGTGTCGGAGGAGGAGGATGAATGCGAACCTGCGCCGCTGGCATCCAAGATGGTATCCAATTCAGCGTTTGAATGATTGAATCCGCCTGCTAATGTATATATTTACAAGAAGAAGGATTCGAACGAAGCCGGTGAGCAATTGGTTGCATGGACAGCTGGAAATCTGTGGCGATATGAGCCCTTTGTTGCCGATGTGACAGGCCTCATCGTCGGCGCCAAATACAACTCCCAGACAACCCTTTGAGGCGGTCCGGCGATGGTCATGGCATGTGTGAAGCCGATAGCTATCAAGTATGCGATGTTTGTGAATTCCCGTTGCCACAAATGCGGTGAAGACCGTCCAGATTCATAGTTGGTGGTATGAGGAAATCGCCAGGAATTATCCAGCCCAGAGAAACTCAGACCCTCCACGTGCCTACATTTCAGTGGTAAATGAATTATCTCAACGATTGTTTTCATCGCTGACATTGTGCATCAGGCGGTTGCAAAGATTACTTGCTCCCATGCAGCAATGGTATACCGCTACATGACCTCAATCGACTCTATTTATGGATTTCGAACACATTTGCCTACAGAGATCTGGAACATGGTAGCCTGGCTATTGGCTAAGGACAGGTTTACATGCGCCACAAACGTTCGTGAGGTAAGTTCAAAGTTCCCTTCTTGATTAATTGTTGTCGGGACGCTCAATTTAGAAGTGCAAGTTTCGGTTTGCAGCGACTAAAATAGTGGATCTTATTCACCAGGCATACTTCTATGGCATACGACAGATGAGAATAAAAGAGAGATCATTCATCGATAAAAACAACCCCACATTCATTGCCCTCACCGGAAACGGCCATCCACCATTGTCTGTCCTTCGGGATAACAGGCGACTTTAGGGTCCCCCCACAGTTTGGTCCAGGAGGTGGAGCACAACGTAAGTGCGATACAAGAAACATTAATCACGCGGTTAATAATGCATGTTCAGATGTATTTCGTCATCTCGAGGCGGATTTTCGTTTTTCCTCGCCAGAGGTTCAAGCCAAAAAGATAGACAATATCCCCAGCATGATCCGCCGAAGGATCCACTCAACTGGTCCAGACCCAGCGATGGCACAACATCACAACGATCAGGTCAGCTTTGATGAGGACTTCCTTGGTTACCTCCCGGAGGAGCTGTTAGAGCAGCCCGACAATTCTTTTAATCGTCTCAGAAGCTGTATTGCTGCTACTGAAGCTAGTATGCGATTCTCAGCTGTTCTGCCTGCCATCGCCAGCAGCAGCCAGCCCGTCCCCTGCAGCAAAAACAACAGCAACAGCAACAGCAATGACATCACCAACATGACCAGCGTTGAGAATCCGGGATTAGTCGATGGAAGTACAATTGTAGACGGTGCGATGTCGCTTGGAGGTTAGAAATGGTGTCAGTGATCGGATTTAGGATTTCCTTTCTGAGCTATTTTGTTCTAGCTTTCGTCGATATATCATAATAGTAGTAAATGTAATAGAACTCATAGCTCACTAAAGTCTGATCTCAAACGGGTGAAATCATTATCGTGACGATGCATAACCCTCCCGCGACGAACTGCAAGCTACTGACGATCTGGTATCAACAAATGAATTATCGTGAACCACTTCTGCAAGGTAACTATCATTGGTCAAATTAAGCCAGGAGGGTCTTTAAAAACAAGAACTACACACTTCATCAAACGTCTGGAGCGAGTACTATCATCATCGCGAGGACTAATCGAATTGCGCGACATAGGAGTATGGCAAGAGATGATTTGTGATATTGCCAAAGGAAGTGTGAACCGTTCATCAAGGGCTCGTTGTCACATTCGCAAGTGTGGGTACACTGGTCGAGACGCTTGAAAACATCATTGCGACGACTCAAAGAACACTGTGGAACAGTAAAGCAATGCCATATTTCAGGGAAACCTCAATTTCATTTTTTTTGAGTTTGTGGGTACAATAAACTAAATAAATTTAATGAAGGAGATTTAGGTTTTGCTGATGTATTGCATATGGTATCGTGTACAATATTTTGTACAATATCTGGTATGGTGTCATGTTTGGTATTTCGTATGGTATTTCATAGCCATCTTGGCGGTGTCTGCCTAATCTTTATTTGATGAACCTGGGCTGTAGTGTTGACTGTTACTTGATAGAACTTCAGGGGCAATTGAAAATTGATTATCATATAAACAAATCTATGAGTTCACATAGCTTCGAAGTGCAGATGGTGTCATGCTCCTGACTTGTGAATAATGGCAGGCTTCTAGGTGGACTTTAGGAGGTTTTGATATGGTAGCTGTAGGCCTGCTTGACGTGGTAGCTGTAGGTTTGAGTGAAGGTATATTAAGAGGCATAGTAGTAGGTATAGTGGTGAGTGCGCTTTCTTGTACTCTTTGTCTGTTTCTATTTCTCCTTCTCCCTTTCTCCTTCTCCCTTTCTCCTTCTCCCTTTCTCCTTCTCCCTTTCTCCGTTTCCTATTCTCTTGCTCCGTTTCAAAGTGGTCATAAAATTACGTTGACTGCATCAATGTAGCTCAGGTGGAAGCTGTGAGTGACTCGAAGGTGTGGTTGGGAGTATACTGTCAGATGCAGTTGTACGTGCCAAGGTTGCTACTGAGGAAGCAGAAGTCTGCCATTCGAGTACTTTGATGTCTTGTGGACTCCAAATAGTGTTAGCAACGGTTCCGGACCGTCACGTCGGATCCGGGTCCGGGTCAAAACCAAACCGTTGCCAAATTGGTGGTCCGGGTTGTCAACACACCCGAACTGTCAATTCGGGTACGGTTCGATGCAAATCTCCCAACCCGTCTGGATTGGGAGGGTTGTCAGCGCGTCGCCCAGCGGGTCCATCTGTAGATTTATATACTGTTCCTGTTTTTGCAGTTGGATAATTGAACATTATCAAAATTAGGTATTTGACAGCCAATGATCTCTTTTTGGATGTTTTGCGATCTGTGACATTGATTATTTTGGAATACGTGTTTTGCCTTCTACCCATTGCATTTTTGGCTAGAAAGGTAGTCAATAGTTTTCTTATGGGCGCACCTATGCGGAGAAAGCCTTGATTACCCAATTTGCAAGATCAAATACTGATGACGCTCCGTTGACGCTCAGTTTCATGATGGGGTAACGTATGTGTCATGCGTTATTTCAATTAAAAAGGCTGCCACAACTTCGTCTATGAATTGTTACCACATTGTTACACTTAGATTACCCAAGATCCAGCACCAATAATCCTTGAAACTCCAATGACGCTCATTTTCAGGATGGGACAATACCTCGTTGATGAATGGCTGCAACCAATCGTCACTTTGTTTTGCCAAGAAAGGTAGCCATTACATCGGTTATGAATAGCAGTGACCAGGTCACTCTTCAATTCCCGTACTTACAAGACTAATAATCTTTGACGCTCCGTTGACGCTCATTTTCAAGATGGGGCAGGGAGCCTGATCCTAGTATTTTTGATTTGGAAGGCAGGCAATACTTCATTTATGAATTGCTGCAACCAATCGTCAGTTAGGTTACCCAAGATGCACAGCCAAAAATCGTTGACGCTCTGTGGAAGCTCATTTTCAGAAGGGGGCAGTGATCGTGTCCTTTACTCTTTTGCCGAGAAAGGCTGTCAGTATGCACGTAATGGATAGTTCCGACCACTTCAACATTCAATTACTGTACTTACAAGACTGAAAATCGTTGACGCTCCGTTGACGCTCATTTTAATGTATGGTAAAGTCAAGCTCTGCTGCAATTAATAATTGCAATCTTCAATATTTGAACTTCGTGGATGCCTTTCAGCATGATTAGGACTTGGATCTATGACAAAGCCGAGCCCAGTAATATTCCAGCAGTGGTCGCTGTCATCCGGTTAAAATTTATATATTATGCCAAATGATGCATATTGCCTGCTACAGGTTTGTTTGTTAACAAAGATTCTCTCGCGACTGGTCAACATTCTTCCGTAATAATTCTCTAAATAAAATTCGTCGTCAAACTACATAATGAACTTGGTGATAATACATTGACCATTCTGTCCTACATTTTTTTGATCCCCTTATTCCTCCTCGTTTCCATTATATTGACCGTCACTAACGCCTTTTCAACCTTCTTCTTTGATTGTCGTATAGGCCGAATCAGTCCAGGAACATTTGGTGACGCACTCACATTCCGCACCTCCAGGGTTGGTGAAACCTCACTGCCGTTGTCCAGTTCCGTATCTGATTCATTGTCCGCCTCCCAGTCATCTTCGCTGTCGTTTGGATTATCCAAGTCCCCAATCCAGTTGAGCCAATTTTCGGAGTCTGAAATGCTTTCAGGTGAGCTATCCTCATCACTTTAGGCAGGATGGCGGTCGATTCATTTGATTCGGCGGACATTCAATCCTTGAGTACGTCCTCCAGGGAGGTCCTTTGCAGACAAAGCTGGTGGCACAGGTGATTTTTCCGACAATTTGAATGCAGCCGCACCATCATGATGAAAGTTTGACCAGGATGCTTTGAAGATCTCTGCGGTATCTGAAATATAACCTACGGCAGTCATTTGTTTGTTTTGAGCGCGAAATTCCTTCTGTGTGGCTCGTAGGGTTTGGCTACCCTGCCACATCTCCAAAAAGTCGTGGACCTTGGCCATTCTGTGCAACTTCTTTTCCTCCGCCTCTCTCTTCATCTCCATGTCGTTATAAGTGCTGTCTGGATCCAATACTGGGTTGTCGCCAGCCAGTAATGCGCTATTGGCTCGAGCAAACTGCCTTACTACAACTTTTTCGCGAAGAGTCTCGCCACTGGTTTTCGACTGCCTCCACCCTATCACATCTCGCCCAAGGGAAAAACTGGCCTCCACTGCGACACTGTGAGGTATAATAGAGAATATGTCGCGTGCCACATTGGAGAGATCGGCATACTTTGAGTGCGTTTCTTGTTGCTGCCGCCACCAGTCGGTGATATCCGGTAACCAAAATGTACTACTAATCTCCATTTGGTCGGAGTGGTAATCATCCAGATTCGGATTAATTTGCCCCCACTTCTGTGGGAGTTCAGGAGGTGAATTCAAATAGAGCCTCGCGGCTGTCAATAAACGTGCTGCACGATCGCTTCGTCCGGGTGTCATTTCGGCCACATTGGTAGGCATTAAGTATTTATCGTCATCGCTGGACAAATCGTATGGATCATAAGAGGATTGACCAGATCTAGAAGCCATTTCGAAGGAGCTGAGATTGTTGTTCAGTGTGTTATCGGACTTAATGAGCGGCAATCGTCTATGTTTCACGCAGTATTCGTTCTCCACATACTTCAGAAACGCCTCCTGGTATTGGGTAGTATAAGAAGTCTCATCGTCAGGATTGATATCAATGCCCTTGTCCCACTTCCTAAAAGACCGCAACTTCCGGAAGGGATCAAGGATATGTGCCGTAATGAGGAGCATACCAGTCGTTGGAGTGACTTCAGTATAATATTTACATAACTTTTGCCGCGCACACTTCACAGCGACGAATAAGTCTTCCTTCCATTGTGTCTTTTTCTTGGCCAAAGCTCGCATCACGCCATCCATGTGATCAAACATGTCATTGTGGACAGTGATGACGTGATGCAGAGTAACGGTATGCCGTTTCGACATCCAAAGGGTCCAGTACCGGAATGGCCGTAAAACATCCATCACATACTTAACAATAGTCCACTCATCCTCAGTCGTAAAGAGCGGCCGGTAGTCGCTATACTTTGGGTATTTATGCCACCCCCGGGTGAATTCACGCAATCGGTAGGCGCGCTCGAGCAACTCCAGGGTCGAGTTCCAACGTGTCTTCACATCCATAATGGGCAGTACTGCGATCCGGACCTTGGCTTTTTGACAGTCAATAAACTCGTTTCGACGTCCAGGTGTCAGCGTAATCAATACAGGAAGCATTTTCTGCTATATGAAGGTCGGTTTCAGCACTTTCATAATATGTTGAAATACGTACTTTCTCAATTATCTTCGCTAAACCTGGTCTCATGGCCGGCACCTTGTTGATTCTAGCATTTCCCTCTTTTCAAAGTCTTTGACTCTTCCCAATGTCTGTGCTTTCATTCTCTCCAAACTGCTGATCACGCTCATGGGCTTCCCAAAACGTGGTGAGGCCTTTTACACCCAGACTGCTCATGAATGTGCCCAAAGACAGCTGAATGACGTGCGCCATGCATGGTATATGGTTTCTCAATGCGTGCCACTCGATTACGGAGGCCTCAAGGGTAGTTTATAGTTTGCGAGTCAGCGAGTAATTTGAGGAAGTGTTGTCGGTTGTAATTCCAAGTAAACGGCCGCCAGTCAGTTCGAAACGATCAAGAACTTCTTTCAAATGTTCGGCTAGATGTGCTCCCGTATGCTGACCCTTGACCTGTAATCCTTAATGAACTTTCGAAATAGGAAAAGATTGGGCTATCAACCTCATCGAATGCCAGTTGTACTTCTCGCAAAGACCAATTTTGATCCATATAGTAAGCAATGACCGACGTTATTGCTAATTTGTTCGTTGATGTCCATCAGTCCAAAGCTAAACTAACTTTATTTGTTGACGGCAATTGCTTCTTAATTGCATCCACTGTCAGTGTGTATTCTCTCCGGCAAAGATTACTCAGGGTACTGGCTGACGGAAACACCAACTTGCATCGTAATGCATTGTATGACCGTCGGAGCTCAAGGTTTGATATTGCGTTCCATGAAATATGTGCCGAAACAAAACCTAACATGAGGTACCGATTCCAGGTGTCTTGGTGAAATTCAGCTGTTTGAAAGTCCTTTGCTGCCAGTTTAGAGCGTTTTGTCTGTCAATTCAGTAAGTATACTTGAAACCTGAATGGTCAATTTGATTTTCCTTTGCGAACTTACAATCGGAATTCCTCCACTCCCTTGCCGCTTCAGTATGGCCAAAGCTGTTTCAACGACCGTTGAACTAGTCAATTCGGTTACCTCTGACTCTGTTAATTTGTTTAACTTTGCGATATGCACTTTTGCCAGCAAGTGTTTGCCCATTGAGCTGTTTCCATGTTCTGATGGATGGCGCAGAACTTGATGACAAACGATACATATGATGCCAGGGCTGCCAGTCTCTTCAATTCCGCAATGTAAATAGAATAGCCACGAAGGCACATGTCTAGAGTTATTCCAAGCAATGGGCCGCTTCGAGCCTACATTCATTGAAGCCCACCAAGCATCGAACACGATTTGTAAAGTAAGGTCGCTTAAATCACGAATAAAGACACGTTCGTTTTTGGAAGATATCATAACCTCTAACAACGAGGTATTTAGAGATTTTGTATCTGACATCGCGGTAGGAAATTGAACTCTGCGTAATTCGATCTGGGTGACTGTCAATGGATACGTTATGGACAGGTAGAACGCACGTTCTTAAATATTGACTTTAGTGCTACAAGCAAGAAAAAAGTCAGACCTGTGAGACATCCCATGCATATTTCTGAAGTTGAATACAAGGGCATACAAAGACGAGACGGTTGCGATATCATTGCTAGCATTTGTGCCCATCAAGGCAGCCGATAGTCCGATTTTGTCTCCTTGCCGCTGCATCGCTGTCTGATAATCCAAGATGCAAGCCCAAAAATTGTTGACGCTCCATTGACCCTCATTTTTAGGAGGTAGTAGCGATATCGTTACTAGCATTGTTGCCTAGAAAGGCGGCCAATATTATGATATTATGAGTATGCTGTTGCACAGCCCTTGAATTGTCTATGATGCAAGACCAAAGATAGTTGACGCTCCGTTGACGCTCATTATTAGGAGGTGGTAGCGATATGGTAGTAGGCATTTTTGCCCATAAAGGCGGCCAATACTGCCATTATGGCTTAATGCTGTCGCGCAGCCTAGTAATTATCCAAGATGCAAGACCAGAAATCGGTGACACTCCGTTGACGCTCATTTCTCTGATGGGGCAACGAGCATGTCGCTTGCCATTTCACATTGAAAGCCAGCCAATTACTCGTCTTTAGATTTATGTGACGATGCAACCCTTTGATTGCCGAAAAGATCAAACTAAAATCATTGACGCTCCGTTGACGCTCCGTTGACGCTCACTTTGGAGACATACCAACAGTCATTGGGTGCGCAATCATTTTGCATGACCGTCATAACGTCATTATTGACAGTCAATAAGTTTTTACCATCCAGTTCGGGGCTGGGACACTAGACAGAGATCGCGACCTAATCTGACTGGCCGACAACGCAACCGCTCTCACCGCACCCTCTGCACCACTATTCACGTCATCAGTCCGATCAATGACGTGGTTCCTTCGCATTTTTGCACTTTCAGCCGGTAAATTACAGCATACAGATCCATCAACTAATTTTAGACATATAGAGCCGGACTTCCTGACCTTTCTTTTTCCAGCTTGTTTTCCTCGATTTCCATGACGTACCATCTGCAATTTTCAAAATCTCGACCATGTGCAGCAGGTCTGAGCGGACAGTTATGCAGTTAGCTGCATGAACTAATGCAGCATTGCGGCTGTCATTGATCCGCATTCAGACTGCGCACTGACCGCTCGTCCTATGACTCGTATGACATCACTGAATTACATTTTGTTAGTATATTTCGTCTCTATTTTAAGTTTTGCTTTTTAATGTAACTGTAATTGGCAGGTCGATTTCATGTTTGCTTGCCGTCTATCAACCAGAGTTGGAGTCTAGAACATTCGCATGGCCAGTTCGACCCTTGCACACACTCTGATGAAATATCATGTCTCACAATTTGGTCACTGAAATCAGGAAAAGCTGACACGTAGCAAAGTAGGTACACAAATTTCTTTTCCGCAGGATAGGTCTTCAAAACTAGCTATTTGGCTATCTATACCTCCGGCGATGCGGGAGCCGTCACCATATCTTCGTCCGTATCCGATGTCTATATGGTAATTCACTTGAGATGCTTCATCCAGGGGTAAATGCTTACGGGTTCAACAGGATTTGCATCCTGAATCGGGATCGAATTGGTCGCCATGCCGGGCGAGACAACCGGTATGAATTCACGTGACTGGGGGTTCTCCGCACCCAGCCTCATTTGACTACTTCTTGGTCGAGAAGTCACTGCTGGCATTTCCGATTGTCCTCGGACGATCTCAGGTGTCTGTGTATTCTCACCAACCCTTATCGGGGATGGTGTGGCTGTAGTTGAGTCTAGTTGGGGCTTGACAACCGCCGGAACCATCAATTCGGCAGTCCCATACCTCATATCTCTCTCACGAAAGTAGTTGGCTGCATCCCCCCATCCCGGTTGGGTCAATTCATCAAGTCTCATTTGCTTCTGCCGAAAGCTCTCCATGCGGTGCTGTACCGTTTTAGTGATTGTGCCCATCACCCAACCAGGTTCATCATCATCACTGAGTTTGCCGAGCTCTATATCTTCTTCATCATCTTCCTTGTCTTCCCTATCCTGCTCATCATCGGAACTTGCAAGATCGCTCAGACTGTCTCCGATAGCATTCAACATCTATTCAAACGTTGTTTCGGGCTTTCCAGTTGTCGCGCATTCGTGTTCAGCAGTCGTCATATCTTGCATAAGCGCTGTCTCTGCGTCTTGAACTCGCTTTCTTGCCACAGCGGTCTCTCTCTCCACAAAATCCTCGATCCATTTCTCTTTCTCTTCATTGCTTAAAAAGTGCGTTTCCTGTCTTTTCTCCGCCGCAAGCTTCTTTTTAGATCGCAAGCTGCGCAATGCTCCCAATGCTCGGACCCTTTCTGCCACCAAGCCGCTCTTGCCTTCATCAGCTTGATGATGTCGACGTGTGGAATGCTTTGCCGATTTGCCGTATTTGCCCGCCGGAAGTGGAGAAAAGCTCTGTTTCGGAGCATTGACCATTGTATCGTGTGTTGACCTTGTTGTTGGGCGTGATGTTGGATGTTGCAAGATATGGACCACATGGAGGCAAGCCGAGTCTTTTGTGTCAAGGTTCGTACGTTTGATCAACTTGAACAAAGCAAAATCTGCGTTTTGACCATCGTTTCAGTTGGAATAGTAACACTAATCATATGTTATGACATCATAGTTAGCGTATGTTTCATGTAAGATCCCGGCTATGTGTTGAGACAAACATCACCAGACGACCTTTCCGTCGCAGAATTTCCTTTTTATATCTATCAAACACGCGATATCAGCTGTCGTTCACGTCAATGTATCCCTGCACACAAACAAACAAACAAACTTCATCGGACCAACTTACTGCAAATTGCGGGACCGTTGGAATCACTTCCAACTTGTAGCGATACGCGGCAGGATGTATCTTGAGTAGAACGTGCAAGTTGACAGTCATTCATTCCCTTGTGACCTGTAGCTTACTATATATTCCTCAGGACTTTCCACTTTTCGTTATCATCTTCCTCACCTTTTCCAGAAAAGCAAGTCGTGGCTCCACAAACACCTCAGCCCGGTGTGATTCAATCCGAATCGAGCCGAACGGCTGGCGCTTCATCCAATGCACCCCTCGCTGAGACACAGCTGCAACGCAGACTCCAGTTAGTCCACCGCGACGCTGCAATTGCAGCCACCGAAAAGATGGCCCAGGACGCACATTTAAAAAAAGTACGTAAAACCGGAAGCAGCAATAATCGGCAGCAGCATGCTATCGGATGTGAGTAGCTCCATATCGATATAGAAGGCAGTCAACTAACAATAGAATGTACAGCTGGTGTACGTAGAGAGCTCCGTGACCAATTTATTGCTGCCCGCAATGGCAAATCTCCATGGTCGACGAAGGCATTTATCCACTCGGTCTGCGAAATCGAACATCATGATGTCGTCAGCTCAGCGATTTTCGCGGACGAATTTCATGATAAAGGTCACCGGGAGTGGACTAAACAGGCTTTAAAGACTCTAGAGGAGGCCACGGAGTCGTATATGGTTGAGGTAATAGCCGAAGCTTCGATTTGGAAGAAACAACTAATTTCTTGTAGGTTTTCAACATGTCTGCGACTATGGTGAGGCAAGGAGGTCGGGTACAGCTGGAACAGTCCGACATGCGCCTGGCCTTGAATATGGCGAAAATGGCTAAAGGCGGCTTTTCGCGCGCCGCAATAGAGGAAACACAACAACTAATTCAGAAACCTCGCGCCGAAGTCCGAGAAGAGAAGCAGCGAGGAGTTGAGTTTCCTGGGCATCAGAAGGTGAAGGCTGCGATGGAAAGACACCCGGCAATGGTTTACAAAAATCATACAGCCGACTGCCTTCCATGCCAAAATGGTTCAGCAAAGAATCTGGTGACCCGCTGGAGGCGCAAAGAAACCGCCGCACCTCCTCCAGAACCGGCGGCACCTCCGCCCGGAATGCCACCTGCGCCTCCAGGTGCCGCTGAAGGAAACGGACGAGATGAAATACAAGGTATGCCATCCAGCTGTGTGTATATGCATTCTCCACTTCCAAACACTCAATTTTTCAATCATAATGCATTTGCCAAGGAAAGCAAGCGCGATAACGATTTTATTCCAGATTTGCTGAGTACAAAATCTGCTGCGTGGAAATACCGCTGACATTGATTTTGCCGACGACAACAGCCTTTTGGGCGAATCTGTGGGTGGGGACAAGAATTGATTGAAAGTAACGGGTGGGACACATTACTGTATATTTTAAAAGATATATTTAAATGCACAATTAAAGAACACTGTAATGATAATGAAAACATACATGAAACGGATCGAACGACTGTCAAAACACTGTACTTGATAATCTATGCCAAAGTAACTGGTTACATAATGCGGATACACCTGTGGCAAAATGAGCGTCAACGGAGCGTCAACGATTTTTGGCCTTGCAGAATGGTTAATCCAAGCGCGAGATAGCCACTAATGTCTATATATGGAGTTTTGACTGGTTTTATGGGCTAAAACGTTTAGGATCACTGAGTTGCAGTATTGAAAATGAATTAAGTTGCGATTGTCCGGAAGGCTGTTGCGGGAAGACCTCTTGCTTATTAGGCTAGAAAGGCTGCTAAAACCTGGTTTATAGATGTCTACGATCATTTACCACCAAGATTACCCAAGATTCAAGACCAAAAATCATTGTCGCTCTGTTGATGCTCATTGTCAATATGGGGCAGGGAGAGTGTAGCATTCTCTTTTGCCTACAAAGGCTGCCAATACAATGATTATAGATAACAATGATGAATTCACATTTTAATAACCTGACTCACAGGACGAAACATCGTTGACGCTCCGTTGACGCTCATTCTCAGAATGGGGCAGTTAGCGGGTTTCTTTCTCTGTTGAGTTGAAAAACAGCCAATACCTCATTTATGATCGTTTGCATCCAATCGCCATCTAGATTACTCATGATGCAAGACCAAAAATCATTGACGCGCCGTTGACTATCATGTTCAGGATAGGGCAAGGAGCGTGTCTCTCTTGTTTTTAGTTAGAAAGGCGGCCGATTCATCCAAAAAGGTCAATGATGTGCACAAGTTAATATTTTGCGATTAATAGTAGGGTATCTAAATGCGACCATAAATAGAAAAACCCGAAACGCAGAACCAGGCATTGGAACCGATGGGTCTAGCCAATCATGGCAAAACCCGCGGGTTGACGGGTACGGGTCCGGGTTTGGCCAACCAAGAGGCTGCAGGTCGGGTTTTTGGACGGTTCTGGAACCGAACCAAACCGTTTTTCCGGTCCAAACCCGGACCGCTGGCGGGTTACCCGGACCCGTTGCTAACACTAACTCCAATGCATTGAACATGGCTGTCGGTTGATCAAGTAAAGTAGGTGCGGATCTTTTCGTTCTTGGTAGTGTGTGTACCAGTAATCATTGATACAATATCTAAACTGGATTAGTGGTCTGATTGATGAACTTGTTGGAGCTTAGGCCTTATCCATTTCTCTATGCCATCGGTATTTATCAGTATAGACCTCATATTTATGGTTGCCATGGTAACAGTTCGTTGCCTGTGAGGATATCGTACGTAAAGAACAAAGATAGTAGAGATAATAGAGATAATCGACATGGTAGAGGCATGTAACAGCTGTGGTAATGGTGTTGAGTTTTACACTTGTGTATGCAGGTATTGCTGTGGTTACGGTCAGCGATAGTTATATGGGTTAGGGTTTTTGAGGTTCTGAAAGATCGTGAAGTAGAAATAGAGCTGATAGAGTAAACTAAGATGGTTGCAACCACTCTGCTTATGCACTGTGTCTTGGGATAGTCCGGTGACTTCTTGATTGGATTGTCGATCTTGAGAGCCCGAGGCCCTTGTATGTACAAGCTTCCATATGTATACGCGTATGCTTTGACATGAGATGCATCACCCTGGATCTGATGTATATCCCGGTCATGCAACCACCATCTTCATCCAAGTCTTCATTCTTATACACGACATTAGACGGTGCTGAGACTCACGATCCATATACACATGCAACCGATCTACCTTCCAGATTGAGTGCACCAGTTAGTGACATCTACAATACCATACCATCGTATCAATGTATCAACAACAGCGATCTAGCTGAAGCACAAATAAGATGTATATTATGTATATATCAGAATTGGTCATTGGATCTCTATTGTTAGTGGTCATCACATATCGGCAGGAAACCTGCTTCCTAGTCACCGAACAAACGACTATTCTGTCATCCTCCAATGGTTCTTTCCATGGGAGATGAGGTGTCGTCAATATCCGAACATTATGACATGTCAAGATATGAAGAGTTATATACAAGACAAGTCGATACCGAATAATCGAGATAGTTGAGCCCAGTCAACCAAATGGACTGAGACAAATCCACCCTGATTTCAAAAACACGTGTTTGGTCTGGGGTGAATGTGACTGGCTACATATCGTGTGAGTGGGGTGGGATACACTCCGTTCAATCTATTGCAAAACCACTTGGCTGCAGAATACTGTATATTTGGCTCCAACAGAGTATAGTCAAATTAAAGGTTCTGTCGTTTGGTGAAATCATTAAACCGTTACATACCTGGTGGGTATATGACAGGGCACTCTCACTGGGTCTTGGTGATACGAACCTATTTGATGATAATTGGCTTTAGTTAAGCTTGTATTCATACAAGGTATCATAAATAGAAATCTTGTTGCATTACATGCATATTATCTTGATAACGTAGTTAATACTCATAGGAGTTAGAACTCACCCGTCCATTGTAAAAGGCAATGATGATGAGGCTCTTATGGAAGTGATCTCTGACACATACTTTGGCGGTCTTAGGATTATTAACGGTAATGATCATCTGATATAAATCAGTCATACCAACATGGAGGAAGGAGATCGATAACATTCAATCAAACATACCATGTAAATTTAACATTTATCTATGGATTAATGTTGACTTTCTCGACCTGGAGGTTAAGCCTTAACATTATTCCCACCTATTATCTAATAGATATGTATAGAAGACATGGAGGATAGTTCTCTATTGAAGTCTGGAGTTGTACATTCATGTTCACCTCTATATCACAGATCAACCCATCACTCTTTAACCTTGTTTATTCTTAGTGCCTTCGTCAAAGCAAGTCTTTGATCAGGAAGCGAGCAAGATTATACATTGGAGTCCAAAGAAAGTCCAACAACCAGCCCGATAATACGGTGGATTGAAGGATACTTCTGCTAGGATACTCTCGACCAGGCTTCCCAATAGTCCGTCCCGTCCGGGCAAAAGTAAGCCCCGGACCAGACGAGAATTTTCGGGGCAAGCAAACTAAGGACTGTTTAGGACTAGGGCAGTAGAGCCACGGACGAAAAGACTGTAGGGCCCTGCAGTCTAGCTCTGCGCACTGCCCCCGGCGATACTATAATACAAACATGATAACATACAAACAAACAAGACCCTCTGCTCACTACCAAGCCTCCTCCATTCACAACTGTAGCTCCTCTGCTTCCGTCTGCATGTGGACCCTTGCATCTTCAGGCACCCAGCCGCAGCATTCAGAC
>Ga0307512_10001327_pt1 | contig 35307 bp, 34 predicted proteins | sample 14_EM_MG_FD_200267 | JGI IMG/M metagenome (GOLD analysis project Ga0307512, IMG submission 200267) | Populus trichocarpa ectomycorrhiza microbial communities from riparian zone in the Pacific Northwest, United States - 14_EM | ecosystem: Host-associated > Plants > Roots > Unclassified | place... | reverse complement strand
TGTGTCAATCGAAATAACTACAAAACTACAGGTCGACCAATAACCCCAGCTCTAAGTCCTGATCGGGCCTGGCCTTGCAATAGGTTGCTTATGACTAGATAATGACGTGGGGACCTGGAAGGCTGGCGGCCGGACGGAATATTGCTACCCATGTATCCGTCTAATGTTGTAGAATAAAATTCACAAAATTAGATGGATAGCTAAAATGGCAATTTTAGTCAAAACTACATTGTAATGTCAACGTGTTTGGATTACGTTTTTCAGTTCTTTATGTATTTTGAGTACCGCATTTCCATACTTGTGGTTTGCGATGTGCCGATATCTGGTGGACGTGAGTCAGTCATTCTCATTGGGAAACGGTAGTGCATTTGGCATTGTAAAGGCCAACAACGATATATACCGCCAGTAGACAGCAGGAAGTTGTTGGTATTTCCAGATCTCGGAGCTGTTTTCTTGGGAGAAGTGTGATTAGACGGTGATAGACTTCTTTGAGGCCGAGAAAGTGGGGAAGTTTGGATCAATTTGAGTGTTCATCGTAGTCTTTCATTTACGGGTGGTTGGGTCTGTTATTCTCTCTCTTCCAATTGTCTCAGTTGGTCATTCCATTTTTTGTTCTTTATATGGAGGGAGGGTAGAGGGAGAGGAGGGTAATCTAGCACTTTCACACCCCAGACTGTATGAATGTGAATGTGGTATGATTAAAATAAGCAACAGACATGAAATCTGATGAGTATTGTACTGTTGATAGTCATCCTAAATCACAAGAATCTTAGTAACAATCGCAAATCATATTCAATTAACAACCCAATACCGGAACCTGGAAAACACCTCGAAAGCATTTTGGAATGCCTGAAGTTAAGTTTCTCGGATTAAAGCTGAGAGCTGCAGCGGGTAAGTAGCATCAATGTGGATGGATTCGCAAACGGTCACTCATGTTTTGCACACCCATCTTTTCGGATTTTCCTTAACCGGTGGCAATCGCCGTACCCAACGATTTTCGGCGATCATTACATTCGCAATTCATTCCACCAATTCTACTCCCGCTGTGACATATTCTATACACAAAATATGTAAGTATGCACCCTTTTGCCACACATTCTCCCATGTAGAAAATCTTTAATATTCATCAAGCAGTTGTGAAATACAGTTGTTGGAGCGGATTCTCGCGATCGGTGCAATGAAAGTAAAGCTGTACTGTGAATACTGCGGATATCGTAAATCCGAAACCGAGATTTGGAAGTATGGACATTTATACACATTTCATGTATAGAATAGACCGTGATCGGAGAAAAATTTGTGGACTTCCTTCGAACTAAACCATTGTGATTGGGAAATCTGTACGGGCCCCTGCTGTCGTTACACACCTACCCAGGTTATTTATTTATTCAACGCGGCTCAGCGTGCTGTAATATGAGAAATAGAAGCTGAGTGATATGGGTGGAAAATCCAAACGATTGAACCACTGGTACTGCCATTCGTTGTTCTTAATCGCTAATTTCAAGACCTGTCAGAGCCACGTGAAGCTCAACTCAGCGACTGCACAGAGACGTTGGCACACCAGACAGTAGATGTTGCTGTCACGACACAATAGAGAGTGAGAGGATTTTATTGTGGAAAAAGATGATGATCAGATGGATAAAATGAGACAGTGCAAGATTAGATAGTAGAGGATCTTACCAAGGGTACGCGCCAAGAAGACTAGATGATAGTCGGTGCTTGGGGAGAATAGAGTTCATCATCCGCTGCTATACGTACAACAATTACACTAGCCGTTCAGGTATTGTAGTGTCGCGTGTCGGGAGTTGCATACCATTGGCCGTAAGGAAAGGTAGCCTTCTCACGTGCCCAGATTTCTAGCTTAGCTCGGAAGCTTGCCGACCCCAAAATTTATTTCGTCGTTTGGGTACGAGATAAGTGGTAGCCAATGATCCGCAAGTGGCAAAGATATCCGGTGATGGCCGAAGTCAGTCGGCATGTCTGCCTATTTTCCGAGAGTCGGCAAGCGCAAGTGCAAGTGCTATCGTAACCTAAGAGCACCAACATGGCAACCGGATCTTAGTGCAATTGAGCCGCACTTACACCAAGAACTCTACTCGAGTGGAAATGGTAACCGGCCCCGCAGTGTGGAGATGGAAATAGAGAAGTGAGGAAAATCCAATGAGTAATTCCAAGGGAAATTCAACACCACCCCAGAGAATCTCTTCCGCCCATACCCTGAAGTATACACGAGAACGACAGGTATCATATTCAAATGTGTATGCTACACAAATGCCAAGGTCAGATTCATTTTCGTTTAAATTTTTAACGTCATATTTCATACAATGATTCGGGGCCAGGTGAATTCAGCGCAAAGTTAGCTACACTCCAATTTTAAGAATCTTGCAAAACGGTCTACAGCTCATGGACTTATTTCAAACGACTTAAAGTGGCGTGGCACTTTCGCGTAACATGCGGATTCGTATAAGGAACGTGTTAAACAAGTAAGTGGTATTCTTATTCTGCTGAATCGAAGAGGACCAGGAACTAGCGGGGACGAAGGGTAGCGGGGGGGGAGCTCCGCCATCTAGCCGGCTCGCCCGGAGGCGGAGGGGATATCAGGGTCCTGTCATACTCTAATTAGAGTCAATACAGTATGATTAAACAAACAACAACAGAGGACCAGGAACGAACCCTCATGAGTCGGTTGAGGGAGGATGGAGAAGAGCGAAGCGCTAAACATGTTATTTAATTACTAGTAATGAGAAATATGTCAAAAGTACCTTTTGCTAGGAACCTCATCCTTCGTTTTCCAGGGGAGGTTTGACTAGGATGGTTTTGCGACCATGATAGGTGCGGTGAAGGTTGGAGAATTCAGGAGGTTGTCCGACGAAGATAAAGTGAAGGTTGACGCCTTCATGTTGAGCAACGCGAGGAAGGAACTTGGGCTCGAGAGGTGGAGGGCCATGTGGAAGGAATACCTCCTGTTCGGTTTGCTCGAGGAGTTCATGGAGGAAGATAGGAGCGAGGCGACGTCGGTATATTACGTGCGATGGGCTACGGAGGTCACGGATGAGACTGAGAAGGTTTTCTACATTATCGCGTACGCACTGAGGAGGTTGTTCGAGGTGCAGATGGCAGCGGTAGGGCGTTATTCCCGCCGGATGATATTTGTTTTCCGCCGGGAATGGCAGAGGAGAATGGATCGTTCGGCCATAATTAACTGGACGATGACGAAGTACTGTATGTACAGGAATCTCGACTATATGGAGAAGGAGGAAGCGACGGGCTAAGTGAGTTGCCACAGGTTGAACTTTAAACCTAACATTCACGAGAATATCTAATGCTAACTATGGTACGCATTGTTTAATCGGCGGGGGGACCCACGAGCACCATAGCGACCGAAGGGAGCGGAGGTGAGAGAGAGGGGGCGCGGCTCATTAGAAGGATTGAGGTTCCTAGCAAAAGGTACTTTTGACACATAGTAAATACTAGTATTTTATCCCTGTATTCCGCACCTTATTGTGTCAAGCATGCACTAGAGTTTAGCCGCAGGATCAACACACACAGCCGCCCCCCCTTAAGTCCCTTCATACTTTGAGCGCACTCTCCCTAATAGGAAGGGATGTAGCGAGAGGATTGCCACCGAGTGGATTTTTAGAATTGATGGATGCTGAGGCGGCCATTGTTGGATAGATGGCGAAAGTCATGGCTTCTTTTACCATACGGAGGCGTGGTGCTGGTCAGTTGAGTCCTTGTCCCGTTCGGGGCGAGTTATTGGAGAGCGTCGGACGAGTGGATGGCGAAGTTGAAGCGGTTAGGGTAGTGACGATGGAGGAGTATTGGAATTGTGAGGATGAGGAGGATGAGTCGGTGAATTTCGACCCGTTTCACGGACGCGTGCCGGGATGGAATTAGTTGCATGTGTTGAATGGGAAAGGACGGGTTAATTGTCGCAATGAACATACGACGCGTGATACGGTCGGCATTTTGAGGAAGAGGAAGTTATTGCTTCAACTCGGAGCATGACTACGGTGATGGTGTGTTTGCCGCCCATGATAATAGTGGTGAAGCGACGTTGGAATGATGAAGATGATGATGTCAAGGTCAAGGAGGTGAGGATCCCGCTTTGCTATGGTTGCACCGAGGAAGCGAGGCGGGTCAAACGACAGCAAGAGGAGGAGTTATGTATAGATCATGAGTCCGAGGAAGGAATGGAGGCGGGAGATTGAGGTTGAATATATGAAGAATTTGAGATATGTGGATTGTCGGCTTTGTGGGGAGGAGAAGGAAGGAGAAATGGCCGTATTTGGGCACTGTGGAATAGACTGAGTGAGTTTCACTTAAACTTCACGAGAATATCTAATGCTACTATGGTACGGATTGTCTAGTTGGCGGGGGGACTCACGAGCACTATAGCTACTGGAGGGAGCGGAGGTGAGAGGGAGGGCGCAGCCCATACTGTAGAAAGAAAAGTTCTTTTTATTATTATCGTCTTTTCGGTGTTTACTACTTTACTGTGTGAAGTGTTGAGATCAATCGAGTACGAATAAAGATGTTGAATTAACTATCGTACAAAAGCGATTGTCTAAAGAACAAAGAGAGAGAGAAAGGCAGGCATAGATATATGGGAAAGGAGAGAGCATACTCGGTGAAGCTGAGTATCACATTTGGAGGCCGATGCCGGGCATCACTCCCGGGGCTAGACTTCGTCCTCGGCATGGGGGCTGGGGGCGGCCCAAGGGGGCCGCAAGCCACCGGCGTCATGCCCGCAGCCATAGGCCAATGGGGGTTGTAAGCCCCCGAATGCCACACAAGCCATCGGGCCAAATCCCGTGCCAACATGAAGGAGGACGGTGACGCAGGGGGATACGAAGGATGGGACATCCTGTTGTACCTAAGTACTCGAAGCATGAGATTACACATATAAGGGACTTCCCAGGCATTACTTGTCATGCCGCAACGAGATATCTCACCCCTGCCATTCCGCACGAGAATCTGTGAAGAATGCCTAAGATCTGAATGATGAGGATCACCCATAGCCACCCCTGCTTTGATTCATCTAAGCGCTTACATGTAAGTACCGAAGGTAGGTGGGCTTCAATTGACATATAAGGCATACATGCCTGGTCGCGAGGCGAAGGGATATGTGGCGGTTGGGCCACAACAGAGATGGAGCACACAGACGGGAGATGGATGATATCTTGGGGAAGCTGGTTACGTGTACGGTGAGTGTTTACGCGACACTTGAAGTTGAATTTGAATAATACGCATAAATGCGCACGCATATATGTGCACTCCGCTGGCTAAATCTAGCTGAATTTAATTAGCGCAACTAAGTGCCTTCAGCACAGTGCAACTAGGATAGCGAGGAGGATAGTGCTTCGGAAAACACCGAAGTGACTTGATCGAACTTGAGAGGAGAGGATCTCGAGGAGGACGAGGTCATTGGGGAGAAGGAGGAGGAAGAGGATAGGGTGGAGGAAGAGCGCAACGAGGAAGAATGGACTGTTTCAAATGGTGATATGCGATGATTCCACCGGTCCGACAATGGATCAATCCAGACCGGAACCAAATAGTCCAGTCTAGGTCCAGTCCGAGAAGCTTTGGACTGTGATCGGACTGATCCTAGATGCTGATAGACTGGACTGGGCTTGGTCCTGACCAATCCAGCAGAGTATCCAGGGTTAGGGTTAGGGTATACTTTCCAGGTTATTGATCTTTTAATGGGGAAATATATCTCGATGGAGCTGAATATACAGACGGAAGTGGTATAATTTCGACCAGAGTGGGTATTCGGGGGTGAGTGGTGATAAAAAGTCAGGATGAGTTATGTTTTCGGTGGTACTTGGCTAAGAAGCAATGTCGAAGTTACAGGCGTATATGGGTAAGTCTAGACCAAGTACGTCCAGTCCAAGACTGCCAGTCTGTGGTCTGGCCCAGTCCCACCATCCTATTAGACCGGACTAGACTGAGCCCTACCCGGACCGTGACCATCTGGACAGGTGGAATCATTGCAAACGCCACTGGTCGCTCAGTGCACGATCGGAATCTAAACTCAAGCCAGTACGTCACGTGAGCGGGCTTTCTTGTTGATAGATCCATAAGGTTCATGACTGTTCTTTTAGACTTCACACTTTACTCTTCCCTTTCCCTATGCATCTTGGACCTTTAGACCTGTACCTCGACAGACATTGTATCATAGCCAATACACAGTTCTCCACTTAATAGTCGTAAAATATCAGCGGACAGCTCCGGCCGAAAAATTTAAATCAGATGCAAACTCAGTCACAAAATCTCGCCTTTCCAGAGTAACTTAAAAGCAAGAAAGACCGATGCGTCAAATTGCTCAAAATAGCCACCCACCCCTCAGAACCTTGCCATGACCGAACGCTATCTTCTTCCCTGGAGAGATTTTGTACTATTCGTATTTCGTATGAGTGATGGTGGACAGCTATAATGCCATATGGCCATTAACATACCTGAAGGCTAGTTATCCCATGTCCTAGAAGGAAACTCTGAAAATCTCAGGCCTTTACACATCTCCATGCAATCATCCATCGCTTTGTAGAGTTTGGGAACCCAACTACAGTCGCTGTGTGAATTGGTAAAGATGCAGGAATGAAGAACAGGCGGATGATAAATGCCACAGTGACAAAAACCCTCGCCAACTTTAAATACGCCTATCTTCATCACAGGGATTTCCTTAACTTTATCGGAAATGTTGATCAGGCTCTCCGAATATGGACCAGAGCCGACGAGGAAAGACTGGTACAGAAGGCCTATTTGCATCGCATCACACTGTCTGGCATTCAGGCCTTGAGAGCAGACCGCTTTCCATTCTTTGTCCTCGCTAATATATGTGTTTTCGATACTTTCCACACGAGCTCGAATTGAATTGACCCAACGCTGACGTCCTTCCATAAGTTTAGCTACGACCCAAGAATCAGCAGTAGTCCACGTCACAGAAGGCGGCCCGGCCAGAGACTGGTAGAGGATATATTACCGGAAATAGCAGCAGGGATACAGTCGGCAAGTGGAAGCTTTTGGTTTCCGAAGAGGAGGCCATCGTCGGAGTCGCAAATTTTGCCTAACATCAGATCCCTCGACACTTCCGTAAAAATATCCTCCGGTCCGAAGACCCACGATATAAGAAGCCAATCTGTGAGGTGGGTCTTCGCCTTTGTCTTCAGCATATCGCACCAGACCACGGCAATAAGCTGCATAGCTTCATGCAAGCTATATTTATCGCAAATTATGGATATACGGACCATCCTCCAGATGGTTATCTTTTGAGGCATCTGTTTGTACTGCCCGTGCAACACGTGAAGAACAAATCCCATCGTGGCAGGATCGTCGCCCTGCAACGTCACCACCACAGGTTCGCCGTCATCCCTTTTGTGGGACTCTCGAAGTGCGACAGCTTCAGCAAATTTGGACTGTCTACCCAACATGTTTCTGAACACTACCGACGTGGCACAAAGTACCTGTGAATAAACACGATAGCGTCTAGAAGTACCACCGGCAGAGACATCTAGTATCACATCGCCGTCGTGGACAATGTCAAGGTTGAGACCGTACGGTGGAGGAGTGGCGGTTGGAGGAGTGGCGGCTGCGTTGCTCGAGAACGCTGGGGATGAGTCGAAGACCAAACCAAACGTTGACATTTGAGCTGTGCGAATGTATATGTAAGTGGGGAGGGGAGTTGGGGTGCCGCTGTAGTAGTGTGATGGGATGCTTCGAGGTAGAGAGAAGGCAGTGTTGAGATTTAATCAAACTTCCCCACAAAGTGTCTTCACAAGCGCCGCTGCCACGTTGCAGGCGCTTATACAGTACGATTTAGGAAATGCCGAAAGTGGGATAGCACTAGGCAAGTGTTGTTACACGACAGCGGTAATTCGACCAATCGCAAACCCCTGTACCCTCAGTACGAAAATAAAAAAGTGGACACCATTCAAACTTCATCGATATATTGAGGCATTCGTAGGTAAAATGGTCAAATTCTAATCTGGCTCACTTTGGTAGGGTGGAATCTGTTGCTCGGTACGCATGACAGGGATGATACTGGATGACCTGACAGGGGTTGTTGACAGAGCCATATGGATCGTGAGTGCTCTTTTAAACATCACACTTTACTCTTCCCTTTCCCTACGCATCTTGAACCTTTAGGCCTGTACCTAGACAGTCATCGTACCATGGCCAATGCATGTGGTTCTCCCTTCATAGTCGCAACAGGCGTACCACGTGCCATGTATAATGCAGGAATTTTTCTTATCTTTAGAACTACTCTCTTGAACCAGTGTGGAACTTGATTGGACTGGATTGGTGCAGACTTAATAATTGATTGAGTATAAAAATAGGCAAATTTAGGTCGTTTCTAGGTCATGACGCGGCTTAAATGCCTGGAAATACAGCAGAACCTGCTCAAATGGCATTCAGCTGACAAGGATTGGTATTATGGATAGTAGGCGGCGATAAGGTATCTTTTTTGGCATTACCTAGTGAACTCGCTCTTCCTCAGCATGTGCTTTATTCAATCATATACAGACATTTTCAGCGCTAGAACAGGCACGTAAGCAAAACCGAAACGAAACAGTAAACGAAGCATAAACAGAGGCGCCGCCTCGGGGGAGCGGAGGCCACCGCTGCGGCCGCCGCTCCACCTGGACTCTCCCATTCTTCGCCGGAAGCCATTTCACTGGGTGTAGAGTCGAAAACATACAGAGCTAGCATCGGTATATGTAGGGATGCGGGTGGGCGGGTTTTGTGAAGCTGAAGGCGCTGCTTTGCCTAACCACTGCCGCTTCGTTCCTCTTATATACCTCTTTCCCTCACTCCTGGCTTCCTCAATTCCCTTCCACGCTCAGGCTCTAGCTCAATCCTCGAGCTCGTGCTCAGGCTCTAGCCCTGGCTCAAGCTCGAGCTCTAGCTCAAGCTCTGGCTCAAGGTCTGGCTCAAGCTCTAGCTCAAACTCTAGCTCATGCTCGTGTTTGGGCTCTCGCTCGAGCTCAAGCTCACACTTTGGCTCAAGCTCACACTTTGGCTCAAGCTCAAGGTTTCGGCCACCTTCCCCTTCCGTCGGCCAAATTGCTCGCCCCTGCCAGCCGATGGTCAAAGAGGCTCGCCCCTACTAGCCGCCGGTCGATTCTCACCCGCCAATTCGCTTCAACTAGCGCTCAGTCAAGCTGGACCATTGTTTTTAAGCTGTCCTGAAGTCTATTACTGCGCCCAACCAGTGTTTAGAGTATTATGTAGCCCTCCCAGCTCCAGAAACTTAAGGGTTCTCATTGGTACAGGGCCCAGACGTTTTTCCGGGCTGGAGGATATAGTCTCAGGCTTGCCAAAAATATCTAGCCTTGGTCTGTCTCGTGCCCACATTCTAATGCCTCGGGCCCGGTATTTACATGGAGCCATCGATTCACACCAGCTATAGTGCTACGCGGCTTCAATCGCTACAAGCAACCTCAATAGCTGATGCAAAGAGTGCTTGACAAACGAAGCATTGATAAACCGGTGTGAATAGCGTAGATAGCTAAATAAATAATCCGTCGTGGACTTTTGGTACAGTCACAAGCAACGATCTATATCTAAAAGAAACAATATAGACGCTGAGAGCATCGGTCTTTCAGTTTCGTTTTTCTTTTGTGTCTGGTCGTTCACTTTTTCTCTCATTTGTGGAAAGGGAAGATGGTTAGGGGAAGGGGATCCCATCATCTAGCCAGCCATCCGGAGGAGGGAGGGAAGCCGACATTGCCATATTCTAGATAGTCTGAACGTAGTATGACTAAAACCAAAAAAGGGACAATATAGACAACGACTTGGCGCGTAATTTTTAAATTGCCTCTTCCTAAATTTCAAGCGACGTTGCTGAGGTGCAGGGTTAACTCGCCGGAACAGTCAGTACTTGTCGAACACTACGTTCAAGGAGCGGCGATCTTTGAGCGTAGTTCTGTGCGATTCCGAAGCTGCCGCAAACGCATATGAGCTAACCACAGCATCGAGGATTTGTTGGTTTCGTGGATTTTAAGATCGGAAGATTCCGGAGGTCTGTCTGGGCTCGGGAGTTGCTTGAGGGTGTGACATTGACATGGGGCACTGGCACGGCTGGGAGATGGCGGGCTGGCGAAGGATTGTAGACAGTCTGCGGTACCTTGTTTACAACGGCGTAGCTAGATGAATCGCCATGTTGCGGTGTCAAAGGGGGAAGTGGGTGCCGGCGATGGAGGCGTTGCCATGGGACGCCACCGAGTCTAAGTCTTTTCGATATAAGCGGCTGTGAAGATAATCCTGGTTAATAATATGCAATACCCTTCCTCTATTGGCTCTCAAGTGATGGCAATTTCACGTGGCGTAGTCTGTCGCATATGTATCCTTTCGAAGTCTGGCTGTCTTCAAACAAGTCGCTATGGGTTAGGTTTTCCTGTGGGTCAGGGGATGGGTAATGCAGTGCTACAATCGACATTAGACCACAATTTATCATAATGGAATGTAGCCTTCTCAGACACTACGTATAGAACCTCAGCCGAGTGCAACCGAAGTATCTGACATAGACTAATTACTGTGGACTCAGTAGTGGACTCGATATTACGATGTTTGGAGGCGGAAGTTGTTCATTAGAGGAATATATGTGTAACAGATGGCTTCACCGACATTCACGCCTCAGCGTCAGATAGTTGAGGCTGTGGGGATCTACACTCCAGGCTGTATGATTGCAACCCTAACTCCTCGGGCAAAAAACCGCAATGTAATCGTTACCACTCTTGGTTCCAACTTCGGTTGCCACATGGGGCGGTCTGGCTCGAGTGCGGCTGATTGTATGACTATTTGTTCGAAGTGATTTGATGCGATGGAATGAGAGGTAATTACTGTCTCGGGCACCACCACCTACTGTATATCGTAGTCGCGCTACCGCGGAGAAGGAACATTCCTAGTAGTATATATACTCGCGCTTCACAGTAAAAGATCGGACACCAAACAACCCCACTTAAACGGTAAAACAGACGGTGGCACACAGTTTTATGTAAAGTGCGGTCTGAATAATGGCAAAATTAGTAAAGTGGGAGAGTGCCCTGAGTTCCACCCATGTTGACACAAGGACTCACAGCAAAAATTTAATCCCAAAACAGGAGCCTCCGATCCTTTACCCCCAGACGAGAGTACCAGAGGAAGCAGTGTCGGTCACCCGCTGCATGATGCAGGAAACAGGGGAGGGATGTCATCTCGAGATCTAAGTTATTGCTGGAAGGCTAATTTATGCACCGATAGGACACTTCGGTACTTCCGGAACCGAAGTCGTTATTCAGCCACTAGCGGCCAACGTGTGAAAGCCAGGGTGATCTAGAGTAGGAACCGGGGTAAGAAATCTCCGATCTTATCAACCGCTGACAGCAGGTGCCAGGGTAGGGATCGACCGCTAAGCAGAAACCTTATCTTGACAACACGTGTGGGGCTTAGCGTGCATGAGGTCATGTATGACGGCCCAGGCAAACACGTAGTTTCTTCAATGATGATATTATGTCAGGGGCTCGGTTTCCAGATCTGGACTGAAAAAAAATTACTAGAAGTAATAAACAGAAGGTTGTTGAACGGGATGGTGTCCAACACTCCCGAAATTGCTGTCCACTAGGCACACTGTGCAATATACAATGTTTGTTGTAATCATCTTGCAGTCGGGGTACATAGCTTCTCAGCCATAACTTGTACGGCTGGCTTCGGTTTGTTCTATTTATTCGCGGGAGTAATTGAGTGCATCATCAATATGACAACAACCTAGAAGCTAATAGTTCCTATCACTCGGTTGGTAGTTACAGACTCCTCCTGTAGGGATGATAGGTTTAGTTGCTGGGTGTACCAAACAGCTAGGATCAGTGACGTTTGAGGCGACACGGAAGATCGGCTATAGTCGGATTTCGGAGACGGCATCCCATACCTAAACTGTATCCGGGAAGCGAACGGGAGATGTGATGGTATTTCTGCCTTGAACCCATGCAAGACTGACATCAAGAGTTACTATTTCTCTACCACTCGTGCTAATTAGGTCGCTGTTTAATACAGAAATACTCGGTTTCCGGAGGTGTTTTGCATCCCAGCAACCACATCGAACATATCTAGTTCTTACTCCAAATTGCCTATCCAGACTCATCTAGAGTATATCACAGTATGTTGCGATCTGGAATATGTCTTTGATCTGACGTATGGGATGCCTGTATGTCGTGCAGTGTCATCAGTTTCTTTTACCGGGGATTGCTACAATGCATTACACACTGTTCAGAGTTCATAGATCAGACCAGTAACTACATCATTCCCACAAACATGTAGGGACCACGTCGCGTGATACAACCCATGAAATTTGACAGCCGTTGGCGTTATTGTATGCAAGATCTACAGTTAACGGTACCGTCAATTTGCTAGCCCCTGTCGCCTGGTATACCCCACCACGAACCCTCCGTGCGTCTCTGTTCAGGAAGTGGAAATCTACAGTTTGCTGATTGTAAGTATCTGCTCTTGTGTCTAAGCAATTCTAAGTACAACTGTTTGAAACTACGATATAAACGGGCTTGATATCGCCTTCTCGAGATTCGTTCTTCACTAGCTTCAACCAGCACCCAAACAACCAAACTTTCACATACCCGCAACCTCACCACACCATATCCACTTACCGTGCAGCTCTGCACTCTCCTTCAATTCCCACTCCTAGCTCTTAGCTCCACTCTCACCACTCCCGACGCCATCGCTGCGCTTAAGACCGCCTCCGGCGGCCTTTCCCCTGTAATTCGAGAGGCCGCCCCTGATGCTGCACCCCCAGTCCCTTCAAGTGACCATGCAGGAATAGTCTTCGTTCCTCAAACGCTACTGTACCTGGGCAGTTTAGAACCATACTTGCCCACGAAAAAGCTGCCAATCCTTTAGCTCAGCCATCCAGCGCCAACAATACACGTTTGTCTGTCTCGCGAAGGGTGACGCATTGAACGAGGATCTGTATGCCGCCAGCTTCATTTCTTTTCGAGGAGTGAGTGCTGATATTTTGTGGCATACGTATTGGGTAAAGCTACGGATGGGTTGTACTACCCTGCTGTGTTTCTGGCTAATTGTTCTAATGGCGGTATGAATTCCGAGGCTCAGCGAGCACTGAGTGGGGGATGTGGCTGGAGCTGATAATGGAGTATAGGTTAGGTTAACTCATGCCCCTAGACGGTCGGCAGGATAGGCAGATTTTGGGAAAGAGAATCTATGAGGCACTGAAAGAATGGAAATAGCAAAAAGAAAAAAGAAAAAAGAAAAAGACGATGATAGAGTAAAGATTGATTGCGCAGAGAGGAAGAAATAAACGAACCTAAAGAGCAATTTATTTGTATCAGATGGATTAATTTGTATTGAATAATAATCACAGGTTGATTTTCATAAGTTCTTGATTCATATTACAATATATATAGCCCCGAGTTTCAGTTCTTGTTGCTTCCAGTTTCTTTGTGCCCACGTTACACGACTGCTTGAATCCTGCACGCAAAAAATACACCAATTGGTTGCTGCTTGAGACCAGCCACGCAAATTTACAATCCGAGAATACGATTTTGGACCTTATTGAATAGATTATTACACGCATAATGGCCGTCGCGATCGAGCCGTCGGAGGTTCGGATGGACTTGTGAACACCGGTCAGCGGGTTTCTCAAATAGTAGTGAGATGGAAACGGGCCAAACTAACTTCGCCGAGGAGAGAATAATTCCTAGATCATAGTCTGAAGTGGCTAGCATTTGAGTTTGTTAGCCTTAAGCGTTATGCCAAGTATCCTTCAATGCTACAAAACCACAATTCATCCTAATCCGTACGGCGTAGTTCTTCGTTGAAACTGCTCGAAGACTCTGGAATTATGTTGCTAGCGGACAGTTTTTTTTGAGAAATATATTTATTAGTTAAGTTACTAGGAAGGTGATAAGGTCAATACTCTTCGTTGTTGAGTTTGAAACGGAAAGTTGCGGAGTGGTTCGACCAACCGAACGGCCCCGGTCAAGCCAGGTCGACTGAGAGTTTTAGCATGAAGGCCATTGGGCTTGATACAGAACTTTGCTCTCCGATAACCGCAGGCCCAGTGCAGCTCTCCGCTGACTATTCTCTCCGACTATGTCTGTCATTAATTCATTCCGTGAATAGATCCTGTCCTCGTATAGATCGCCGTAAACGTACATGAACACCCGCACTGCACGCTGTTGACACAAATCCACTCATCTTGATTGAATATTTTATGTGTATGCATGCTCAGCCACGTGTATAGACATGTTAACGCAAGAAGGCTATCTCCGCGGAGCTTGCCACATCAACTATTCCCGCCGCACTGTTGGATCTAAAAAGCAACCATAGGTACATAACGTTGCGTTTCAATGAATGGTCAGCTGCCAGGTCACATTTCATGTTGGTTAATCGTTTTGGTTGAGTTTTCTGTCCGGAGTCTGCAAGAAGAATTCAAACGGATGTCGGGTGCAAGATTGAAACGGGTAGGCACTACAAGTAGGTAGCTTTGCCAAGACACGTTCAAAAGATAGCCACAAATGGTGAAGCCTCGATTATTAGCTACTGTTAAGCTACTCATCACGTACACCAGTCCGTTGAATGGTAGGTTCCCTCAATGCTTGCCATTTGCGCCACCACCATATTCCCCCACCAAGCAGTAAGATGCCAAGTATACCACAGACTACTATTGCAGCAATAAATCGTCCGGGGAAAGTTATTTTTGGGGGCGGTGGCCAAATATCCTTTATGCGTTGGTCTACCCAGCCACCACTTGCGTGGGGCGACTTTAGTCCGGCGACCTCTTTTTGAACCTTACTGGGCTGCTTGTACTCCGCCGGATTTGCCTTGAAGTGAGTAAGAAAACCCTACATGTTATTAATTTTGTGCTGCATCACCCAGGGCGTTAATTGGAATTTACCCCGTCCGCTTCATTCATATCAAGTACGTTGACAAGTCTCCTGGTGCACTCCCAACGCTGATCAATCTTCCCTGCTCCTCTTGGCCAGCTTCCCCCAATAACTACTAGTTGGTTTCCCACAGCGTGGCAGGAATGGGAACGGAGATTTTCTTCTCCAATGGATTCTCTCTTTGGCTCGATGCGAACCCACCTATATGCGATCGATTAGAAACGAAAATTCGGTTATAGATACAGCAACTGCCTTTGTAGAACGTACGTAAATGATGGCATTGACAGCACATATAAATCATGTATGCCCTGTGAATTGCTAGACGTTAAAAGACCACCATATAACCATAAACTAATTCAATGTCAACTATTAACATTCAACTGCGGAGGGATTATGTTCTCACTCCCAAACATTGCGTTTTTGGTCATTAACCAACACCGAGCAGAAGCGAGTTCGAACCGGAGGTTGGCTAATGAAAGCCTCCCCATATGTAGTTTGGTTATACCATACGCGTCGTTCGATGTCATACAGCATGACATGTTGTAAAGATACCTATACTCCATCAGTCCATTTAATTGCATACTGAATGGTTACGATTCTTACGCTCTCTCCGTTCAAATAATCGCTTGTTTCATTCGGGCTATTAATTGCTTGCCTTTCACCCATAAGTGAAACTAGCAGCCCCTTTCCATCATTTGGAATCCAGTCAAGAGTTCCATACTCAAACCCCTCGTTCCCTCGACCGTATCCATCCATTGATTCATTTCGCAACGTTTTGCTCTGGATGTCATATACTAGCATGCCGCGCTGTGCAGTACTCCAATCGGTTATAGGTGTTTTAGCAGATGTCCGTGTGCTAATATATCCACTGTAGAATCGCAGAAGCAATTAGAAACTGGGTAGTATCCTCGGAAGAAATATTACCCAAGCCAGTAACATGACTCATTGGTACAAGCTGAAGCACCTGAAACAGTTCGGATAATTTCTGTCCCGTTGTGAAACGTTTCTTCGTGCCATTTCCCTTTATTTGTTGCGTCCGTAAAACGCCACATAGAATACCCAGGGATGGCATCCTTCGTTACATGCCATCTCGATGTATTGATCCGATTGTCAGTGTAAAAGTGGCCTCCTTGGATAATAGTATCGTTGCCAATTACCCACATACCACCTCGATTGACAACTGGAGCATCGCTAGTCGTCCAGTTTCCGGTCGTGTTGCCGGTTTTCGTCGCCAAGATGGTCAATTTCGGTTCATTCACATGAAAATCTCGCGACAAGTCCAACGACACCGTATGACCATTGAGATCAGGTACTGCCACATCAGTTTCGTTCACCTTGAGTCTGTATTTGGCCGTCCCTCCATCGATAACGATTTTTGATCCGATCTTCCCAGACATATGTGCAACCAACCAGCAATAGTTGTTGACAATGGAGTAACTTCGGAGATTCTGCGGAACCTCATCGGGCGAGAGGAGTGGAAGGTCGTCGAGGGCACCAAAACACAAACCCAAAATAAGGGTGAGAGTTACAAGGAACATGCCAAGCCTTTTCATTATGCGGATGTGTTTATTGGAGATATTCTTTCAGGCCGCATGGGTGAACATGGGAGTAACAAAGTTTTTTATAAAACCCTTGGAAAAGTAGTTGAACTTTGTCACGGCAACAGCCGCGGACAATCCCGAAGCTCGTTAATTGAACCAGTAGGAACTCGCTTGTTTGCATACTAATGTTTCTTTTGTAGGCCCTACAGCCATACGACACTCATTCTCGCCAGCCGTTAAGCTCAGGGGTTAGGATAGAAACTGTTCAATGTGGTTTACAATATAGTCTTGAATTTCTCTGCTCCATAAATGGTAGTGCGGGATAGAGGGAGCCTATGGACGGAAGAGATCAACGATTTCTATCCGTGCCTCGAGCTACTGATATGGAACACTCAGTAGCTGTTCCATTCCTACGCCATGCGGGCAATTTGTAAGTAAGTACGTTCATTGATCAAGTAGTTAACTTACAATTTAGCTGACTTCGTTATCATATAAGTTAACTTATTTGTAAAGCGGAACTTCTAACAAATAAGTCGAGTTGGGGCCAAAATATTCCAGCCGGGGGCGTCCGAGTACTCTTCCTTCTGAGTCTGGTATGCATGCTCCAAAGCACCTCTGTGCTACAGCTCATGTAGTAGCATATGGCTATGGATTTGAATATGCATTGTATCTCTCTATATCTAGCTACAAAGGTACCTGAAACCTCAGCGCAAAATGCGCCTCACATTCAGAACATATGCACTGTACAAGGGGGTGACAGTCGCAGAGGAATGGTGTTATCAGAGCATGTATGGAGGAGGACGAGGAACTCAAATACACTAGCAAAGAGACAGTGAAGTTCTACGCTAGTGCAATACTAACTACCAACTGTGCCGCAAGCACGGATAAGTTAACTTTATTGTAAAGTTGAATGTTGTGTAGTCTGGGCAGGTTTCCCAAACGCCCGCCTCTTCCAGGCAGATACATCTGATTACAATTTCCATGCTAAGAATTCTTGTCCGGTTTTGCCTTAAGACTTCCAATATCCAAACTACAGCGCTGCAAGATCTTACAGTCTTTGCATGCGATGCTTAAAGCTGAAAAGTAGAAAAAACAAGACACACATACCCACTAACTCGGTGAAGCGGATCAACGATGTGGAAGATATGTTGACCGCGTGAGAAGCTACCAAATACAGGTCAAATCTCCCATCCTACCTCCTATTTGGGGTTTGGCAGCACACAGGGTAAGCTTGGCCTAGTTGCCGGCCTATTTATCTACCGGAATTAGACACATCCGGTAGCGTTAACCACCGCTAGGGACCTACAGTTGCCCTAAACAGGCCCTATGTATTCTATCATCGGCCCGGGGCGCCCCTAGGCAAACAAAGTGTACACCTGGTCTGGACAGCGGTGCTGGGGCCCAAAAGACGCTAGTCCGGACGGACGGTTGGGAACGCTGAGTCCGGCTGGCTGGTTGCCTAATCAGTTTCCCTAAATACAAAGTTTCTTCATTTACGAATTAGCCAGCCACTTGTCTAACAGTGGACTTGGTTTAGTTTCATCGACATCTTCACAATTAATCTGTAAGTAGGGAGTAACAAACGAGCCATCGCTCGATAGTGAATTATAGATGAAACAACTCTTGACTGTATGTAATTTTATTCGCACTTACTTGCCATCTGCATTCAATTCAGTCGAAGAATTATGCTCGATGCCATTGATCATTTTTGTTTCTTTCAAATGTCAAGCACATGTCACGGAATTGCGTAATGCAACGTGGGGTTCCCAACGGAATTCTCCGCTGTAGGAAAGCATGAACAACCTGTTCAATGGCACTCGACTTATAGTTATGAATTCATAAAACTGGCCATTCCCAACACCGACTAATGCATCAAGATGGTGGGAATGGGATGGGAACATTGGCACTGCGAAGTGTCTCGGCAAGATGGGTTATCTGTGAAGATTTGAGGTGCCAAGTAATGCGTAATTTCGGTGGACGCAAATTCTAGACTGCAACGGCGCTAATAGGAAGGTACCCAGTATGCATGCGGGTTACACACCGTACTGCGCAAAACGTTCATACTCTTTACCCCGCAGTCTGATTGCGGCCATGCCCGAACACGTCTATCGGCCGTCGAGTGAGATATAACGTAACAAGCATTTCCCTGATACTGAAGCCTAATCACATATCGACTGGTTAGTGTGACAGTGGAGCTCGTCTTCTCTCGGCATCGATGGGAACTTCCGTTCGCAGCTCCGTCGTAGCCGCTAGTTATCTCGGTAGTTGGCCACGGTGTTTTTTGACTGGTAGGTGCTTCCTGACGAGGTAATCATGTGGTAGAGTCCTCAGTAAATGACTTTCGGAAGACAGATTCCCGGTCGACTTCTCGGTAGGCCACTCGGTATTCAGTTCGGCAGCCATATCGCAGTTATTCGTATTTCCGTCGGCATCAATCAAATACTTTTGACATCTCGTTGTCGCTCGGTTGCGCTTCGATTGCACTTGTCGTTTGCCAGTGTGCACTTGTAGGTACGCTTGACATCTGAATAGTAGGTACATTTATCGTCTTAGATCACTAGTTACGTTTGCCGACTCTTCTCCAGGTACGTTTGCCAACTCATCTCCAAGTGCGCTTATCGACTCATCTTCAGGTACGTTTGTCTAGCATTCTCGAGGGGAACTGATCTCAGCTGGCCTTTCTGGTAAGTGTGCTTCGATGTGCTACGTTGCAGCACTTCCGGAATAGTAATCGCTCGTTGTAAGAGGTTCCGGTGTGTCATAAATGAGATAAGTCGTCGGCTGAGCAACGACTTGCAAATAGGGGGGCGTCATGTCGACTAGTATACCTCCATTCGGTATAGATTAGGTAGTCCATTCTAACCGCTCCAATTCCCATGGCAGTGGTGTACACAATCGCTTTCCCACGATCAGACCCTTCTTTTGCTTTTTATTCTTCATCACCTTCGCTCGTTCCTCCAGGGTTGTCGCAGCATAGTCAGTAATAATATCATAGTTCTGTAGTTTTTCCGCTCAATATGTATGTATCACGTAAAATCACCCGGCCCGGTAGCGCCCGCAGGCCGGCCATAAACATGTGAAGCCCGGCCCGCTGGGAACACTACCAAAATTCGTAACCTGGAACGGTATCCTAAAACTCCAGGCATCTATATCGGGCTCTAAGAATTGAGATCGAGTACAGGGATGGATTAGGCTGCCGAAATGCATGCCCCCAGACGGGACGCCGATTCAGGTCCCCGAAAGTCGCCAGTCGCCTGAGACCGTTGGGAACACTGGCGGCGGATCGACAGGAGGGGTGTGTGTACGGCGTTGTTAGACAATCGATCAAGTATCATTATCGGTCATCGTTTTGCAAGCGCCCGTACACTTCAGGTTCCCAAGTTCGGCCATTGTGTTATGAATATCGTCTTGTTGTGTAGAGACAGAACTGAACTGAGTATCTCTAAGATGACACGTAGCCTACAGCCTACACTTGCACGCTAGCGGCCTCAAAGAGCCCTAACCTGAGGCTAGGTGATTGGCGTTCTCAAATCAATCGTACAAGTCTTAGTTGGAACCATGATAGTACTCTGCCACTGCTGCTCTACTCTCCGGTATAGACTACATCGGATATAAATAGGCCGCAACCGCTGGAAACCTCTATAAAGCTATTCCTAGAGTTCCCATCGCAACTACATTTAATAAGAGAGAAAAGCAAGTGCTAGCCTCTGTTATGATGTTTGAAAAAATAGAAAGAAAATTATCATGCGAACACCGCTGAGTTTAAAACGGATATATATCCCTTAACGTACCGGAGCCCATGGAAAGACTGATAGGCAGTCGCTATTCAACTTGAGTCCTATTCTTGATACATAGCGACACATATGCAATTTCAACATGCCCGCAGACAACCAGATCTGTATGCATATTCGGAAAACCCAATCCCGACGGACTATGAAACAGAAGGTGTTGTTTTTAAAGGTTTCGCGCAGACCGAGCAGGTGGAGACCTAAGTACCGGTCGGCAAACTTTGCACATTCCGGCATGTTGTTGCAACAGCTAACACATATGGCACCGACGTCAAACAATCGTTTTGGTAATCTCACCTTGTCCTGCTCACTGATGTATTGTGTATTGAGGAAAGTTTACCGATATGTACACATGCGCGCTGAAAGCCCCGGCGTGGAGGTAGTGCAAGCTCTAACTAAAGAGTAGGATCTAAGTGCTTCTTGTGCCAAGTATGCAGCACCCTCCTGTAGGGTACCTACACCAAAGTGACTAGATACATGAAGCGAAGTTGATCAAAAGCCTTGAAAGTAGCCTACCGCTAGACTGGTACAACAGAGATGAGAGAGGGAGAAGACTCTAGATATAACAAGAGAGATGGGTGCTTTGTGCTCTACCCGATGCTGTACTATCAGTGCAGCGGAAGCTGAGTTCAGCTACGTCTATATTGCAACACCCTATTTGTCTTCGACGTTCTCAGTGCTTCCTCTTTTAGTCATTACCATACCCATTTTATACTAAAGTGTAGCTCAGTTGATTGCGTTTACCCTTTGTGCAGGTATGAACTAGTGCCCGTACTAAGCCCGAGGCTACCGGGAGCATGTCGGGGGTGGTCGGAGAGCGAAGTACTGTACCAAATGCGACGCTAAGTCTAGTCCGGCAGCTCACGACGGTCTCCGAGCTGAATCCCTAGTCAAACCACAAACGATTGAGAGCTGTGAAGTGCAATCAGGAGTGGAAACAGGGCCAGCGGGGCGCACAAATTATCAAACCTTATTACTTACAATCCGATCCCGAGTTAATTGAGTTTGTATGTATTATCGTTTGCATCCAGGAGTTTTGTTACCTCTAAATTTCTGATCAGCTGCTATCTACGCTATCTGAGTGAGAAATGACGTGGCCCTATCGCATTCCCACGCTTTCGGCCAGCAATTGACGGCAGGTGGTTCATTTCACTAGTTTTTGGTAAATATAGCTCGACTTCCTCACCATTCCTGATCCAGCTCCTTCTCCTGGATTTCCATGACGTACCACAAGCAATTTCAAATATCTCAACCATGTGCCCCAGGTCTGCGCGGAGAGTTATGCATAGTGTTAGCAACGGGTCTGGGTAACCTGCAAGCGGTCCGGGTTTGGACAGCAAAAACGGGTCGGTTCGGTTCCAATCCCGGCCAAAACCCGACCCGCGGACTCTTGGCAGGCCAAACCAGGACCCGTACCCGTCAACCCAATGGTTGCGCCAGGTTTTGCTAGACCCGTTGGGTGCAATCTCCGGTTCTGCGTTTCGGGTTTCACATTTATGGTTGCATTCAGATATGCTACTGCTAATCGTAAAGTATTGACAATGACATGTCAGGGTTTATTTTCGGCGTATTAGCCGCCTTGATGTACAAACACGGATACTCACCCGCCCAACCTCATCCTGAAAATGAGTGTCCACAGAGCATCAACAGAGCGTCAACAATATTTGGTCTTGCATCTTCGGTAATGTGAGTGGGGCTTGATCAACAGCATCCATAAAGAAGTATATGGCAGCCTGTATCGGCAGATATGTGCGGGATATTCTAGCCACATCATCCGGGACAGTAACAACTTATTTCATTTACAGAGCTACCGCTAAGTATTCTTGAGCCTTTTAGCATATAATGACAGTCAAAACGATGTATATAGACAATCACTGCCACATCGTGCAGTGATTGACCATGATGGAAGGCCAACAATTGTTGACACTCTGTTGACGCTCATTTTGAAGATGGGGCAGGAAGCTTTTCAATTTCACTTTTGCCTATAAAGGCAGCCAATAATCAGTTTATGGCAATGTGCAACCTGTCGCCCCCCAGATTACTCATGATACATGACTAACAATTGTTGACGCTCCAATGACGCTCATTTTCATGATGGGGCATGGAGGGTATTGGAATCCGTTTTCCCTTTAATGGCAGCCAAAAATTCGTTTATGACTGACTGCAGCCTATCGGAGGTGTGATTTCCCAGGACTCATGACCAAAATTCGTTGACGCTCCGTTGACGCTCATTTTCATGATGGGGCAGGGAGGGTATTGCAATCTGTTTTGCCTATAAAGGCATCCAAAAAATCCTTTCTGACTGACTGCAGCCTATTGGAGGTGTGATTTCCCAGGACTCATGAACAAAAATCGTTGACGCTCCGTTGACGCTCATTTTCATGATGGGGCAGGGAAGGTATTCCAATCTGTTTTGCCTATAAAGGCCACCAAAAATACCTTTATGAGTAACGACAACTTATCTGAGGTGTGATTTCCCTGGACACATGACCAAAAATAGTCGACGCTCCATTGACGCTCATTTTGCCATGGCTGTATCCACACTATGCAATCATTGAATTTGGCACAGTCCATCATTCACGCTGTTTTGGCTGCCTTTCTTGCGTTTTCATTCACATTCTTCTTGATAACTACGTTGTTCTTTCATAATACATGGATCTATATAATAATAATATCCAAAATCCCTTCTTTCAGTCAATGCTCGTCATCAATTGCAGGATCGCTCAATCCGCTGCTCTTGTCATCAAAATGAATGTTAGCTACATTACCACACCACAGAGAGTGTACTAACCTTCATCAGTCAGCGTATCTGGATCGAAACCGGAATTGTGCTCGGTATCCTGATCAACTTCGAATTGTTCCGCACAGGGAAAAGCTGGATGCGAATACGTAAATCCGGCTGGCAAATTGATGATTTTAGCAGGTTGATCTCCGGAAGTGATACCGGTTGGGGCAGGTGGCGTGCCTGGCTGAGGCGCAGTCGGCTCTGGAATCTGCTCTTTGCGTCGGGCGGGTGGAGGTGGCCCCGTTCCTTCGCGTGTCCAGTGTGTCTGCAGGATCATTGCGGTGACATTGTTGCAAGACAGGCTGCTGGACGTTTTGTTTAGAAGAAGCATTGCCGGGTGTCTTCTTATCGCAGCCTTCACCTTTTTGTGCCCAGGATACTCAACACCCCGCTTCATTTCTTTTCGGACCTCGGCGAGTGGTTTCTTTTTAAGATATTTAGTTTCCTCAATCGCGGCGCGCGACAAGCCTTCTTTGGCCATTTTGCCCATATTCAACGCCAGGCGCATGTCGGACTGTTCCAGCTGTACCCGACCTCCTTGCCTTGCCATAGTTGCAGACATGTTGACAACCTACAAGACATTAGTTGATGCTTCTAACAATGAAATGTGGTTGTTACCTCAACCATATACGCTTCTGTAGCCACTTCTAAGGTGATTAAAGCCTGTTTCGTCCACTCACGGGGACGCTTATCACGAAATTCATCAGCGAAAATCGCCGAGCTCACAATATCATGATGTTCAATTTCGCAGACTGTGCGGACAACTGACTTTGGCGACCATGGTGGTTTCCCATTACCGGCAGCGATAAATTCGTTACATAGCTCTCTACGGACACCCGCTCTACGTTATACGGTTAATTGACCACCGATTGCAGCGATATGGATATACTCACCTTCCACCGCATGCTGCTTGTTATTTCTCCTGCTGCCAGTCTTGCGGACGATTTTTAAATGTGCATCCTGGGTCATTTGTTTAGTGGCTGCATTGGCAGTGTCGCGGTGAACTAACTTGTGTCTGCCCTCTTGTTGTGTGCCGAGAATTTCCGTATTTGATGTAGCGCCCGCCAATCGGCCGGTATTCAATCCGCTCTCCCCTGGTGGGGGTGGTTGTGTATCCATGATGTGCTTGTGTGGAATAGGAGAGGAAGATGATAACGAGAGGAAGTGGGAAGCCCTGAGGACTATATAGTTAGCATCTTGTCAAAATGGAATATGTAGCAGCTAACATGACTGTTATGCTCATGATGAATCCTGCTGAGTATGGCTGCAACTTGCAGGGGTTTCCCACTGCCCCGCAATTAGCAATAAGTCGGTCTGATGTTATTTGTTTTGTAACACGGATGAATTGCGGTGTACGACCGCCGGAATCGTCTAATCGCGTGATATAAATAGAATGTAGCTCGAGGGAAAGAACGTCTGCTGATGTTTCTCTCAAACAATCCCCGGGATATTACATGAAAATGACGCGAACAATCAGGTCATGTTGTACGGTCAGCGTCACTATTCCAGATTTTTTGACAGTCAGGAGAACGATTTTGCTTTGTTCAAGATGAGTAAACGTACCAACTTTGTCATAAAAGACGCAGCTTGCCTCCATATTGTCCATAACTTGCAACATCCAACATCTCGCCTAACAACACAGTCCACACAAACCACAATGGTCAATGCTCCGAAATTGAACTGTTCGCCCCTTCCGGCTGGCAGAAACGGGAAATCGACACAGCACTCAACCCAACGACGTCATCAAGCGAATGAAGGCACGAGCCGCTCTGAGGCAGAGAGAGTCCGAGCCCTTGGGGCATTACGCAGCTGGAGATCCAAAAAGAGGCTTGCGGCGGAGAAACAACGAGAAACTCATGTCTTAAGCAATACAGAGAAAGAGAAATGGATTGTGGATTTTGTTGAAAGAGAGACCGCAGGGGCAAGAAAGCAAGTTGAAGAAGCAGAGGCAGCAGTTCAACAAGAGCAGGACGATATGACGCATGCTGAACTCGCGGGATTGACGACCAGAAAGCGCGAAATGAAGTTTAAGGAGATGCTGGTTGCTATCGGAGATAATCTGATTGATCTTGCAAGTTCCGACAATGGGGAAGATGGCGAAGAGCAGCATGATGAAGAGACTGAGCAGGGCAAGCTGAGCGAAGATGACGAACCCGGCTGGGTGATGAGCACAATCACTGAAACAGTACAGCAGCGCATGGAGAGCTTTTGGCAGAAGCACATGAAGATCGACGAATTGACTCAACCGGCATGGGAGGATGCAGCCGACTACTTCTGTGAACGAGATATGAAGTACAGCACATCCGAATTGAGGGTTCCAGCAGTCATTCTTCAGTGAACGAATGACGACGCTCCGCCGCATCCAGCGACACCATTTGCAGAGCTTATGGAGAGTCTTGACAATGTCCCCGGAATATCGGAAGGGACTTCTCGATCAGGAGGTAGTCATATCAGGCTTGGTTCGGTGAAGCTGCAGTCAAAATCGAGCATACCTAGTGGTGAGCCAGCTGTGGAGCCCGATACGTCACCGTTGCTGAAAGCAAAGCCAGTTGAACCAGTAAGCTGTTACCTCTGCATATGGCCTCCAGCTAAGTACCATATAGATATCGGATTCCGACGAAGAGATAGTGAGGGCTTCTGCGTCTGCAAAAGGATTGATATGCAAACTGTAATTTTTCACGTCTGATCGCGGGGAAAAGCAAGTTGTTTACCAATTTTGCTATGTGTCAGCTTGTTCTTGATTTCAGTTACCGAATTGTGAGACTTGATAATTCGTCTGTGTATGTGCAAGGGTCGAACGCACCATGTGAATGTTCTAGAATCCGAATCGCGCTGTAAGACGGCCAACACGTTCAGTTTCATTCTGCAAGTGACTGTTAAGTGACATAGTAAAAGCAATATTAGTGATGGAATGAGCTAACGAAATTTCAGTGAGTGATGTCATACGTGGCATGGAAAGAGCGGTCAGTTCGCCTGATGAATCGATCTGAATGATAATTGTTATGCTGCATTCATCCATGTATCCAACTGCATAACTCTCTGCACAGACCTGGTGCACATGATTGAGATATTTGAAATTGCTTGTGGTACGTCATGGAAATCGAGGAGAAGGAGCTGGATAAGGAATGGTGAGGAAGTCGAGCTATATTTACGCAAAACTAGTGCAATGATCTACATGCGGTCAATTGTCGGCCGAAAGTGCGGGAATGTGATAGGGCCACGTCATTTCACACTCAGATAGCATAGATAGCAGTTGATCAGAAAGTGAGAGGTAACAAAACTCCTGGATGCAAACGATAATACATACAAACGCAATACTGGATGTCCAAAATGTGTATATGATTCGTTGTATACAATTATTGTGTGTACAAAGGCTGTTTCGATGTGATTAATGTGTGCGTCAACAGAGTGTCAACAATTTTAAATCTTACACATTCAGTAATCAATGGGCTGCATTATCCCATTGTTCCAAAGTGAATGTATAGGTCGGCATTATTGGGAAAAATCCAAATGACTCGGTCGTTGCCACAACCTAAAAATGTGCGTCAACGGAGTGTCAAAGAGTTTTGGCATTGCGTCATGAAATATCCAGTAGGCTGTGTGGTTACAGTACGTCAAAATCAGACTATCGGCCGCCTTTCTATCGAACAATGGTGGTGGCAACATTTCTACTATGTCCTAAGAATGAGCGTCAACAGAGCATCAATGATTTGTGGCCTTGCATCTGGGAAATTGCATGGGCTGTGCGGCAACGTTATGCCATAATCGTGCTATTGGCCGCCTTTCTAGGGAAAACCTCTTGCAACAACATCGCTACTATGTCCTAAAAATGCGCTTCAACGGAGCGTCAATGACTTTGGGCCTTGTATCATTGAAAATCCTAGTGTTGTGCAGGGACAATAGGCCATAATCAGATTCTCGGCTGCCTTTCTAGGCAAAAACAGTAGCGACGACATCGCTACTATGTCCTGAAATGAGCGTCAACGGAGCGTCAACGATTTTTAGCTTTGCATCCTCGGTAAGTTATGTTCCGATTAGTTGTAGCCATCCATTTATAGGTTTTTGGCAGCCTTTACAGGCAAAAACAACTGCGAGATGCTCCTTGCGGCATCCTGCAAATAACCGTCAACCGAGCGTCAACAGTTTTAGGACTTGCATATTTCGTATTGAAGGCATCGCGCGGATCTTCACTTGCGTAACTATATTATTGACCGCCTTGCTAGGCCAAAATTGCATATATCGAAGGTGAAACACAGAATCCAAATTCATCACTATTACACACTCCTCAACAAGCAAAAGCACATTGTTGGTTGCTGAAAACGCGATTTTGATAAGATACTATTAACACACTGCAAATACAACAGCCTTATATGAATCTATAGATGGACCCGCTGGGCGACCCGCTGACAACCCACCCAATTCAGCCGGGTTGGGAGTGTACCATGGAACCGTACCCGCGTGTGCAGTTCAGGTTTATTGACCACCGGGGTCGCCAAGTTGGCAATGTTTCGGTTTGGACCCGGGCCCGGACCCGAAGTGACGGTCCGGAACCGTTGCTAACACTAGTTATGCTGTTGGATACATGGATGAATTTAGCATGACAGATGTCGTTCAAATCGATTTGTCATGCGCACTGACCGCTCTTCCTATGACACGTATGACATAACTCACTTAAATTTTGTTCGCACATTTTGTCACTAATATTGCTTTTACTTTGTCACCTAATAGTCACTTGTAGAAAGAAACTGAACGTTTTGGCCGTCGTACAGTGCGATTTGGATTCTAGAACCTTCACATGATGCATTTGACCCTTGCACATGCACAGACAAATCATCATGTCTCACAATTATGTCACTGAAATCAAGAAAAGGCTGACACCTAGCGAAATTGGGAAACAACTTGCTTTTCACCGCGATCGGACGTCAAAAATTAAAGGTTGCATATCTATTCATCCGCGGGCGCAGGAGCCGTCACCATCTCTTCGTCAGAATCTGATATATATCTGGTAATTAGCTGGAGGCTATATGCAGTGGTAAAAGTGTACTGGTTCAACAGAGCTTACTGATTCAACTGGCTTCTCTTTCAGCAACATTGACCAATCGGGCTCCACAGCGGGTTCACAGCTAGGTAAGCTCGATTCTGACTGCGGCTTCACTGACGCTGGCATGATATGACTAGATCTTGCTCAAGAAGTCCCTTGCGGCCTTTGCGATATTCCCGGGACAATGTCAACACTCGCCATGAGCTCTCCAAAGGTTGTCGGTGGATGTGCTGGAGCGTCATCATTCGATTGCAGCTGAACGACTGCCAGAACCCTCAATTCAGATGTGCCGTACTTCTTATGGCGTTCACAGAAGTAGTCGGCTGCAGCCTCCCATCCCGGTTGAGTCAATTCGTCCAGCTTCATCTGCTTCTGCCGCAACCTATCCATGCGCTGCTGTCCCATTTTGGTGATTGAGCCCAACACCCAGCCTGGTTCGTCATCTTCGCTCAGCTTGCCCTGCTCAGTGTCTTCATCATCCTCATCTTGCCCATCCTGCCGATCGTCGTAACTTGCAAGATCACTCAGGCTTTCTCTGATAGCAACCAGCATCTCCTCAAATGTTTTTTCGGGCTCTCTGTACGTCAATCCCACAATTTCAGCACGCTTCATATTGTCCTGCTGTTGCCGAACCGCTGCCTCTGAGTCTTCAACTCACTTTCTTGCCCCAGCGGTCTCTCTCTCAACATAATCCTCAATCCATTTCTCTTTCTCTTCATTGCTAGAGAAGTGCGTTTCTCGTCGTTTCTCCACCGCAAGCTTCTCTTTGGATCTCAAGCCACGCCATGCCCCAAGTGCTCGGAGTCTCTCTGCTTCCAAGCCACGCATGCCTTCATTGGCATGATGACATTGTTGGGTTGACCGCTTGGTTGATTTGCAGTAGGTGCCATCCGGAAGTGGTGAAAAGTAGTTTCTCCGAGCAATGACCATTGTAGGTTGCGTGGAATTTCTTGTTGGGCGAGATGTTGGATGTTGCAAGTTATGGACAATATGGACGCAAGCTGCATCTTTTATGTCAAGGTTAGTACGTTTACTCATCTTGAACAAAGCAAAATCTCCCTCTTGACTGTCAATAAATCAGGAATACTGATGCTAACTGTTCAACATGACATGATTGTTAGCTTCATTTTCATGCAATATCCCGGGGATTATTGGAGACAAACATCAGTAGGCGTCCTTTCCCTCAAACAACATCCTACTAATGTATAGCAATTAGGTGATTCCGGCTATCGTACACGGCAGTGTATCCCAGTTACCAAACAAACATCATCGGACCGACTTTTTGCAAATTGCAGGGCAGTGGGACACCCCTGGAACTTGTAGCCATACTCAGCAGGACTCATCTTAACCATAACAATCATGTTGGCTGCTACTTATTCCATTCCGACAAAAAGCTAACTATATAGTCCTCAGGGCTTCCCACTTCCTCTCGTTATCATCTTCTTCTCCTATGCCTCACCAGGACATCGTGGATACAGAATCACCTCAGCCAGGTGAGAGCGGATCGAATACAGGCCGATTGGCGGGCGTTTCATCACATTAGGATATTCTTGCCCCACGACAAGAGTGCAGACACAAGTTAGTACACCGCAACGCTGCCAATGCAGCCACCAAACATATGACCCAGGATGCACAATTAAAAATTGTCCGCAAGACTGGAAGCAGGAAAAATAAGAAGCAGCATGCAATGGGATCTGAGTATACCCATATCGAGGCAAAGGGCGGCCAATTAACTGTAAAACGTACAACAGGTGTCTGTAGATAGCTACATACCGAATTTATGGCTGCCCGTAACTGAAAACCTCCATGGTCGACAAAGGTATTTGTCTGCACAATCCGCGAAATCAAACATCATGATGTTGTCAGCTCGGTGATTTTGGTTGATGAATTTCCTGATAATCATCCCTGTGAGTGGATGAAGTGGGCATTAATCACCTCAGAGGAGGCCACGGAAGCGTATATGGTAGAGGTAACAGCCGGATTGCATTGGTAGAAGCAGCAACTAATGTCTTGTAGGTTTTCAACATGTCTGCAACTATGGGAAGGCATGGTGGTCGGGTACAGCTCAAACAGTCCGACATGTGCCTGGCATTGAAAATCGCCAAAATGACCAAAGAAGGCTGTTCGCGCGCCACAATTGAGGAAACGAAATACCTGATTAAGAAAACCTCGCCGAGGTCCGAGAAGAGAAGAAGTGGGGCATTGAGTCTCCTGGGGACAAAATGGTCAGGGCTGCAATACAAAGACACCCGGCAATGCTTCGTCAAAAGCAAACATCCGGCTGCCTTCCTTGCCAACATCGCACCGCTCAGAATCCACAGAGATGCTGGAGACGCAAAGGAACAGGTCCACCTCCACCCGACCGACGCAGAGAGCCGACTCCCGATCCGACTCCACCACTGCCCGGCATGCCATCCGCCGCAACAAGTACCACCTCCGGATTTCAACGTTCGCAAATCGTCAATTTGCCCGCAGGACATAGGTATTTGAATACAGCTCTTTCCTGTACGGACTTTTTCGACAATGAGGAAATCGAGCACGATACCGATTTTGATCCAGATCTGCTGACTGATGAAGGTTAGTACACTCTGTGAGGTGTGATAATGCAGCTAACAATCATTTCGAAGACAACAGCAGCGGATTGAGCGATCCTGCAACTAATAATGAACATTGAGCGAAAGACACGGGATTTTGGAGATTATTATTAATCATATCTATGTATCATCAAAGAACAACATAGTGATCAAGAAGAAAGTAAGCAAACATACCAGAAAGGCAGCCAAAACAATGTGAATGATGGACTGTGCCAAATTGAATAATTGCATATTGCGGATACAGCGATGGCAAAATGAGCGTCAACAGATCGTCAACGATTTTTGGTCATGCATCTTGGGAAATCACACCTCCGATAGGTTGTAGTGAGTTGTAGAGGAATTCTTGGCTGCCTTTATAGGCAAAACAGATTGCAATACCCTCCCTGCCCCATCATGAAAACGAGCGTCAACGGAGTGTCAACTATTTTCTGTCATGCGTCCTGGGAAATCATGCCTTGGATAGGTTGTAGTCAGTCATAAAGGAATTATTGGCTGCGTTCATAGGCAAAACACATTGCAATACACTCCCTCCCCCATGATGAAAATGAGCGTCAACGGAGCATCAACGATTTTTGGCCATGCGTACTGCACAATCACACCTCCGAAAGGTTGTCCCCAGTCACGGAGGAATTATTGGCTGCCTTTTTCGGCAAAACAGATTGCAATACCTTCCCTGCCCCATCATGAAAATGAGTGTCAACGGAGCATCAACGAATTTTGGTCATGCATGCTGGGAACTCACACCTCTGATAGGTTGTAGTCAGTCATAGAGGAATTATTGGCTGCCTTTATAGGCAAAACAAATTGCAAAACCAAATATTGTTGACGCTCTGTTGACGCTCTGTTGACACTCTGTTGACGCTCATTTTCAGGATGTGGTTGGGCGCGTGAGTATTCTTGTTTTGAATATGGAGGTGGATAATACCTCGACAATGAACCGTGACGTACCAATGTTAATATTTTACCATTAACAGTAGCATATCTGGATGTGACCATAAATGTGAAACCCGAAACGCAGAACCGGAGATTGGAACCGATGGGTCTAGCAACATCTGGCGAAACCCGCAGGTTGACGGGTACGGGTCCGGGTTTGGCCCGCCAAGAGTCGGCGGGTCGGGTTTTGGGATGGGTCTGGAACCGAACCGACCTGTTTTTGCACTGTAAACCTGGATTTCTGGCGGGTTACACCGACCCGTTGCTAACACTACCTCTGGCTATCCGTGGCTCTTGCAAGCACGCTGCGTCCGCCCTGGGTTCGACTCCCGTCTCTAGCGCCGCAATGGTGCTCTCGTATGAACTTGCCCAGTTGTGCTGGACCACTCTAATCATTGGTAGCCAGGGCTCCCGCTTCAGTCTCATCTTCGGTATCAATAGCGGTCCTATGCGCAGTCTCAGTCTCAGCCATCGTGACGTCTCTTGCCAATCCCACTGCCTCCTCTTCTTCGTCCACATCCGCCATCTCTACTTCATCTCCCCCTTCTTTGGCTACCCCCTGAGGCGTAGGGCCAAGCACCACTCTGTTCGAGCCCGTGGCCATGTCCCGAGCTGCACTCGCAAACGCTCCTGCTGCCAGCCCTCTTTTCCTTCTCTGCGGCGCCGCATTGGTAGGTTGCCACTTCTTCACGCACCTTCTGCTGAATTCGATCTGATTTCCTTTGCAATCAGGGCACTTCTCCAGACTGTGGCTGCAGAGTGATCCCTGCTTAGCAGTGCATCCCACCAGATTGCACTTGTGGTTGTTTGTCCGGTGATTGCCTGAGAAATAGCCACATTTGGGCTTGCTGCCACACTTGTTCTCGACATGGCCCCACCCACAGCAGAGCTCAAACCTGGTGCCAGGTCCCTCGTTTGTGTACGTGTCGACTCGGTACCACACCCCCGCCCCCTTGATACATTTCTTGACAAAACTCTGTTCCACCTTGCTCCCCATGATGACAAAAACTCCCGGTGATGTGGCAAGTTCTGCATTCTGCTTCCTCTCCCTGATGGTATGGGGGTTCGCCAGGCATCTGACTTAGGTGGGGCTCACTATGCCCTCGTTCTCGGCTTCGAGTTCTTCTCGCATCTTCTGCCGGCCTTCCGTGCCTTTCCCCATGTACTGTAGGAGAGGGGCTGAGTGGATCATTAGCCCTGCCCAGGTCTCATTCTCTTCGATGTCCACGACTGCTTTGTCGACTGTCCTCTCTGCTGTGTTGATGATGTCGCGGTATTGCACAGCCATCTCTGCTGTCGCATTCGGGTGCATGATTGCAGTAATCCCGCCCTTGGCATTCCTTTTGGCGTTCATGATCCTAATGTGGGCTGGTGCCTGCTGGTGGAACAGCGCTCTGTTGATTGCTGAAGCGATCTCCTGGTCCATTGTATTGGAAAGCAGTTCACTCTCATCTCTTCTGAATATCAGGCATCTGTCTGCGATGCTCGACTGAGCCGTCCGGGCGGGGCCACGGCCTGGGCCTGGGCCTGGGCTGACGAGTGCCATCTTACTCTTGGCTCGGGGTGGGACTGACTCCCACGAGCTAGCGGGTGGGTGCTGACTTTCGTTTGGGCGCGGGCTGCAGTATAAGCTGCAGTTAGAGCGGCGGTTAGGGCTGCGGTTGCTGCTGCAGCTGGTAGCGCCTCTCTGGTCCCACTTCTTACATCGTGTCTGCATCTTGGGAGTCCTGTAGCCCACCACCGTCCATCCTCACGGTCATTGCTCTTTCTTTCTCTCTCCTCTAATGGCCTGGGGCAACTCCTTTCACGACGTTTGTGATCATGTTCGTGATGCCCTCAGCCAACAGCTTGTTGTCCTCATGGCGGGCGTCCCACTTCTGCTCTCTCTCTTGCATCCACGCCATCATTCCTTGCCACTGTGCCTGTTCGCGGGCTACCTGGACTTCCCACATGTTTGCTAGGTGTCCAACTGTTCGGTGCAGCTGCGTTAGCTCCTGTGCCTGATGTGGTGACATCCTTTTCATGCGGCACCTCCAGTCGTTGGGGGCCGCTGGGGCCTGGCTCCTCCTTCTCTATTTATTCTTCTTTTTTCTCTCCATCAGCTCAAGTATGTTTGCACCCCGAGTCTCCGCGGTAATGGATGTCATGGCTGTCGCCATCTCCATCGCCACCGCCATATGCGCGTCTCTCATCCTATCTCCAGCTTCTCCCGGGTCCAGATCACTCCTCCCGCTCACTCTGAATTCGGTTATCACGTCCATGAGGCAAGCCTCTTAGTCCTCGTCGCCGCTTGCTTGACGGTGGACGTGTCGCATCAGTCGCGTTTTTTGCCAAACATTCATGTGAATCCACTCTGTTGCGTGGATTCGTGTGCGCACCCTCCTCATTCGGTCTTGCTGGTGCTGGAACACACACTCAGGGGTCAATTCGATGTCGAGAATCGATTGCCAATGTCTGAATGTTAACTGCTATCGTTGCTGTCGACTTATCGCGCTGTTTCTGTTTCGCCAAGACTTTTGTTGTGTACTAAGATCCGGTTGCCATGTTGGTGCTCTTAGGTTATGATAGCACTTGCACTTGCGCTTGCCGACTCTCGGAAAATAGGCAGACATGCCGACTGACTTCGGCCATCACCGGATATCTTTGCCGCTTGCGGATCATTGGCTACCACTTATCTCGTACCCAAACGACGAAATAAATTTTGGGGTTGGCAAGCTTCCGAGCTAAGCTAGAAATCTGGGCACGTGAGAAGGCTACCTTTCCTTACGGCCAATGGTATGCAACTCCCGACACGCGACACTACAATACCTGAATGGCTAGTGTAATTGTTGTACGTATAGCAGCGGATGATGAACTCTATTCTCCCCAAGCACCAACTATCATCTAGTCTTCTTGGCGCGTACCCTTGGTAAGATCCTCTACTATCTAATCTTGCACTGTCTCATTTTATCCATCTGATCATCATCTTTTTCCACAATAAAATCCTCTCGCTCTCTATTGTGTCGTGACAGCAACATCTACCGTCTGGTGTGCCAACGTCTCTGTGCAGTCGCTGAGTTGAGCTTCACGTGGCTCCGACAGGTCTTGAAATTAGCGATTAAGAACAACGAATGGCAGTACCAGTTGTTCAATAGTTTGGATTTTCCACCCATATCACTCAGCTTCTATTTCTCATATTACAGCATGCCGAGCCGCGTTGAATAAATAAATAACCTGGGTAGGTGTGTAACGACAGCAGGGGCCCGTACAGATTTCCCAATCACAATGGTTTAGTTCCAAATAAGTCCACAAATTTTTCTCCGATCACGGTCTATTCTATACATGAAATGTGTATAAATCTCCATACTTCCAAATCTCGGTTTCGGATTTACGATATCCGCAGTATTCACAGTACGGCTTTACTTTCATTGCACCGATCGCGAGAATCCGCTCCAACAACTGTATTTCACAACTGCTTGATGAATATTACAGATTTTCTACATGGGAGAATGTGTGGCAAAAGGGTGCATACTTACATATTTTGTGTATAGAATATGTCACAGCTGGAGTAGAATTGGTGGAATGAATTGCGAATGTAATGATCGCCGAAAATCGTTGGGTACGGCGATTGCCACCGGTTAAGGAAAATCCGAAACGATGGGTGTGCAAAACATGAGTGACCGTTTGCGAATCCATCCACATTGATGCTACTTACCCGCTGCAGCTCTCAGCTTTAATCCGAGAAACTTAACTTC
>Ga0307512_10001326_pt1 | contig 35350 bp, 35 predicted proteins | sample 14_EM_MG_FD_200267 | JGI IMG/M metagenome (GOLD analysis project Ga0307512, IMG submission 200267) | Populus trichocarpa ectomycorrhiza microbial communities from riparian zone in the Pacific Northwest, United States - 14_EM | ecosystem: Host-associated > Plants > Roots > Unclassified | place... | reverse complement strand
AAGCGATAATAGTGTAAGGGCACGTACGCCAGCGTTCGGCCTTATAGGCATACGTATGGTAATTATGGTATACGGTTGCAAACGTGGACTCGAGTGATAGTAAATATAGGTGTATAGGTAAGATTATTGCTAGAGATCTAAGTCTCGTGGCGAGCCGACTATATAGAATGGCCGTTACCCGGCCTGGGGTCACGTGCCGCCGTTACAATAGGATGCCGGGCTCTCCGCTCTCCTCAATTTGGCTATGTTCCTAGAATCGCCACCTGGGTACATGACTAGCATCATTCCATGCATTTGGACGCTTCGAGCAGACACTCATAGAAGCCCTTGAAGTAGCAACGATGATTTGTTTTGTAAAGTCATACACATTACGAATAAACACAGATTCATTCTGGGAGGAAATCATAACCTCTGGTAATGAGATATTTGCAGAGTGTCAGTCAGACATTGCCATAGAAATTTGTAACCTGGGTGATCAGACTTGAGTGGCTGTCATAAGATATTGTAAAGTAATGTAAAAACCTGCTTCTTAGATATTGACTTTGGAGCAACAAGCATGACAAAGCTCAGACCTGTGAGTAGGGTTAGCAATGGTTCCAAATACCCCGGTCGGTATGGATTGTGGTTCCGCCAGCCACCAAACCACTTTGACAGGTCTTACGCCAGGAAAAACTCTGATTATTTGGAAAAGTGCCGCTTTTACCACCAAACACCTGGCATTTGATGTTGACAATTATGGCTCACATTAAGGATTTGAGTCCTGATCTGATCATGACATGATGAATATGTCGCCTGTGCTAATTGAGCCGAGCATTCACCTCCCGCTTTGGGATTTGTGATCGGATGAACATTCATTGAGTCAATATTGAAAACTCGCCAATGTCGGATGAAATATTGCATTGAAAATCAGCGATTCCATAAATATTGGTCCGATCTCAATTCTGACAACGAGAGGTCCAAGAGCGCCACAATCTCGACAATCTATGTACTGCGCATGTCCCAATACAATTAGATGTCAGATACTTAAGCGGAGCCAAAGTTCCGGCAACAATTGATTGGAACTCCAGAGCAGGTTCAAGTTGGTCAAAAAACCGTGGGTTTACAACTGGTGCAGGTAATGGCTTGGAACTAGTTACACGGTTCCAGTTGCTTGGCCGTTCCAGACCCCGACCTGGGAGTACAGTTCAATTCCAACCCGGACTGAAGCCGGGAAACCTGCCACAAACACTAGCACTACCTGTGAGACATGGCATGCATATTGTTGAAGAAGAATACAGGAACATAGAGAGAAGACAGACAGTTTAGAACTCAATTTGGAAACCATCAAGTGAAGTTCATTGCTACGTGGCTTACTGAGCCCCAACTAGTATTGGCAACGGCTCTGTACCGTCACTGCGGGTCCAGGTCTGGGTCCAACCCGAACCGTTGCCAAATTTGCGGTCCAGGTTGTGAACAAACCCGACCCGTCAACTCAGGTTCTGCTAGTTAATAAACTCCCAGCCTCTCTGAATTGGGCGGGTTGTCAGCGGGTCGCCCAGAGGGTCCATCCATAGATTCAATTAAGGCTCTTGTTTTTGGAGTATGTGAATAATAACTTATCAAAATTGCGTTTTCAACAACCAAGGAAATGATTTTGCATGCATTGCCGCTTCCAATATCGAGTAATTTGAAATTCATATTTTACCTTTGATACGTTGTGTTTTTAGCTATCGCAGTGGTCAATAATTCCGTTATGAACGCGGAAATCAGAGCGATGCCTTGATTACCAAATAAGCAACGACTAACACTGTTGACGCTTGGTTGATGCTCAGTTTCAGGATGCGGCAGGGGGCATGTCGCTGTAGATTTTGCCAGTAAAGGCTACCAATAGTTGAAAAATGGATGTCTGCAACCAATCGGAAAATATATTACACAAGATTCGAATCTAGAAATTGTTGACATTCCGTTGACACTGATTCTCAGGATGCGGCAGTGAGCATGTCGCAGTAGTTTTTCCGTTGAAAAGATGCCATTATCTGATGAATGGATCTCTGCACCCAATCAGAACATAAATTGGTGAAGATGCAAGGCCAACACTAGTTGACGCTCCGTTGACGCTCATTCTCAGGATGCGGCAAGGAGCATGCCGCTGAAGGTTTTCGCAGTAAAGGCTGTTACTGTCTGACAAATGGATGTCTACAACAAATCGGAATAGAAATTACGCAAGATACTAAGATAAATATTGTTGACGCTCCGTTGACGCTCATTCTCAGGAGGTGGCAGGGAGCATGTAGCGTTTGTTTTTGCCAGTACAGGCTGTCAATATCTCACAAATAGATGTATACAACCAATCGGAACATAAATTACCAAATATGTGAAGCGAAAAGTTGTTGAAACTCCATTGACTCTCATTCATGGGTGGCGGCAGGGAGCTTGTCGTTGTTTCTTTTGCGTATAAAAACTGCCAACATATTGGTTATGCATCACAGCGACCAAATTGTGGTCGAATTACTGTACATACAAAACCACAAATTGTTGACGCTCCATTGACGCTCATTTTAATGTATCGTCCATTGATCATCTGCTGCCATCTATAATAGTTCTCATCATGATTTGAACATATTGGTAGTCTTTCTGACAGATAGAAATGTGGCCCGGTGACAAAGCCGAGCGCAGTATCATTCTTCCACTGTTCGCTCTCACATGACTAAAATTTATATATCTTGCGAAAAGCTTCATTGCCGCTGCTATATATCTGTTTATCAACCGATATTGACAAGCTACTGCTCATCATTCGCCCATAATATATCACTAACCAAAACTCCAGTTCAAGATACATAAAGAAGCCTGTGAAACATTGATGCATTCTGTACGACCTTTGTTTCACTCCCTTCTTTCTCCTCATGTCGATTGCATTGACCGTCATAGACACCCGTAAAGCCTGTCTCTCTGACTCCCGTGTAGGCCGAATGAATACGGGAACATTTGGGGAGGCACTCACATGCTGCCGCATTGGGCAGTCCGGATCCTCGATGTTATGTACTGGCTCTATATCACATTGACCTTCCGCCACCCAATCATCTTCGCTCTCATTGGGATTATCTAAGTCCTCATTCCAGTGCAGCCAATCCTCAGTATCCGAAACACTTTCAGGTGCACCATCCCCATCACTGTCGACTGGATGACGGTTGATCCTTCCTATATGGCGGACATTGAATACTTGAGTTCGTCCTCCAGGGCGGTCCTTCGCAGACAAAGGTGGTAGCAATGGAGATCTTTCACACAATGTAAATGCAGCCGCACCATCAAATTGAAAGGGTGACCAGGATGCTTTGACGTACTCTTCCCTGTCCGAAATGTATCCCACCGCGGTCATCTCCTTGATTTGAGCTCTAGATTCCATCTCGGCAGCACGTAGGATTTGGCTGCCCTGCCACATCTCCAAAAAGTCGTGAACCTTCGCCATGCTGTGAGATTTTCTTTCCTCCACCTCTTTCTTCATTTCGGAGTCATTTTCCGTGTTCGTTGTATCCAATTCTGGGTAAGCGCCTGCCAAAATCACGTTATTGGCTCGAGCAAACTGTCTAACAAAGACTGTTTAGCGAAGATTCCCACCTGTGATTATTGACTGCCTCCAGCTGATAACATCGTGACGTAGATAAACACTGGCCTCCAGTCCGACACCATGTGGTATGATAGGGAATATGTCGCGCGCCACATTGGGGAGTTTGGCGTACTTGGAGTGCATTTCCTCCTGTTGATGCCACCAGTTGGGTATGTCTGGTAACCAAATTGTACTGCTACTCTCCATTGGGTCGGAGAGGTAATCATTGAGATTTGGATCAATTTGCCCCCAGTTCTTTGGTTCTTCAGGCAGCGAAATCAAATGAAGCCTGGTGGCTGCCAATCAGCATGCTGCGCAACCACTTCGTTCTGATGTCGTCTCAGCCACATTGTTGGGAGTTAAGTATTCTTCATCATCACTGGACAACTTATAAGGATCTAAGGTTGATTGAGAGGATCCAAAAACCATTTCAGAGGGGGTAAGATTGCTCCTTGGTAAGCTTTCGTGATCATTGACTGGAACACGTCCATGTTTAGTAAAGTATTCACTCTCCACATACTTCAGAACGGCCTCATGGTATTGGGTAGTACATGATGTCTCGTCCTCAGGAGTAATATCCATTCCTTTGTCCCACTTTCTACAAGATTGCAACTTCCGGAAAGGACCGACTATATGTACTGTAATGATAAGTATGCCCATCGATGGAGTAACTTCTGCATAAGATTTGGACAGCTTATATCGAGCTAACTTCACGGCGAACAACAAGTCCTCCTGCCATCGAGTTATGTTCTTACTCAACGCTCCTGTCACGCCATCCATGTGATCGAACATGTTATTATATACTGTGATAATGTGATGCAATGTGACTGGATGCATATTTGACATCCACAGGGTCCACTATCGGAATGGCCTCAACACTTTCATGACAAACTTCACAATGGTCCATTGATTTTGAGTTGAGAAGGGTGGCCGGTAATAGCTTTATTTTGTGTGTTTATCACACTCACGTGTGAAATCACCTAATCGGAAAGCGGGCTCCAGCAACTCGAGGGATAACTTCCAACCTCGCTTCACATCCATAAGCGAAAGCACCGGTATGCGGACTTTGACTTTTTGCCGGTCAATGAACTTGTTTCGACAGATAGGTGTTAACGTAATCAATACACCCATCATTCTCTGCTCTATGAAGGTCAGTTTAAGGACTTTCAACATATCATGAAATACGTACTTTCTCAATTATCTTTGCTAAACCTGGTTTCATGGCCAACACCATATTGATTCTAGCGTTGCCCTCTTTTCGAAGCCTTTGACTTTTGCCACTATGGAGCCTTTTATTCCCTCCAAATTGCTGATCGCCCTCATGGGCTTCCCCAGGCTTGGTGCGGCATTCGACACTGAGACTGCCCATGCATGCATCAAATGCCAGCTGTATGACCTGCACCATGAAAGGTATGTGGTTCCTCAATGCAGCACGGTGAGTTCCAGAGGCCTCAAGTCTTGATTGCAGCGGGCGCGTCATCGAGTAATTCAGGGAGGTATTAACAGTCGTCTTTCCAAGCAAATGGCCGTCGGTAAGATCAAAATAATCACAATGTCCTTCAAATGTACGACTAACCTTGCTCCAGTATGTTGGCCCTTGACCTATCATGCCAAAATAGCTTCCGAAATGTAAAAAGAACAGCCGATCAATTCCATCAAATGCAAGTTGAACATCCCGCAATGCCCAATTTTTATCCATCTAGTACGCAATGACCGATGTTATGGCTAGTTTGTTCCATGACGTCTATCCGTCAAGAGCTAAACTAATTTTATTCTGTGCCGGTAATTGCTTCATAATTGCATTGAGGTCCAGTGCATATTCCCTCCGGCAAATGTTGCTGCGGGTCATAGGAGATGGCGGCACCAAGTCATCAGGTAACGCCTTATATGACCGTTGTAGCTCTAGATTTGATATAGTGTTCCACGCACTATGAACCAAAACAAATCCTAACATCAGGTAGTGATTCCACGTGTCTTGGTGAAATTCAGATGTTTCAAAGTCCTTAGCTGCCAGTGTGGAATGTTTTGTCTGTCATTTCTGTCAATATGGATCATCATGGATATCAAATCTGATCTTTCTTTGCAAACTTAATATTGTGATTCCTCGACTTCCTTGCCTCTTCAGTATGGCCAGAGCTGGTTCATCAACCGTCGGACTAGTCAATTCAGTGACCTCTGACTCTGTTAATTCGTTTAACTTCGAGATGTGAGCTTTTGCCAGCAAGTGTTTTACAATTGAGCTCGTCACATGTTCTGATGGATGGCGATGAATTCGAACACACACTATGCATATGATGCCAGTGCTGCTGGTCTTGTCAATTCTGCAGTGTAAATAGAATCTCCACGAAGGCGCATGTCTAGCATTATTCCAAGCAATAGGCCGCTTCGAGTCTACATTTATTGAAGCCTAACAAACATGGAAGGTCATTTGTAAAGTACGGTCGCTCACATCACGAATAAAGACAGGTTGATTTTTGCAACAGATTGTAACCTTGGAGAATGAGCAGTTCAAAGATTTTGAATCCGACATGGCGGTAGGAATCGGACAGCTGGGTACTCCGACTTGAAAGGCTGCTGAAAATAACAATAAAGCAAATGTAACGGCACGGCTGCACGTGATGTGTCCAGGGCCGGGTAACACCCACTTCATTTAGTAGGCTTGCCACAAGCCGTAGATCTCTAGCGATAATCTTACTTCAACTACCGTATACTACTCTGCACTATCGACAACCATGTATGCAACCGTATCTACTGATAAACCTTCGTATGAGGCCATACACGGGCGTATGCCTTGACACTATTATTGCTCTTGGAATTTCAGATTCGTTTCGCATACGGGGTTTCATGAATTACCATTGTCTGGCGCGTCACGTCAAGCAAACTTCGCGAGAAATATCATACTGATTTGAGAGCACTGATTGCATCAGTGCCATATCTTGATATGATTATTGAATTGAGGTTAATGGTAACAGAGACGATTTCGTGCGGATTCCAGAGGCCAATCGGCCTAAAACGCGTCACAATACCTACCAATGACAAATCATACGGACTTGAGATCTACGAATCGCAGATACAAAAGAAGCATGTATTGTCCACCAAATTGAGGTAAATAGTAGCAGAGTCAATTCAGATTTGATTACAGAGGCCAATCGGCCAGCGACGCGTCCCAACACCTAAGAAGTAAAAATCGTCCAGATTTGACTGCGACTGATTGCAGAAGCAACTATCCTTGGGAAGTACACCTACTTGAGATTTACGATTGCAGAGTTGATTCCGAGTTGATTCGGCCAGGAGACACGTCAACGACCAAGTAAGTCGAAGTCCACTGCAATGAATTTATCATATGAGAACTTGATGGCTATCAATCGTGGCATCAATGAGATTCAATAAGTTACCATCCAATTGAGTCAATTGATGATTACAGAAACAATTACAGAGTCCATGCATCAACCAGAGTCGCATCACCGGCAATGCCCAACCTTCTCCCGAAATTTCTTTCATTCCTACCCAAAAGAGCAATCACATGCGGACTATCGATATGATACAGGCCACAATTGCACACCCTAGTGCAGCTACCGAGGATTAGGGCAGGTTTATGAAATACACGCGATTTACATCAATCCACATCGCCGAAGCCAGCTGCAATCCAATTACCTTCTACACGACTCGATCGTCATCTATGTACGGATGCTACCAGGATTGTACCGCAGCCCACACGGAAATCTTACAAGGCTAGATATTGTCAGCGAGTCACTGAATCAATTGTGATGACCGATATGAATTCCAGTATCATTGGTCTTTGGATGGGCAGAGTTCACGAGAGTGGAGCGGCGATCGCAGATCGTATGGCAGCTCCGAATGGTAAGTACAATATCCCCCGAAATGTTCTGAAGTGGCTGTCAGATACAATTTGCGATTGCCATTGTCAATTATCACCTTTGGTACCTGATTGGACGACCGAATTGGATAGTTATGATGAAAGAGAGCCATACACGACAACTCATTCAATTTCATCAAACATACGCCAACGAGCGAACAGTATTATGTGCCCATATGATGGCATACGAAGAGGGTTTTTAGTAACATGAGGGATATGGTTTTCATTTTGTAGTCGGGATTCTCAGGATCCACGGGGCTACCGGATGGACCGTCTGGATACTCTCATGAGACCAGTGGATTAAGCATGGATTTAAGGCACGGGAAGTTTCAATTGATGTGTCGTATCCACATGTAGGAAGGGACAGTATTTGGTTGTCAGACAGTCACAATTGGGTGTGACAAGTATGTGATTCGCTCTCTGAGTTTATTCGTACACATGGGGGCAGCCGCGGTGGATACACTGTGAGCTGCAGACTGAGCCTTGGTAGCAGGCCACGAATCCTAGCGTCGACTTGCAAAGCATTCGACATTTGGCTCTGCAACCCCAGAGTGAGCGGAAGAGATCGCAGTGGACCAGGCGGGCAATCAGGTATTTTTGGTATGTTTGTAATCATATTGCATTCGGCCGCTGGCGGCCATGGCATATCCCATACATATTTCCTCCCGGCTTCTTCCGTAACATAAAGAAACGAAAGCAAAGTCGCGAGTCCTCTTCCCCACTTGAACAAAAGAAAAACCACCACAAAAAACAACATCAACTTTTACACCCCCCCATCACTCGACTCCTCATGATCTGAGTTTTCTGCCTCCTCCACCACTCCGCTAATTCTGCCAACATCTGTACAGGAAAAGAATCCATCAACGCCTGCGAACAATTTTCTTCTGCAAACACGAGAGACATTGGCAATGAAATCTTTGGCCTCTTCAAAACCTTTTCAACACCCTCATACCCATCCTCCCCATCTTGCCCATCAACCCAAAGCCTTTTTTGTTCTCGTTTCCATCTCTTACACCACTTAGAAAGGAGGTCTCTTGTTTGATATTGATGCCCACACCACCAGCATTTCATATCACTTCGTTTTCCGATTCGCAATACGTATTTCGCTATAAGTGCATGTCCTGACTTAAGCTGATAAAACCTTGCCGCAATCGTCTTTTTAGCTTCCATCACCGCACTGTTACCTCCCCTATTCATCAAATCATACTGGTAACTGTGCTTTGATATCTTCCCGAACTCTTGTATTTCTTTCTTACTCTCTTCCCATTTCGTCTCAGTCAGCCTTCGACTAACATGGGAGAGAGAAACATAATCTAAAAACGGTAGCGGATTTTGCGTTTCGGTATAACTTCCACAATGCTTATACGCCGCCTTTGTCCCTTGTTGGTCCGCCTCTTCGTTGACTTCTATCCCCTTATGCGCTGGTACCCATCGATACTCCACGTAAATATTTTTCCTGGCTAACGCGTCGGTCCAGTTCATTGTTCGTAGCGCTAGCACCTGTCCTAGTCCTGGCTCGTCTGACTGTATTCGTCTTAAGGTTGCCGAAGAATCCACAAAAACTGTGACTCTGGTAACCTTCATCTTCTCCGCCATCTCATCCGCGATCTTTATCCCTTCCGACATCGCGTACATTTCCGCATCAAATGCTTCTTTCTGTCGGCCAAGGTGTTCCCTCCTCTCACTCCATCTCCCTTGCTCTATCCATACCACTGCACACCCAACCCACTCATCTTCCTTTCTCGCTCCATCAGTCCAAAAAACAAGCCCATCCCTTTCTCTCTTTGCCTCTTCCAACGCTTGTTTCTCATCCTGAATAATCACTTTACCCGTGAGGCATCTTTTTTCGATTGGTAATGTCGTCCTTTCATAACTCCTCCTTTCGAAAGGTTTATCCTCCGGGATCAACTCATCAATCCCCTCCACCCTTTGTAAGACATTCCTCTGTACTTCTAACATTTTCCCTCCGCCTTGGGCATTGGGCATCATCATCTGTCTCAACTTATACCGCCGAACTCGGTTATTAAGAAGAGCCTTTGCCGGTCGTAATCCAGCATCATTCATTAAAGCTCCTTGAGGTGTCGTCCTACAGCATCCGGTTACCCTTCTGCCCTGTTCATTCAACAACCTTTGTACCTCCTGAGCCCAATTTTCTTGTCCATGTCACCACAGTTCAGCCCCATACAACGCCACTGCCTGAACCGCCGCAACTTGAATCCTTTTGCATCCTACAGAGCTTAATCCTTTCTTCGTCATCAAGGATTTCACTCTATCCTGCGCTCTCCTTGCTTTCGCTAAGGTCTTTTTCGTATGATCATTCAGGGTAAGCATATCATCCAGTCATACCCCCAACCATCTCGTCGCTTGTTTATTATACGAAACCTCATAATCCCCTACCCTTATCCGGGCATTCATCTTCGGATCCTTTTTCTTTCTTCGTCGTGTGAACAACATCCCTTACGTTTTTTCAATGTCCAACTGACAGGCATTCTTTTTTGCCCAAATTGTTATTTCCGCGGCGCATCTTTCCAATCTTTGTATGCATTCCCCCACATCCTCCCCTTCCACCACCCATGCCACATCATCGACAAAAAATATACCCTCGCTTTCACACTCTTTTTCTTTTTCCTCCACTTGGCCGAACAACCCCGAAAGGTATATAACGAAAAGTACAGGTGATACTGGCGACCCCTGCGGAACTCCCATTTCCACATCCATACTATCTCCCTCATTTCCGTCCATCGACATAATCACTTTTCTTTCCTCCTTAAAACTCTCCACCCACCTCACCAGGTCGGCTTCAAATCCCATTCCCTCCATTCTTTTTATCAAGTTCCCCTATGCCACATGTGGACAGGCTCCCTTAACATCCATCAAAAGCACTGCCGCGGTATTCCCCCTTCCCCAAGCTTCTTCAACTCTCTTCATCATCCTTCCAACCGCGTCTATTGCAGATCTTCTCTTTCTGCATCCAAACTGTCCGTCGTGAAGTAACCTCCTTCGCTCACAGTCCTCTGCTATTGCATTGGCTGCTACCTTCTCGACCACTTTTCCCAGACACTTTAATAACGTTATCACCCTGTATGCTTTGGCGACTCCGTAATCTGGCTTATTCGGCCTCGGTATAACCACCCCCTGCGCTTCCTTCCAAACTCGCGGGTGTATTCCTAACCTACATGACATTTTGACAATATTAATTATCCTCTGGGAATCCCACTCCCACAATAATCGTATTGCCTTAAACACCAACCTATCCGGGCCGGATGCTTTCTTAACTGACCCATCAAATACAGCCACTTGAATATCCTTGTCAGTAATCTTTTTCCACATTTCTCCTCCCTCTTCTTGGGCCTTTCTCTCCACACCCTTCAAAGGTTTTGGAAATGCTTCTTCCTTTATCAACTGCGCCTTTTCCTCCCAGGACGTCGCCACCTCCCCTGTCCTAGACCTTAAAGACTCTGTCGTTTGTTGTCCGCCTGGTTTCGTATATCTCAACGCCTGCCAGACCTGATCCCTTGTGGCTGAAGATAGAAACTTCCTCCACATCTCCGTTTTTGACTGTCGAATCATTCTTCGGAGGTTGCTTCGCTGCTTCTTAACTTGTTGCTGCGACGCCTCCCCTTCCTTTCTGGCTCTTTTTATCAACCCCAAAATCTGCCTATTTTCCGCGATCTCCGCCGTCCACCACCTCTTAGATCTCGCGCAAACTTTTACCTATTTGCAGCACCTATTGAGATGATTAACAAAGTTCCGTTGTATCCACTCAGCCTGCCTCTGTAATTCTTCTCCACTGCTCTTCTCATCCAAAACAGGTCTCTTTGAGCTCTTATCCCTCCATTCTGGTTGCGCTTGTTGATAAGTTTCTTCCTCCTCTTTCGACTTGAGCCCATCGATATCCCATCCTGTAATTTTTCTCGACACCTTGGCTCCTTCCCCTTCGTCCGATCTTAACTGGGCACACACAATGACGTGATCCGAAATAGTTGCCACATCTGTTGAAGTCTGTAACCTCCCGGCCATCAAAGCCTTCGTGATAAAGAAATGAATAAGAGATCCCGAGGTCTCTCCATTTCTCGTACTCGAATGGGTTTCTTCCCCCTCCGTAACATTGATTAAATCGAACTCATCCATAAGATTTTCCAAAAAGTTTGCATCTTGTTTTGGTGGGCACTGCGTGTCCCATCTATCACTGTGAGCATTCCAATCTCCTCCCAGAAGGATCTTTTCCTGTTCCATAATTTCACTCCATCTTGCTGTCTGTGCCGGTCTGCCTTGACTTCTCAATCCCTCCTCGTGTCTCAGCTGATCGTACACATTCACCAATCTCATCTTTCTACCCAACGGGTATTTGATATCAAACACCTGTACATCTCCGTCTCCCCCCTTATCCACTTCCGAAAACTCCAGGTGTGTATCTCTTCTTATCGCTGTCATAGTCCTTCCTTCTCTGACCAGTATCTTTCCTGGGTGACTAATGTTGTATCCTTCTCTTTCCACATACGGTTCTTGCAACATCACAACATCAGCCCCCCAAACAATTCCTGTTTCCAATGCCATCATAGTCGCATCATACCCCCTCCCACAGTTATGCATTACGCATTTCACCATGACTTCATGGGGGATTCTTGGGTCCCTGCGTCAGAAGATTCTCCTTCCGTCTCTTGTGTCGCAACAACTTGGACCTCCGGTTCCTTTTCTTTTTGCCCATCATTCTGCGCCTTCTTTTATGCATCTGCAGTCGATGGTCCCCCATCCTCTACCTGATCTGGTTTCTTCTGTTGGTCTGTTGTAATATTTCGACGTTCCCCCTCTCTCTCTTTCCAGGTACGTCTTTCTTCTGTCGTTGTCTTAATGGCCTCCTGTTCCTTAACACAACAGTTGGCTTTTGCGATATGGTTTCCCTTGCAGTTGACGCATTTATCGACATTATGGGTGCAGTTCTGTCCTGCATTAGGTTTGCAACCTACCACGTTGCACTTATGATCTTTTGTTGGATGTCTTCCTGCGCACAACATGCATGCCGGCATCTTCAAAGACCCACACTTTGCCTCAACATGTCCCCATCTGCTGCATACTCCGCAAAAAGAATCTGGTCCAGCATTTATGAACTTCTCCAGATCATACTTCATTCCTGCTGCCCTCAAACCCCCCTTCAAAACTTTTTGGTGATTTTACTTCCCTTGACCGCGAACACGACCGAAGATGCATTCTTTCCTTCCGTCTTCTTCTTCTGCACATCTTTTGGTCCTCCGATCTAGCTGATGGCGAGGGGCAACACCACCCCCTCGTTCTCAGCCTGTAATTCCTGCCTCAATTTTTCAAGACCACCTCCTGTCTTTTTCCCCAAATACCTATCAAAATTGTCACCGTGCATTTTTACTTTCTCCCAAAGTTCATTCATCTCGATGTCCACAATTCCTGCGTTCACCTTCCTTGCTGCTTTGATCACAATCTCCCTATACTGAATCAACAATTCGGCCGTTGCTGCAGTGGTCGTAATCGTCGACAAGCATCCCCGGGTCTTCTTCGTAACTCCCTGAATGCGAACAAAATGTGGGACCTTTGTCTTGAAAAGTGCTCCATTTACTTCCGACGAAATGTCCAAATCTTTCTTCTGAGAAAGGGGGAGGCCGTTATCTCTTGTAAACGTAACTCTCTTTTTCTCCATTGAATTCTGACCTGGGAGAACTGGCTTCATCTCCTCCTTCTTCTGCTGCCTTTTCACCTCAACCAAGCCATCTCCCTTCTTCTTTGGCTGCTGTCCCGATTATTGTTGTTGTTGTCGCTGTTCGGGTTGCTTCTTTGGTGGTGGTGCTGCCGCTGTCTGCGCCCACGTATCTTTCTTCTTTTCTTCTGGTTTCTTTTCCGGTTTCTTTTCATTCCGCTTATTAACCTCCGGCTTCTTAGTCCCAGCCTTCGGTCCCTTTGGTACCGCCTCTACCTCCGGATTTTTCACCTCTTTCTTTTTCTGTTGTGGCACCACTGGCACCACTGGTTTTTTCTTCAGGATTGTAACGTGCCCTGCCTCCAGACGCGGAAACTCCTGTCTAAATCCTCCGGGTGGTATGACCGGTGCATGCTTGGATTGCTCCAACCGCTGCTCATCCACCTCCATCTCAGCCCGAATGGCTCTTTCCACCTTCTTATGTTCCTGGGTGGAAAATGACGCTCCTGGCTCACATTCGATATCACTCATCTCTTCCTCCTCAGGGGTGGCTTCTACCTGTTTCCCCCTTCTGATCTCATCCTTCTTCCGGCTTTCTTCCGCCATATCCTCAAACCTCTTGACCACCCTATCGGTCAATTGGTGTACCATCTTTTCCTTGTAAGCACTCATTGCATTTTCAATCGTTGTAGCCATGTTAACCAGGGCTAACTTGGCCATCTTTTTCTCAATCTTTTCCAACCTCTGGTCGAGTTTTTGCGCCCTCTCCTTGTCTTACTCCCTACTTAACTCGACCTCAGTCAAAATCTTCTCCGATGTCCTGCGAATGGTGGTGACCCCCGCATCCTTATGATTTTCTCTTGCGGCCATAAAATCCGCCTGTTTTACGCACCACCCATCATACGCTCATCATGCAGCTGTTTGGTAGCCATAAAATCCCTCAGCCCCTTAGTGTTCCGAAGATACTCACCAACAAATGGTTTCAGATTAACTGGCCCATTCTCATTCGTCAACGTCTCTGCAGGCTTGGCCCAATCAATATCCAACTTTTTTCTACTTGGTGTCTGCGGCATATTCAGGATTGGTCGTTCGGGCGTTACCGGCCTCTGAACTCCCTTCGCCTTATTGCGCTTTTTTCCCTTCTTCGTTGGAGTCATGTCGGGCGACTCATCCCTCCTCTCCACCTCTGTCATCATGTCCTCTTCGTTGTCGCTGCTATCGCTAGCCTCAAATTATCTCGGAATGGGTGTGTAGACTTTCCGGGTATCTTCCATTCCCCCCTGTTGTTAGGCCTATTGACCGGCATTTTCCTCCGACTGAATATACCTGCGCGCAACAATTCCAGCACTCGCCCTGGCATTCGAAAATGGTTCCTCGGGAACAGCGCTCTGAGGTAGACACATAAGGCTTCCCTCATAATTCGTAGACGGAAGGGGGGACAAAACCCTCTCCCTTGGTGTTCGCGATGGGAAGGAAATATCACTTCCCCCGTAATTCGTAGTCGGAGGTGGCGATAATTCAGAAGAGTCGTCGCTACCGTATTGTGTGATTCCAGTAACTCCAGTTTTTGCCGTTAGGTCGGAGTACGCTCTCACATCGTCCAGGTCGCTGGGTAACTGCCCGGTCTCCACTCCCGAGGTCGCGTGAGAATTTTCTCTCCTCCTCAAATCATCTTCGATACGGGCGTATTCGAAACCCGCCTCAAACTCTTCCTTCTTCTCTTCATCCCTGAGTCTTTCGTACTCAGAGTCTCCGCGAAGCTCTCTCTCCATTTCGTTCGAGGTCCTCCCTCTCATCCTTCCCTACCGTTCCATCATCAGTGGCTGGTCCGGTAACTTCATCGAGCAATCTGCCAATATGGCTGCTGGAGACTGCCGAGGCCTCGGAAGAGGACTCCATCCCTTTTTCGTAATTTTTGGCCCTTTCCGTTGCTCTCTGGAAGGTGGACGTCTTTCTAGCTCCGAAGAGACTCATTTTGGCTCCTAAGTAACTGAATTCGAAGAAAACAGCTGAAAACCGAAGCAAAAGTTTTCTGACGATAATAGATTGATTGGACGATAAGTGTCTTGGCAAAACTAGAAGATGGTGTGGTGTGTTGTCGGAGGTGTATGGCAATCAGGTATGCCCCGGGAATGTACCTCGAACCGGGAGCAGCGGCGGTAGTTACGGCAGAAGAGTGTACCAACACTGCGCACCTTGAATGACAGCAACCGGCATGCCGAGACACGAAGGGAGTACTGGACGGCGGGTTCTGGCCCCATTGTGGCGAACCGTTTCAAATCCGGGCCCTGGATATCCCGTCATACCGCTCCTGATCTAGTACAAATCAAGAACTAACGTTTGCTGATGGAGCCAGCACAACAACAAAGATAGTGCCTATAGATGATGCAAGATTGATCCTGGCAATATACGGAGATTTCGTGGACTTTTTCAGCAAAGTCAAGCATGAGACACACCCGGCGCATTGGTCAATTGACCATGCAATCGACTTGGAGCCCGGCTACAATTTGCCATATGTGTGGATTCACCACTTAACGGAGTTGAGTTGAGGCGATCAGTATTCAACCAATTGCGTGGAATAAGATCACATGCTTAAGAGGCCAGATGATGGTTTTGGACTTAAAGATCCCACGCCATATGGACAGATCGATGAGTGGGTATTTTCTCATGGTTGACAATATATCACAGGATGGATTATGAGACTACGATGAAGAGTCAATGAAAGACGGACATTATGGAGGTTACTAAAGATGGCCGTTAGAGGGCTTACAGAGCTACAGGAGAAGTCACGGAATGCTGCCCATACGAGCGCAATTATGCACAGGGTGGAAACAAATGGCTGGAACCAACTGGATCGCGGCCGGAGATGGATTGTGGCCAGAGATGGATCGCGGCCAGAAAGGGATCGCGGCCAGAGAGGGATTGCGGCCGGAGATGGATGACAGGAGATAGTTCCCGTCACGAGATGGATCGCGGCACGATATGGATCGCAACCGGATCTGGATGGTTAACAGGAGTTGGATGAAAGGAGATGGATGAAAGGAGATGGAACACGGGAGACGGATGACAATCAACCTCCTTGCCTTTTATGACGAGGTTGCGGTTATGCAAAGTTATACCATTGTCGAGATCACTTACTTTGATTTCAAGCTATGAAGTTACAATCGAGTGCAGATTTGCAGACATATACTCTTCCTGCAGCATGGCTGCACCGAGTATGATACAGAGCACTACTCAGAGCACTATTCAGAGAGCCCAAATTAAAAAGCTACATGTCTGAATTACAATGCCAAATACAATCCTGAATCTGATCCCGAGTCAATCAGCTACAATGCCAATACTGCAAATCATGAAGCCATATGGGACAAGTCGTCAGCAATGCAATGATCCTTAAACTGGAATCGCAACAACCCCTACCCCGAATTACCGCACCTGAAGTGCAGGAACGAAGCACCGGGAAATGCATACACCAATAGAGGAGACTAGCAGCGGCAAGTGCACATGGAGAAGATTCAACAATTATTCTCCGAGAACGGCGAAAAGTGCACGCAGGGAATTGATAGCAAACACACCTATAGATGTATTAAGAAGCCGCATGTCCAAGTTACAATCCCGAATGACATCCCGACTAAGTCTCAGCGATCCCGACTCATTCTCGTCGATACCGAGATACTCAGCTGTTACTGGAAACCAACTTCCGAATCAATCCTAACCAATCGATATGGCACGCGAAGAAGCCGTAATGGATTAGTCTTCGAACAAGCTACGACGTACAAAAGGGGGATGACCGAAACAGAAACAAATCTAACCCCTACTGCAAGCAATCACCGTACCGGAAGTGCCACGAGGAAGCATCTTGGAGTGTACTTACTGGCAGAGAATCGCAGCTGGAGATTAGTCAATGAGTGTACCTTGGAAGAGATCGCTACCAGAGTCAACAAGCACTTGAAGAAGAGTCAACCAGATGAAACGACAAGTGAACTCAGAGATCGACGATGTGGATACCCAGACAAGTGACAGCAAGCACACCTGGCGAAGAGCGGAAAGCATTCCCGGAGGAAAGCTGGCGAGCGCACCCAGCAAATGGAGATGATAAGTGCACCAAGCACAGGGCGGATGTAAAGTGTACCTACAAGTGCACCGAATAGAAGGATGATCAGTGCAACTGCAAATGCACCGGAAAGATGATGAGATGAAGATAAACTTCGCTTGATCTATGCCGAACGAGTGCAGTAATGTCTACCGAAGCAGTTCCGAACGAGACCAAAAATGGTCTCCGAACGTACCAGATAGTTCACCGAACGGCATCGCGAGAAACAGTCACCGAATCGCATCGTGAGACAGTTGAGACAACTACCGAGACATGATAACTAAGCATAGCGACCTACATCATGGCCGAATGACTCAATATTGGGAATGAATAAGAGGATTATCGGGAGCCTGACCTACCGAGGGCACCGACTGGGATGTATACCCAACGGCTTACCGAAACCGAAGCCGAATGACCATACTGGTGACCTATAAGCCTGCTTCTCCGATTCTGGAGGAGAATGAATATAACAACTGATGGGCACCGTGTGAGAGCCACCGGCTGCAAGAGATAATGTCAGATACCGAGGCTGGCCTACAATGCTATGCACGAGGGTCTGGAGAGCGCAAACGCCCTTGCATATATGTGGTATGAATGACCATTTCATGAGACGATTACAAGACAGATACGAGGTCATATATGATTGCACACCACCGACAGCTATGATACCGAATTCAGAACCTGCCAAAGGAGCAACAATGATCACTTATGGGCTAGACTTGTGGAGATATTCACGAGGAATCTGGAGAGCTCGAGTGCTAGTGCACTTGGAAGCACAGTTAGTATGACCGGTTACCGGAATGCTTACAAGTTAGATATACCGATGCAATGGCCAATGGCAATAGCCAATGGCGATGGTGATGGCGATGATGATGATGAGCAGCGAGCGGAAGCCACCATCGATGGCGAAGAGTCAAGACGAGATTCATACTGTCCTTGCTGATTGCTGATTTCACCGGGATTACTGTGTCAAATTCCGACAATGACCTTCACTTGGTCTGAGTTACGAGTGCGAGATTGGATGATTAGAAGCCGGACATTCCGGAAGTGGAGATATGAAGGACAGTGTCTCTTTGGATTTTTCTTCTTTCTCTTCTCTTTTGTTTATGTGTTTAATTCATTACATCTGTGTATCTCGGCCAAGTACAAATGACGTCGGCACGACATTTTACCACCTCCGGAGATATGTCAAGTGGAGGTGGAATTTCCTCGTACGCCGGATCCGCCGAATGGCTACCATACGGTGCTAATTGGTTGTGGGACTTATGGGTTTCTACCTTTGCGTACATTAAACAGTGGTTCGATAGTTTCTTTCCTGTTTCTACTCTTGTACGGATTTATGCATCCCAGGGGGTCTGCATCTAAAGAGAGGGATAATATCACGGCACGGCTGCACGTGATGTGTCCAGGGCCGGGTAACACCTGCGGTATATAGTCGGCTCGCTATGAGCCTTCGATCTCTAGCGATAATCGTTCTTGAACTACCATATGTTACTGTACACTATTGACATCCATGTTTGCAACCGTATCTATTGATATACCTTCATATGAAGCCATACATGCGCGTATGCCTTTACAGTAAAGCAGACTGTGGGTTCTTAAATATTGACTCTACTGCTACAAGTGAAAAAATCAGATCTGTAAGACATTGCATGCATATTTGTGAAGTTGTATACAAGGTTAGATTGCAAAGACTGACAGAGTAAAACTCGATTTAGGAACATCACATTGAAGTTCATTGCTGTGAGGCATTCTGAGCCTCCACAAACACTGTTGACGCTCTGCGGGTGCTAAATTGAGGGAGGAGGACGCAATATGGTCACGAACATTTTTGCCAATAATGTCTGCGGATAGGTTCATTGTGGGTTCCCTAGGTTCCAAGGCAGTTAGATTAGCCAAGATGCAGGATCAACAATCGTTGACACTCCGTTGACGATCATTTTTGGGCATGGTAACGATCCTGTCCTAAGCATTTTTGGCTAGACAAGTGGCCGATAGTTCGATTATTGATAAAAGTAGTCACTTAGCTCCATGATATTCCAAGATACAAGGCCTAAAATCATCGACGCTCTGTTGACGCTCATTTTTTGAACATAGTGACGAGGTCATTGAAGGTATAGCTGCCTAGAAAGACGGCCGATAGTTTGATTATGGATTGAAGTAGTCCCACAGCCCCTTGATATTCCAAGATGCAATGCCTAAAATTGAAGATACTCCGTTGACGTTCATTTTCATGGCATATCGACAGGGTCATCAAAAGCACTATTGCCTACAAAGGTGCCCGATTGTTTGGATATGAATTAAAGTTGTCTCAAAGCCCATTGAGATTTCAAGATGCAAGGCCTAAAATTGTTGACGCTCCGTTGATGTACATTATTAGGGCATAGTGAAGAAGTCGTCGACAGCATCTTTGCCTAGAAAAGTGGCTGATAGTTTGATTATAGCTCAATGTCGCAGTTCAGCCATTGCATTTTCCAAGATGCAAGGCCAGAAGTCATTAACGCTCCATTGAGAATAATTCTCAGGACATAGTAGTACTGTTGTCGAAACCATTTTTGAATAGAAAGAACGGCTATAGTTCGATTATGAATGCACATTGCAGCGAAACAATCTGGATTTTCCATGATGCAATGCCACAAATCGTTGACACTCCATTGACGCTCACACTAGAGCTCACCTTAGCAACATACTAACAGTCATTGGGTGCTCAACAATTGTTCATACAATACATACTATGTGTTTTGGCAGCCAGTATACCTTTTCTATGTATTATGATTCGAATCCAAAATCTTCAAGACATCTCAGTATCTCAGCCACCACTATTTACATCATTTGCATGATGAATGACCTAAGTCCATTGCATTTCAGCGCTTTTGGCCGGTAATTTACCGCATAATCATCCATGCACTAGTTATAGATATCTATCGTGCGACGTCCTCACCCTTCATTATCCAGCTCATTCTCCTCAATTTCCATGACATACCATAAGCAATTTTCGATTATTTGACCATGTGCAGTAAGTCTGTGCGGAGAGTCGTCTAGCAGGCTGCATGGATAAATGCAGACTGACAGCTGTCATCCATCCGGGTTTCAGATGTGCTTTGACCGCTGCTTCTATGAGTAGTCTGACATCACTGACTTCAACTTTGTTAGTAAATTTTTTCTCAATTATAGGTTTTGTTTTATCATTTAACCATAAGAGGCAACACCATATATATTTCATTGTTTGTTAATCTATTGGATTTGGTGTCTAGAATATTTGCCTGGCCCGTACGCCGCTTGCACAGACACTGACGAATAATCTTGACTGACAATTTGGTCACTGAAATCCAGAAAAAGCTGACAAGTAACAAAGTAGGTACAAATTGTTTTTACTCGAGATACATCATCAAAAATACCTATTTGGCAATCTATTCCTCCGGTGACGCAGGAGCCACCACCATGTCTTCGTTCGTATCCCATTTCTATATGGTAATTAGCAAGCGACACTATTCACTGCGGTAAATGCTTACGGGTTGAACTGTAGTCGCAATCTCCCTCTGTGACCAATCTGCCACTGCGTCGGGCATGAGCGATACGAGGAGATTTGCTTCCTGAGGTTTTTCTGAACCCAGTCTCATTTGACTACTTCCCTGTCGAGTCGTCACCTGCGGCATTTGGAATGGTTTGGGGACGATAACAAGCACGTGCATAAGCTCTCCACATGTTGTCAGTGATGGTGTGGCTGCTGTCGTGTCTGTTTGGGGCGTCACAACAGCCGGAACCTTCAGTTGAGTCATCCCGTACATCATATCTCTCTCATGGAAGTAGTCGGCTGCATCCACCCATTCCGGTTGTGTCAGTTCGTCAAGCTTCATTGGTTTCTGCTGAAAGATCTCCATGCGAAGCTGTATCGTTTTGGAGATTGTGCCTATCACCCAGCCAGGTTCATCATCTTCTATCAGCTTGCCACCTCTGTATCTTCTTCATCATGATCCTCGTCTTCCCCATCCTCATCATCTTCGGAACTTGCAAGATCGCTCAGACTGTCTCCAATAACATTCAACATCACCTGAAAAGTTGTTTCAGGCTTTGTGGTTGTCGATTGTGCCTTTTCAACATTCCTCATATGGTCCTGCTCTTGCATACTTGCTGTCTGTGGATCGTGAACTTGGTTTCTTGCCACTGCGGTCTCTCTATCCATATAATTCTTGATCCATTTCTCTTTATCTTCTTTGCCCAAGAGGTGCGTTTGCTGTCCTTTCTTGGCCGAAAGCTTTTTTTTAGATCGTGAGCTGCTCAATGCTTCCAAAGCTCGGACCCTTTCTGCCTCCAGGCCACTCTTGCCTTCTTTCGCTTGATGATGCGGTCTTGTGGGTGTCTTCATCGATTTGCTGTATTTGCCTGCCGCGAATGGCGAAAGGTTTTTCTTCGGAGTATTGACCATTGAATAATGTGTTGGCATTGTTGTTGGGCGAGATGTTGGATGTTGCAAGATTTGGACCGCATGAAGGCAAGCCACATCTTGTATGTCAAGGTTGGTAGGTTTCATCAATTAGAAAAAAGCAAAATCAGCGTTTTAACAATCACTTCATTGGGAATAGTGATGCTAACCGTACATGAAGACTTGATGGTTAGCATGTGATTCATGTAGGAACCCGGCTATATCATGAGACAAATATCACAGCACATCATTTCCGTCAAAAAATGCCCTTTTGTACATGTATCAAAAATGCGATATCAGCTGTCGTTCATCACAATATATCCCTGCAAACGAACAAACAACATCCGACCGACTTACTGCAAACTGTGGGACCGTTGGAATCTCGTGCAGCTATACGCAACTGGATTCAGCTTGAATTCAATGTGCAAGTTGGCTGTCATTTGTTCTGTTTTGACTTGTAGCTGACTATATAATCTTCAGGACTTCCCACTTCTTTTCATAATCATCTTCCTCACCATTCCACAACAGCAAGTCATGCCTCCAGAAATACTTCAACCAGGTGCGATTGAAGCTGAATTGAGCCGAACAGCAAGCACTTCAAACAATACGGCACCCAGTGAATCACAGCAGCAATGCAGACACCAGTTAGCTTTCCGTGATGCTACAATTGTAGTCACCAACAATATGACCCAGGATGCACATTTGAAACTAGTACGTACAAGCGGAAGGACCAAGAATAAGACGCAGCATGCGATCGGATGTGAGTCAATCCAGATCGATGTAGCTGACTGTCAACTAACAGTATAACACACAGCTGGGGTACGTAGAGAGCTACGTGTACAATTCATTACTGCCCCTAACAGGAAACCTCCATGGTTGACCAAGGCATATGTCCACACATACCGCGAAAATGAACGTCATGATGTTGACAGTTCTAGGATTTTCACAGACGAATTTGGTGATAATCATCCCTGGGAATGAACGAGACAGGCTTCAAACACGTTAGAGGAGGCTACGGAGTCGTACATGGTGAAGGTAACAGTTAATTCTGACTTGAGAAGCAGCAATCAATTTCTTGTAGGTTTTCAACATGTCAGCTGCTATGACAAGACAAGGAGGTCGGGTACAGCTTTAATAGTCTGACATGCGTCTTGCCTTGAATATGGCCACAATGGGTAAAGGAGAGTTTTCGCGCGCTGCAATTGAGGAAACAGAACAACAAATCAAGAAACCACGCGCCGAAGTTCGAGAGGAGAACAAGCGGAGTGTCGTTTTTCCTGGGCATAACAAGGTGAGGGCTGCGATAGACAGAGACCTGGAAATGATTCGGGAAAATCAAACAAACAGGTGTCTTTCTTGCCAAAATGGCACAGCAAACAATCCATAGACTCACTGGAGGTGCAAAGGCAGAGGTGCACGTCCACAACGACGGGTGCTACCGGGGCCCAGAACACCACCTGCGCCACCTGATGACAGTGAGAGAACTCAAAGCTTCGACACACAAGGTGTGCCACCTGGATATGTGAATATACATACTCCGCTTGCAAGCACTCGATTTTTCAATCTTGATACATATGCCAAGGATCGCCTGCGCGATCAAGATTGTATTCCAGATTTGCTGATTGATGAAGGTTTATCAACAGGTTAGTACAATATCAGCTGGGTGGTGATGCAGCTCACAGCCATTTTGTGCACGACAGCAGCCTTTTGAGTGGACAAGATAGTGAAGACAAGAGTTGACTGAAGGGCACGGGATGTTTGAGTAATATCATTATCTACAATTTGCGGACACTTTAAAGTATATTATAAAGGGTATATTTATATGCATCATTGAAGAACAATGTAGTTGGAAAGGAGAATGAACATGAACAGCACAGAACGGCTGCCACAGGACCATTATTGATTTAGTATGCCAAAGTGAATGGTTCCATATCGCGGTTACGCCCATGGCAAAATGAGCATCAACAGAGGGTCAATGGAGCATCAATGATTTTACATTCTGTAAGTCGGGTAACTAAAACGCAATTTGGTAGTGAATATACATAATGGAAGTGTTGGCATCCCTTATAGGCAAAACAGAATGCAACACACTCCCTGCTCCATCTTGAGAATGAGCGTCAACAGAGCATTAACGATTTTAGCTCTTGTTAGTCCGGTAATTATCAAGTAATTTTGTAGTGGTTATACATAACAACAACAGTGACAACCTTTAGACGCAAGAAAGAATGCAAAACGCTCCCTGCCCCATGTTGAAAATGAGTGTCAACGGAGCGTCAACCATTTTTAGTCATGTAAGTCAGGTAAAACAAATGCAATTTTGCAAGAAGTTTACATAATGGAAGTGTTGCCACCCTTTATAGGCAAAAGAACAGCAACACGCTCCGTGCCCCATCTCGAAAATGACCGTCCACAGCGCGTCAACGATTTGAGGTCTTGTTAGTCTGGTAATTAGGAAGTACTTCTGTAGTGGTTATACATAACAACAGTATTGACAACTTTTATATGCAAAAAGGAAACTGAGATGCTCCATATCCCATCTTGACAATGGTCGTCAACAGACCATCAACAACTTTAGGTCCTGTCAGTCGGGTAATAACAATGCGATTTGGTAGTGATTACACATAATGATACTGTTGCCATCATTTATAGGCAAAAAAAAAGCGACAGGTTCCCTGCAACATCATGAAAATGTGCGTCAAGGGAATGTCGATGATCTTGGGCCTTCAATCACGGTTTATCGAAGCGCGTTGTGGCTGTTGAAGTCCATACACTCAGTTTTGGCCGGTTTTGTAGTCTGAAAAGCCCATGAACACTTAGTTCCACCTTTGTAGATGAAATTGGTTGTTACTGTTCAGGAGGCTATCGCGGGAATATCATTTGCTTATTGGGTCATACAAGCTGCAGATCATTTGTCTATGGATACGTGCGATGAAGCACCACTACTATTGCCCAAGACGCAAGACCATCAATCGTTGACGCTCCAATAATGCTCATTTTCAGGATGGGGCAGGGAGCGTCTCTTTACTTGTTTGCTATATAAATGTTGTCAATACATAAGAAAATGAAAATGCAGTACCAGAGTTAATATTTTGCAATTAACAGTAGGATATTTGAATACGACCATAAATAGAAAAACCCGAAATGCAGAACCAGAGATTGGACCTGAGGGGTGTAGCAAGACCCCGCGAAACCAGCGGGTTGACGGGTACGGGGCCATGTTTGGACTGCCATGAAGCTGCGGGTGAGGACTTTGCACGGTTGTGGACCCGAATCGAATAATTTTTCTAGTCGAAACCTGGACTACTCGTGAGTTACCCGAACCCGTTGCAAATACTGGCCACCCCCACACCTGAAGACCCTCCTGTGTTGCTCATCTTTGGAGGCGGTTGAGATAACGTCGGTCGCAGATTTGCGAATAAAGGCGACTTATAGTTTGTTTATCGGTTGACACCATTCCATAGCCCTTTGATTTACCAAGATCAAAGACCAACAATCATTGAAGCTCCATTGACACCCATTTCGAGCAGATAGAAGCAAATCCATCTGTAGCATTTTGCCCATAATGGTAGCCAATACTATAATTGTAAGATATCACTGCTGAATAGCAATTCGATTATGCTGAATGCAACACCCACAATGTTGACGCTCAGTTGCCAACCAGTTTGAAAAGGTGATCGTTAAATAATTGCTAGTAATTTTGCCTGTGAAGGAGGCAGAGAGGTTGATTATGGGTTAACGACATTCCATAGCCCTGTCATTCCTGACGATGCATCTCAGGAAATTGTTGATTTTCTGTTGATGCTAATCATTGGGAGGTTGTAGTGATATAGTCTGTGGCATTTGTGCCCACAAAGGCTGCCAATATTTAGATTTTGGGATAACACCGCTGGAGAGCCATTTGAGTTGCGAAAATGCGACACCCAGAAATGTTGACGCTCCACTAACACTCATTTTTAGGAGGCGGAAACAATATAGTTCGCTGCATTTTTTCCCAAGATGGCGGCTGATAGGTTCATCATGGGTTGAGCATGTTGTATTGTGCGGATGTTAGTCGAGACGCAAAACAAATAGTCGTTGACATTCCCGTGATGCTCATTTTCAGGATTTTGTAGCCACCATAACGTACCCATTTTGCCCCAAAAATGTGGCCAATACTACGAGCATGGGATGACATGGCCTCATTGCCATCTGTGTATACAAGGTGGAAGACCCAGAAACATGGACTCTGCATTGACCCTCAGTTTTAGGAGTTACTAGCTATATCATTCCTAGAATCTTTGCCCACCAATGTGGCCAATATTGTGATTGTGGGTAAATGCTGTTGCACTGCTCAGTGATTAGCCAAGATGGAAAACAAAAATCATTGACGCTCAGTTGACAATCATTTCTATCATCGGCAAGGAGTACCTCAGTTTCCTCTTTACCTATAAAGACAGACACTACATCCACTTTGGATGTATGTCACCATGCAGCCCTTTGATTGCTGAATGGGAAAGACTACAAATTGTTCACGCTCCATTGATGCTAACGTTGATATCTTACTAAGAGTCATTGGTCACTCAACAATTGAACACACAATGCAGAAACAGATCATCAGAAACCATCATATTCCTTCTATATTTCAACGTTGACATCAAGAAACTTCGAGACCTCTCCGTTTCTGAGCCACAACTATTCAAGTTATCTGAAGCATAATTTGTGTAGTTACATTGTGGTTCAGCTCATTTAGCTGGCAATCTTCAGTATTCCAATGCCTCCACTACTTTAAGATATATGTTGGCCTACATCCTCACCATTCCCTATCCACCTTTTTCTGCTCAATTTCCATAGTGTGACATAAGCAATTTTTAAAATCTCGACACTGTGCAGCAAGTCTGAGCAGAAAGTTCTGTAGTTGTATGCATGGATTAATGCTGCATGATGGCTGTCTTTCATTCGGCTTCTGGTTGCGCATGGAAAACTCCTACTATGAGCTGTATGACTTTACAGACTCAAAGTGTGTTACAAAATTCCACCTCGAATATGGATTAAGGTTTTATAATTACGCACAACGCTCAAGACGATATCAAGTTCGTTGCTCATCTCTCAACTTGCATTGCAATCTCAAACCGTTACATGGCGCATACAACCTTTACACACACACTGACGCATTACCATGTCTCACACTGTGCATGCTGAATTACAGAGAATCCTGGCAGCTAGCGAAATGGATACACCAAATGCGTTTACTAGAGATACGTCGTCTAAACAATCTATTTGGCAGTCTATTGCTGCGGAGACCCAGGAGCCATCCCCATATCTTTGACCGAACTAGATATCTATATGATACTCAGGAAGGGAGGCCCAATGGAGGGTTAAAGGCTTAGAGGTTCAACAGCCAGTGCGTTGTCATTGGGTGACAAATTTGGCACGAGGTCGGGCAGGAGAGATGCCAAGCGTTGGTGTGACTGTGGTTTCTCTGATCATGGCCTCATTTGCCAATTTCCTGGTCTACATGTCATTTGTGGCATTTATGATTATGTGGGGACGATATAAAGAGTCTATATATGTTCGCCAAATGTTGTCGGTGATGGTTATGCTGCAGTCGTATCTGTTTGTCGCTTCACAACTGCCAGCACAATCAATTCAGACCTTCCATTCTTCTCATCTCTCTCACGGAAGTAGTCGGCCAGGTCCCAACATCCAGATTGCGTCGGTTCATCAAGCGTTATCGGTGTCTGCCAAATACTCTCAATCCAGTGCACTCCTGTTCTTGCGAATGCCCCCATCTCGAAGCCATGTTCGTTATCTTCAATGAGGTTACCAAGCTCAATATCTGCTTCATTATCTTGCTCGTCTTCTCCATCTTCATGATCGTCGGAATTTGAAAGATTGCTGAGACTGTCTCTAATAGCATTCAACATCGCCTGAAATGTTTTATCTGGCTTTCTGGTTGTTGATGGTGACTTTTCAGCATTTCTCATATCTTCCTGCTCAAATACAATCAATGTCTCTGCCTCTTGATCCCGCTTCCTTGCCACCGGGGTCTCTCTGTCCACATAATCACAGATTCAGATCTCTTTTCACTCTAGGCTCAGAAACTGCATGTCTCATCTTGTCTCTGCCGAAAGCTTCTTCTCAGATTATTAGCAGTGCACTGGTCCAAATGTACGAATCCTTTCTGCCTCCAAGCCACTCTGGCTTGCATTGGCTTGATGAAGTTGTAGTGTGGATTGCTTGATGAATTTGCAGTATATGCCTGCCAGAATTAGTGAAAGGTTCTTTTTCAGAGCAAAAACCATGGTGGTTTGTGTTGACCTTGTTGTTGGGCGAGATGTTGGATGTTGCAAGATATGGACCAGATGGAGTCAAGCTGCGTCTGTCATGAGAAGGTTGGGCGGTTTGATCAACTTGAGCTGAGGAAAATCTGCGTTTTGATGGTCAGTTCAATGGGCATAGTTATGCCAACCGCATATCATGACTTGATGGTTATTGTGTGATTCATTTAAGATCCTGCCGGTGACTTGAGACAAACATGACCATATGTCATTTCAGCTGAAGAATCACCTTTCAATATCAACCAAACATGAGATTTCAGTCATCTTTCACTCCGATGCATTCCTGAAAACAAAAAAACAACATCGCACAGACAAACTGCAAATGGTGGGACCGTTCGAATCGCATGCAGCTGTAAGCAGCAGGATCTATCTTCAATATAATGTGCAAGTTGGCTAGCACTCATCCCATTCTGAGAGGTAGCTAACAATATATTCCTAAGCACTTCCCATTTCATTTCGTGATCATGTTTATCACCATTCCATAACAGGAAGGTAGGGCTCAAGAAATACTGCAGTCAGGTGCGATTGGATCCATATGGAGCAGAATGACAGGTGCTTCATCTAATGCGTCACCTCCTAAGACACAGCAGCATTGTGGATAGTAGGAAATCCACCGCGAGTCAGCAATTGCGGCCACCAACAATATGCCACAGAAAGCCCATTGTAACCTGGTACGTAAAACTGGAAGTAAAGACAATAAGAAACGGCAGGAGATTGGATGTGGGTCACTCCGTACTGAAGTGGATGGCGGTCAACCAACAGGTTAATCTAACGCTGGTGTAAGTTGAGAGCTACTCGACCAATGTATTGCTGCCTGTACTGGGAAACTACCAAGGTCAACTGAGGTATTTATCTGCACAGTTGAGGGAATCAAATATCAAGATGATGTCAGTTCAGGGATTTTCTGTGATAAATTTTGTTCTAAACCTTCCCGGGAGTTGATGAAACAAGCATTACCAACTAGAGAGGATTCTGTGAAGTGGTATATTGTTAATGTATTAGCCGAACCTCCATTTTAGAACTCGTGACAGATATCCTGTGAGAATTCATTATGTCAGCAACCATTACAAGGCAAGGAGGTGGGGTACAGCTACAACAGTGCGACATGCGCCTCGCCTTGAATATGGCCAAAACAGCCAAAGGAGAGAATTCGTGCACGGCAAGACAGGTAACCCACATGCTAAGACAGAACCCTCGTGCCAATGTCCGAGATGAGAAAAAGCACGTTTTGGATTTTTCTGGGCATGAAGAGGTGAAGACAGTGCCGGAAAGACACCCAGCAATCGATCGAGAAAATCACATAGACAGCTGAATCATCGTCAATCATAGCACAGAAAAGGATCCATAGACACACTGGAGGTTGAAATGGTGGGGTATACCCCCACAAGATCGGGCGCCACCTCTACCCGGAATCCGACCTGTGCCTGCTTGCGACAGTTAAGGAACACATAGTTCATTAATAGAAGGTGTGCCACCTTGATATGTATATATACATAGTCCTCTTCCCAATACTCAATTTTTCGATCTTGATACACATGCCAGGTATAACAAGCGCAAAAATGATTGTGTTCCAGATTTACTGACTGATTGAGAACCATTCACTGGTTAGTACACTATCTGCTGCGAGGTCACGCAGCTGGCGTCAATTTTGCAGACAATAGGAGACGTTCGAATGAATCTGACAATGAAGACGACTGTAGAGGCATATGCCCGTGTATGGCCGCCTATGAGAGTATGTGGAAAGATACGGTTGCAAACATGGATGTAAATATTGTAGAGTAGTATAATGGTAAGATTATCGCTAGGGATTCAAGGCTCATGGCAAGCCGACTATATATAATGCGGGTGTTACCCGGCACTGGACACGTCACGTGCAGCCGTGCCATTACATTATCCCCCTCTTTAGGTGCAGAACCCCTGGGCTGCATAATCCCGTACAAGAGTAGGAAAGAAAGTAAACAATCAAACAACCGTTCAATGTACGCAAACGTAGGAACCCACAAGTCCCACAACGAATCAGTACCGTATGGTAGCCATTCGGCGGATCCGGCGCACGGGGAAACTCCAACTCGACTTGACTTGTCTCCGGAGGTGGTATAAACTCGTGCCGACATCATTTGTACTGGGCCGAGATCCAAAGAAGTAAAGAAGTAAACAGAGAAGAGAAAGAAGGAACATCCAAAATAACACAGTCCTCAATATCTCGACTTGCGGATTGTCCGGCCTCCGACCATTCCATCTCGCACTCGTAACTCGTATCAAGCGTAGGTCACTGTCCGAATTAGACACAGTAATCTTGGTGAAATCTCCAATCATAGTATGAGCCTCGTCTTGACTCGGCGGCATTGATGGTGGCTTCCGCTCGCTGCTGTTCGTCATCGCCATCGCCATCGGCCATTGCATTGTTATATCTAACTTGTAAGCATCCCAATAACCGGTCATACTCACTATGCTTCCAAGTGCGCTAGCACTCCAGCTCTCCCAATTTCTTGTGAACAACTCCGCAGGCCCAGCCCATCAGTCATCAGGGTTGCTGCTCTTGAAGTCATATTTGCGCTGAGTCTGCACGGATGAAGCGGGCTTGACTTCTCGGCGTAGATTGTAGCTTCTGCTCTGGGTATCATAGCCGTTGGTGATGGTCAATCATATATGACCTCGTATCTATCTCGTAAGCTTCTCATGAAATGGTCATTCATACCACATATATGTGCAGGTGCGTTTGAGCTCTCCTGAGCCCTCGTGCATAGCTTGGTCGGCCAGTCTTGATGTATCTGAGATCATCCCTTGCAGCCGGTGGCTCTCACACAGTGCCCGTCAGTAGTTATATTCATCCTCCATCAGCATCGGCCAAGCAGGCTTATAGCCCTGCAGTATGGTCGTTCAGCATTCATTTCGGTAAGCCGTTTGGTAAACATCCCAGTCGGTGCCTTCCGTAGAGGGCTCCCGATAAACCTCTTTTACAATCTCAATTTGGAGTCATTGGGCCATGATTTTGATCGCTATGCTCAGTCGTCATCTCGTGGTATTGTCTCGACTGTCTCCTGGTCGTTCAGTGACTGTCTCTCGCGATGCTGTTCGGTGACTCTCGCGATGATTTTCGGTGGACTATTTGGTACATTTGGAGATCCCTTTCGGTCTTGTCGGAACTGCTTCGGTAGACATAACTGCACTCGTTCGGCATAGATCAAACTCGCTTGACTTCTCATCATCTTCCGGTGCATTTGCAGTCGCACTGATCATCCTCCAAGTCGGTGCACATGTAGGTACACTTGACATCCGCCCTGTGCTCTGTGCACTTATCATCTGCAATTGCTCGCCGGCTTTCCTCCGGGTATGCTTTCCGTTCCTTCTTCAGGTGTGCTCGCTGTCACTTGTCTGGGTATCCACATCATCGTTTTGCTTGTTGAGTAATCTCCAGCTGCGATTCTCTGCCGGTAAGTTCGCTCCAAGGTGCTTCCTCCCAGCATTTCCGGTACGGTGATTGCTTGCGGTAGGGGTTGTTTTTGATTCCTGTACGGTCATCCCCCTTTTGTTAGTTGTAACTCCGCCGACGACTAATCCATTACGGCTTCTTCGGGTGCCCTATCAGTTAGGCTTGATTCTGAAGTTGATTTCCAGTAGCAGCTGTGTATCTCGGGATTGTCGAGACTGAGTCAGAATCGCCGAGACTGAGTCGGGATCTCATTCGGGATTGTAACTCGGACATGCGGCTTCTTGATTCCTCTGTAGGTGTGTTTGCCATCACTTCCCTGCATGCACCTTTCGCCGTTTTCAGAGTATAATTGTTGATTCTCCTCTATGTGCACTTGCAGCTGCTAGGCACCTCGATTGGTGAATGCGTTTCCCGGTGCTTCGTTCCTGTACTTCCGGTGCGGTAATTCGCGGTAGGGGTTGTTCCGATTCCGGCACTGTCATCCCCCGTTTCAAGGATCGTTGGTCCGCTGACAACTTATCTTATACGGCTTTGAGATGTGCGGTATCGGCATTGTAGCTGGGTGACTCGGGATCACGGAATAGTGCTCTGAATAATGCTCGGTATCGTACTCGGTGGAGCTATGCCGCCGGTAATTCATATGTCTGCATATCTGAATATCTTCATAAAAGGGAAGAGGATTGATTGCCATCCTTCTCCCGTGATCCATCTCCTGAGATCAATCCTGTTTCATCCACCTGCGGTCATCCATCCATATGCAGTCGCAATCCATATCATGCCGCGATCCATCTCCGGACTGGATCCATCTCTTATCATCTATCTCCGGCCATAATGCCTCTCTGACCACAATCCATCCCTTGCTGCGATCCATCTGGCTTTAGCCATCCGTTTTCATCTGGTGCGTTATTGCGCTCGTATTGGCTGCATTCTGTGACTGCTCCTGTAGCTCTGTAAGCCCTCTAAAGGTCATAGTTACTAACCTCCATAATGTCCGTCTTCCATTGATTCTTCATCGTAGTCCCATAATCCCGTGACATATCGTCCATCATAAAAACATACCCTCTCATCGATCAGTCCATAAGGCATGTGATCTTTAAGTCCAAATCCAAATGCATGATCCGGCCTCTTGAGCACGTGATTTTGATCCACGCAATTGCGTGAATACTGCTCGACTCAACTCAACTCAACTGAAAACTCCGTTCTACTCAACTCCACTTAATTGTAATACGCCCATATGGTAAATTGTAGCTGGGCTCCAAATCAATTGCACGGTCAATTGACCGATGCGGCGGGAGTGTCTTCGCCTCTCTGCAGAAAACCCGCACGAAATCTTCGTGTATTGCCGGAATATGTCCTCCATCGTCTGTAGGCACCATCTTGGTCGTGGTGCCGGCTCCATCTGCAAACGTTAGTTCTCAATTCATAATATATATGGAGCGGTATGAAAGAATTTCCAGGAGCCAGGATTTAAAACGGTTTTCCTCAATAGGGCCAAGCCCCGCCGTCCAGTACTCCCTTTGTGTCTTGGCGTGCGGGCAACCTGTACACAAGTATACCCTTGGCAATCTTTTTCTAGCCGTTGCCGCCGGTGCTCCCTGCTCGCCCATCCAGTGCCTGGTGCCTATCTCAACACTTGAGATGCTTTCCACGGTCACTCCCAGCAGCCCTATACGAACTCTCGCTTTTGGGAAGATGGTCCAAACGACCTCCTCACTCGCCAGTTGATCGTCAAAAGCCTTGGCTCAAAGTATTTGAATATGCAAGACACCGCCGCATCCTTCGCGATACGCCCCCGCCCTAGCCGTGATCCAGGTACATTTCCGGGGCATACCTGATGGCCTGCCCTGTCCACTGCCACCTCCTCCGCTCACACTGGGGTTGCAGAGGCAAAAGTCATATGCTGTGCAAGTCGATGTAAATTCTCCAGCTGACAGTGTGTCCACCGCGGCTGCGCCCATGTGTACGAATAAGCTCACTGAGCGAATGACATACTTGTCACATCCAATTGGGACTGTCTGACAACCGAATACTGACCATTCCCACGTGGGGATACGACACATCAATTGAATCTCCGTGCGCCTTAAATACTTCCTGATTCCGCTGTTCTCCTGAGAGTGCCCAGATGGTCCATCCGGTAGCCCCATGGATCCTGAGAATCCCGGCTACAAACAACCATGACCACTGGAATCATAAAAACCCTCATCGTATGCCATCGTACGGGCACATATCCTTGTTCGCTCGTTGGCGTATATTTTATGAAATTGAATAGTGTTGGTGCAGATGACTCTCTTCTCAGAACGATCCAATTGGTCATCCAATCAGGTGCGCTAGGCGATAATTGACAATGGTAATTGCGAATTGTATCTGCTAGCCACTATAGATCATTCAGGGGTTATCATACTTCCCTCTCAGGGCTGCTACACAATCTGCGATCGCTGCGACACTCTCCTGAACTCGGATATAGCCTTATAAAACTTCCATATCCGCGGCGGTGAACTCTTAACATCATCCCTAACGTAGATGATTCCATTGAGTCTTGAAGAAGGTAATTACGAGTGAGACTGCCATCGGTGGCATCACTAGATGTGAATCACGGGCATCGCGTAAACCCGCCCATATTGTTCGTAGCTGCAAGGAATATACTTGTAGGTGCACCTGGGTGTGCGATCGTGGCATGTGTCGGCTCGATAGTTTGCATGCGATTGCGCTCGTCAGACAAGATTCGCCAGCATCTCTGGTGTTGGGCCACATCAGGCATTGCCGGTCACGCGACTCTCGCGGCCGCATGGGCTCTGGAATCATCCCTGTAATCGTCAATTGACTCAATTGGAAGGTAACTTATCAAATTGCATTAATGCTGCCATTGATAGCCTCCAAGTTCTCATATGATGAATTCGTTGAAATGGACCTCGATTGCCTTGGTTGTTGACGCGTCTCCTCGCCAGTTGGCATAGAATCAACACGGAACCGTCTCTGCTACTGTTAACCTCAATTGGGTTGACAATCCATGCCTCTTTTGTATCTGCGTTTCGTATATCTCAAGTCCGTAAGATGTCTTGTCCAAACGTGTCGCGACGAGTCTCTGGCTGATTGGCCTCTAGAACCTACACAAAATTGTCTCTGTTACCATTAACCTCAATTGAATAGACTCATCAAGAGACTTCGCTTCGGCATTCAGTGCTCTGAAACCTGTATGATATCTTGCAGGTAAATTGCGCATCGTGACAAGTCAGAAAGCAGTAATTCATAAAATACCGTATCTGAAACATATCTGGAATTGTAAGAGCGACAATAGTGTAAAGGCATATGTCCGTGTATGGCTGTGTATGAGAGTATGTGGAAAGACACGGTTGCAAATGTGGATGTCATTATTGTAGAGTAGTACAATCGTAAGATTATCGCTAGTGACTTAAGAATTGAGGCGAGCGGACTATATATAATGCGGGTGTTACCCGGCCCGGGACACGTTTTGTTTTTTGTTTTATTCATACTGTGTGCACACTAATTGGAGTATGACAGGACCCAATATCCACTCCGCCTCCGGGCAAGCCGGCTAGATGGCGGAGCTCCCCCCCCGCTACCCTTCATCCCCGCTGACAAATGAAAAGACTAAACGATAGACCAACCCACGCCCGAACAGAAAGGAAAAGAAAAGAAAAGAAGGTATATGCCCCCGCCCCTGAGTCAGCCTCTGCGCCTGCTCCATACCGCTCCTTCATCGGGGTGGGAACTTCCCGACTTCAGTAGCCGCCAGGAAGTCCATCACCGCTTGATCGCACTCTTCCGCAGAAAACAGCTCAGAGATCTGCACGTGCCTGCATCTGCCCGCTTTCCAGCCCGTCGCTTTTCCCAACGCCTTCCATAGTGCCTGTTGCTGGTCTCTCCACCGGCTGCAGTGGCGGAAGAGGTGCTCCCGCGTCTGGGCCGTCCTGCCTCCGCCGCCGCACCACCAGCATTTGTCA
>Ga0307512_10001325_pt1 | contig 35355 bp, 52 predicted proteins | sample 14_EM_MG_FD_200267 | JGI IMG/M metagenome (GOLD analysis project Ga0307512, IMG submission 200267) | Populus trichocarpa ectomycorrhiza microbial communities from riparian zone in the Pacific Northwest, United States - 14_EM | ecosystem: Host-associated > Plants > Roots > Unclassified | place... | reverse complement strand
CGCTGGACGGGCGACCAGGGAGCAGCAGCGGTAGTTGCGGCAGAAGAGCGTCCAGGAGGGAACCTTGAATGACTGCTACCGGCACGCCGAGACACGAAGGGAGTACCGGACGGCGGGGCTTGGCCCTATTGTGGCGAACCGTTTTAAATCCGGGCTCCTGGATATTCCTCTACCGCTCCATATCTATTATGAATTGAGAACTAACGTTTGCAGATGGAGCCGGTACCACGACAAAGATGGTGCCTACAGACGATGGAGGACTTATCCAGCAATGTATGGAGATTTTGTGGAGGTCTTCAGCAAAGCCAAGGCGGAGACACTCCCGCCACATCAGTTAATTGCAATCAATTTGGAGCCCGGCTACAATTTGCCATATGGGCGGATTACAGTTGAATGGAGTTGAGTTGAACGGAGTTTTCAGTTGAGTTGAGTCGAGCAGTATTCACGCAATTGCGTGGAATAAGATCACGTGCTCAAAGAGGCCGGATCATGGATTTGGACTTAAAGATCCCATGCCATATGGACGGATCGATGAGTGGGTATTTTCTTATGATGGACTATATGTCACCGGATTATGGGACTCCGATGAAGAGTCAATGGAAGACGGACATTATGGAGGTTAGTAAATATGACCTTTAGAGAGCTTACAGAGCTACAGGAGCAGTCACGGAATGCGGCCCATACGAGCGCAATAACGCACAGGGTGGAAACGAATGGCTGGAACCAACTGGATCACAGCCGGAAATGGATCGCGGCCGGAAATGGATCGCGGCCGGAAATGGATCGCGGCCGGGGATGGATCGCGGCCAGAGAGGGATGACAGTGGCGGATTCGCAACAACCCTTACCGCGAACTACCGCACCGGAAGTGCAGGAACGAAGCACCGGGAAACACATTCACCAATAGAGGAGACTAGCAGCGGCAAGTGCACATGGAGAAGAATCAACAATTATACTCTGAGAACGGCGAAAAGTGCATGCAGGGAAGTGATGGCAAACGCACCTACAGATGAATCAAGAAGCCACATGTCCAAGTCACAATCCCGAATGAGATCCCGACTCAGTCTCGGCGATCCCGACTCAGTCTCGGCGATCCCGACTCAGTCTCGACAATCCCGAGATACACAGCTGCTACTGGAAATCGACTTCAGAATCAATCCTAGCCAATCGATATGGCACGCGAAGAAGCCGTAATGGATTAGTCGTCGGCGGACCTACAACGTACAAAAGGGGGATGACCGTACCGGAATCAAAATCAACCGCTACTGCAAGCAATCACCGTACCGGAAGTGCTGGGAGGAAGCACCTTGGAGCGCACTTACCGGCAGAATATCGCAGCTGGAGATTAGTCGATGAGTGTACCTTGGAAGAGATCACTAGCAGAGTCAACAAGCACGGGGAGATTACAAGATGAAACGACAAGTGAACTCAGACCGACGAAGTGGATACCCAGACAAGTGACAACAAGCACACCTGGAGAAGGAGTGGAAAGCATACCCGGAGGAAAGCCGGCGAGCAATTGGAGATAAGTGCACCGAGCACAGGGCGGATGTTAAGTGTACCTACAAGTGCACCGACGTGGAGGATGATCGGTGCGACTGCAACAGCACCGGAGAGATGATGAGAAGATCAAGCGAGTTTGACCTATGCCGAACAAGTGCAAATACGGTTACCGAAGCAGTTACGAACGAGACCGAAAATGATCTCCGAACATATGAATATAACTACTGACGGGCACCGTGTGAGAGCCACCGGTTGCAAGAGATGATGTCAGATATCGAGGCTGGCCTACAAAGCTATGCACGAGGGTCTGGAGAGTGCAAACACGTTCGAAAATATTTGATACGAGGTCGTATATGATTGACCATCACCGACGGCTATGATACCGAGAGCAGAAGCTACAATCCATGCTGAGAAGTCAAGCCCGCTTCATTCGTGCTGACTGAGCGTGAATATGACCACCGAAGCAGCTTCCAAAGCAGTAACAATGGTCACTGATGGGCTGGGCCTGCGGAGTTGTTCACGAGGAATTGGGAGAGCTCGAGTGCTAGCGCACTTGAATGTATGGTGAGTATGACCGGTTACTGGGATGCTTACAAGTTAGATATACCGATGCAATGGCACATGGCGATGGCGATGGCGATGGCGATAGCGATGGTGATGATGAGTAGCGAGCGGAAGCCACCATCGATGCCACCGAGTCAAGACGAGGCTCATACTATGATTGGAGATTTCACCGAGATTACAGTGTCTAATTCCGACAATGACCTACACTTGGTACGAGTTACGAGTGCGAGATTGATGGTCCGATGCCGGACATTCCGGAAGTGGAGATATGGAGGACAGTGTTACTTTGGATGTTCCTTTCTCTTCTCTTCTCTTTACTTCTTTACTTCTTTGGATCTCGGCCCAGTACAAATGGCATCGGCATGGGTTTTTACCACCTCCGGAGATAAGTCAAGTGGAGGTGGAGTTTCCCTGTGCGCCGGATCCGCTGAATGGCTACCATATGGTACTGATCGGTTGTGGGACTTACGGGTTCGTACGTTTGCGTACTTTGAACGGTTGTTTGATTGTTTCCTTCTACTCTTATACGGGTTTATGCAGCCCAGGGGGTCTGCACCTGAAGAGGGGGATAATGTAATGGCACGGCTGCACGTGACGTGTCCAGGGCCGGGTAATACCCGCTTTATATAGTCGGCTCGCTACGAGTCTTAGATCTCTAGCGATAATCTTACCTTTATACTACTCTATAATATTGACATCCATGTGTGCAACCATATCTACTGATATACCTTCCTACGAGGCCATACATGGGCGTATGCCTTTACACCTGATTCCACTCTAGGAGTTGCTTGACTATCTTCGGCTCTCCTCAATTCGTCCTCCGTACGAGCATAATGTAAGCCCGCCTCGAATTCTTCCTTCTTCTCTTCGTCTCTGAGTCTTTCGTACTCCGAATCTCCGTGAAGCTCTCTCTCCATTTTTTCCAGGTCGTCCCTAACTGCCACCGTTCCATCATCTGTAACTGGTTCGGTAATCTTATCGAGTAGGCCACTGAGGTGGCTGCTGTCTTCGCTTACAACTGAGGGCGACATAGTCTCCCTTCGCTGCAAATTCTCTTTCGCTCTCGCCAAGCTCTCACTGAGCGAGGTCACTGACTTTTTGACTCCGAAGAGGCTCATCATTGCTGCTTCTAGGTGGTTGAAGTTCGTTCAACTGAAAACTGAAGCAAAAATGTTCTCGCGATGTCAAACTTGATTGGGTGAAATTGGTCTTGGCAAAACTAAAAGGTGGTGTGGTGTGTTGTCGGAGGTGTTGTGCATTTGGGGTTGGCGATGGTGGAGTCGAGAAGTCGAAGGAGCAGAAAAGGGAAAAGTATGTCCTCGTGATAGTCAGCTCGGTGCCCCACTGCGACTTATATTACCTTGATCGGTCACTTGGCGCCCTTCTTAAAGGTTTCGGTCTTAATGTCATGTTTATAATTGTTATGGAATCATCACTTCGCACTCGCCGAAAACTCTGAAAGACACATTCTATGGCGTCGACAATGAAAAGTCTTTCACCAATAGGTACTTAAATGTATACTCTCTGTGAGGCTGTGAGAGGTAGGTTTTGACACGACTACGTACTTTCGGATCTACTCCAAGAGCAGAAAAGCTTTTAGAGGCCTCCTGATATTCATACGATGGCAAGTTCTCAATCAGAGGAATTCACATTCAGAATCGACGCGCTTCCAGTACAACGATAGAACCCAAAATACTACCCAGAATCATCACATTACTGATTTCCATTACGTTACCAAGCTCCACATAATCCCACATCAACCCATTCAACAAAACGCCTGCCTCCCTAGAATCAAAACCCCCCCCCCCTAATTTACCAGCACAGCTCTGTACCTCAACTTTCCATTATCCAACCGGTCGAATGCTTCGGTGATTCCGTCCGCTGACATGGGGAACTCCTCTATCATCGCCTGAATCTGGTGACGGGCCGCAAACTCCAACATCTCGTTGCTACGCCCAGTCAGTGGCAATACTCTACAGGAGAAATGCGGGGGAAAAACATACTGCACCCATCGAGTAGCGACGATGCTACCAATCAGCGTCAACCCATTCAGCAAGAACGTGCTGTACGGGATCTCCATAGACCCCTCCGCAATCGTCAACGGGAACACCGTCCCTTGCTTCTCCATGATATCCAGATACAAGCTCCAGTCTGGCAGATAACTCGATGTGACCAGGAGGTAATCCAGGAGATGTTCGACCTCCAACTTCTTGACGCCCTTTGTAGCATAGAACTCGCTTGCTCCGAGCTTCATAGCCTCCACTCGCTTATCTTCTGTACTCGAGAATACAATAACGTTGCAACCCATCTTTGCCAAAAACTGGATCGCAAGATGTCCTAGCCCGCCGATTCCGACCACGCCGACGTTATGCGTGGCTTTGATGCCGTGGTTGTAGATTGCGGCGAAGACGGTGGCACCGCCGCACATGAGTGGGGCGGCGTTGGCGGGGCTCAAAGAGGACGGTACCGCAAAGACGTATGCTTCCTTCCACACTGCGTAGGTGCCCAAAGATCCCTGGTCTGTGTTGTGAAAGCCGTACATTTCTGCGTTGCGGCAAAAGACCTCGTTGCCGGAAAGACATTGGTGGCAGCTGTTGCAAGTCTGTGTGGGTTAGAAAAAGCTACTACTGCTGTGTTGGGGGGAAGGAAAGGAAGGCTCATACCTTGTGGATATAACCCCATCCTACAATCTCGCCGACTTTCCGTGTGGTGCAGCTAGAACCAACTGCCTCGACGACACCAACACCTTCATGGCCGAGCGCAATCCCCGCTTTGCGGAAGTGACAGTCGGTACCGCAAAGACCAGAGTGCGTGATTCGAACCAGGACTTCATCGGGGCTCAGAGAGCGCTCTGTCGTAGCCTCAACGATCTTGCCGTCGTTTTCGCCTTTGAATATGGTGAACTTCTTGGTTGTGGCCATTGTTGATGTGGTGATGGTGGTGATGGTGATGGTGATGGTAATGTGATGTAGCAGGTGGGTGTTATGAGATCTTTCGAATTCTCTGAATAATAAACGAGCTCGAGGGCTGGAAGGGTGGGTATTTGATGGTGATGTGATGTAGTAGGTAGACGCTATGGGTTTTTATGAAGACTCTGGATGATGAACGGGCTCGAGGGCAGGAAGGGGAGGATTTGATTGCTATAAATCCGCCAAACTAGCCCTACTAGAAAAATTTCAACCATCACTATCATCGAAGATAGGGTGTAAATACCTGATCTCCGATTGACTTAGAGGTAGTGTAGAGCGGGCTCGCAGTCAATGCCCAAGTGGCATTATAAAGCAACCCCAAATCGAGCTAAGGATTCCGGAAAAACCAAGGTGACTGAGAGTACCTTACTTAGAGTTTCTCCAATGCCGCCATCCGCGCGTGTTAAATTAGGATACCAATCCCACAGCCACGGAGAGCTGTGATACTTAGTTGTAAATCATCATGATGTTGGCAACTGGGTCACAGTTGTGCAACACTTGCGTGTGTATCCCCTCCACGCTGGGTTTTTCTCTAATGTATCGCATTTTTCAGTCTAGGAAGCTCATTGGTCGATCTGTACCAGGCTGAGCCGTCCCAGGCCATCGACTGGCCAAATCTTATGATCGCCATCCCAAATGGGGAAGTGCAACAACCCCGTGTGGGAACACGACGGTGTCTATAGGTGACTTTGGATGTCATAGCGACTACGTCAATCAGAAGTTTTTTCTCCTTCTGTTAGCGTCGCACTAGATTTAAGTGGTTATTCAAACGTTCGCCTGAAAGTTCGGGAACGTTCGATTACTGTAGTACCGCGGTCCGTGCGATTACTGTAGTACCGCGGTCCATGCAATAAGGTTCGGACGTTTACAATCAGTAATCAACTGTGCTTATATTAATAGATTTGTAATGGGTACTTACCGAGGGTGTTAAGTAGATGCATGATGATCTGCTGATATCTATGAGATCCTCTTTGTCAGCCGTTTTCCATAACTCCTCGTTCTCACTACCGCAATTAGGTTTTTACCTCATCCGCGATTCCACAGTCAGCCTCGCGTCTGAGTCCTCTATGAAATTCCCTGGCGCTCAATCTCATACTTCTACTAAAATCCTTCGATATGTAGAGCTTGGGCAACAACATTCTGTGACACACCTATGTATTAATCCGAAATCATGAAATCGGGGGGCCTATATGTTGTTCAAAGTGTAATCACTGACCGTTATCCGAACCTCATTGCACGGTACAGGATCTGTTTCAAAGGATGGGAGAACTTTCCAGATACGATCGGAAAGGCAGCGAGCACTTAGTCACTTCTATGTGCACTAAAAATTTGCGAAAAGGACCATTGTGAACCAATGCAATTATGGTACTGCACGGGCTGCCCCCAGACACGGAGCATAACAGTAACCCTCATTACATCAGCTTCGACACCACGAAAGTCGATATGAACCGTAGTTCAGAGTGTTTAGTCCAAGTATCCCGGCGGCGGCTACAGTTGACAATCTCATTGCCACAACTTATTTTAACAACTGTTGAAACTGTTGTCTAATCCCAGGACAGTAATAACACTGTGGGATATTGGACAGTTGACTATTTGTTCGAGTCCGGTGCTGGATTCGGGTCAATTCGTGGACCGACATCCACCACTGGACTTCCCAACTGTGGATCCACCAGTGACTCAATAATGTGATCGGTAGCAGTCAGTGTACAGTTTATCTGTGTTGCGCACACACAACATGCATGCAATAAGACGGTCTACTCCGCAGAAGAATATCCATCACCTTCGAAAAAAACACTGAATTTCATCTTCCCCAATGCCACCTGACACCGCCCTAGTGCCTCCCCAACACAATCTCGCCCCCATGACACCACTAGAACAGGCCTGAGTTCTTCCGGATGGTCAACTTTGAAGGTCGTTTGACCCCGATCAACTTTGACCGTTCCTTCTCAATTATAGCAGTATGTTAGTATCAATATGCTCTTCGAAGTTACATTACAAAGCTTCTCCAGAATTGCACAACTAGAGTCTCGGACGGTAGATACCGATTTGTGCAGTGCGGGGTCGAGAGAACAGGCCTCTAATTGTGGAAAGATCGCGGCAGTTATAAATGTGTAACTACTGCTTCGCGAGCTCAGAGAAGCACAGAAACGATACTCCCTCTGATTAGCTATCTACTAGTCCCTCTATACTCACACGGAGTTAAGACTGGGTTGGCCGCTCTCATACAGCCGCGGAGTTAAGCAAGTAACCCAAGCAGATAATTCTAACAGCGATGATACATATTATGCACGTAAAGAAGATGTCCATGATAATAATCTTTGTTGAGGGACGTTTGTTCATGCAGTGCTTAGCCAACCAGGATTTAGATGGCCCTCAGAATCCATCCGGCTCCAGATATTGGCGACTCCGAGGTGGGGGTCAAAGTTGACAGGCGTCAAATGACCTTCAAAGTTGACCGTCTGGAAGCACTCCGGAAACAGGCTCCTGAATGGTTAACAGTCTAGAACTTTCTCAGAAGATGTGATAAATGCAGCCAAGGGTGCAGTCATAAGACCCCCCACACGGTAAAGAGTAAGCTCGTATGCCAGCACCTTCCTGGGGTGGGTATGAGGACGACTAAGTCATTTAATGTTACTCCGAGTTTCGGAGAGGCAATGAACCCCCAAACTTACACCGAAAATCAAAGAAGAAGCTTTCGGTCACAGTCTATGTAGGTAACAACTGCTCTATACCAGGCAAGATTATCGGAGATATCGATATCGCACCAGAAGCAGGGATAGAATTTAGTTTTATACGTGAAACTATCACAGCATTTTCCACAGCCTATGGTTACAGATGGCTGTACTCATACTTCTCTTGATTACGACTACCAAGGATAGAATCTTGAATACCGAACGCCGCTTGGTTACTGGTTACGAATGAAGTTCAAAAGCCTAGTGCACTATCTCCGGTGATACAACACGACACTCAACCAGCCGTCAGGACACCCTAGACTCGACACCCAGAACATGGCGGTACCGTTATTTACCGGCCTCCACTACAGTCTTTTCATCCCAATCCCAGGTACAACTGGAGAAGCAGCCCCACAGCTCCTCTCCTGGGTGCTTCCAGGTAGTTTTGATGTGTGCTAAAATGTTTGGCGGAAATGATCACTGTGTGAACGACACCACACTCTTTCATGTGGAAAATAGGTTATAGATTCCGGGTGTTGCCATGAGGTTCTCTTGATATTGCAAAGTATGGGCTGACGCAAAGTGGTTGCAAAGCTACTTTTCGTTCCAAGCCATGAGTCGTCACTCGGATGAAGTTCTCTAGCGCTTGTATATTAGAACCTCAGCCTCAGCCTCCGTGAGACCGATATGAGCTGATGGCAGAGTTCGAGCTGGTACACAGGACTACTGCGTATATACGGGCCTTCTGCCCTCGAGAGGTCACCAAGTCAATCAAGAAGCCACCGAACCATCCAAAGTAACAGCGCTCGGAACCGTCGGTAGGCGCGCAATAGGTGTACATATGCATAGAAAGTTGGAGGGTCATTCGAACAAGTTTCGAAATGTTGCTACACCTTAACTAAGCAGCCAGCCTCGTATAAACCCCCCGACTTTCCAGCACTGCTGCATTTTCTGCATTCTATACACATAAACGAAGAGACGTCAAAATACATTGATATCTGGCATCGGAAGGAGATGGCTTTTCCACTGGGCTGAATGGAGTCGACGTCACAACTGGTTAGTGAACTATTTGTGGGATGAAAACGAAACTGAACAGACACACAACCACCGCCGTATCCATACCCCTAAAAGCTCCACATACACTTATGCGTCAACAACCTCGTTCCAAGTATATCATACTCCCTCTGCCTAACCCAGGAATCATTAGTATGCCTCAACTTCCCGAACACAGCCGCGCCTTTCCACGCAATAACCTGCATATCTAGTTCTCTTGGAGGCACCCCAATAAGGATCTGCATGTCTCTTCCTAGCTCAATTCTGATCCTCTCCTCGAGGGCATCTCTGAATCCCGGCACCGCGCCCCCACCTCCAACCATCATTATTCCCGCAAAAAAGTCTCGCATCTTCTTTTCGTCACCTTTTGCCGCGTGCGAGATACTGTCGATTACCGCCCTGTCCAGCGGGATGATTGGTACCACTTTGTCGTATTCCTCCCACATGCGCTGCGCCACTTGCCGCGGGGATAGGCCGCCTGACGCCGCTGAGACACCGCCGGCGATGGAGCCGTTGGCTGTGATTTCGCCTTGGCCCGAGGGCGTCGCGATTCCCGGGACGGGAGTGGCCAATTCTGGCCCTGGAGATCCTGCGACCGATGAGCGCGGGGTTATGTCGGTCGGATTCAGGTGTGCGCCGAAGGGACGGGGAACGGGAGGTTCCGGCGCACTGTTGGCAACCTCGGTGAGCTTTGAGGAGAGGGATTGGTATATTGCAGCTTGCGCGGTTGACATGGGGTCATTAGGCATGTTGTCGTAGATATCGTAACTCCTCTCCCAGAGCGTGCGGCGGCCGGCGAGTTTGTGCGAGTGATTGGTGAGGGTAGGGTTAAAATGGCTCTTTGGAGCAAGGTAGATCTCGTCGTAGGTGCGGAAGGTGTATTTCTTGGTGTCCTTGTCTGGGCGTCTAAGATGGAAGTCATGGTTTACAACATTAACGTCAACATCTGCGAGGCTGGTGAGTTTTGATTTCAGTTCTTCGGCGAGGAGGAAGTCGTATCGTCGCCAAAGGTTGATGGATTTGTAAGGGAAGGAGTTTTGGAGGATGAGGCGGAAGAAAAGTTCGGTTATATCTTGTCCGCCGTATTTGAGGTTTACCCTATAAGTGAATGTTAGGTGGGTCCGGAGGTGGGAACAGAGTGACGAACCGTGATTCTGTCACACACATGCCTTCGTCGACGCAGCAGACGGAGGTTTTTTGAGCCCCGACATCGACGATACAAGCTTGAGAGAAGCCGGCACCAAACGAAGCTGCGACTGATTCCTGGGCAATGGTTAGCACCGGCCACGCCGCAGGATGGTTGGCTGTACCTGTATTATGCAAATTTCTGCGAATCGGATCTCCTTCATCAGCATCTCCACCATGTCCGTCACATAACTCCTCTCGTATAGATCCGGCACCACTAGTACTGCCCTATAGTTTCCCAACTCCTTCTTCTCTAGACCTAATTCGTTCTTGATCCCTTCTTCGATGATAATCTGTATATCTTCTAACAGCCTTCGTTTTGAAGTATAGTCCTTTTCATTGAGCCATCCATAGCGAATTGGCCATAGCAGCTTGTACCTCGGCGTCGATGTATCAGGGATCCTGAGAGCCTCTTGACCGACATAATACTCCTTCGGGTTGTCTTTTGACACCTCCGTCCACTCAACACGATATGGATCATTGTGTTCCTTGATGGTTTCCGGTACGGTGCGGCGATTGTATGATAAGACAAGTTCCTTGGAATTTGGTAGCATACGTCGCTTGTTTGATCGCATCTTTTGCTTGAGTTCTGTTGACATTGCACTGATTCGGGTATCAAACTGTTTCCCAGTCAGTAAGCGCGTTACGCACAACGGATGGGTGATATACCTCTCGGTCCTTCTCCACAGCTCCCACTACCTCTTCATCGTCATCATCCATATCCACATCGCCGTCCGCGTCAAGTTTTACCCGCTTCGGACACCTCTCCTCAACCTCAAACTCAGCCTTCTCCTCTCTCCGCGCGATAACGTTCGGAATACTCTTCGGCAGAGCATCGCTTGCGAATCCCAAGCGCAAATTTTGCGAGCCTGGGTGGATCACGATAATCTTGCTCCCGTACCGAGCAACCTCCTCCTCTTCCGCGACTTCGTCCGGGACTTTCTGCTCATCAACCGTCATGGGATCTCCTGTAGCAACTGCGCCGGTAGGATCGCCGGGATTCTCGCGCCCCTTCTCTAATGCTGCGACTTGGGCGCGCAGGACTTCCTCTTGCTGCTCACGTAGCACCATGATCTGGTCATCTCGCTTGAGGTATTCTCTAAGGCTATTTCAGCAATTGAAGAGGTCGTAACGGTGGAGAGGAGCGGACGTGTAGTAGTTCTTTTGATTTATCATGGGAATGACGGGCCATGAGTGGTTGCGCAAATTATTGTCGGTGCGTTCGAGACCTGCGGAATGTCAGTAAGTCGGGTGGTAGGAGTTTATGAACTGTACCCTCTTCCTTTAGGAGGGTCCTTCCGGACTTTTTGGGAGGGGCCATCCCGGAGGTGATGTCGGTGGTAAAGTGATTCTAACGGGCGGCGGAGGAATGGAGGCGATGGGCGGATATTGTGCGGTAACAGATGAGGTGCTGTTTCAGCTGTCCGGCAGTGATTTGTTTCGAAAGTTAGCGTCGCCCAATTCGCTCTTTGTGGGCAGGTGTGTAGTCGAGATGGTTGGTTGCGGCTCGTCAAGCTCAAGCTTTGTTCCTTTTTTTGATGACTAACAATAATAAAGGAGGGCGTCATTTCCTCCGTGGTGTCCACATCTCCACAACTCTATACGAACAACGGCCATCTCCACCACTGCAGCTGCGCTCCATATTTCTTCCGTTTCCAGTGTCTTCTTCGTCTCCACAATATACGCACAACATGGGTGCTTTCCAGAGCATTTTCTCCCGGTTATGGTCAAAGAAGGAGGTCCGCATACTGATACTGGGTCTTGTATGGATCTCTTCGCAGCCTGCTCGTTTCCCTGCAAGTTATGATCTGATGGACTGTGTCTGTAGGATAACGCGGGAAAGACTACATTACTTTATCGACTCAAGGTATGCAAGCGAAACTGCCACCGTGGCTCCCCCGCCGCCCCTTTCACCGCCGTTCCCCTAGCCAAACAGCTATCACCATGGAATCTACGTTGCTGAGCTATGGTATGTGGATTATAGATAGGAGAGGTAGTCACAACTGTTCCAACGATCGGATTCAACGTTGAAAGCGTCACCTACAAGAACCTGAACTTTAACGTCTGGGTATGCATGTTTCCACCCCTCCCGGAACTTCAGCTAATCCACACCTTAGGATTTGGGTTCGTGTTCCCCGCCGTTACAAAACAACTCGTGACTAAACTTTCCACAGGCGGACAAACTTCAATTCGTCCCTACTGGCGCTGCTACTACGCCAACACGGCGGCTGTAGTCTTTGTGGTCGATGCGACGGATCACTCACGACTCGAGACGGCGGCGGAGGAGCTATCGGCAATGCTAAATGAGGAGGAATTGCAGGACGCCGCGTTATTGGTCTTTGCGAATAAACAGGATCAGCCGGGGGTCCTGGGGGCTGCTGAGATCTCGGAGGCGCTGAAATTGCCGAGTCTCAAAGAGAGGAGCTGGAGTATCTTTGGGTGTTCGGCTGTTACAGGGGAGGGTAAGTTCTGTCCCTGGGGCCTGGTTGTACAGATTGAGCTGACAGGTGTTGTAGGAGTCACAGACGGTATGGATTGGCTAGTGGTATGAATTCCGTTCTCACCCTCGCTCAACCCTTTCGATATTTCCCACCGCTACAATAGCATTTAGTCTCCACCATTCTAGACCCGGTCCAGCTGACAATACCAGAAAACGGTCCAAGACGCGCAGTGATAGGATTTATGACAATGGTCGAGTGAGTGTGAAGTGGATGTTGGGGTTTGCGGTGAGCCATTACAAATCCACATAAAGCATAAGAGGAGTAATATAGTGTAATCCATCAAGGCATTGGCATTACGTCACCTTTGTTCCATGATATTGCTCCTCTGTTCTTCTGTGTGGGTTTTAATATGTTTTTTTTTCCTGGCGCTGCGTGATCTTGATTCTATTGTTGTGTTCGTGTGTGCTTTGAGCGTTTTTCATACATACTACCATTTGATGTAGCGGGGAGCGAGGAGGAGGGAGAGAGAGATAATGTCTATATATATTGGAATTGACCGTATCCATTCAGATGGGTGACATCATTGTTTGTGGCCTCGGTTCATGCAGTGTGGTGTGGATATCAGGCATTAGAACTCTCGCATGAGCTCGAACATGTATTTTATCCAGTGGATACGACTTGGTTTCAGTCTCTTTCATCTGGTACTCGCTCTAACTGGATATCTTTGTAGCAAGGGTGACAGGTCGGCGGGGAGAGAACGGAAGCTCTGACGCGAGTTGGGTTTACCCGCGCCTAACCGACACTGAACGTTCACACATGGGCGAGATCGCGGTTGCTTATAATTGTTTCTAGTGCCCTCGACGGTCTGACGAGTTTTTCCATAGCACGAGTAATGCTTATGATTACAATTCCTGTTACTGATACAATTCGTTGAGCTTGGAAGTTGAGCTCGGGGCGAGGTAGAGGTCGGACTGGACTACCGGACGGGGGTAGCTGCCGGCTAAGGTTGCCGAGAAGCTGAAGCTTCATGGCGGAAGTCCCCGACGGGCACATACGGGAGAGCCCTATCGACGGAGGAGCTGTGGTGTTTGTTTGTGTCAGAACACATTTTGAAACTGGAGTGGCCACACCGGTTCTACGCCTGTCAGGATTACGTGCATGTATATTTGAGAGGATGTTGGAGGAGTCTAGAGTACGGCGAGGAAGTTGAGTAAAGAACGGCCGCCCCACATGACGCTAATGTACCCCATTGATGCTCTATCACCCGCTCAGGCAGAATTGCCAAACCGCGGCGAGCTATTGGTCGACGCGGCATCTGCGTCGGTTGTCTAGACCAGCTATGATGGTTTCTAAGAAGGTGTACCTGGACCGGGAGTGCATAGCTATAAGTCCGGAGCTCCCCCGTCCATCTCCCCAACCTTTGCTCTCACCTACCCCAAGGACACACCACCAACAACACTCCAGAACCGAAACAACTGCAACCATGGTCAAGGAATACAGTGACTCTCCCGTCTACACCACTAGCAATGGCTGCCCGGTCATGAACCCCCAGGCCTCTCAGCGCGTTGGCGAGAATGGGCCTCTCCTCCTCCAGGACTTCCATCTGATCGATCTCCTCGCCCACTTTGATCGCGAGCGGATACCAGAGCGGTATATTCCCCTGCCCCTGCCTTCCGCCTTCCCTTCATACTATTTCTGCAGTACTGACATCATGATTGTAGGGTCGTTCACGCTAAAGGAGCTGGTGCCTTCGGAGAGTTCGAGGTCACAGATGACATCTCAGACCTTACATCGGCAGATATGTTCTCAAAGGTGGGTAAGAAGACGCGAGCATTGGCACGCTTTTCGACCGTGGGTGGAGAGAAGGGTTCCCCCGATTCAGCAAGAGATCCTAGAGGCTTTGCCGTCAAGTTCTACACCGAAGAAGGGAACTACGATTGGGTCTTCAACAACACACCCATCTTCTTTTTGCGAGATCCGAGCAAGTTCCCGGTTTTCATCCATACGCAGAAGAGGAACCCACAGACGAACTTGAAGGATGCTACTGCGTGAGTCGCCAGATAAGCATTGCATGAGAGAGAGAATTGGACTGATGGAATTAGGTTTTGGGACTACCTCTCGCAGAACCAAGAGTCCGTGCATCAGGTTATGCACCTCTTCTCGGATCGTGGAACCCCCTACTCATACCGTCACATGAACGGCTACTCGGGTCACACCTACAAATTCACCAAGCCCGATGGCACCTTCTGCTATGTACAAATTCACCTCAAGACTGACCAAGGCTCTAAGACACTTAACAACGAAGAGGCGGCCGCACTCGCCTCGTCGAACCCAGACCATGCAACCGAAGACCTCTTTAACGCCATTGAGCGCAAGGAGTTTCCCTCGTGGTCCGTCTACGTACAAGTCATGACGCCCGAGCAAGCCGAGAAATTCAAGTACAGTATCTTCGACCTCACCAAAACGTGGCCGCAGAAGGAATTCCCGCTCCGCCGCTTCGGAAAGTTGACGCTCAACAAAAACCCTGAAAATTACTTCGCAGAGATCGAGCAGGCTGCATTTTCCCCCTCGCATCTTGTCCCCGGTGTTGAGCCTTCTGCAGATCCCGTCCTTCAGAGTAGACTCTTCTCATACCCGGATACCCACCGCCACCGCCTCGGCGTCAACTACCAGCAAATCCCCGCAAACTGCCCCCTCCGCGCCTTCAACCCGTTCCAGCGTGACGGCGCGATGCAGGTCAATGGCAATTACGGTGCAAACCCCAATTACCAGTCTTCATTCCGCTCAATCACTTATAAGCAGGGCTCCAACCACGACTCCCACGAGCAATGGGTTGGGTCTGCCACTAACTTTGCCTTCCGCGTTTTCGACATCGATTATGAACAGGCGAACGGTCTGTGGCAGGTTTTGGGACGTACTCCGGGGCAGCAGGATAACTTTGTGCACAACGTGTCGATGCACTTGAAGGGTGCTAGATCCGAAGTACGGGAAAGAACGTACGGCATGTTTGGAAAGGTTGCGAAAGAATTGGGAGAAAGGATCAAGATGGCGACGGAGGAGAATGTTAAGAAAGATAAGGAGTTGAAGGCGAAGTCACAGCCGAGATTGTAAGAACTGAAGTAATGGATTATTGAACCTTGGGGGTAATGTGCTACGATGTTATGCAGAGTTGATTATTTCTCGTGTTGGTAATTTTTTTTCGAAATTGAGCCTTGGAAGCAGCGCTGTAATCTTTAAATCAGGACACAAGTGATCTTAGGTGTGTGCGTTTTGTGTACTACATAGACCTCGTACATCATATCATGATCCCCACATGGTGTTGCGGCTCTTTTGTGATGAATGCCTTTGTGTCACCAAAGCTCATGTAAACAACACCTCCCCCTTCCCCTCCCCGGCACTACTAACATCACCAGCGGAGCAGCAGCAATGGACGTTCTGTCGCCCTCAAAACGACGGCGCCTCGCCGGTCCATCAAAACAATACGACAGACAACACAACAGCGGCTTTGGATTCGCGTCACGTACGGGGACCAACACGACAATGCGATCAGACAGCGGACTGGGCCCCGAGGTTCCTTCGCCCCGGCAGCATCTACGCGTACTCCCCACGGGGCCACCAGCAATCCTCACAGAAAATACGCCACAGGAAGCACCAGTCAAAGAATCATCGCGCAAGATCACCGAAGCATTGATCCTTGCGGACCGCGCAGCGATTCGCGAGATGCAACAGGAGATCGCAAAGCTTGAGCAAGAACACGCTCGTGCCGAAAGCAGGGAGATGGATAAGGAGGAGCTTATGTACTTCACCACTTCTTCCCTTTCTGTCCTTAGGGCTAACACAGCGCAGCGCGCGCCTCCTCGCCGCAAACGACGCATCCCTAACGGTCCCCGCAACCCCGCGCTTCACCGTTACTGCAGACCCGGGCATCCCCTCTGCGCTCCCGCTCCCCGTTCCCGACCCCCTCCCGCAACTCCGCGCTTTCAGCTCCCTCACCTTCACCCACACCCGTGTCACCGCGCTCCCACCGGGTTTCCGCCGCGCCCACGAGATCCGCGGATACGCGGGCGACTATGGCATTGGAATTCTCGACTTCTCGCTGAATATGGTGGTCGACACCGCCGCTGAAGCCGTTGAGGAGCTGCAGGGGAGTGTAAGCCATTGGGCACGCGGGGAGTTGACAGAATTTATAAATGAGTACGTCCCCCCCTCCTCCCCGGGGGTTGTGCTGATGAGATAGGTGTGTGGCGAACCGGGACCCGCATTCCCTCCTGTACGCGATTAACTCGTACCATCCGCTTTGCGCGCTGCGCGCAAAGGTGTTTGCGGGTTTGTGCAACAAATATCCCACGCTGCTGCCGCAGTTTACGAAGCGCCGGTGGTCGGCGTTAATGGGGGTTCAGACGTTGTGTTTTTCGCGGAGGACGGGGAAGAGGAGGGGAGGCACGGAGTTTGTGCTTACGTGGAGAATAAGTGTAGATGATGTTGGCGAGGCGGAGAGTCGGGTGGAGGGCGAGGCGAGGGTGCCGAGTGCTTGTAAGTTCCCCTGGTATGGTGGTTTGGAGGGGGGTGCTAATGGAGGTAGATGTCGAGGTGGATACGGAGAATAGGCTGAGGCAGGTGGGCGCGCTATTTGCGGATTTGTTGGAGGAGAGGAGGGTTAAGGGTGCGGTTGCGTGTATGGTGGAGTTGTTTTTTAAGGGGGAGGAGGGCGTGCGGAAGTAAGGTGCTGGGCGGTGTTTGGGTGTTTTTGAGGTTTATGGGGGGGTTCATGGGGTATCACTCTTAATTTTTTGCGTACTTTGGTAGGACTTCAAGTATTGACTTAAATTTTCTACCGTATACCGGCTGTGGAGAGATCAACGGCACTGAAGCCAGTCTTTTTCTTGGTGTGTGTATGGGAACTGTCTTGGTTCCTTCGCTTCCGGTACTCTACAGGCACCGGGAAATTATGAGGAAAAAGTAGAGAATTGGAGCGAATTGTATTAAGGTAAATACAATTTCCTCCAGTGGACCTACAATTTCCAGCTACATTGACGTGTAATTTTCGTGTTTCGTGTAATTTTTTACGATTAATTGTCAGTAGTCACCGTCTGCAGGCACATCATGATACAGGCCCTGAGCTTCTTCGACATCGTTTAATGGGCTTCAACAGCACCAGGTCCGTGATGTAGGGCAATGAACGCACGCACATTCCCCCAGCAGACCCGGAACGTAGCCAGAAGGCTCCCTACCTAAATCTCAGTCGGAGAAGTGACAACCCCTTGCCGCTCCAGATAAGAATCAGGTCTCTAGAGCCTTCCAAAAATCTCAACACCATGAATTCCGTATTCAGAAATATCACCACATTTTCCATGAATTTCCTAAGTGAACTGGAGTGGGCGATTGTAGGGCATTGTAAGGGAAATGGTGGGGAAATACTCGATTGCATGGGCAATTGTAAGGGAAATCTTCGAGATATTCTTGATTGTAAGGACAATTGTAATGCAAATTGTAGGGTGTTTGTATGGGCAATTGTAGGGAAATGCACCAAATATTTCATGGCAATTGTACCCAAGCATTTCCTTCGCCTACTTTACTATGAGGGAAATTGTTACCCACAATTTCCTGCGACCCGTAGAGGTAGGATCACCAAGAAAATATTCCCGCCGATTCCCGTAGATACTGACAAGCCTTTTATAAGTCTTCCTACAATCAAGAGCAGGTAGCTTTGGTATCTCACGGCTAGTGTTTTGAAATAACCCTCTTCACCAACCGCCATTCCCCCGCAACATGAGTGTTTCCAATTTCTAAGCTTTTCTTCATCTTAAGCAGCCGAGATACCAGGTCATGAGAGATTCGGCTGTGGTCGAGACGTGCATTTCGGGATATGGACCAGGTGGAACTAAAGTCAGGTATTCGAGGGTGTTGGGGACATAATTACTATCGAGGATTACAGCGGTGGTTGTAGGAATGGGCTGGGAGTTACAATTGATATATGGCCAGGCAGGATACAGATGTGAACTGCTCGTCGTAGTTCTGTGGTCTACGGATCTTGGGATGTTTGGTGGTACTTGATGGACATACTTTGATTAATAGTTAGGATAGGATCGATCTCAGCTAGCTGACGACATAAAGAATATGGTTCCAGGGTGTCCGCTTGCCAGCACAGCACAGCAAAGAAGCTGGCCCCAAGGCCAATCACCAATCTTTTTTGTTATGTCCAGGCCAGATTCTAAAATCGCAACTCTTTGATACCATTATTTCCCCATTTCAGACATTCCTTCCCTCACGGCTAAGATATCCCTAAAAGTTGCCAGATATTTTCAGACCAGTCAAGACCCGCAGATCTTTGACTAGGCCAAAGGTCATTTTCATAGGACGGTCAGCTAGGGAGCATTGTTCTGACTTCATTCGGATCCGAATCCCCTCCCCACACAAAATGAACAATACATTCTAACCCCACTCCCTTGTTTATTGTGCCTTTCGCCACGTTTAACGTTCGCCGGACGCAACAATAACTGTACACAAATTTACCGAGAAATAGCAATGTCAATGCATTTCTTCCAGGGCGGGTATAGGCTGTGATCGTCAGCTAGCATGGAAGGTTTCGGCTTCCCCGGCGGTATGAGATGCAGGACGTACGCTTAGATGCACACCTGAGGGTACACAAATCGCGGGAACGCCTTATGTAGAGTAAGCTGAGTCCCGACAAAGTCCGGAAGAGGGGATTTTGGCCCGATTTTCCGGTCCTTTAGCACTGTTTTCCGGCCCTCATAGTTTTCACCAAGGGGCCTCTGTTTGACCACCAGATTGTTTGTAGACTCAATCAACTCAATCTCTCCTAACAACAGTGAAACCCTAACGAAAGCACTAAAATACACGCTGATGAGGCGCTAGGTGGTGGGCTTCCCCTCTCAATTCATTTGTACAGCTAATCCCAACCTTCTTCATCACTTTCCATAGTGGCCTGAACGCTCTACCCCGAATCCCATCCCGACATCCTTCGGTATCTTCCCACAATCCCGAGCTCCTTGAACACCCCTAGTAGCGTTTCATTAATATGACTCCAGATGTTGAGATGCACCTCCCGATCAAGCTCTCATGGTGGAGGAGCCCAAGGAAGCACTCTGCCGCTCGTACCACTAACCACAATGCCGTCTTTCATGCCTAGGTACATGTTGTACAAATAATATCTTTTGCTCACGCCAATAAACTGAGCATTTTTATGAGGTTTTAGGTTTCTGACGATGAAGGATCCTATCAGGGAGCTTTACCTTAACTTTTTCAATAAGTTTTTCAAACGACCCTCTTGTTTCCTCCGGTAGTTTCATTATCAATGGTGGGTGTGGCTGACTTTATGGACGCGGTGGTACTTTCGCAATGAACCTTCCCATCAAAACTGTCACAGAAATCATTCCAGTTAGTGGCGAGAAGGCGGTCCCACTGGTTTTGCAAAGCGATGGCTTGGAGTTTTTGCTTAGCCGGTTCAAAGCTCGGGTAGTCGACCACAGCTTTGACAATGGCGTCTAGACTGGTCTGCCTTTCTGGGCTGCTGTCTTCGGAACAATAATGGGACGGAAACAAATGGTATGCTTCGGCTTGAGCCGGTTGGTGAGCTTTATGAGCGCCCCCGGGCATTGAATCGAGAGCCCTAGCCACCTCAAAACTGACCGCATTGTATTGAAGATCACACTTTCGCTGACTTGCAGGACATCTTCGTCTTCGAGATGTTCTCTGATTTCCTTCACACCTTCAGCTTTGAGAAGTCTTTGCTTGAAAATCATTGTACGTCCCCAGCACCTTGGACACAAAGTTGTGATAATGTTGAAAGGAGTTCTCATCCACCACGATATGCTTCCTATCGTCAATTGTGAACTCATACTTCACGATGGCTTTAGCGACCGAGCGAATACTCGTTTCCTCCCAAACTTTGACCGGTACAGCCTCACTTTCACTCCAGGATAGGCCTTTCGGGCACTTCTCCACCAGCTGCTCAGATGGGTCCAACAAAGCATCCGGAAAAGTCCCTCTTGTGTTAGCGCGCATGCTAATATTTAGTCGCTAGACAATCTTTGGGGCGCATTGGAGATAGACATATTTTTTCAGGTTCGTGATTGCGCTGTTCCGTATTTCACCAGACGACTTTCCGGCCACGTTCGTAAGAGTTTGCAGCTGGGCGCAGTGTTTCTCCACGGAGTTCAGTCCCCTGGGATTAAAACATTAACAACTGCGCCTCAACACAACGATGTGTAGTGTGTACTTACTCATTGAGAATAGTCTTCAGCCACGTGGTCGGTGCAGGCGGGGTTTTCGCTAATGTCGGATATGGGATGCTCTGCGATGAGGAATTCCCACTAGAATTTCTGACTGCGAATATTGTGCTGGGGAGGTCGTCTTCAGATGCCTCTTGCGGGACGGTCAGAACAAGAATGACCGTACCGGTAGGAGCACGGACGTAAGTGATGGCTGCCACCTCGACCGTGTCCCTACAGGTAAAGAGAGTGGCAATCCTGTCCGCTTGCGCCATGGCGGCTGCATCATCCCCAAGCAGCCGATTGCGCCGCGAAGGACTAGCATTTAGTTTGAGGATTGATAGAAGAGAGCTGCCACCACGGATGAACATCGCGAGCTCATTTTCATCAAGCTGGTTACTAGTATCCTTTTGGAAGATAATATCATGCTTAGTGGAAGCGGGTGTGTGAATCATAAGTCGATGGCTCGTTACAATGGTGGACTTGGTGACAGGTGAGTATGAGTGAGTCGTGAAGTCCTTACTAATGAGTTCAGAGCAGAGGACGGCAAATCTACCATTACCTGCAAGCAATGACGTTAGGCCGCATGTAGACGGCTCATTAAAGAGCAGCCTCGCTGACGCTTGCTTCATCTGGATGCTTCCTTACTGTCCTTTCGCCCAATCTTCGAGCTTCTATGCAAAAAATATATAATTTAGAGAACCTCAAAGCTCCCCACCTCACTTGTTCATGTCGCCCGCCTCACCACATCACCATACCACCACCTAGCCGCGAGCCCTCGCTTGAATACCTGCGACCGACCTACCTACCTGCCTACCTGCCTACCTACCGAACACGCCCCCAATGCCTGACTTACCAAGCACGTTTCTCGGCCGCCTCTTCGGTTGGAACCGATCGAGTCTCGCCGTGCCGCCTCCGCCGCCTGTTACCGTTGCTTCGCCATCCCCTCCATCTGGCAGCGACGCTTGAACCGCTCCATCTGACGCCGTCCGTCCCACCCTTGCAACCTGCAGTGCAGGATTACCATCCATTGACAACGCTCCTATCGGTTGTACCCTTCCCCCGTTCTAAGTAACCCCGTTAGCTAACTGCAGTTCTTGCCCTTGCAGCCATTGCTAATGACTTCCACCGCTCGCTCCCATTCGCACCTACCCCTGTCATGAACCTGACCTTATGCTCGCGCGAGGACACAATCACGCAACTGATTGAAATCTTGGATAGTGAATTTGTCGCTCATGTCAGAGGTACTCCTGTCTCTGGTAAGACTACTATGGCGATGTTGCTGGTCGAACGACTCGAAAAGGAGGGTCGGAAGGTGGTTTTCATACGTACTTGGCCATGGGATCAGTACGGAGATCACTACAGGGCAGCCCTCGTTGATGAAGCCCCCAAACAGAATTTGGACCTCGACCCTAGTAAACTTAACAGCTACCTCAACGTTGTGTTCATAATAGACAATGCTCAGCAGACGTACTAATATGAGAGCTTTTGGCTAGGATTTGCCAGGTAGTAGATGGGGGTCGAAAGTTTGTCTTTTTACGTCCTATGGAAGCCAATGGTCCCGTCGACTACCTTGAGGATGGCGTGAAGCGGCACAATTAAGTATTCCGCCGACCCTCTGTCACCCAGTGCTGAGGCGAAATTGTATCTATTCCGCATGATCAACGGCTACCCTGGAGCCGTGAATGGCCTGATTAGATTCTTGCAAGAGGTATCATACGACCTTGCCTAGTTTGAGATGCCGACTATTTGACTTACACTTATTACGATGTAGACGTTCAGAACGTGGATCAGACCAATCCATCGATAGATATTAGTAATGCGGATATTTCCGAGACAATAGACGATATAGATATTGAAGTGTCCCATCAACTGTCCGAACAACAAGAGGCGTATATATTGACGCTTGTCCGTAACCATACTCAAGCCCGCTGGGGTATGCAAAGCGGAAACTGGTGGATGATTTGTTGACCAATTGCTGAGCCTAGACGTTATCGAGGAATGTTCTAGTCTGACAGCTTCAGCAGTTGTACTACTATTTCTAAAACCTTCTTTCGTCATCTCACAACTTACCCCGGTTTAAAATTTATGCCAAGTCTCGTCTAATGGGTGAGCATGTCGCGTTCCCATTTGCAACGACGACCACTGCACCCACCGCACATCACCACATCACCGTATAACCACACGAATTCCAAATCATGGCCGACAAGCTCCGTGTCACACAGCAACTTGAGCAGCTTCAAGCACGCTATGTCGGAACTGGTCATGCTGATACCACAAAATAGCACGTCATTTCTACCTCCTTTGCCGCGTCGCGTTATCTTGATGCTGACGGATGTCATTATAGTGAATGGATCTCGAACCTCCACCGTGACACATATGCATCCTATGTTGGACACCCGCCACTCCTTGAGTACATGGCGATTGGATCCGGTGAACCCATGGCGAAACTTAGAACGAAATTTGTCGAGAAGATGATACAACCCGTGGGGAAGCCGCCGGAGAGGGAAGATTAGCTGGCGGGCAAGGGAGTGAGGTGTGCGGTGGGGTGTGGGGTAGGTGGCATCGAGAAAGGGGGGAGACTGTACGATATTTCTGAGCGGGTAGTCGGGCGACCTGGGTGAGTGGTCAACGGTTTACGAATCTACTTTTGCGAACTGAATACATGAGTTTTATACAATTGTTCAACTACTGCCAGTAACTGAGTTTTCTCGGTCAAGCGATTTCCAGGCGCACCGGCAGCGCTCCCAAAGAATATGTGCGTACTCCCTGGCAACTCTACGGTGCGTCGAGGTGCTCCCAGACTTGTCGCCAGCGCTCCTAAGTGCTCCCAGGCTTGTTGCCTGCGCTCTCGGGTGCTCCCGGGCTTTTCGCCCGTACGCTCGGGTACTCCCAGACTTATCACCCGCGTTCCTAGGTGCTCCCAGATTTCTCACCAGCGCCCCCAGGTGCTCCTGGGTGCTCCGGGAGGCCACTGCAAGGGTCCAATCAACTCCGAGATTGTCAATTGTAGGATTATGCTCCGACTACTCTCAGACACTCTCAGAGTCTCCCGGAGACTTAATTACATTTTACTGATGAATGGAAAACCGCTTTCATCACGCACCGCGGATTATATCAATTTAAACGGCACCCTCTTGGTCTACGGAATGCTCCAGCGATATATCAACAGTTTATGGACAATCTGTTGGGATCTTTATGTTGGGTGACAGCTCTCGTTTACATTGACGGCGCCATCATCTTTTCTGATACGTGAAACGAGCATATTGCACATTTGAGGATGAATAGACTGGCGTAGTGTCAGATCAAACTCGGAAATGGGCCATGGCGTGCCATGTATTCATACCAACGTGGAACTTTCGACCATGGTTACGCACAGCTGCTTCAGGTACGGTTGATGTAGATGTAGTTCGAAAGTAACTTTTAAGAATTCAACAAAACGACGGGATATCTGAATGTGCTACCCTCAATCAATATCTCACGCGGAATCTGGCGCACCACTATACAGTCGATGAGTCCAGCCTGTCCGAGGAAGACACCACTCATGCCGTTCGGTATCCTTTCCAAAGGGACAATGCGAGCGATAAATGACATATTTACGATGCGGTTTGAAAGCATAAGCCTGGCATCGACCGAGGTATTCATGAACAAAATAGCTGCTGCGCCCAGAGGGTGTGTACAGTTGCATCCGAAAAGTCTTGACACCATCGAGTCTTTTGGGCCTCCTAGCAACAGGCGTGGCTTAAACTTGATGCCTTTATTAGAGGGGCATACTAACATGTAAAGAAAAATTGTGAAGAAATATGGAAAGGGAGAATGAAAATTTAGGGTGGTGGTTGCCAGATTCACCTCAAAATTGCAGAGATGGATAATTGCAATTTTACTTGTGAGTCATAACTAGGTCACTTAGAGCCCTAATTTTGGGTGAAAGCACTTCGAGGAGGGCTCGTAAAGCTATTGTATAGAGCTTGTATTAATTCCATCAACGGTCATAAAGGTCAAAATTGACAAACCTTGGGGAATTTGTTTGTGTCTTCGCACAGTATCTGCGAGTATGCCACAATGTATGGATATTTTCAAGGTAGAATACAGGAGACTATAGAAAATCCACAGGAGATTATCCACTGCTGTAGAGGGGTTATTTAGAGAGGCCTATGACGAGTGGGAGAACATCCCGCAGGAGACTATAGATAAAATGATAAAGGACCTGTCCAGGAGGATGCAGGCCAGTGTGGTGGATGCAAATGGCAGTCATACAAAGTGGCAGCACCTCACTTAGCATGTTTTCTTTCATATCTACTGGCCTTGCTTCTCTATTTTATCTGTCTGTTGCGAAGATGCTGTTTTTTGGAGGCCGCTGCGGCTTCGTGCACCATGCCAAGACTTTTCGGATACGACTGCATACCGATCCCAGTGCTTGCGAAAATATTGGATTCCGTCTAGTGTACTCTTGGCCAGGTACTTGTCGGCTTTCCAACTTTTTCGTTGTCTAAGTTTCCCAAACTCCATCCCAGTCTTATCGTCACCATAGTTGCGTGTGTTCGGGTTGAAGTTAGAATGTGGAGATACTGACAATGGACCCGAAAGCTGGGCCTGGGAAGAGGTTATATACAAGCGCGACTCGCATTGTACACGCTACCGCGTCGTCTCTGATCGTGGAATTCACACGATGCTGCTCGCCAGTGGCACAGATTGTCGTACAAGCTGACACGTCCGGGAAATTCGTGACAAAAAAGGGCCCAAATAATGAGAACAGAGGCCCAATTAACGGGGCCAAGCACCTTAAAATGAGGTCATTTTTTTTCGTCAGGGCCATTAGGTAGAGTACTGTCATACGTCGGGTATCATGAAGGTATTTGTTTAGGCAGGTTTAATTAATTCCCTTAAGGGCATCGGTAGCACTAATTATAAGCAGCGCAGGATAGTAAAAGGTTGTAACCCGAATCCAACGCTTCGGTACAGTAGTTGCATGATTGGCGCACCATCTATCCAGAGATCTTTAGATTAAGCGCGCCTAGTGTAATTGGACCCATGGGTCGTATCGGGAGATCGAAAAGACATCATCGCTGCAAGAGAAGCTTGAGTCTTCAGATTCTAGATTTGAAATCACCAACCAGATTGCTTGTTTCAGTCCGGCGGTCGGTCGACCAACGGGCCGATCCTTCGGTTGGACAAACAGATCACCACGTCACTATTTTTCTTTCTTTTAATGAAAATTCTTGAGGCATTCCTTTCTGGTCGCTAAGGCTTTAAGGCTGATATCCAATTGGATGGCGGAGTTCCGAGCCATGCATGCATACAAACGAGCAGTGACATCGGCTAGACTCGTTCCCTCGTGTATTCTAATAAAATCTCGGTGTAATCCGTTGTCAAGGAGCCTCACCCGGAAATGCCCGCTAACCGACAGCATAGAGATTGGGTTCGGGTTCTTATGGAACCTAGAGTTTGGCCAGTGCATTGAAGGTAGCGAAAGCATTATGCACATTCCGGCACTGTAATGTGGTTTTAAGGCACCTGGGTTGTTGTACAAGTACCCTCAAAATCCTCCAGTAACACTCCCACGTCGGAGCTTCGGGCAAAATGAGACATTGTACTAGTACAATTGGATTTGAGCAATTAGAATGGTGGAAAAGGGTTGTACTAATGTTAAATACCACTATTCAGCTTCCTGTAACTATTTACTATCTCAACCTTCGTGAAGATTGATGATTCGGAGTCGGGACACATAATACACTACGCCTTCTGCAAGGGGCTAGTCATCAGCGGCGCCAGCGTTAAGCGGTCGAACATTCCCCCGACGCGGTACCAGCATTCCCCCGGTGGCCCGGTGCTTACAGCTACCGACGGTCCAATGGCGAATACTGTCCAACGAAGAATCTGATAGTTTTGCCAGCTCTTAGTAGCTACAACCGTGACAATGCATTTACCTAACCTTAGTTTTGTATGAGACTCGCTAATATTCGTCATGGGACGGTCGTCATCATCGGGCGGTTAATCACTATGACCCTCGCCTCGTATCGACTAGCAATGGAGAGGTTAATTGGTCCCGACGGTCTGTTTCCTACCCCGTATCCCGTGTAACGTACCGGCAGCACCGAAGATATACCAAAATGTGAATTTACGACATAGGCAGCAATGAATAAGGCTTTGTATATAGATCGGTTATCCCCAACTACAGAAGCCTAGCCTGACGTGATAAGACAACAGACATCGCAATGACTTCGACATCACAGAACGATATCGGCACCTTCCAGCCAGAGGGCGCTGGTTCCTCTCGATCTTCCATCAATAGCAAGGGTAGTAGACATGAAGAATGGCGACCGACTACGAGAATGTATATCATTTTCCTGACTATGTGTGTGGTATGAAGATTCCAATCCCTTTGGACGGATAGAAGTTGATGGGCCCAGATCACTCTAACGGCAGCACTTGATGCAACCTCCATCTCCGTTGCGCTCCCTGTTATGGCCAAAAAATTGCACGGCACTGCTGTTGAAGCCTTTTGGGCTGGCACGTCGTTCCTACTGTGTTCAACCGTTTTTCAGCCTGCTTTCGCTTCCTTCTCGAACATTTTTGGTCGCAAACCAGTGATTTTGGTGGCTTTGACGTTCTTTACCGTTGGATCGATCATCCCGGGGGTTGCCTCGAACTTTACGGTGGTACTTGTAGGCCGCTCGATCCAGGGTATTGGTGGTGGTGGGATCATTAGTGAGTTTGATGCTGGCTCTGATAGATACTAATGTTTGCATACTGACTGACGCAAGGTTTAACGGAGATTATTGTAACGGATATCGTCAGTAGTACCGCTTGGGATATCTTACCATGACTACTCTATTTGCTAACTTCCTTCAGGTTCCTCTCAGGCTGCGCGGACAATATTTCGGGTTTTTGTCGAGCATGTGGGCACTTGGAAGCGTGGTCGGACCAATTCTAGGCGGCGGATTTGCGCAAAATGTTACCTGGAGGTGGATCTTTTATATCAACCTGCCATTTTGTGCGATTGCGTTCGTGTTGGTCCCGATTTACTTAAATCTGAATCAGAAAATTGAATCAGTGAATGAGGTACGCATCAGATCCACTATTACCGGAGATGAATCCTAATGGCGGGCACAGAAACTCGCTCGTGTCGATTGGGTTGGAGTGTTTATTTTTGTGGCGAGCACGACATCTGTGTTGATTCCAATCTCATGGGGAGGAGTCTTGTATCCCTGGGACCACTGGCGTACCTTGGTACCGCTGCTTCTCGGCTTTGTAGGTCTGGGGGGCTTCATTGCGTGGGAAATCTATGGTGCACAGGAGCCGCTGATCACGCTGAGGGTTTTCATGAACCGCACCGCTGCTGCTTCGTATATTGGGACTGTGATGCATGGGATTATTGTAAGACCTCCCCCTCTTTTGTTCTCTGGGGAGACACCTGACTGACGGACGACGCATCTATAGCTCTGGGGAATCCTTTACTACCTCCCGCTATATTTCGAAGCCGTAAAGGATCTCAACCCCATCATGGCTGGAGTCGCCATCTTCCCACAGACCTTCACCGTTGCCCCGGCTTCCATCGTCGTCGGTATCCTCGTCACAGTCACTGGTCGTTTCCGCTGGGCTGTCTGGACCGGGTGGGTGCTGACAGTAGCGGGCATGGGCTTGATGTACATCCTCGACGTGCACACCTCCACAGTCAGATGGATTTTCATCGACCTCGTCGCTGGCCTCGGAACCGGAATGCTTTTCCCCAGCATGGCCTTTGCAATCCAGGTACATATCCCCCCTACATACCCATCCACAACTCTTGACTAACCAATTTCGCAGGCCTCTGCATCAAATGAAGATACAGCAATTGCCGTCGCAATGTTCTCTTTCCTGCGCGCATTCGGCCAATCCTTCGGCGTCGCGGTCGGCGGAATCGTATTCCAAAATGCACTGATCAAGCAGTTTGCAAAGTATCCCGGACTCGACGAGTTGATTGCTGGAGGTGCTGCAAAGGATGCGGTGGCTTTGGTACAGTATATTAAGGCTTTACCGAAGGGGGATCCCACCCGTATAAACTTGGTGCAGTCGTATGCGGATGCGTTGAAGCCGGTTTGGTTGGCGATGATGGCGTTTGGTATTGTTGGGCTGGTTGCGAGTGTTGCCGTTGAGGGGCTGAGTTTGGATCGGGTGCTGGTGACGGATCAGGGGATCAGGGAAAAGAAGAAGCAGAGTGAGGAGGGTGATGCGTAGATGGATATATTCTTCTAGACGTGGTAGGGTTTAGGGAGACGATTTACTTTTAATGGCTGTAATGATATAGACGGTATGGTTATACACATGGTTTTCCGCTCAAAGCATTCTCATTGGTCAGAATTGATCGTACCATGGCTAATTGTAGCGAGTACTCTAAGTTTGACCTCAAACCCGAAACTGCCTACCCAATTAAGTTCACGAGTTTTGCTCCGATCACAAAGTGTTCTATACATAAAATGTGCACAAATAGGCCCTCTTTGATATTCAGGCCCATTGAGTGAATGATTGTGGAAAAACTGAATGTTTGGGGCATTTTTGTACAGCCAAACCATGAATATTAGAAATATCATAAATCGCCACAGAGCGACAGAGAGCCTATTTATACATATTTTGTATACAACACTATTTGATTCCAGCAAAACTCGCAGACTTATTGAATTTGAGATTTACTGAGCATGGCCAAGCAGAAAGCAAATGGCTTGGCCACATAAAGCTGAATTTCAGTCTTATACATTAGGTAGTTTGACGCATCGCATAATTCACAGTACGTGGATAAATACTGGAGTTCAGTCCACCATACATATAGAATTTTGAATTCCAGTTCTCCATTCTCTCAGGTGCTCCCAGCAGCACTCGATTTCATACTCTCGGGTGTACTTTACTCCAGCTCCCAGCTGTGCTTGACTGCATACGTGTACTTGACTCGCCCATTCCAAAACATGATTGGCTATTACTCGAGACGGCTCTGCAGATTCCTGACAACACAAGCATTTAGAATTTATCGAGTAGATCATTTGATATCCAACAAACACCTTAATCAGAGGAATATTCATGGAGTTGGCATTGGAGGATAGTGGAGATGGAATTCCCCCTCCTAGTATTACTATTCATCACCCCATGTCAACTCCATGGACCATGGCCCAATTAAGACAATTGTTAAATGCAGAGCGATCTACCCAACGAACTCTAAATGCTCGTGTGCGTAGACCGTGAATCCCCTCTGCCATTCTTGGACGGTGGCCAATCATATGTTTTTGAAGCAGGCTAGAGTCAAGTACATCCGATAGCATAGTTTGCAGGTACCTGGTTTTGAGAGCATGGAGTTGAGCACACCTAGAAGGATGGAATCGTGTGCATCTGGGGTCAAGTGCATCTGGGGTCAAGTGCATCTGGGAGGAACGTTAATTACTTGAATTCGAAATTCTATATATATGGGAATTGAAGCCCAGTACTTATGCACATCGACGTGTAATAATTCATATTGCGTACTGTAATTCACGTTAATGTGCCATGATTTACATCGACATGTAGTAGAGTAATTCACATCGACTTGTATGGTGCCCCGTCTTTGTCAATATGGATTATCACGTCCAGTTCCCCCTGGGAGTGGTGAAACTGCTACCGGTACTAGTTGGTAATATAGATGTGGGTTATACGGAAGGGATTTTATGGAGGCACTGTGGATAAGGGTAAGTCTTTGGGAAAATGTATTCTATACATACTACTCATGCCGGTGCGCATACATGTACTCTATTTGACCACACAGCTCCGTCACAAACGTGCTGGTCAACAAGTCACTCCAAGTTTTGCAACAGAGTTGGGATATGGGTTAGGGTTACCATAGATGCGTGTCACAGCGATAGTGGTAGCTTTAGATCCCGGTCGGGGACTAGTCGAACACTCAAGTGTTCGTTTCCAATCCAAACTCTCGGGATCCCTTCCAAGGAAATCCTGGGTACACAAAATAATTTGTTCTGAATATTACGTTACACATAGCGGATGCATTGTCGACTCACCTTGATATCACGCAAGACAACAACGGCATCATACTCAGTACCCAGGAAGAATAAAAACATCATCACCACCAACATTCTCAATTCCGCAACATTAACACCTCAATGCCTCGCGACAAGAAGCAACCCAAATCCAAATCCGCTGCATCAGAACCTCCCCTGGTCGCAACTGCCCAGCAAAGTCGTTTCTATGCAGACGCTACCGACCCATCAGAGGTCGCATCAAAAGATGTAAACTACACACTTACTTTCTACTTGATTGCGGCTGACAATTAGATACACAGCTTGATATCCGCGGGTTACATATCACAGTCAGCCGCCGCGAAATTCTTACCGATGCAGAATTGAAACTACAGTACGGCATTCATTACGCCATCATTGGAAGGAACGGCGTTGGAAAGTCAAGTGCGTTCGTTCTTTAGATATTTCATCGCCAACTGTTGATGTATGTGTAGCTCTGTTGAAGGCGATTGGCGAGAAACATATCCCGGGAATTCCAACGAACTTGAGGATTCTACTGCTTGGGCAGACGGTTGCTACGGAGAAGGGCGATGACGCTTCGAATGCAACAGAAACTGTGCTGCAGCATGTTGTTCGAAGCGATACTTACCGGGAGCAGGTGTTGAACGAGGTTGATTGTATGATAAACGCAAAGTATAAGATGCTATGGTACTTACTGACTAGCATTTGTGTAGTATTGTCTACGGCGTTGGAAAGTACCTCCGATTCTTCGGCAGCGGCAAAGGCGGCGCGCAAGCTGAAGTTTCAACGAAGGAACCGCGATCTGGAAGAGGCGAAGAAGATTGCAGCTCGCAGAAGCGGATCCCGGGGACTGAAGGCAAGAAAGGAGTTACGGGAGCTGGAAGAGGAATTGAGAATGTCTGAGCTGTCGTGAGTTTCATAGTTTATTTCCATTGGTGTTGAAACACTGTTGATTTTGTCCTTAAGGCTCGAGGAGGACGAGACCCAGCTCGGAGAAGAAATTATTGCTGAGGAAACTCAAGAAGCAGTGCGGATGCTTCACGACCTTGAAGCCTCCCTAGAAGCGGTATGCCCACCCACGCGTTTTACACAATCCAAATATATCTACTCTCTTCTCCGATTCTTCCAACCCCTCGATTCTTTCCAAACTCAATGCTGAATGAAGTGAACAATTTTGCATGGCATCACTAACCTGCAATAGATGAATGCCTCCAGCGCCGACTCACGAGCGCGTACGCTTCTATTAGGCCTTGGATTCCCACCATCCACTATCGATGGCCCTCTCTCCTCCCTTTCAGGCGGCTGGAAGACCCGATGCAACCTCGCTCGCATCCTTTTCCAACCTTCGGATTATCTTCTCCTCGACGAACCCACGAACTTCCTAGATCTTGCCGCAATGCTTTGGTTACAAGAATACCTTCAAAATTTGCCCACCGCAATCCTGGTCATAACCCATGACCGAGAGTTTGCCGACGCAGTGGCAGAGGAGCTCCTCGTCTTCCGCGATAACGGACTCGAGCACTTCCATGGCAATCTCTCCTCGTACGACAAAGCACGGCGTGACCAGCAGCTCCGTATGAGTCGAATGAAGGACGCACAGGAACGACAAAAGGCACATATGACGCAAACCATTCAGGGCAACATCCGGGCCGCCAAATCTTCGGGTGACGACAAGAAGCTAAAACAGGCCGCATCCAGACAGAGGAAACTTGACGAACGCATGGGACTAGAAGTTTCTGCCAAGGGAACTAGGTTCAAGCTCAATCGCGACCTTGGCGGATACCATTTGAGTCGCCGTGACGAAATAGAGGTGCCGACGGATGATCCTGCTGTAAAGTTATCTCTGCCTAAGTCACCGCCCCCCTTGCGGTTTTCGGGAGTGTTGGTGGCGTTTGAGCGCTTTGGGTTTCGCTACAAAGGGGGCAAAAATCGGGTACTGGATGATATAAACTTTGCTCTTCACCCTGGTGCAAGAATGGGAATCTTGGGGTTAAATGGTGCCGGGAAGTCGACATTGCTGTCTCACATAATTGAAGGATCAGGACCAGTAGGCACTCGAACTGGCACAATCACACGACATCCAAAGGCGCAGGTGGGATACTTCTCGCAGTCGGCGGTGGAGGATCTACAAGACCTTGGAGATCGAGAAAAGACTGCAACAGCGTTGTCGGTGCTGATGAACTGTGCGGAGGGAAATCTTTCGGAACAGGAGGCGCGATGTCTCTTGGGTTCACTGGGATTGCAAGGACGTACAGCGTCGGATGTTCCCTTATCGTTACTCTCTGGTGGCCAAAAGGTAATTGACTCCACATCGTCTTGTTTTCGCCGCTAAAATCCTACAGGTGCGTCTGGCACTTGCACAACTCATATGGTCGCCGCCGCACCTTCTGGTTCTGGATGAGGTGACTACACATCTAGACTCGGATACAATCATAACGTTGGTGAAGGAACTGAATGCGTATGAAGGCGCAGTGCTGGTGGTTACACATGATCGGTTCTTTATGCGGACGGTGGTGGAGGGAGAGAATCCGTATGACGAGGATGAAGAGGGAGAATGGAATGAGGAAATGAAGGGGGATGTTTGGCTACTCGAGAAGGGACGGATGAGAGTAATAGCCGGGGGTGTCGGTGCGTGGGAGAAGAAGGCGTTGAGGAAGAAGGGGAAGGGGAGGTGATAGAATGGAGAATGTACTGTAGAATTGAGGGATGGCGCATAGTTGCAAAATGGTCTTCCAGAGGTAAAAAGGTGATATCTCTACGGTCCTGATACGAGGGGTTTTTGCATATTCAAAGCCGCTCAAATTTGCCGACTAGCGTTAAGTTGTGGCACACATGAGTTGCGGTACTGAAATCGAACCTTAGAGTAGAGCATTTAAGGCCTTTATGATATCAATCATTGATGGGGAGAAGAGTCGATAAGCTACATCTCGGGTTGAGGAAACAGTATTTCAATGACTAGTGATGCCAGATGCTCTTTGGAGGAGCTCAACATCACTTGAGACGAAAATAGGCTGACAGATTGACATTTAGAATTCATAAAGTAAGCTCACATTACTGCCCCTCTTTTCCCTTCCTTTCCCCTTCCCCCTTTTCCCTTCCTTTATCTACTCCCCCATCAGCCTCACCCTCTCCCCCCCTCATTTCACTCACTTCAACATCTCCCTAGCCTCCTTATCAAGCGGGCCCTCAGGGTTCGAGGACAACCCGCTGAGCTGGTTATCGCTCGCGGTCTTAGGGCCCTCTGGGTTTTGGCGAGCCCCTTGGCCGTGTGCGCTCGATGGCTGGCCGATCTGGGAGTCTGCCTGTTTCTCGGCTGATGGTGATTGTCGGCCTTCGGTTGACGATTGAGGGTTGGAGGTTTGGGAGGTTGACATTGTGTGTTGTTTGTGTTCGTGGTAGGTAGTGGTGGATGGTAAGTGGTAATTACTTAAGTATGTAGACGATGTGAAACAGTGGTAGCTGTTGGTGAATGGTGGTGATAAGGAGAGGGAAGAAAAGGAAGAGAGGAAGGGAGAAGGAAAGGTATTCAAGAAGGTTGTGTTGCGGATGGGATGATGTCATAAACCGACGTCATTCTGGCGGCGGGACCTGCCAAGAAATTCAAAACCCTGTGGGATAAATGCTATGACGCCCGCCGCCCTCTCGGCTAGAGTAAAATGATTGGCTTCACAGGGACTGGGTGTTATGGCTGCGAGATCACCAGCCCGGTCAGAAAGGACGAGTGCGGCGCAGTCGCACCACAGTCCCGACAATGCTGCCTCGCAGGAGTACGCGATGATTTATGTAGTATGCATTTATCGACCCATTAGAACTTTCCGAGGGGAGAATAAGATCACTGGTGGTGGTAGATATTCCAATGGTTGACGGGAGATAGTAGCAGCATCTCAACTCTATTCTTCGCAACACACTACACACAAAACGCATTTCCACACAGAACAAAGAGGTAAGAAGTAGCATCAGTGAGGGGGCAAGTAAAACACACAACAAAGCAAATGTAAAAGGAAGGGGTGTGGTTGCGATGCAACAGTGAGAAGAGGGAGGGAAGTCAATGAACGGGCCGGCCCACAGGTACGCTACTCAAACGCCCTCGCTAGCAAGACATATCCGACAACAACGACCAGACCCACTACAACGCGATGCCTTCTCAACCAGCCTTCGCCCCTAGCGACGACAACAGCAGCCTGTTGCGGGCCACCACTACCGAGCACAGGCTGTACCCTCCTTCTCACACCTTCTGCCTCTGTCTGCATCGGCACCACCTCCACCGCAGTACCCGTCAACGGATCGATCCCCTTCTCCTTCATCCAAGCCCAATTTTCATCATCAACCTCTTTCCACTCCTGCCGAAACCGTTTTCCAGCATCGCCAAGCCCCGTTTTCCGCCCCGCAATGATAGTCCCCGCATGCACTACGCGTCCATCATCCAGCCTCACCCCGCTCCCGCCACCCGTAGAATTCCACCACCGTGAGTTCTGTGCCAAAACCTTACGCTCACGCTCACTCGCCGAGATACTCCCCGTCGTCATCTCCTCACTCGTCATGAATGACAGCAACCCGATCAGGATCGTCGACACCTCCCATGCCGGGTTGAAGCTCTTCGGATGGAAATCTGAGATACTGAGACACAGACGCGTACTGGTTTGGAAACGGCCTGAGGGGGTGATCATGCGGATCGCAGGTGGTTTGAAGGGGTAGTCGGGGGGGAAGATCAGGGTGCCCCAGTATTGACCGCCTTCGTAGGGG
>Ga0307512_10001324_pt1 | contig 35377 bp, 24 predicted proteins | sample 14_EM_MG_FD_200267 | JGI IMG/M metagenome (GOLD analysis project Ga0307512, IMG submission 200267) | Populus trichocarpa ectomycorrhiza microbial communities from riparian zone in the Pacific Northwest, United States - 14_EM | ecosystem: Host-associated > Plants > Roots > Unclassified | place... | reverse complement strand
TTTCAGGCGCACCTCGAATTGCTCTCAAGCACCGCCTGCAGCCAGTCCAGATATAGCGTGTGTTGATGGGTAGCTATATAGATACATAGATACATAGATGAGAATACAAACTGAATACATGACTGTGATTCGAGGTGCTCCCAGACATGTCGCCGGCGCTCCCAGGTTTGTCGCCGGCGCTCCCAGGTGCTCCCAGGCTTGTCGTCGGCGCTCCCAGTCTTGTAGCCGGCGCTCCAAGTTACTCTGAAGGCCGGCAGGAATGCCCTCCTATGGTCTGATACTCTCCTGAAAAAAGGCTTCAGCATAACTGCAGCCCCTGCGAAGAGTGTAACACACGTGTCGTTCTGATGATGCGTATACGTCACCACAAAGTAAAGGAGGTACGTATGCAACGCGAACCGTCGCCTGGGCGACAGGCAGCGTGTAATTCTCCGTCAGAGCGTACGAGGTTCCGTCAGAGCCGTCAGAGCCGTCCGGCACAGCCGGGTGTTTCAGACGCAAATTAGGGTCGTTGCTGATGAATGCCAACAAAGTGTGCTTTCAGCATTTGTTCTGTACCTGGCAGATTTCGCCAATGTGCGGTACGATGTCTGGAGGCACGTACACATGGGATGATTCACCATCTATGAGATCAAGGATTTTCATTAGCAAAAAGTGAGATTGGTGTCTGAAAATAGACCCCACCCAATCATCCTTCTCAACATTCTGCAGAGAGTTTTTAAGCAACCTGTTTCCATGGTCCTAACATGTTTTGACGCATTGAATGATGTGATCGTGATGATGAGATTTGGAAAAATTGTTGAATCATTTTATTTGATGTACTGCACTTGGTTCAGTTTGGTCCACAACATTTTAATTATTTCGACAGCTTTGGTCACTGTTTCATTGATTTCAAGATCATTCTAAACTATTTCATCCCTTGAGACATCAATTATACACAAGCTTGTACAACTCCTGTAACAAAATCAAGATACACAGAGTAAACCTTCATCAGATTTACAAAAATCGCTCCAACAATTAGTTTATGCATCAAGTTGAATACTCTACATGTAATACAAATTGAACACATTCCTTTCAATGGTGTGGCTCAAGTACCACTGCTTGCTATCTGGATGTGGCATCAGCGGAAGAAGGTATACAGCCCATTCCATTGTGCTTGTAGGGATGATATATCTGGTTCGGGTGACAGAAACTTCATACAATCATTGCATCCATCACGAAAGGGTGGTATTGGACATTGATGTCTCGCCTCGACACTCACCATACCGGAAGCGATAGGGGTTCAGCCTAGCAGCGGTTATAATACATCGTGGATTGGTTAGCAGATACATAATTGCATAACACCTATCTGTGAGAGCAACACGTTGTTTGTCAGTCAGGTGATCCTTAGCGGGATTACACCTGAGCCATGTGTCGATCAATTAGTGACGAGTCATCTCGCATTAGCAGATTCAAATATGATGACACAACTATGTCGCCATTACTGGGAAGTGAACAACCTTCAGCAGTGCACATAGTTATAGGCCACATTTACTATAACTTATCTAGTGGGACAACAAACAGTTAAGTTGGAAGCTGGGAGAATTACGTGTGCAGAAGATTATAAGCAAAATGCTAGTACGTAGGGATTTACCGGCCTTGTCGCGGAGTGAGAGGGATCAATCCTGTAACGCTCCTTGGTCTACGGAAGCGCCGAGACCTTACCATGCCGTATCTGAGGGATTAATGACTTTGGCTGAAGATAAGAGGCCAGAAGCAACCCTGCTCATTGAGTTGAGTTTGTATGCATTGCAACGTCATACTGCCGTGTCATAATCTACGTTGGCAGAGTATTCGTTGGTCGCCAATCAAATCTCTGAACGCATTGCCGAATAGCCATATTAAAAGGCGAGGCATTTCATAACCTGGAGTTATTATCAATTGCGATAAGCACTGATAAGACCATGTGTTGTCAGATGTTCCAACTACTGAATGAATGATAAGCCAGATGTCCAAGTTGAAGTTATGAGTTGGCATATTAGTGCGCATGATATCATTACATGAGGATGACCCATAGTGGGGGCGTAACGCCTTGAAACACCTCATGCATGAACACAATGACCTTGAGGGAAGTCGTGGCACTATCAATGAGTCATTTAAGATGATATCAACGATAAGCTATCAAGCAAACTATGTGTCATGGCGATGACCCGAAGGTAAACTTGACCTGAGGGCTCGACTATACAAAGACTCACATTGTTCCCCGACAATGAAAGAACCAAGCTTTAGCAGCAATCCACAGTCAGACATTACAAGCGAAGAACACCTCAAAATATTATTAAGAATTCTATCTACAAAACTTCACAATTTCTTCCTTAAATCACTTACGTGAATATTCGCTGTATGTGTTCGTTCAAACTGACACAATCACAATACGCACACAAAGCGGCTGTCGAAACTATGGGAGATCAAATACGATACTTCAACGATCCGCGTTTAACCCTCATCTCCCAGCAACTTTTGTATTAAGCGGTTACTATCGGTCTTGGATACGATGTGCACCGGTACATCACTACTGTGTTGTCACCTTACAAAGAGTATTCCGAAGAGCGACTCTGGACAGATGAGGAGGCATGGTGAGCTCTTATAAGACAAACTAGATAAGAGGTTGAGTCTTTCGAAAGACGAGGAAAGGTTATTTATTTAGGCGGCTGTATTTAGTCTAATAAATGTTGTATTAATTACGAGGCTTAAATACCCCCGTAACAGGAAGCCTGATATATTGGCCATGTTGCACTCACCTGAACACAGGGAAGAATCCCTTTCACTTATCATTCAGCATCCTCAGTGACAAAACGACACTTCACAAATGCCTGAATTCCCACAGCAGTCTATCTAATATGACTTTCCTGTCTCATTGCCATCCAGGGAAGTGCAGCATCATTTCTTGTTCGCTTCTGCTATCTCCAACTTGTGGATCCAGGGCATCAAACCAAATCTACTGCCTGCTCGTTGCATTGAAAAGACATCAGTTGAATTGCTTCTGCCTTCTACAGAATGTATTTTGAAACATTGGGGCGAGTGAGAAACTGATAATGATCAACCTAGTCTGTGCAGTCATAAAATCTCTGGAAACACCAATCAATGTGATTCTGTATCTCCCTTTTTGAAATTGCATGCCACTCGGTCAAATCGTTGTGGGTCATGAGATCTTGTTACCAGTGATTCATCGTTCAGTCGATAGGCCCTTTTGTTCGAGGCATTGTATAGCTGTGAGATTGTTTGCCAATGGTTGCATTCAGCTCTCAATTATGAAACACCACCTTTTTGGCGTTCATGTGCACAATGTTGGAGGCAGCCTTTTGATGATTTGATTGTCGGTGCACTTGTTTAAGATGCATTGTCGCTCTGTCTGGGAGTGTCGAGCTTGCATTTAAGAGGTTTCCAAGCTGGTGGAGATAGTCAAAGAAGTGGTTCAGGAGATGAATCTTCACACAGTTGGATTCTAATTGCTTTGTACGATAATGTGTAATGTCTGACTTGATCCGTGTTTAATCATCCGACATGTGATGACACTTTGCAGCCACAGAAACGTCGCTCCGAGTAGGTTAAATCACCAGCTCCTGCTGTGTCTCCCCATTATGCTCCGTATTGAAGGGTTACAAGATTAAAATTTGAGATTTACTTCTGCAGAATGGACTGCCAGCATCCTTGTAATAATGAAATGCCTCCAGATCATTCTCCATGTACTTAAGTGTGGCTTCCAATTCACGATATCAGTGCTTCACTCAGCGCACAATGGGGCTGCTTGAAACAGTGTCAGTGAATGTTTTTGATATAGTAAGCTGTCCGTGCCCAGATCGCAGGATATCTTTGCTGCCCCTGACTGGCTGCACAAAGTATTGGCTTTCGAGTGTTGAGAAGTGCATCAAGAGAACCGTGAGTATGCCCGAAGACCTTTCTTCAAAGACACTGAATATGGATCTGTTGTTACTTCATGGCAGTGGATTTTCCATGCCCTTTAAAGTGACATTCCGGAGGCGTGGAAACCACAGCACCAATGATGCTTGCAAGGTTCAAAGTCTTTGATCTAATCGTCAAGTCATCGTTTCCAAGACGCTAATATATTGTCCATTTCTTGTTGTCGCCTGAGTAGTTTGTAAGATGTGTCTGGTCTGAAAGGCCAAATGAAGGGACAATTATAGCTCCAACGGGGCAGAGTACCTATTGGAGTGGTGAAAATGAATGGAGTTATGACAAAATTCAACTAATGAACCTGTTCATTCCACTCCAAGTCACTTGATTTCACCTCTGAGGAGATATGTTCCTCAGCTTTATTGAGTTGTGTGGCTGAAGTATACAACACATGTTCCGAACCCATATTGTTGCATAAGGAACTCAATGGATTTAACAGGATTGTTGTAGAAGATTCCAGCCTGAGTGTGGTAGTGAAGGATATTTGGATCAGCCCGACGATTATAACACATTGTGCCAGATTTCCACAACTCAATGCCCAATTTGCAGGGCATTTTGTTCAACCACTGAAGTAAAGTCTTAGACAAAGTAAAATCACAGACGGTTGCAATCTCAGGGTTCCGGAGAAGCTGCTTGATAGTACCTCTGCACAACCTGTGCTTGACACACCAATGTGCTAATCGATACTGCTCCTCACAAGGAAACTGTTACCACATCTCTATTTTGTCATTGCATATATTGAGATGATGGTAGCGAATAGGTTTGCTGGTTCGACGGCTGTCCAAGTGTAAAGTACCATTAATCTAGATCCAAACTGGAGGGTGCTCTGGATGGCCATCCAGATATTCGCTGTCAGCGGCTAAATGGCTGGAAAAATCGTTAGAACAGTGAAGAAAAGGGTCGTGATGGGGTTCATGAATAAACTGAAGTAGAATGCTATTCTGCTTGGTGCCAAAACGATTATGTGGCAGTTGTCCGGCTGATACGTATCAAATCCTTCGGGTGTAGTTAAAACCGAGATGAGCGATGTAAGAGCTGATCTAGGAGTACATCTCGAAGTGGTGAACATACTGTTGATGAGTATCCATCTTTCCTCAGTGAAGTGAGATGTTGTCACAACACGAAAAAGTATCTTCCCGTGTTTTAGCCGCTTATGCAATTGAGAGCTGGCTGGTTGTTCGAAAACGTTACACATCTATTTCCTTGTTCCAAAAACCGGTCATACCACTCTTGGAGGATTGTTCTCACTCTCCTTCATACTTTTGCAAAGTGTTCAATTGCTTTCTCACTTTCAATATTACTTGGATCATGGATAGCATACTGCATCTGCATTCAGCGTGTCACAGCAATTGTTTGGCGCCATTAGAAGACCCTTCTGTGGTCTTTGCCTGATTCATTGTTGTCTCTTATTGTTAATTTAGTACCTTACATACACTAGGTATTCTCGTGAGTTACCGACCCCACAACATCATGGAGGGGTACAAGAACTAGAGCAAGAACAAATGACCGAGATATGACTGCAGATGATGCTTGTAGTTGTCTTTGTGATGAATTTATGCATTCAGTTGACAAATCCAAACGCTTAAATGAGGCTACATATTTTGGGTTCTGGCTGAATAGGGGCCAAGATAATGTCACCGGATCAAGATAACCCCTCCAAGCCCACATATATATTTGCCTTGCCTTCACACCTTAGTAACATACTCCAGAACCTTTGACAAACCCTTCAAACCACTGATACCATATCACATCACCCTTGACAATTTGTTCAACACTCCTGATGATTGTTTGGAATACTGATAATCGGATATCCACCACTGAATCGTTGACCACCATTGAGAACTTACAATGTAATGCGATGACTCATGGGTGCCAAAATCAGTTGTCACAGATGCTAATTCAATCCAGATGCAGACTCAACAAGTCTGCCTCAGAGCAGAGCAAACCAGTATCGGAGACATCCTGTCGGCAGCAGAAACAATAGGGAATTTGCCGCAGAAGAGTTGCTTGACAACACGAGGGAAAGAAAATAAACAGATGGAGTATGTCTGGGCGATTCCCCAGTCCCTAAGCAACAACCTCAAGCGAGGCACCTGCCCTGAAGAATGGGATCTGCGGATTGATTGTATTGTTGTTTGAATTGGTGATCTGGTGTCAAAATGCCGACATTGGAAATTGATCATGGCAGACAAGGCCATCGTACAGGGTCAGATACTATAGCCAGCTGTGCTCAAGTTGCCAGATGTTGGTTTTCACTGAAGGAGGAATAGAATTGACGAAACCCCGACTAAGAAAAAGAAATTCTTTTGAGTTGATAGGTATTTCATTGCCCAAATGCTTCTTTTGGCTATCCAAATGATATGTACGTACAGAAGGCGACGAGGAAACTGCCACTGGTGACAGGATTTCTCTAATAATGGTGCGTTACAATGCCTTGACGAATTTCCTTGTGGAACTATTTACCTTGCCCAACACCTATATGGATCCCAATGTTACTGGGAAGAGGATGGGTGAAAACAATACTCAGCACATTTCATGGCTCTGGCCTGCGGATGATGAATCAGTACTTCTCATTGTTGCATGTAGCTTCAATACCACCATTTCATCAATCGTTAGTGCAGTATTCACGAAGTGCCCACACCCTGGAACGAAACATCTGAGAGCATTGGCGTAGCTGAGAGGAGCCTACTGGAGATAGTGGTTGGCAAACCCATCATGTTACCTCAATCATTGATTACAATACTGCTGCCAAATGGGTGATGGCAGCAACGATAGTAAACAACCGAACATCTTTTCGTGTCATTCACTGTAAGTAACAAGTGGAAACCACATCTGGTGCACTGATGCCTATACGTGGTTACTGCAAGTACCTTCATCTGGATAATGTCCCCCCACCACCGGCGAAGGATATGATTCACAATATCAGGGAGGAATCAGATGATGGTGCTGACATAAGGTGCTCAAATCAAAGAAGCTTCCCAATGACGCAAGCACCCTTCTTAATGTTCGAAATGAAGTATCAAAGGAGCATTATCAGGCTGCAGTGATAAGTTGAGGTTATCAGTAACCATGCTGTCAGTCTCTTTGTAGATTCTGAGCAACACGTTGTTCCTGATGAGGATGAGGCTTGGCTACATGAGTACAATCGCATTGTGAATCCTCCCGTTGCAGGCTCTTTGGCTAATAGGATGCATTCATGCAGCCTCCTAGCTGCAATTTTGATGTTGTGAGGATGAAAAGCACTGGCTTGACAGTCGTTTAAGGATTTGCGTTGTGGGTGGGTATTTTTCTAGCATTTCGAAGGGTGTATGCATCAGTGACAAATTGGAGTTTTTGGAGAGTGTTCGGTCTCCTTTTACAGGTTTGTTTATTGTATTATTTAATCCATCATATTGATGCATGAAGGGCTGTGTTGAGAGTTCACAATTTTTGGATTAATCATTGAGACATTGGTTTTTGGAACGTCACAGTGGTACTAATAGGACTCCATGTATGGCTATCATGAAATTAATAGTTCAGTATCTTTGCCCAGCAGAAGTTAGTCCGAATGATGAGTGACATACATCTGCTATTCACCTTATTGTGGCACTGATATTCGTCAAAGGAAGCCAATCAACAATGCTAGGGCAAGTTCAACACCTGCCAATATAAGATGTGAGTCCCGGTCCATGTAAGTAGTTGGATGCAGAGGTGACGGGACAAACCAAGATCCTAGAATTGGTGACAGGATAAAAGACACATCTCGACAAAGCTTTTTAACATATCAACGCTTTGTTTCATTTACACAATGTGTCAATTCATTTACTATACATTTATTTATATTTTCTTTCATTGCCCCTTGTGTTTTTTGGTACATATCACTCGCCAGATTTTTAAATCATGACACCAAGGCAGCATACTTCTCTTTCTCATCCTCCTCCTCCTTCCAACACCAGGAGAAGAAGAAAATGTAACTATGATGAGGATCTTGATGATGATGTCAGTATGATAGTGGATGATTTGAATGATCATTGAGACGACAATTCGGAGTCCAATGATGATCCTCCTCAACGACCATCCAGGAAAGCACCAAACAACCGTCCATGGAAAAATTCTTTCCCATCAACATTTGGCAAACGAGTAGTGGCCACTCACTTAACTCCTACTTCGGCCCGACCACAAGATCCTGACCTTCAGGAAATATATCTTTTCTCAGAGGACGAGGAGTACCATGAGCCCGAACCACTGGCATCAAACAAGGTATTCGATCAAGAGTTTACATAATAGAATTCACACTCAAATGTATATATATACTAGCGGAAGGATATATACACACCCGGGGAGCAATTGGTTGCATGGAACGCTGAAAATCTGTTGCGATATGAGACCTTTGTTGATGACATTACAGGCCTTATTCTGGATGCAGAATACAATGTGCAGACAGCTCTTTAAGTTGTTCTGGCGATGGTCACAGCAACTGTACAGTTTATAGCCCTCAATTATGTGATGTTTGTGAATCCGAATGCCATGAATGCGGTGAAGACCACCCACCTTCATATTTGGTGGTAATGATAGGGGTTTTCCCACAGCAGCAATAATTGTACTTGAATAATCAGTTGCATCTGGATCATGGAGTTACTCTTGGTCCAGTCACATGGTCTGCTTAACACCAATGCGAGACATCTCAAGTATGCCTGTCGGATGGACTTTAGCGGGGTAACTTGCGAGTTGCATGTCGCTTAGATAAGCAAGTCTCCATTGTTAGTGGATTCACTGTTGATGATGCTGCTATGTCGGTCTAGCAGGGGAGCTTGCTTCAGCTGTGCGTATAGTGTTAAACCACATTGACTACTTTGATACTGGCAGAACATGCCTGATTCGACTGGACAATTCTCCGACTCACAGACTACACAGTGGATCGCCAATTTGCCAGTACTTGGGACTTCAGGCTCATTGTCTTAGGTGACAAGAACATCCAGTGTACTCTCTGGCCCACGAGAATACTCTCGTCCTCAGCATGGTGTAATTGAGGGAATAATGTTGTAGACTGAAGTTATCAGGTTGGAAGCGACCCAGCTAATCGGTTTGCATTAGTATGCATTGCACAGTCAGCCTCAAGTATTGCTGTCATGCCAAGGCAACAAATTCTACATTGGCAGAGTGGAGGTAGGTTGCCACAAAACAATAATAATATTACTACTCTGAATGCAATGCAAATTGACTGTGATTATGGTGAGGGATTACTATCCGGAAGGATATTGAACCTATTGGAATAAAGCACTGCTGACTATGATCGGCTGATGGTCGAAATACCGAATCAGATGTCTTGCATCATGCCCAAGCCGAAGTTAAAATCTGATGTAGTGTCTCATATGATATCATGCAATGGATGGCCTGATTCTTACTAGGAGCATAACACTTCAAAACCAAATTGCAAGTGAACAATAACCAGAGGGATGTGAGGCAACTCATACCGGGTGCATGTGGAAGAATGTAGGAACCGACTGCATTGGTGCTATCATGAAGGAGTGCAATCATTGTGTCGAAGTCTGGGTGTGCAAACTGCATTACATGTTCACCATAACCCGAGGGATGCGGGGGAGCATATACTGGGTGCATTCGGAAGAATGTAAGATGCCACCAAATTAGTGCTATTGTGAGGGAGTGGAACCGTAGAGTCAAAGTCTGTACGTACAAACCGTCCAAGATGAGTATAAAAAGATCACTTTGTCCGGCAATGAGAACATCAAGCTGTAGCAGCAAACAGTCAATTATACCTCCCAGCGAAAGGTGAATCTGAAATATCATTGCCTTTTTATGATACCTATATCTATTATTATATAAAAATAGATATATTAGCTTTTGTAGGTGGAAGCACTGCACCAATTATGACCATCAATTTTGACCAAAAGGAGGATGTTTTGCTGGTAGTATTCAAGAAGTTAATCTATACGTTCCATGAGAAGCAATATCTATTTACAGTGTTGTACATTTGGTGGTTATCCACATTAGTAGGATTACAACCTGCGCTAGTGTATTGTTTAGACAATCAAAGATATCCATCAGCAATCAATCCAATCATCGATCCTAGGACCATTGATAGTGGTATCGAGGTTCTACCTAATACAAACAGATTATGAGAAGTGTCATAGAACACAAGTGATATTCAGCGGCAGTCATCGAGTTCTTGCAAAGATGTAGAGAACATCAGCACAATGTATTATAGTCACTGGAAGACTCCAGGAGTATCTGAGAGGATGTGGAGTGCAAACTTAGATGCGTCAATGTCAGGAGAGTATCAGACACTAGGAGGGCATTCCGGCCGGCCTTCAGAGTAACTGGGATCTCTGATGACTGCTGCAGGAGTACCATGGGAGTGATTGTGATAGGTTTGGGAACACCTCGGAGCGCCAGAGAGAACTTTGGGTGCGCCTGGGAGCGCCTACAACAAGCCTGGGAGCACCTGGGAGCGCCGGCGTCAAGTATGGGAGGGCCGGCGACAAGTCTAGGTGCGCTGACGACAAGCCTCGGAGCGCCGGCGACAAGTCTGGGAGCACCTCGAATCACAGTAGAGCAGTCTGGGAAAAACATCTTCTCTGGGAACGCTGCTGGTGCACCTGCAAATCAAAGCTACTACATATCGTTCAACTATTGTTAAAACTCATGTATTCAGATTGTATTCTCATCTATATATCTATGTATCAATGTCTCTATGTATCTGTATAGCTACCCATCTACACACAATATATCTGTACTGGCTGCAGGCGGTGCTTGAGAGCAATTCGAGGTGCGCCTGACAATGACGATTGAGTGAACTCAGAGATACACACCGAGGCCGTGATCGAGTGAGTTTGGAGATGCACTTGGATGCCATGATCGTGCGAACTTGGAGGCCGTAATCATGGCAGTTTGGAGATAGACTTGGAGGCCATGATCGAGCGAGGTTGGAGATACACTGGGAGGCCGTGATCGAGCGAGTTTAGAGGCCATAATCGTGCGAGTTTGGAGATGCACTTGGAGGCAATAATCGTGCGAACTTGGAGGCCATAATCGAGCGGGTTTAGAGATGCACTCTGGAGGCCGTGACCGAGCGAGTTGGTACATACAGTTGGAGGCGGTGATCGAGCGAGTTTAGAGTATGTAATTGAGCGAGTTTGGAGATGCACTTGGAGGCCATAATCGTGCGAACTTGCAGGCCGTAATCGAGGGAGTTAGGAGGAGTACTTTGAGGCGGTCGATTGATGGCGCGCCGGGTGTTGAGACGCATCAGTGAGTTAACTCGCAACCGTGGGAATGTGACAATGTGACTTTACCTTCGAGCGGTCATGGACAGCTGGCTGATGGCGGTCGATCGTGTAGCGAAGCACGCCAGAAGCTGAAGCTACATTCAGGGGTCAACTCATAATCATGAGAATGAAGGGAAGACAAACACTCTTGGGTGGATGCTGTACTCGGTGCATGCTGTACTCGGTGTATGGTGTACTCAGTGTCAACTCCTGATCATGACATAGAGAGATAGAGACGGATGACTTAACTTGGTGTTCTGCGATGATGGTAATGTTGTGGACGAGAAAGAGAGAGATGGGGGATGAAGATGAGAACGATGTGGAGGATAAGATCGGATATGAGAAATCAGGGGTGCGACTTGCCTGATTTGGTTGCAAAGACCTCATATCGGTGTAATCACACAACGGATCGGGACACATACCCGCCGTATCAGGGATGGTACATTGACTCGCACACAAAATTCTCTTAAGTCCCATTTTTTCATGATGATTTCCCCCATATCCTCTCATCTTTCTCTTTCTCGTCCTCAACTCTACCATCACCTGAAAACACGAACTTAAGTCATCGCTCTCTATTTCTCCATGCCATGATCAAGAGTTAACACTGAGTACAGCATACACCGAGTACAGCATACACTGAGTACTGTATACACTGCGCACTGCATCATCCCAAGATCGACTGTCTCCCAGCCAGTCTTTCATCTCGCGGCAGACCATGTTGGACTGAACACTCTGCATTCCCACAATTACGAGTTATCCAATGAATATAGTCTCAGCTCCCGTCACACCTCCCTCCCGAACTACCGCCTCCAAATTGACCGCCTCCTAGTACTCCTCCAATCTCGCTCGGTCATGGCCACCAAGTGCATCTCCAAACTCACTCGATCACTGCCGCCAAGTGTATCTCTAAACTCGCATGAATATGGCCGCCAAGTTCGCACGATGATGGCCTCCCAATGCATCTCCATACCCGCAGGATCACGGCCTCCAAGTGCATCTCTATACTCGCACGATCACGGCCTCCATGTCCATCTCCAAACTCGCACGATCACGGCCTCCAAGGGAATTGCCAAACTCACACGATGACGGCCTCCAAGTGCATCTCCATACTCGCACGATCACGGCATCCAAGTGCATCTCTAAACTCGCACGATCACGGCCTCCAAGTGCATCTCCAAGGTTGCTCGATCACAGCCTCCAAGTGTATCTCCAAACTCGCTCAATTATGGTCTCCAAACTCATTCTATCACGGCCTCGGAGTCCATCTCTAAGTACCCTCGATCACAGTGTGGAGAAACGTTGGAGCTCACATGGTATCCAAAGGTAATTCGTGAGAAAGAGAGGTTCTAGCACGAGGGGCGTAGAACTTGGGTGAGATGATAAGAAGGGATAGCCAGCCATGATGTATCACACAAATTGCGTGGATCTATGAACGCTTCACAAGAGTGCGTGGATCTTCAAAAGCTCGGCAAGAGTGCATGAGACCAAGAGCAGGGAAAGATAGAGTGTATTTCATATAATGAGATGACGTCTATTTACCCTGGAGTCTCCCAAATCTATACTGCCTGTCGCTGAGTCCATCTCCGTTATCACTGTATCTCCATATGTATAAATATAGAGAGACTTAGATAATACATGCCATATTATGCTGTAGCGAATCTTGTGACTGTAACAAAGACCATTATGATCGATGAAATGCCTTGTTGTTATGGAACCCTAAGAACCACAGGTGTGAGAATATGGCACCAAGTCTCCCGCAGAGCTTGTGCAGAGGTCCCAACAGCTCTCGAAGTCTCCTGCAGAGCTTGTGCAGAGGTCTCAGCAGCTCTCGAAGTCTTCCGCAGACCTGGGCAGAGGTCTCAGCAGCTCCAAAATTTGACTATTCTAATAGTCAATCTCGTAGCATCCTGAATGCACCTCAATCACTCCAGGCGCTTCCGGCAGCACGTCAGAATGCTCTTGCAGAGTCTCAGAGCACTTTGCAAAGCTCCAGGGGGGCTGGGAGCATCTGGAAGTACTTGGAAGCGGTGGTGAGGGCTACCGGAGTGTCTGAGAGGTTTGCCTATGGCTTCCGGACCGAATTACATTTTGCTGATGAAAGGTTGTATTCCCTGAAATCAACAATGATACAAAGTTGATCAGGTTGTCGATTCTTTGAGACGAACTTGGAAAGGAAGGGTAATTCGTCTACCTAAAATGAAGACTCAGCTGAAGAAAGCTTGGAAACAACAACACCAAATGCAAGCGAATCAACAAATGCTTTCTGAGATCTGAAAGATTATTATCGAGAATCTTTCCAAAGAAGAGGTTCTTGGGCTGCAATGAAGAAATGAGAGGGTAGGCTGTACATCAAGTTATTATACTTACCGGATAAGCATCTCCCTAACAGGTATGAGGATCTCACCATGATTGATCTAGCCCAGTGAAACTCAGACCCTCCACATGCCTACATTTCATCGGTGAATGAATTATCACCAAGATTGTTTTCATCACTGACATTGCGAATCAGGCACTCGCAAAAATTACTTACTCACATGCACCAATGTTATCCAGCTGTAAGACTCGAAGCGATTCTGTTTGCAGATTTTGAACAAGGTTGCGTACAGAGATCTGCAAAATGGTAGCCTGGCGATTGGGCAAGGATAGGCTTATACGCCCTGCAAACATTCATTATGTAAGTTCAAATTTTGCATCATCTGTAATTATTGTCTGGACAATCAATTGAGCAGTGCATGTTTTGATTTGCAGCGACTGACATTGTGCATCTTATTCACTGGACATACTTCTAGGGCATACCACAAATCAAAATGGAAGTTTAATCATTGATTGATACAATCAACCTGATGTGCATTGGCCTCACCATGATGGCCTTCCATGATGTCCTGTCGGCCGGGCAAACGGGGGAGTCGAGGGTACCCCCAGGGTTTGGTCTATGAGGTGCAGCACAACGTAAGTGCAATACGTGAAACATTGATCCCTCAGATAATCATGTATTCAGACATGTATTTGGTCATCTTGACCCAGATATTTGTTCTTCCTCGTTAGATATTGACACTAACCAGATTGACAATATCCGCAGCATAATTCGCCAAAGGATCCACTCAACTGGTATGAAACCAGCAATGGGACAACCTTACAACAATCATGGAGGCTTGGATGAGGACACCTTTGATTAAGTCTTGGAGGAGCTGACAGAGCAGTTCAACAATTCTTTTGTCATGTTACCTGCTTGGTTGTGGCCAACGAAGCTCACATGCGATTGTCAGTTGTTGTGCCTGTGAGTCGGTCTGCAGTTGCCAGCAGCAGCCAGGCAGTCCCCTGGAGCGCCAGCAACAGTAACAACATCACCAACATCACCAGCATCGGGAATATGGAATTCGCCAATTACGGTCTAATTGTAGTGTGTGCAATGGTGCGGAGATTGTAGGAATGGCTTCAGTGATTAGATTTAGGATTTGGTTTGTGTCATATTTTATTCTAGGTATCATCGATATCTCATAACAATAGTGAATGTACTGGAACTGATGGTTTTCTGAAGTCTGATCGCAAACGTGTGAAATCATAATGTAAGGGCGCGTACGCCGGCGCTCGGCAGTATTGGGATATGATATGGTATACGGTTGCACACGGGCGAGAGTGAGATTAAGTGTAGAAGTAAGTCGTAAGATATTCGGTACGGAGCTGAGTCTCCGTCGCGATGTCAATTTAAGGTTGGCGGTTACCCGGCACTGGACACGTCACGTGACCGTCCGGCAACCCTAACCACGCATTACTTGACAACGCCGTTACATCATCCCCCTCTTTTAGGGCAGAACTCCCGGGCTGCTAAATACAAGTAGAAAACAAGGAAACAACCCGCATACACGCTCGTACGATCTCATAAGTCCCACGACTGAGCAGTACCGTCCAGGGTTACCTTCCGCTGCACGGGGAAACTCCACCTCCAATTGACTGGATTCCGGAGGTGGTAAAACCCGTGCCGACACCATTTGTACTGGACCAGGTCCCAACGAAAGAAATAGAAAGTAGGAAATGCCCAAACGACCTATGCCTCCATATCTCCATTCCGTCAATTCCTCCACTTCCAAGATCCGACTTCGTTCACCTCCGCGGCTTGTTCGGGTGGTCTCGGTGGAACTTGTCGATTTGTTTCGCGAGCATTCTTGAGGTTTTCGAGCAGCTCCCAGCTCGTGCGTCTGTGGATGTTCCCGGCCCACTGGATAAGGTAGTGTAGCTTCCAGTAACGCTGTTTAGAGTCGAGAATCCGTTCGACCTCCCATTCCTCCGAATCATCGACGATTACTGGATGTGGTTCCGAGGATGGTTGTCCTACGACCGGCGGTGTGTAGTGATCGAGCTGCGACACATGGAAGACGTTGTGATTCCGCATTGTTTTCGGCAAGTCTAGTTTGTAAGCATTCTTATTGATGATCTTACTTACCGTATACGGTCCAGTGCGCTTGTAGTCGAGCTTCTTTGACGGTCTAGTCGTTCGGAAGTGTCGAGTCGAGAGCCACACTTTGTTCCCGACTTCGAAGGTCACATCCTTTCCGCCAGCGTATTTTGATTGCCATACCTGGGCTTCCAACAAGCTCTCCCGGAGAAGCCGGTGAGTCTCTTCTATTCCCGATACCGTTGTGTCCGTCAGTACTTCCGACCTCATATATGATGGGGCTTTCAGTGGCTTGAACTGCATTGGCGGGTGGTAGTGGTAGTTGGCCCAGAAAGGCATCATTCGCGTTGAGTGGTGGACGGAATTGTTGTAAGCAAACTCTGCTAAAGGTATTAGTTCTACCCAGTTGTCCTGCTCGTAGTTGCAGAAGGCTTGTAAGTACTGCTCCAGGGTCTAGTTTTGTCGCTCCGTCTGGCCATCGGTCTGTGGATGAACCGCGGTCGACCGCCTGTGATTGATGCTTAGGTGAGAGCAGACTCATTTCCAGAATCGGCTGGTAAACTCCTTCCCGCAATCGGTTACAATATTGTCTGGTACGCTGCGTTTGAAGATCACGTGTTCGAAAAACCTTCGTGCCAGCTCTGGTGAGTCGATATCTTTCCTGCAGGGGAGGTAGATTGCCATTTTTGTCAGTCAATCGACGATTACCAAGATTCCCGTATACCCGGAGGCAGTTGACTCAGGGAGGTTCGTGACGAAGTCCATGGTAACTCCTTCCCAAGGTCGTGAGGGTGGTGGTAGCGGCATGTTTGTGCCGTGATGGACGTGCCGTGGTGCCTTGATTCGGTGGCATAGTTCGCAACCGGCGATGTATTTTCGTACGGTGGCGTCCATTGCGGGCCAGTGGAAATCCCGTGACACTAACTCGGCAGTTTTGAGAGCTCCGAAATGACCGGATTCTGGGTTGTGCTGGAAGAAGCTTATGACTTTGTTGCGAAGTAGGTCATCCTTTGGTACGTATATCCTTCCTTTGTAGGTGAGCACTCCGGCGGTGACTTTCCATTCGTTGGTCGATTCTTCCTCTAATTCGTCTATTCTTTGCAGGTCAGGGATATCTACGATTGGAGTGCCGACGATCTTGTGTTTGATGTCGGCAGCCAACGCGTCGATAGCGTGGGCTGCTTTGATTTGTTGAAGGAGGTCATCGTACGGTTCAACGGTGGTAGCTGCCAAGGTTGCCAGCAGTCGCGCGGTCGGCCTCTCGCAGCCTATCTCGTAGTCGGGTCTTCTTGATGGTCCATCTGCCGGGGTCTTCTTTCCTTCCAAGTGTTCGATGACAAAGTCGTAAGGGGATAGGATTTCCGCCCACCTGGCCTGTTTTCGGGAGAGTACTTTGGAGGTTTGGAAATACTGGAGATTCTTGTGGTCACACTGGATCAGGACCTTGTGATTGGCGCCCTCGAGATAGTGTCTGCATTGTTTCATTGTCTCGACAATCGCCAAGAGCTCCCGATTGTACGTGTCATAGTTCTGTTCGGCGGGGGAGCATCTTGGAGAGTAGAAAGTGACTGGCTGAAGAATCCTGAATCCGTCATACTGGTTGAGGATGCCGGCGATTGCGAAGCCGCTTGCATTGGTCTGCAGAATGATCGGTTTTTGCGGGTTGAAATGCTGGAGGATCGGTGCTTCGGTAAAGGCCTTTTTGAGCTTTCGAAATCTGAGTTCGGCATCCCGAGTCCATTCCCACTTCCATGAGCCCTGTGCCTTTAGCAAGTTTGATATGGGAGCCGTCACCTTTGCATATTTCCGAATGAATCTCCGGTAGAAGTTTGTGAAACCAAGAAGCACTTGCACATCCCGAACTGATTCCGGAGTCGGCCAGTCTTCGATCGTGGATATGCGGTCTGACTCCATGCCGATTCCATCCGAATTGATGACAAATCCGAGGAAGCCGACTTCCTGGATTTCGAATTGGCACTTTTCGGCTTTGCAATAGAGACCGAATTCCTGTAGGCGTTGAAGCACTTTCTGGACGTGGTCTTCGTGCTCCTCCTCATTGGCCCAGTAGATGAGTATATCGTCAAGGTAACACACGGTGAAGTCGTCAATATAAGGCCGTAGACAATCGTCAATGTATGGCTGAAACGTCGCCGGTGCATTTGTCAACCTGAAGGGCATAACTCGGTATTCGAACTGACCATAGCGGGTTCGGAATGCAGTCTGGAACTCGTCGCCTTCCTTGACTCGGATGAGGTGGTAGGCGTTCCGGAGGTCCAGTTTAATGAAGATCCGGGCTTCGCGCACTCGATCGAGTAGTTCTGAGATTAGAGTAAGGGGGTATCTATTCTTTAACGTGCCTAGGTTGAGAGCTCGATAGTCGACACACAACCGTAGTCCTCCGTCTTTTTTCTGTGCAAACAGGATCAGCGCTGCGGCCGAGGATGGTGACCGTTGAATGAAGCTGTTTGCCAGGTTCGTTTCGATGTAGGCCTGAAGTGTCTTCAGTTCGAACTCTGAGAGGTTGTTGATCCGCCCGTATGGTAGTTTGTAGTCGGGTTCCAGATCGATCGCGTGGTCAATTTGCCTGTGCGGTGGGAGTGTCTCGGCCTTTTTCTTGCTGAAGACCTCCACGAATTCCTGGTATTGTGCTGGGATGCGACCCCCATCATCTGTTGTTACCATCTCCACGTTATCTATGTCTATTCCTATTCTCATTAGCCTTGTTTGCATTGTAGCATGTTTTGGCAGAGTGGAGATGGGCAGGGGTCCCGGGATGGCTGGATCAGACGGTTCGTCGCAATAGACCACCCCTGTTGTCAAGTTTCTCCCTTCGTGTCTCGGCGAGCCGGTAGCAGTCATTCAAGCACCGTCACTGTGTCACTATTCTGCCGCGACTACTGCCGCTGCTCCTGCTCGCGCATTCAGCATCCGGGGGTTTCCCTCACCTTCGGTGATGCCTTCCAGAGATGCTCCCAGCAACCCTTGACATTCTCCAAGTCGTATGGCGAATGCCTCGACCACTTCCTCGCTAGCTAAGAGGTGACCGAATGCGGTAGCCCCGAGTTGTTGTATACCCGGGGGAGGCTCATCATTTGTGTTTTCCTCACTGCGTTCCGGCAGAGAGCTTGCGTGATCTGCTTCTGGAATTTTCGCCCGTTGCGGTCCATTTGGCGTTCGCATGGCTGTCAATCGACCTTTGGTCCAGTCGATTTCCGGGTTCCTCGCCTTAAACCATGGCAAGCCCAGGACCAGGTCGTCTGCCTTCATTGGGACGACTAAAACCTCCGATTCGTCAACCGGTTCAAGGTGTTCAAAATACTGAACCAAGAGACTTGCCTTTCGGCTCTCCCTTGCAGACATCATCACCTGGCCATTAAGACCCTGGGTGGAGGTGAATGCTGGTTCTTGGGGCAATTCGAGTTTCCTGAGTAGGCTCAGTGATATAAAGATGCTCGTTGCACCGCAGTCGATTAGTGCTTTGACTCGCTGCATGTTGCCGTGTATGTTTCGTACAAGGACTTCATGGACGATATGCGGCGAATCTGGTCTTTCTGTGCCGCATAGGTATTGGCTTGACATCAGAGCCCGACCTTCCAGAATGACTCTTGATTTTAAGGCGATTCAGTGAGGTTGTATCTCGTCCAAGGTTGCAAATAAGTCTCGGTTTCCAAAGTTTTCCAATCCTAACTCCGTATCGTCCAGCCTCTCCCGTCGAGTTAGATATCGAGAGAGGTAGACTAGTTTCTTTGCTGCTGCGTGTTGAATGACTTTTGGCGTTTAATTTGTTTGCTGTCATAGCCGCCGCCGCTATTGCTGGAGTTCTGTTCAGGTGGGTTTGTCTTGCCGTATTTGGTACAAAGGTAGGATTTGTGGTCTCCGCTGCCGCGGCGGGTGCATTGCCGGTTTGCCTTTCGGCTTTTGTAGGCTTCCTTTGGAAGCCACGGCGCTGGTGATAAGTTGGCCCGGCTGCCTCCGCTGGACTTATTGGACTTGCCCGATTTTAAATTACCGCCGGAGTTATTGGAATTGCCGGAAGTGTTTCCCGCAGGTTCGGAGATGGATGGTCGGAAATTACGTTTCTTATCGCCGCCTTTCTGAGACTCCCCTGCTTGCCTTTGTTGCTGCTGTTGTCCTCCGGGCTTCTTGTCGTCCTGTTTGAACTCCGAGGCCGCCGCACAGTCGAAGAGTTGGTCGAGTGTGTCAAACCTGTCTTTGCCACTGGAGATACAAGGTCTGACTTTCGTCTTAAGTGCGTGCCGCAGGCCCGCCCATGCCATGTCGTACAGGACCACTTCGTGCTTTATCAGGCTCCAGCCGGCTCTTCTCCAATTTGGTTTTAGGCGGTTGGCGTGAATTCGGACTGATTCGTTTGGTAATTGCTGGTACTCCTGCATGGCTTTTGTCGCCGATTTGAGACGTCTGTCTTGATCTACATACATCTTTTGAAGCTCGTTCGCGAAGAGTTCCAAATTTTCTAAACACGGGTCCTTGGCCTCTCATAGGTCGCTAGCCGACTCGGATGGGTCCGTATTTTCCGTCTGTCGCTGAGTTGTATCTGGGTGGTTATTCCAGGTGCCGAGAAAAGAGACTGCATACTTGACTTGATCGGGATCGCCTCTTGGGAATAGGTGCTTATAGGTTTCAAAGTTTGATCGTAATGTTTCAAGGAACTTATCCAGCTCTTTCGCCCCGCCGCAGTACCGTGAGGGGTCCACCATCTTATAGATCTTTTACTGATTTCCGGGATTCTCCGGTCTGTCGATGGTTTGGCTGCGGTCGAGTTCAGTGAGCGTTCGGGTTCTCTCCTCCTTCCATTCGGCTTGTTGTTCGAATAGGAGTTTAAGTAGCATCCAGTTCAGTTCAACCATCTGCTTTTGGTCGTCTTCAGTGATCTTGGACAAAATGTCGTCTCTGCCTCGATTATCCTCGCCCTCTGGTGAGGTTGAATCATCTTCGTCTTCATCTTCATCTTCATCGTCTGGATCGCGGGCTTCTTCGTGAACTTGAGTCTCGGCCAGATCGTCATCATTGATTTCGTTGTCTGGTAGTACCGAGACGCGGCCTGTAGGAATAGGCGTGATTCGGCTGAGCGATGCTCGAAGGGATTCAATGCTTGCACGCGTGTTAGGCATGCGCAATTGGCTTCTCTGTATTCTCTTTGGAGGCATGGAGGGCAATTGGCTGAAACTGTTGATTTTGTGTCTGTCGCGACGTGTCGATTACAGGGGTAAATTCGCGTGATCTCGTGAGCGAAACGTATCCGATTTCTGAAAAGACCGAATATACTGTAAGGGCGCGTACGCCAGCGCTTGGCAGTATAGGGATATGATATGGTATCTGGTTGCACACGGGCGCGAGTGAGATTAAGTGTAGAAGTAAGTGGTAAGATATTCGGTGCAGAGCTAAGTCTCCGTCGCGATGTCAATACAAGGTTGGCGGTTACCCGGCACTGGACACGTCACGTGACCGTCCGGCAACCCTAACCACTCATTACTTGACAACACCGTTACACATAATTGCAATAATTCATAACCCTCCCACTACGGTTGAACAACTGCAAGACACTGAATCATCATGTACCAACACATTACGTATCTTACACCGCAACTGCACAATACCTATCATTAGACAAAATCAGGCATCAATGATCTTCAAAAACCTGAACAACACACTTCACAATATAGACAAAGCTACTGCAATCATTCTTGTGAGAACCTCTTGAATTGGGCAACATAGGAGTATGCCAACATCAGCAAAATGTAATTATGTCACTGGGAGCCTCTGGGAGTGTCTGGGAGTTGTCGAACCAGAATCACAGCATGGCCAAATCCCAGAGTTCACTGGACCGACGTAGTGGCCTTCAGGTGCAGGTGGGAGCACCCTGGGAGTGCCGACAACAAGCCTGGGAGCATCTGGGAGTGCCGACGATAAGCCTGGGAGCGCCGGCAACAAGCCTGGGAACACCTCGAATCACTGTAGCGCAATCTGGGAGAAACAACATCTTCTTTGGCAACACTGCTAGTGCGCCTGGAAATCATAGCTACTACTTATCGTTGAACGATTTTTAACTGATGTGTTCAGTTTGTATTCTAATTTATGTATCTATGTATCTATATAGCTACCCATCTACACAAGGTATATCTGGACTGGCTGCAGGCGGTGCTTGAGAGCCGATCGAATGGCACCTGAAGATTATGATTGAGTGAACTCAGAGATACACTTGCGCTCAGTTATTCGGAGAACTTAGAGATCCACTTGGAGGCCGTGATCGAGCAAGTGTTGACAAGCACTGGGAGGCGCTGATCGAGTGAACTCAGAGATGCACCTGGAGGCCGTAATCAAGGCAGTTTGGAGATGCACTGGAAGGCTATAATCGTGCGGATTTTGAGGCCGCGATTGGTTGAGTTTATAGATGCACTTGGAGGCCGAAATCAAGTCAAACTCTGGGATGCACTTGCAGGCCGTGATTGAGCGAGTTTGGAGATGCACTTGGAGGCCATGATGGAGCAAGATTGAAGGAGTACTTGGAGGAGGTCAATCGGAGGCTCGCCAGGTGCTGCGACTTTATCCATCATTTTGTTAACTCACAACCGTGGGAATGTGATAAGGTGAATGTACCTTTGAGCTTCCCATAGAGAGCTGGCTGGTAGCAGTCGATCATGAAGGGAGACACACTGGAAGCTAAAGCTACATTCAGGTGTCAAAGGGTAATGATGAGAATAAAGGGAAGACAGACTATCATGGGTGGATCCAATACTCAGTGAATACTATACTCGGTGTATGCGGTACTCGGGGTATGTTGTACTCCGTGTATGTTGTACTCGGTGTATGTTGTACTCGGTGTATGTTGTACTCGGTGTATGTTGTACTCGGTGTATGTTGTACTCGGTGTATGTTGTACTCGGTGTATGCTGTACTCGGTGTATGTTGCACACGGTGTATGTTGTCCTCGGTCTATGCTGAACTCGGTGTATGCTGTTCTCAGTGTTAACTCACGAACATGGCATGGGGAGATAGAGCGGGATGACTTAACTTGGTGTTCTGCGATGATGGTAGAGGATGAGAGATAAGGGATGACAATGGGAACGATACGAAGGATACGCGCGGATATGAGAAGTCACGGGTAGGACATGCCGGATTGGGTTTGGAAGACCTTGTATCCGTGGTTTTACCCGCCGGATCGGGAATAGTACGTGCTATATCAGGAATGGTAAATTGACTCACACATATAATTCTCTTAAGTCCCAGTTTCTGATGACGATTGCCCTCATCTCCTCTCATCTCTCCCTTTCTCTACCATCACCTAAGAACACGAAGTTAAGTTATCCCTATCGATTTCTACATACAATGATCATGAGTTAACACCGGGCACTGCATATACTGAGTACTGCATACACTGAGCACTGCATCCTCCGAGGTCTGCATACACCAAGTACTGCATACTGCGAGTACTGCATACACTGAGTACTGCATACAGCGAGTACTGCATACACCAAGTACTGCATCATCCAAGATCAACCGTGTCCCGCACCCAGTCAGTCTAGCATCACTTGGTGGATCTTACTGTACTCAACTCTCTAAGTTTCCACGAATACGACTTAACCAATGAATGGAGTCTCAGCTGCCATCACACCTCCCTTCCGATCTACCGCCTCCAGATCAACCACATCCAAGTACCCCTCCAATCTCGATCGATTATGGCCTCCAAGTGCATCTACAAACTTGCTTGATCACGGCCTCGAAGTGCATCTCTGAGTTCACTCGATCATGACCTTGAAATGCATCTCCAAACTCAACCACTCACGGCCTCTAAGTTTGCATCATCATGGCCTTAAAGTGCATCTCCAAACTTGCTCGATTGCGGCCTCCAAGTGCATCTCTGAGTTCAACTTGCTCTTGTCCTCCATGCATCCCGAAACTCGCTCAATCATGGCCTCCAAGTGCATCGCTGACTTGAACTTGATCTCGGCCCCCAAGTGCATTTCCAAACTCGCTCAAACACAGCCTCCAAGTGCATCTCTGAGTTACACAATCTCGGCCTCCAAATGCATCTCCCAATTCGCTCGATCGCAACCTCCAAGTGCATCTCTGTGTTCAACTCGACCTCAGCCTCCAAGTGCATCTCTCAGTTACTAGATCTCGGCCTCCAAATGCATCTCCAAACACGCAGTATTACGGCCTCCAAGTGCATCTCTCGGTTACTCCATCACGGCCTCCACATTCCTCTCGCAACCCACTTGATCACAGCCTGAAAGTGCATCTCTGAGTTACTCGATCTCGGCTTCCAAATGTATCTCCAAACCCACTCGGTCATGGCCGCCAAGTGCATCTCTGAGTTCAATTCGATCTATGTCTCCAAGTGCATCTCCAACCTCACTCCATCGTGGCCACAAAGTACAACTCCTCGTTCCCATGATTACGGCCTCCAAGTGAATCTCCAAGTTCTCTCACTCAGCGTCTCTAGGTGCTCCTGCGATTACGCTCTAGTACCATCTGCCGCTAGATTGGCTGTATATATATATATAGAGAGAATTAGATACATAATACATGGTATATTATGATGGCGCAAATGTTGTGACGGTAATAAAGATGAATCTGATACATCTAATGCTTTGTGGTTATTGAACTTCAAGAACTACTACTGTGAGAATAAGGCACTAAGTCTCCCGCAGACCTGCGCAGAGGTTTCAGCAGCTCCAAAATTTGACTATCCTATAAGACCAATCTCATCGCATCCTGAATGCACGTCCATCACTGTAGGTGCTCTCAGCAGCACCTGAGAATGCTCTTGCAGAGTCTGTGAGCGCTTTGCTTAGCTTCAGGGGTGCCTGGGAGCATCTGGAATTACTTGGGAGCACCGGTGAGGTCTGCCGGAGTGTCTCAGAGATTTGCGTGTCGCTTCCAGACCGATTCACATTTTGCCGATGAGGAGATGACTTGTGATTTTCGCAAAGGAAGTGTGAACCGTTCTGCAAGACCTCCTTGTCACATTCGCAAAAGTCCAGAAACTGGTTGTGACACTGGAAAACAGTGTCGCAACAACTGCGAGAACACTTGGTAACGTTTATGTAATGCCATATGTCGGGGAAACCAAGATTTCATTTTTTGAGCCTGTGGGGACAATATACTCAATCAATTTAATGTACGAAATTGAGTTTTTGTTGATGTAATACGCACAACAAGGATAAAAACCGAACACGTTGAGAGGCAAATTGCTAATGATGCTCCTGCCAGAAGTCAATTACTCTCTGGAAGATATAAGCCAACACGTCCGTTTCTGTTTTGATTCACAAGGTCATCTGGATCAGGTGACCAACCTTAACAAACTTTATTCTACATAAAAACATGTATCGTAACAACTTAATAATATTTTAGATTCCTGTTTTGCAGGCAGTTTTCTGATTGTTCCCTCCAAGAGCTTGTTCTCTTCATTGTCATAAGGATGCCAACTCCTGATAGTCCGGGGATCAGGGTGAGGCCCAGTCAGAACCATCTTAGAACTATATAATGTACACTCAATTAATAGTCTTCTGATAACACCACACTTCCCTTAGCTTATCGTGTTCAAGCACAAGTGCTTTAGAGAATTACTCCCTCTATGCTTGATTCCATCCTCTGCAAGAAAGCAATGATATTTAGTGGCAGCTTATAACATCAACTTGGACATCTTGCTTTTGTTTATTCCGTAGTTGGAACATCTGACATCATGTAGCCTTTCAGTGATTATCACAATTATATTAATGTGTTACAAACATCTGGTAATTTGGCAATTGCATGAGAGATTCAATTGGTGACCAACTCATACTCTGCCAATGTAGATTATTACACCCTTTTGCAGTTGCAATGCACACCCACTCATACAAATAAGTAGGTTCACGTGTGGCTTTGTATCAGCAGCTGAAGACATTAATTCCTCTGACACAGTGTACTTCTGTCTCCACTGTTCAATGACCAAGATGTACCTTGAGGTGTTCCCACTGCTATAATGATAGACTTGAGGGTGTTTCTTACTCTCATGATATGTGATATCGGGTGCACCCGTAATTTTGGGTAATCGCAACTTAACTGTGTGTTGCCCCACTAGACAAGATACAGTAGGTGTGGTTTAGAATCATGTGCACCACAAGCATTCTTAATCAATGCTCTGTTAATGGTAACAAAATTGTGTTATCCTGGGTGAAATAGCCAGAACCGAGATACAATACCCTAATCACTCGACACACTGTTGTAGTGAAATTCCTCACAGTATCACTTGACTAGCAGATATAATGATGCGCATGGACAGATGTTATGTATCATCGGTCAAATGACTCCAGATCAATACACTGCAGGCCTATCTATATCCTAATGCCACAGCCGAGGGAAAACCCCTAACATCTTGTACCTGACTCCTTGGTGGCCTGCATGCGAATCTCTGAGTTCAGACAATTGTAGTCGGCTAATGTATTTCATAGTCTTCATGCTGAGAGCATCCTGGCCAATCATGAATTTTGTTCGATGATTGGCTCGATGCGCATCTTGAGGTTGACACACTAAGAACCTCGAAGTCCATCTCTGAGTTCAGATTATCTCACTCTCCAAGTGCATCTGTATACTTCCTCAATTATAGCCCCCAAGGGCATCTCCAAATCTGCTTGATTGCAACGTCCAAATGCATCTGTGAGTTCACTTTGTCTGGGCCTCCAAGTGCATTACGATACTTGCTTGTTCAAGATCGCATCATGTATCTAGATGTTGATCAAGTTGCAGTCTCCTGGTGCCATTAGGATAGTCGTCAAGCACCATCTACTTCCAGATTAACCAAATGTGTATTATATACTGACAACCTAAAATCAATACTTTAAGCCACATTATAATATTGCGAATCTTCTCGTAATCGTAAAACAGATGCTTTAACAAAGTCCAATATGCTAGACCACATGACCTGAGAGACCATCAGAAACAGTGCTGCAAGAATACAAGTTTCTCGTACTTCTGCTGCCCTATACTCAACGTCGCAGCAGCTCCAGCAGACCTCTACACAGGTATCAGTTGCTTGAAAATCAGACAATCCAATTAGTCAAATTTGAATGTAACTTGAATTCATCGCTGCAACTGCTGACACTTTCAAGAGCACCTGCAAACGCTGTTGAAGCATCTGGGAGCACTTTACTGAGCTTCAGGGGACCTGGGAGCATCTGCAATCATTTGAGTGCACCAGTAGGCTTGAATGGAGTGCAGGAGAGGTTTGCCTATGGCTTTCATCCAATTTTACATTTTGCTGATAAACCTGTTAAGAATACTCCCATAATGGTAATAAAGGTAATTGCAATATTTAAATGAATATATGTCATGGAGATACTCTCAATGTAGTTACACGACTTGCATAACATCAAGTCATGACATTGCAAGTTACCCAGCTATGTAGTCGATAGCAGGCTTCTACATCGATCTCATGTCGATTGAATCAGCACTACCTGCTTAGTGGATTTTTTTTTGATGAAGCAGCTATGTTGCCATGGCAGGAAAGACAAGGTTTCCCTTGGCTTCAGCTGTGTGTATAGTTTGCAACCACAGTCATATTTCTTGAAACTGGTGGGACTTGTCTGATGGTACAGAAGGATACTTTAACTGACAGATATAACAGTCGATAGTAAATATTCGAGTACATACCACCTCCGATTTATTGCCTCTGGCAATCGGAGTAATTAGAGTACTCTCTGGCCAAAGATAATGGCCTTGGCCTAACCATGCCATGAGTTAGGGAATTATGATGTTGGCCAAAGATAACAGGCCAAAAGCAACATTGCTTATTGGTTTGAGTTAGTATGTATTGCAACATAACTCTCGGTATTTAATATCAGATGACGTGATATCATCAGCATGGCCATGGTATCAGTCTGTTGCGAATGACACCTGTGATGCATGCCGAATGGCCTTTACAGTAAGACATACAATTGCGATAAGCAGTGACAACTATGTTCGGCTGATGTTCCAACTTCAGAGCCAAATACAAAGTGAGATGTGTAAGTTCAAGTGCGGTCTATCACATTGTCTGACATGGTATTCTGTGATGGATGGCCTGATTCACCTCAGTAGTGAAATGCGTTGAAACCACATTGCATGAACATGATAACCTAGTGGGATGCGTAGTAGGTTATCACTGGGCGCATGTGGAAAGTGTATGATGTGACTGCGATAACGCTATCATGAGCAGTAGAGCCATAGCGTCAAAGTATGGGTGTGCACACCTTGGGAGATGACTATATAGAGATCTTATTGCCCCAGCAATGAGAAGAACAAGCACATGTAGCAATCCACAGTGAATATTCAGATACACTGTAGACAATGTTAAAATATTATTATGAATCCTATTCATCAAACTACAATTATTTCCTCCTGAATCCATTCTTGTCACTTTGTGCTATATGACTGGGTACAGGTTGACACAATCTGGATATGATCTGCTGAAGAAAGTCCAATCCTTTGGAGATTTCATCTTTGCTTTAGAACAGGAGCAATTAACCCATATATCTGGAGTTATTATTCTGTGCACAGAATACGAAGGGGTTAGCTTCCTGGAACATAGGTACTTGTCTACAAAGTTAATACCCTTCAAAGAAATTTCTAAGCAGCATTAATTTGTTGGTGAGGAGTAATTTATGAACAAGACAGGACTATCACTGATTGGTATCGGGTGTGTGAGGTCGCTCTTGACCGAGGTCAAGAGGTTGAGTTTTAGGATAAGACGAGGTTAGAAAAAAGATTTTTAGATAGGTGGCTGCACCTAATTGAGAAAATATTGTATTAGTTTCAGGGATTAAGTACCGCCATAAGAGTATCTGTATTGCAGCCTGTGGCAATGGTGTCTAATCTGCCTAAATAATCTGTATGTTACCATGGCAGGATAGTCATAAGTGTCAGAGCTGACCATGAGCCAATCAATCTTGGCATCACTGCATGATATTGCAGTCACCCTCGTCTGATGCTAATAGATGCCACAGGGATTCACATTGGTCTCATGTTAAATATATGACTCCTAATACATTATAATGTACTTTCTATGTCAAAAAATCGCTGTATGTTGATGTGACTGCAGTGCAATATGTATCTGTGCGCAGCATGGCTCCAAGAGTCCAGTGTGTATAGTATATTACTAAATTTCATCCTCCAGTTACTTGAGACTAACTGAAAATACAAGAGTAATCCACAATAGAAACAAACCAAACATTGTGAATAATTGTGTATTTTGTCCAAAGATGCAATTTTGGTCAATTGAACAGCATTGAGAATTTGTATGGATGTGGTAGGCTTTTCACATTCTTGTCAAAATTATGTGACAGCAATACACCAGTAAATATACCAATATCCCTAACATCGTGGTATGTTCAGCAACTATAACTATAGTAGAGTTGTTAGTTGGTGTATGCAATATTCACTGAAACAGGTTCCAATTATGGCAGATATTATTGTTCCATATGTCAGTTAGCTCAATGTATCTGGTCTGGAAGTATCAGATGGGATGTGGAGCCATCAGCCTACATGTGGAGACATGTGCCGACATTTTTGAAATATACACATGTGGAAGTAATATAGTGCAACTCTACTATTTAACTCAATGCACATCATTTTGAATATTGCAGCAATCCAGCATCTGTGTGACTTCAATATACCATCTACTCTGGTCATCTGTATTACATTATTGTGAAATTGATCCCACATTCAAAACAATTGATATTGTTGCAAATTCCAAAATACCCCACAAGTTCAGACAATGTATACATTTATAATGAATTCAACATTAATACAGCATTCACTTGGCATAAATACACGGGGCTTTTTTGGTACAGTGGGTACAAGGGTATGTCTGGTGCAGTGATACTGGGCAGAAGAGTGCCCAACTTTGTTCCCCTATTCAACGAGAAATGCCAAGATCCTCATCATCCGCTACACAACAAATATTTTTCTAAGAACATTTAATAGACACTTCTCTGGTAGCCTATTATCACTCATTTCTCTTTCAGAATCTCTCTCAAATGTTATGGTAGAGGTGTACAATTTCCGCACTTTACGGGGCGCGCTCGACTTTTGGTATCTTCGCCAGCCACATAACCATACACTAACACCTAGGCTTCATATCACATTTACCTTTTATTTAACAATCAACATCACTCAAGTATCCTAGTATATTGTCGGGTTATGCTACGTTGAAATTCACTACCTTTAATTTAATCAAGTTAAAGTGAACCGTCGCTACCAGATGCAACTTTCGATTTAGCTTTAAGATTGAACTTCATAAAGATGACATTAAAATACTACATTTTCTCGCAAAATTACATGTCACGAGCTCAGGTTATACTGTGGTTACTGTACTTATTTCCTTTATTTAGATGCATAAGAGAGGATATCAGGTAACGCGGGGGGATGACTATACCTATCATTTTATATATCGAAAATCTGTATGAGTCGTGTGGTAGGTTGTGCAGAAGTTAGGCCGAAGGCAATATGGGTTAACGTGGAGGACAACTTTGTATATAAGGATAGGACTTATACGATAGTTTAAGGAAGTACGCAACAAATCGTCTACAATCTTGTTTTTCACCCAAGTTTTCTCTAAACCCAGATACCTTCAGCACTGCGCCTATCAATATATATTACCTCGAGCGACGGACTATCCACCTCCCTCCACCAAATATTTCTCCTTAAATGAAAGCTTTGTGTTACCACCTGCCACCTCGTTCCTGTGCCACCACGCTGTATAACCACCTCACTTCTTTATAGTTGATGGTGGGATTAAAGGCATAGAATCAAAGGCAAAAAGGTATTATCAGAGTAGATCTGACATGTGTTGAATGGACTATGCTGGTACTCACGATGTCCCATTTTGACAAATACGTTTACAGGCCTGAATCTGTTTAGTGGGACTTCGCAGCGGGACAACCATACCAATACCCACCGATATAGCACAATTATGAGACCTTGCATAATTGCAACACACTGTACAACAGGGGGAAGGGTCATGGAACTTGCTGTGGAGCTGATGATGGACCTGAAAACAAATCATACTATATAATAGCTAGATGTCTGCCACTTACCGCTGTTCACTTCTGGATATTATAGAGAATATGGGGCCCTGTAAATCTATAGTCGAAGAAAAATTTGCCCTAGTCCCATATGGTCCAGAATTCTCTGCCCAAAAACCATGGTCCAGTCTAGGTCAAAGTGTTGCCCGGACGCGGCGGACATTTAGGATACCTCGAAGCTTCATCGCCGCTTGTTTGGTCGACAATTCTTCCGAGGAGCAGTTGGTGGACTTAAGTGGACTCTCTGCCACAAGAGCAGGGTTATACTCGCGACGTATTCGTGAAGGCGTACGTTACTCGTTATGTCCTAATACTGTTGTGTTTCGTCGATTGCTACTCTTAATGTAAAACGACGACGTATTGTGGCTGTTTTCACGCATGTTACAGTCGTGCTGATGGTATTGGGTTACATCACCCTATATCTTGGCCTGAGAGCATCTGAATGGTGGGCGTCGTTGCGATTCTGTGTACCTCGGCGGTTGTATCGCTAGCCCGATCTTGCTTAATACCCGATGTACTCGAACTCCTCGATTAGGTTGGAACTGCAGCAGCCCCATACCCGGTTTCAGGTGATATGGCAGAGGTATCTACTCGAGAAGACCTACTTTCCGAAGACGACATATGAGGCTCAACTGCGCCACAGCCTGATCCAGCACTACCACCCTGCTCACACACGATAATACGGACATACATTCTCACTCTCCCGCTCGTATCGGCCGGATGTTGAAATATGTAAGCGGAGAACCGTGTGAATAGACTTAAGATACAGAGACTGGAGAGCAGGAGAAAGACTCGAGATATATACAAGATAGTTGGGTGCCTTATGCCCTACCGGCTGTGTGCCTTGACATCAGCTCAGCTGAAGCTCAGCTCGGTCAGGTTCATGCAACACCCGACATGTGAAACGGTGGTCTACTAGTTTGCTTTCTCGGGGTCATTCATTATCCCTGCGGTCGTGAATAACGATGCCTTGTTCGCTGTACTCTAGTTCTAGGCTTTAACATTTAACTACGAATGCTTTGATGTCGTGCCTCAAGAGTCCTGCCTCGTTCTCCCCAGTGTAAGTGATATTCACGCAATCCTGTATTCTGACATTCTTCGTCGTGACGGGGTCTGGCGACAACCCTTAGAGATCGTGGCCACTCTACCTCTTCAGTTCAGCTCCAATCCGATGGACGAATTGATGGTTCCCTTGCAGGCGTGGTATTGGCGTACTGTAGCTGTTCGAAAATATGGGTGGGCCAAACAAATTACACACCAAGACCTTGAGGTAGAACTTCATGTGATGGGAAAAGTTCAAATGATCTCAGACTACAGACATGACATTGGAATTAAAACTATCGGACTGCATCTGGATGGCGATGGAAATTTCATGTGTAGTGTTTCGAGATTGGACGACCTCAAGGCTGGAACAGGTTTTGACAACAAATTTCGATAGAAATCAGTGGTCAATAATGGGTGAATGCCAGCAGGATGCACTCCTAGAGTTCATGACGGGAGGTGGACTTTCAGTTGTGAGGTTGTGAGAACAGATTGAACGCGTGCAGGAGAATGGTATGAAGAGCAAAAAACCGCGGCGAAGGCTTAAAATTGACCCGTTTTCAATACATAACCAGTATTCTAGAGTTATATCAAGATTGGACATGATGGGGTATATAATCCACTGAATAAGAGAACTAGATATGTATCCGATTGCTAGGATGTAGCTCCTGGTTTTAAATTCTTGATGTTAATCTCCGGCAGTGTTCCCAAGCGGCCAAACGGGCTCGGCTTGACCGAAGCCTGGCCAGTTTACGAGATTCAGATATGTTGCCGCACCGGAATAAGAATTGGCGGCTTTTTTGACCTGAGCCGGCAAATATAGGGTAGCGCTCATACAGAGGTGGCAGTTGTAAATTTTCGCCGGCATTTGCAATTACCGCCGGCATTCACAGGCATCAATACAGGTAGATACTCCTAGAATTTACAAATACTGCCGATATTCAGCGGTATTCAATAATACCGCCGGTATTTGTAGGGAAAGCCTCGCCGCTGGTGCCATTTTAGAGCACGTGCCGGATTTAAACCGTTGATGACTAGTAATTCACTGGGAGGCCGACCGGGCCATTTAGGGACACTGAGTATACTCGGGTCAAGCAGTAGAAGATCGGACACCCAATTTCAGGCAATGGATTTTGCTGTGGGAGCACGGTATTGAGTCACTGTTGCCCAGGGAGTGAAACTAAGAAGTAATTCAAAGCACACTGGCCTTACCATTTATGTTAATATTCAAATCATGTTATACCCATTGCTATATCATACTATACCATATCTAGTTACTTTGTTATGGTACACTGCTGGGTATGGAGCCTCCGATCTTCTACTGCCTGATCCGAGTACCTCCAGCGCTGCGCATAGTATCTAGCGCAGATTATAGCCAGTATACTATAGTTTTATCTAGTCCACACACGAGTCTATAGGACGTCATAGTGCCCACGCGCCAAATTAATTACCTATAGAATACAGTTGTCTAAGGGCTGTGCGTCGTTTACCTGCGGAATTTACCCCGTCAAAGGAGACCGTGAGAAGTGACTGTATTCACGAGCAGTAGTTGATTCGGAGGTGGCTGTGTTCATGAGCAGTAGTCAATGCGGAATGTTCGACTGCGCACTGTGCATCTGAATTAATAGATTATGTTTTAGTGAAAGCCTGGCTTTGCGGGGTTGAGTTTAAGCATGATCGTGTTGGAATATGAATGGGGAGTAAAACTATCAGTACTGAATGATGTGGCTAAGGCTCCTCTTTAACTGACTTTGTTGTTGTGTATATAGATTTCACCGGTATTCATATGGGTTAGCGGTGTTTACCCGTGTCGATACATAGATGAGTACGTACGCATTCGTAAATTTACCAACCTAGATCTATAAGCCTCTTTAGATAGCCCAATCAATCGTCACATTCAACTTTCGTATAGTTTTCTGTCCGAGTGATATTCCATGTTATGGCCCTCAATGCGAGAAATGTCCAATTAGTTGTAAATCTGGGACTATAACTGTGGAGTTGGTTAGCGAATAACCGAAGTTGCGGTAAATTTGAACATATTGCACTGCGTTGGATGTTTCACGCGGTCGCAGGCACAGTATTGGTGGATGCCTAACGAGCTCAAAAGCTGAAGTAGGTGTTGCTAACCACCGCTGAGATGGTTTCGTCAGCTTCGGCTCTTTGGTAGCGCGGTTGTTATCCGCTCGACAAATCCCCGGGAACGAGAGCTCGGAATTTGTCGTATAGACATCAGATGTGATGATATTTATTGTAGGTAGCACTCTGAACGAGTTTGGGGAAGTTTTCGAGGAGGCTGTGATAATTGGGAATACTCACGGAACCTGCCGTAAGCGAGTGTGCCTCGCTCGGATGTTCCCGATCGAAGACAATGTCATACTTCACCGCCGTGACTCGTTCCAAGAGCGATGTGGTGTCGAAATGACGCCAACTCTCATAGACTATCCTTCTGCGGCTGGCTGACCAATCCCAGTCAGCACACCCGCTTCGGCTCAGCCCTGCGAAGTGTCACGCGATATTGGCAGATCCGCGTTGTTTGCTAGCCCAATCGCTTAACGCGCAGGCATCGCTGGGATTTCAAGGCAACGCTTGAAGAACCGATCGAGTCACCCGCTGCGTATTAGGCACGCAATCGATGACTGCAAAGCTTTGTCATATATAAACTCTACATCTAAATTATTCTGCAGCTCATGCATCAACCCTATAGTCACCCCGCATAGCCAAGCACTGCAGGCGATGTTATTCCTGACACTTGTCGTCTTCCTCTTCCCGTCCCCATCACCACAACATGTCGCACCGTCGCACCCTTGATCCATACTCGCCCAACACACCGACGGTTGATAGCGATCACTTCTTCCTCTCTCCAACATCACCGAACTACTCCCCCATCCCGCCGCCGTCCTTCGACACCGCCCGCACCTCCAGCATCACCTCCCGCACCCGCCTCAAAGTAGCCTGCAAAATACATCGATGGACTCCGACCTTCCACTGGTTCGTCCCCACGGCGATGGTCGTCGTCTTCCTCGCCGGCTGTCTCGGCGCCGTCAGCCACCACCTCTTCTACAGATATCTCCATGGGCGATCGGCCGAGAATCAGTTGGTGATATCTCGCATCGGAGTGGCCATCGCATTCTTTACCAAAGCCTCCCTCGTGGGCTCCGTGGTCCTCGCCTACCGCCAACGCGTCTGGCGCACGATGCGAAGAAAACCCATTTCCCTCAGCGGACTCGACGCGCTGTTCCAGGTCGTTGAGTCCCCCGTCTGGTTCTTCATGGGGAAGGAAATGTTTGTCAAAGCCCGGGTCGCATCGCTCATGGCTGCGGCGACATGGATCATACCCATCGCCTCTGTGCTAGCGCCCGGAGCACTGACAGCGCAGATGACACAGGTGGAGTTCGGGCCGCACGGGGAGTGTATAGTTTCGAGTCTGAATTTTTCGAAGGAGGTGGAGAATGATTGGAGGCCCAGGGAAAAGAACAAGGGGTATCATCTTGCGTTTTGGAACACCACACCCCCACCCCCGGAGACGGCGGTGGTGGATTGGTATGATCAGCCGAGCTTTCAGACCGAACGGCTCACGCAACTTGCGTATCTGGGAAAGAACGTTTTGGCGGAGGAGCAGAACCCTTGTGGCAGGTGGAATTGTAGTTACTCTACCTCGTGAG
>Ga0307512_10001323_pt1 | contig 35408 bp, 35 predicted proteins | sample 14_EM_MG_FD_200267 | JGI IMG/M metagenome (GOLD analysis project Ga0307512, IMG submission 200267) | Populus trichocarpa ectomycorrhiza microbial communities from riparian zone in the Pacific Northwest, United States - 14_EM | ecosystem: Host-associated > Plants > Roots > Unclassified | place... | reverse complement strand
TCGCTGTCGTTGTTCCCGGCATTTGGAAAGTTAGAATGTTATATATTTTTTCGAGTAGCGACAATCTGTACGACCGGGTTTTGGCACCCCATTCGTTCATTATTTCTCTTCATCTTTCTTTACCACTTTCCGTTTTCCGCGCTCCGAGTCATCGGTATTTTCGGAGTCCATCAGAACAAAAAAGAGCCGCCGAACGTTACCTTTCTTTCCATTGTACCATCATGATGAGTACTAGTACTGCAGCAGCCACCGTATTCGGCATCTCCGACAACGCCCTCACCTCTCTCTCCGAGAGTTCACGCGCGTGTATAGAGCGCTTACGCGACCACAGACATAATCATGACGGTCCCCTTAACGAGTAAGGTTCTTCAAAGATCTGATCTTCACGCATTTTCGGGAAAAGACGCCCCAACATGCGACTTCCTTCGTGCTGGACTCCCAGAGCCTAATATCCCCTTGTTTCTCGCTTTTTCCCAGGCATGTACATCAATATCAACATCAACCTGCTTTGAAGCATGGGGCAGTGCTGATCCTGCTGTATGAACGTGGAGGCGGTGGGCTTCGCGTGCTCCTGACGACGCGTTCGAAGGAGCTACGATCGCATCCGGGGCAGACTGCTCTGCCAGGTGGGAAAGTGGATGAAAGCGACGGCGGAGTCGTACAAACGGCGGTAAGCCTCTATTCAACCTCCTTGTTCCTCGTATTGCTTACTTGGGATACAGTACAGGGAAGCGAACGAAGAAGTCGCGTTGCCGTTGGACTCCCCGCATGTCCACACGCTGTGCACGCTCGAGCCGTTCGTATCACAATTCAAGGTAGTGGTGACGCCCGTGGTCGCCTACTTGGACGACGTCTCCGTACTGGAGGCGTTGCGCGCAGAGCCGAACGAGGTTGCGCGAATATTCGACCACCCGCTCGAGGCGCTGCTCGATCCCAAGCTGGCGCGTGAGGAAAGGCTCGTGCCGATTGGGTGTGACGATTGGCCGTACGAGGACGAACTTCACGTGCGTTGGTCTCCCGTCTCGTCGTTCCTCGTGCCTTTTTATTCTTTCTCCGTCCGTTCGTTGTCGTTTATTATTTTTTATGTTTCTTGGCGCGTCTCGAATCCTGCCTCGGCTGATAATAACATAAAACAGAACTTTACGGACCACCCATGGTTGGGCAGTATTTACCGCCTGCACCGTTTCCGGAGCGCTGCCTCACCGGTGAAAGGACTAACAGCAGACATTCTGGTATGTTCCCCTCACCTATTTTTCCCCTTTCGCTTCTGTTGACGAACTGCGCGAACTGTTATCAAGCTTGCGACGGCGGGGATAGCATACGCACGCGAGCCAGTATTTCAGAGGTGGAGTCCAGGCCAATGGATAACATTTGCGGAGGTTCTCCGAGGTCTGGAAGCTGACACCACTTCACGAGCTGCATTGCCACCACCTGGACATATTGTGCCAACTACAACTGCCTATGAATGACAATTATTTTAAGCATGGGTTGTTCTTCGTTGCGTAAAGCAGTATAATTACATGGGTTTAATCTCTTCAGCTTTCCCAAAACTTGGCTGAAGACCACCATGTCGCCTCTTATGCTCTCCAAGCACCAGGACTTGAATTCTCTACTCGACTGTTCTGACAACCTATCTTCTCTCCATCACCACCAACAGCGTATCCCAAGTCGACTGTCTCTGGACGCTCTTGCCCGCTGATGCAGCGTATACCACCTCACAGCGGAATGGAGATTACATACCTCTGTGCCGTGTTGGATGAAACCATTTTTCGCGCTACTTTATCTCCGTCCATTGCTCGTGCTGGGTCTATCGTTCCCATCATGAACCCCGACAACTGAATTACATTCGCTGACACACGACTCGAGCGCATAGCGTCCACGGATGGTGTTTCTGTCTCTTATGGCGCTCGCGCTTCTCGCGTGGGTGTTTGCCGTGGACATTCAGTAGTTCACGCTCCACGTGTGGAAGTACTTGAAATACGACGCCTACACTCGATCCGAGCCGACACTCGTGAATTGTACAGTGTAGGTCCCGTTCCCCCATTTGACCGTACATGTGGAGCTAGTACTTGTACACAGGTTTACGGTGGGAACCGTAGGCTACAGAGAATGTACTTCGAGTGGTACAAATTAGGCTCCTGGTCACCGATGTCTCTGAACCATCAGGCGACGCACTTAAGGTTCGCTGTTTCCCCGATGACACTGTGTAAGGTGCTGGGTCGGAGTGACCTAGCGGTACGTCGCGTTCGAACGTAGTTCTTGAGGAGAGGCCGCGATCCCGAGAGACCGAGAACGCGCTAGAGAAGCTTGAGCGGTGTAAGGTGCAGGTGGTGGCAAGAGGTGCAGAACGGTGCAGGCAGACTTGCAGCGGTGGCGAGGTGCAGAGCGATTGGCGATGGCGAGGCGTAAAGCGGTCGGCTTAAAGAGAAGAGAAATGGCGTGCAAGAGACAAAAGGACCACAGGACCAGGGAGGCGAGTGACGGCACGGCGGGCTCGGTTCGTCGTCAAACGGTTTGGTAAGGGCAGAAGCACGCAAAGATAAAGAAGAGGGAGAAAGTGGGCCGCAGATGCCTGCCCTGGACAAGGCCAGGCGCAGGGGGTTTATACGCGAGTCCGAGGTAGTAAAAGACAAGTGCTCTACACGTAAAATGAGTTAAAGGGGGGGGGGGGGGATAGAAAGACGGTCCTGCCGCCGACAGACCTGCACGGCGACGTTGATGAAGAGCAGTGGTGTCAGAAATGCAGAAATTTTACTGAATCATAGTAAGATGCGCGACAGCGAGCGCGTAGACGACGGAGTGAGGGGGGAGCGGCAATGTTCAATGGTAAAAGGCTATAGTCAAAGAGAAAACTGTGTAATGGAAACGGATAATCGAAGGCAAAAGGGATAGAGAGACGTACGAAGGGAGACCCGAATGATCCTATGAACAGTAAAATCCCTTCCCAGTAGTGATGTGATCCAGACCGAGGCTCAACTTGTGAGGGGGCGTGGGCGACATGTCCTACTTGGAGCAGCGGGCTTCTTCGAGGCAGTAGATGCTTGACGTCGGCCAATGAGGTTTTGGGCAATCTGCAAGTTTTCGGCCGTAAGGATTGGGGCACGACGAGCAGGGGAACTTGGCCGTGAAGAGGAAAGGGCAGGTCATGTGGCAATGAGGGTTGAGTATGAAGGGTTGGAGGCGAAGTGTGCAGGACGAAGAGGGTAAGTGTGTCACCACCCATTCTGAACCCATGGCTCTCCTCGCACCCTCCAACCCTTCGTCTTCCACCCTCGTTGCTACACGATCGACCCTTTTCTCGCACGTGAGAGTTCCTTTCGCTACCCACGAGTGTCGTCGGGTCATTGTACTCATCTGCTTAACTCTCAACATATGACGACGATGCGAAGTAAATGAATTAGCTACGGCCAGTCATAAAAGAGGCATGCTCACGAGTATGAGAAGTGGATGACAACACAGCTGGCACAGGTGCAAGATCATCACCAGCACTGCAGAATGACTGCAGGGCAATAACAATCTGTTATGTGGGTGAGGGGAGTAGGAAGCCGTACGCATTCGTCCTTTCGCGGATAAATCTATTGACATGAATCTTCGCCTGCTCCCAAAATCCCTAGCTCGGTGGTTAGAGGAGAGGTTAAGGGTAGAATAATCTAGTGCCCATGGGGGGTTGCTAGGGCGTCAATATGAGATCGGCTGTAAGAGAGAGGCCGTTTCTCGGGGGACCCCAAGGACCTGACACGCGTGCCTTGAGTTGCGAGTTTGAGGGGAAGCGGTATAGAGGGCCGCATTTTTTATTTTATCAGAAGGCTGAGGTTGATGGGGATCTGTTGGGGTGGTGCTGAACGTGGGTATGCGTAGTACAAAGTCAGCGGCAGCACACGCTGCCGCTGGGCGCCTCTCTTTGCGCGAGTTGTGCCTAAGGCCGTGTAACGGTATGCATGCGCGCTGGACTTGGAACGCCCGAATTCGACCTTCGCCGACACGGCCGACACGACCAATCCCACAGGGCAGCGAGCGCACGCGCGCTGCTGTCACCTCACCTTTTCCTTCTATTTCACCCCCTCTTTCTCGTTGTTATGGACAGGTAGCCTAGACTGTAAGTAGATACTCTCGAATTATATAAAAATATGCGCGCAGCACCGTGAGCAGGAGGCCACGAGTGCCTCCGGTTTTGCGTTTGCGTTTCCCTCCCGTTTTGCGCTCCCGTCTCGTCTTGTCCACCGTCGCTCAGCATCGTTCAAGCGGCTCACGCGGAGCCATTTCCCCCACACTCTCCCCCTCGCCAGCGGTCGAGCGGTTAACACCCGTCATTCCGCTTCAACTACTCGCTCCACCGTACGTTTTTCGGATTCGACGTACTTTGGTTCTATTGGGCTATATTGCCTTCCTTTCTTCGAACTCACGCGTGGACTTTCGTCTACGTTTCAGCCGATATCGAATCGAGATAACACCTTCTCCAAATGCAATCACGACCAAGTACATTGAATCCGTCTTGTTGATTGCTCTCAAATTTTCGCGTGGCCTTGATGGCCCTGATAATAGATGTGTAAGGATGGCATGTGCGCCACCGTACCAGAGGGCGTCGTGCAGAGGTGGATGCACCACCCTGATAGTGTGATGCCCGCTCTCCTCATCCATCTCCTGGAGAACACGCTCGAGGACCTGCACGAGAGAGACTCTGCGGACCTGTTGCCCGTAAGGGTTTCCCCTTGCGCGGCCCCTTTTCTTGACTTTTGGGCTCCAGCTTTAGCCAAGAGGTAGCTGGAGCTGCCAAAACACTACACTAGCCCGTTGAAATTATCAACTCAATCATCTGAGGAGGGGGGGGCACGGTATCTACAAACATTCCCACTACAATAACGATAACCATTGAGACGGGGCCACACCTGGCACTGCTTGCAAGGCTTCTCCAGACCATTTTGCACCGCAGCCCTAGGGGATGGAGAGTAAGCCCATTCGGGGTTATTGGGGTAGAGGTGGACTGTGCACCGCATATGGTCGTCACTACACCACTCCCTAAGTTCGTTGACACGAGGGTCAACGAAAGCATAGTCATAGCAAGATGGATACCTGCATTGAGGTCCTACGAAGAGCTCATCAATCAAGAGACACACAAGTGGAGCTCATCACTTACTACGACGAGTTGAAGGAGGGTAGCTTGGGCCCATCAGCAAAAGTTCAAAAAGTAAGGTGACGGTAGGTAGTATTGAGACGTTATCAGAGGTGAATATCGATGAGGGATGTTGCAAATTTAGATCGTGCTCGCCCGGCCCGCGCGTATGTGGAGCACTTGTCATTCTATCATTCTTTTCTCGTACGACCTCCCCCCATTTTTCTTAAAATTTCAACAAGAGATACCTTACTAGTACACCCGTGAGTAAAGACACAAACGTATTGACGCTACTGATAGTCAAAGGATTACGGAAGATCATGTAAAGCAGGCTAGGTCCATCATCCAACGCATTATCGAGGTCCTTTTCAAGGAACGTGGGCACTTCGGGGTCATAGAAGAGGAGTGATTAAGTAAATCTCCGGCAGGATCGTCCGTCAGAGTGGCCAAAGCCATGCGTATAGAAGATCTTGTTTTTGCCCATACGCCTGCCACATCATGAAGCGACTGCACGCTGACCCCACCTGGGAGGGCATCGGGGGCGCCATCGAGGGTCACGATCCAGGACGAGGCGCTCTCGATCAGAGCATTCAAACCGAAAGTTGTCTTCCGTTGCAGAGACAGGGACTTTGCATATGCTGAGTTGAACTTTCGCGCACCTAATAAGTAGCGCATGGAAAGAGGGCAGGCGTAGTGCAGCGTCAGCGGAAACAGTCGCGGTCCATTTACCCAAACAGGGACAGACCTCGGAATCGAGGGGCATCCTCTGCCAAAGGATCTGCTGCTTCTGCTCCGAGTGCCCCAACACGCTCTTGAAGATCGCTTGAGGCCCTTACACGAGGGAATGTGAGATAAGGTGTGAAAGTGGTGGAGGATGCCACGAGTATCTCCCCAAAATCGACACAGCGACGGAAGAAGCTAAGGCACCGCTCGCTATTCTGGGAAAATCCCAAATTGACTTGAAGGACACGAGCTAGGCTCTTGCGTGAGAATTCTACGGATGCGCATTCCCGGATTTTCTGCAGTGACTTTCCGAGCTTGCGCAAAGCAGGTGATAGAGAGGAGGCTATTGCCCCAAGGTCAGCGCCCTACGTGAGGTTAATAGCAGAATGAAATGCGGAATGGCGAATGGACGGACCGACTCGGAAGAACTTCGAGGATTGTTGTGCAGCGTGCTGCGGATATGACTATCTTGCTCATTCATCTGAACGATCACATGAATTTTCTGCAAGGAGAAAAACATGGGACCATACCTTCCAAGACTCAATGGTTTGCTCGAGACTAGCCTTGAAGCCTCTCCATCGCTCCACATCAGCAGGATCGATATGGCGTATCTCGAGGGCTTTCACAGCACGGCGTATCTCCTCAGTCCAAAATTTGTCCAAGTCTTCGTAACATCGTCGAATCTCACGGAGCACAGACTCTACCTCATCAAACAAGTCAAAGTCTACAGGTAGAGGCAGCGATAGTACTGAGATTCACCGAGTCAGTACCAGATCTCTCTAAGCAAGGGGAAAGAAGGCAGCCTTGCCTGTCTTGCGAGCATTCTTCATAACATTCACGGTTCCCGCTTCATACGACTTTCGCAGGTCAATAGCCTGACGATATAATGTCTTCGCCTTGTCCAGCCGTCTTTCCAGGATGTCAAGGAAGGAACTCTGTTGTTGAATCTCGGCAGAGATGTCGAGTAGGTATCGGTCAGCATATTCCTCGGTGAGCCGCAGAAAATGAATGCAGCGCTCTTGTTGACTCTTGAAGGTCATGCGTAACGTGGCTATCTGCCTGTAGAGCTGAGGCCTGCAGTCCGAGGGAGCGGCGCGAGCGAGTTCCTCTAGGCTATCAGCGAGACCGGGGAGTTTGTTCATATTCTTGAGCCAGGAAGACAGCGTGGGATGCGGCCTTTCCGGGGGGTTCTGGTGACCGGAAATAACCCGTACAGGCCGAGCCGTCCTTTGAAGACCGGAGACCTCGTTGACATGAGCCCGATGGCCGAGTGGTGCATTCTTCGTGGATGCGATACCAGCACGAAACCCACTTTGATCTTGTGCTGCACGCTCCCTATTCCGCTCTTGCTTTACGATTGGAATGGCGTTCTGAGAAACACGAAGCACCTTTATTTTGGCATCAAAAGAGAGTTGGGGTGGGATGCTAACCTCTTGATTTGTAGCGGGCGATTTCGATAGGCGAGCTAAAAGTGCCTCCATTTTATTTAAGCGTGCTTCTAAGATTTCGATATATTCCTTGCCTCGTGGCCGTGTCCTAGGAGATCTACAGGCTAAGTAGGTTGGGGTGTCGCGGGCGTAAACTTGTCAGTCCTGGGCTTGGCGAACAAGTGAAGTTGTAGAGAAACGTCGTGATGGGCTCAATCTCAGCAGTGCTACACAAGTGGGCGTGGAGAATCAGACGCATAGGGAGTCCAGAGAGATGGATATGGATGACTATTGAAGAACGAGCACCCACGAAAAGCGAAGAGTATCTCTACAAATTGAATGATTCGAGACTCACCAGATCTAAACTCGATGCAATGTTCGCATGACTCCTTCCCGCATGTCATTGCGCATCTGGGCTTTAATCTACGACACCGATCCCACGCTATGCCAACATGCCAAGAACTCACACTCAGTTGTCAAACTTGGGAAAGGAGGGGACAATCATGACGCACCAAAACGTCTCCTAGTACGACCCGCCTCGTCAAATGTCTTAGATGACGAGACCGACGATCCAGGAAACATATCTACAGCCGAGCCTGACGCGGAGGGCAAGTCACCGAGCCCATCTCCATCGCCACACCCATCCGCCGGAGTGAGTGCGGTTGCATCACCCATTGGGGGTAAACCGAAATGAGATTGGGGACCAGAGGAAGAGGTGGAGTATGGGTTCTTCAGGTGAGGGATTGTGGTGTGTTGCGGCCAAGTCGATGACCTTGGCTGAGGCATGAAGCTGAAGGGAGGCAACGGGTTGCGTTCCTCCGTGCCGAAGCGGGAGCCACTATCCGGGTAAAGGGGTTGTGGTTGCATAAATGAGATAGGAACAGACTGAATGGGATGGGACTCTGATGTGACGACGGGGTAAGCCTGACCTAGAGATGAGGGGACATGAGCGGGAGGAGGAAAGAGGATGAAGAGAGAAGGTCAGGAACATACCGGGCTGTCGAGGGATCGATAAAAGAGGGCGAGTGCGGCGAAGCGGGATGCTTGGTTAATTGGTTAGAGATCCTGAGAGGACGGGTAAGGATTCGAGAGCAAGATCGACTCGTGCGTGTGGTCTCGTCAATTGCCGGTTTGCCGGTTTGATCCCGACGTCGATTGGATCGATTATATTAAGAATCGTCGTGCGAATCAAAAATACGCTTCGCTTCGTGAGTGAAACGGAGGTTGGCGTGGGGCCCGTCTCAAGCCCATTGTCTGCTATCGGTCTGCATGAGATCATAGATGCCATGTCACTGCTATTCAAACATCTCCGTGTGCATCAAGTCTTTGGTGCAAATACCGATGTCGGCAAGACGATTCTCACTTCTGGCCTCGTACGCGCCTCCGCAACAAAAAATCATCACGTCTTTTATCTCAAGCCAGTCAGCACGGGGCCCCTTCAGGATGCAGATGACGAGTAAGTCCAGCTGTATTGTCTCCATGAACGTTCGACGATAGGGCCCGTAGGCACATAAAACGACATGCTGGGCCTCACAAGATCCTGGTGAACGCTCACTGTCTTTTCCGGTTTGATGAGCCAGTAAGCCCTCATCTGGCTGCTGATATGGCGGCAGGAAAGGAGGGCGTACAGGTAGGTCGACGCTTGCAGGTTGTCTCGCACGCACCGCTAAATTTTCATTCAGAACGTCGTCGTACCCACCGACGATGCCTTCGTGACTTCCATAGCGAGCCACATTCGTAAATGTGCGTCCGGAACTACGAGGAGGTCACACATGTATATAGAAACTGCTGGAGGTGAGACTTAAGGTCTTCTGTGAGTCTCTACGACGTGTCTGATCATTTGCGCCTTCCGATTCGCGTCTGACCGCACTTTGTCAGGCGTTCACAGTCCGACATTATCTGGCACGACACAGTTGGACAGTTACAGACCTCTCTTCCTCCCTACCATCCTCGTTGGAGACTCAAGACTTGGTGGCATCTCATCCACGATTTCCGCATACGAGTCTCTGCTGCTCCGAGGTTACATCGTCGACACTGTCCTGCTTTTCAAAGATCGATACTACCGCAATTGGGAATACCTAGAGCCTTACTTTGCGGAGCATGGTGTCAAGGTCTCCGCGGTTGACCCCCCTCCTCCCCGAGAAGCGGACACAAACCAAAATTTTATTATCACAGAGGAGTACTACCGCAAACTCGTTTCGAATGATGACACTGGTGGACTCCTCCAAGTTGTGGAACATCTGGACCAGAGGCACGAGGAGCGTATCAAAGAACTTCACAGTATGCCCCGGCGCGCGCTCAATACAGTGTGGTGGCCCTTTGTCCAGCACGGACTCATCAAAGGCGAGGGGGACGTGAACGTGATTGATAGTGCCTCGGGGGATCATTTCACTGTCTTTAACGGGCACAAGCCATCATCTCCCCCGTCAGCCGCTGTTTCAGGGTCCCTGTTGGAGTCCCAATTCGATGGTTCGGCTTCATGGTGGACTCAAGCGCTCGGCCATGCTCACCATACGCTCGCCCTTGCCGCCGCCCGAGCTGCTGGTCGCTTTGGACATGTGATGTATCCGCAGGCGATACACGCACCCGCATTACGCCTGGCGGAGCGCCTCGTCCACGATGGCCCTGGGAAAGGATGGGCGTCCCGTGCGTTCATTTCTGACAATGGATCAACGGGGATGGAGATCGCACTCAAGATGGCCCTTCGGGTGGCCAGCAAACGATTCGGAATCGCGCCACAGGAACGAAAGAACATGGGCGTCGTGGGCCTGAGGGGCAGCTATCATGGGGACACCATCGGCTCTATGGACGCCTGCGAAGAAGGCGTGTATTCGTGTGAATGGCACCAGGCTAAAGGGTATTGGTTCGAGCCGCCGTCTGTTGGGATCAAGAATGGAAGAGCGTTCGTAAATGTTCCGTCTGCTGTGGCGCACAATAACGTCGAGGGACGGCCCCTGTCATGGGTCTACAACGTAAGCGTGCGCCTTGGCACCCCACTCGCATCTGCCTATCGGACACATGTCAACGACACCCTAGAAAGGCTCGCGGGTGGCTCGGGTGCCGCCCACCCACTTGGCGCGCTGGTGCTAGAGCCGCTTGTGCTGGGGGCAGGAGGGATGATCTTCGTGGACCCACTCTTTCAGCGTGTGCTGATCGACGCAGCTCGCGCGCGGGGGCTCCCAGTCATCTTCGACGAGGTTTTCGCGGGGCTCTGGCGGCTTGGTTTACGCTCTGCAGCGCCGCTCCTAGGCGCGTGCCCGGACGTGGCCGTGTATGCGAAAGTGCTCACGGGCGGGCTGGTCCCACTCGCGGTGACGCTTGCGTCGGAGGACGTGTTTCGCGCGTTTGACGGGACGAGCAAGGCCGAGGCGCTGTTGCACGGACATAGCTATTCGGCATATGCGGTCGGGTGCGAGGTTGCGAATGCTGCGCTGGATCAGCTCGAGGTGCTCGCGCGTGGAGAGGAGTGGAAGGCCGCGAAGGCGGCGTGGCATGCGGGTGGAGTTGGGGGGGAGGAAAGCGATGGGACCAGGGCCGACGCAGACGCGGACAGGGCTGCTACAGCTGTATGGAGCATGTGGTCGCCCCAGTTCATTGACGTGCTTTCGAAATTGGATCTCGTGGAGCACGCGATGACATTGGGCACCGTACTGGCGTTCAAAGTTAAAGGCGGCGATTCGGGTGCGGCGTTCTCTTTCCCCCTGTTTAATTTTGCTCGGACCGTGGCTGACGAGATTGTTCCTGGTCATTGCGGAACTGTGACTCGTATGGGACACTAATACAGGTTATCAATCCCACTCCGCTCAGGCGCTGCTCAAGTCACTGCATGATGCTGTGAGTGGGTCCAGTCCGGACGGCTCCTGCGGGCCAGGCGGCGCACCATTCAGCGTACATTTTCGTACATTGGGGGATGTGGCGTATTTCATGACAAGTCTAAACACCCCGCATTCCACTATTAGGGCCGTAGAGGACAGGATTTGGGCATCGCTCAACAAATAGAACGTGGATTGCGTGTGCATGTGTACGATTTTTTTGGTCATTTGATAACAGACAGCTCGGGTAGTTGGAGGCTCAATCGCGATTGACTGGCGAAATGAGCTCATGACACAGCCTGATGGAGGTCACTGGGATCTAAGGTGGACGAGGAAAAGATCCCGAATAGACACAAGATCTGGCGGGGTAAATTAGGGAAAAAAGAAATACAATTAAGAGAAAAGAGTATGCAGTGCGTGACGTGATACAGGTTGGTGGAAGCGCGAGTCATCCTTCGAACGTGGAAATCGCGTGGCAACTCCCATTCCCAACATCCTTGTCATATATCGTGCCTGCATGGAAGCACCTTCAGTCCTCTACTTGGTAAAGGCGCGGATGATTTTGGCGGAGATGTGGAGGAAGAATATGGACGCGATGAAGGAGAGTGAAAGGACGAGGACAATGAAGGGGTCACTACAGCGGCATTTTTGGCATCAATATTAACGGACAGCGGGGGGAAAAAAGCAGAAGAACACCTACACTCGAAGCCCTGGCGAGTCGTCCGTGTATAGCTTGAGCATGGTGTTGGACGACCCTCCCGCGCCAGCAGCCCGCGATGAGTTGGGCTTGGAAACTTGCGACGCACCTGCGCGTCGGCTGTAAAATTGACGTGTATCAGGGCAAGCGTCCGGGGGAAAGAGATGAGGGAGTATGAGAGAATGGGCTTTTCGAGAAAAGGAACACACCGAATTTGCGCGCCAGGGGGTTTTGCGACAGCGCCAGCTGCTGACGTTGAACGCGAAGAGACGGAGCGAGAGGGTGCGTCAGAGTCGGACTAGGAATTGAGGGACATGAGAAGGTTTGTTCAGAAGAAAATTGAACCAGCTCACCATGGTGTTTGTTAACTGTAACTGTGTACGTGTCGCTCAAGTGACAATTCAGCGGTGCCAGTGTCGGACTAGGTCAGGACCCCGGTCACTTTGAACAAACAAACACCGCTTGTGCCTGTGTGATCACATCACTCATTCTCGTTACTCGTTACTCATCCTCTGCCGTTCCCGTCTCCCAAATGGCAACATCCACCACTGTCCTCGTTTCTTCATTTCCGCCCTTCCCAACGCTCGCGCTTTCCGTTCCTGAGGAAACAACCCTCGAAAATCTCCATGCCGTCCTTTTGGCTCGCTACCCGTTCCTCCCATCGACGCCCGATCTTCGCCTTTCTCCCGTTTCGGGATCATGTTTGGATGAGGCCGCCACTACGCTCTCTTCCATTCTAGGGCCACGGGACGCCGATGATGACGTTGGAAATTCTTTGGTCTCACTCCGGCTGGTACCCCGCATGCGCGGTGGGAAAGGCGGCTTTGGGTCGCAGCTGCGCGCGGCTGGTGGGCGCATGAGCTCTCAGAAGACGAGCAACAGTGACTCGTGCAGAGACCTGAGCGGCCGACGCCTTAGCACCATCAAAGAGGCTAAGAAGTGCGTCTCTTTCTTCCCACACATTCCTCTTTTTTTTTTTATCCGTGCGTTGTCATCATTCTAATGGTTTTCCCATTGTGTTCCTTTTTTGTTGTTCTAGGTTAGCCGAATATTTGGAGCAAGAGCCCGCGCGTAAGAAGGCCGCTGCTGAAGCTCAGCGTACCAAATTGGAGGCACTGGAGCGGAAACTGGGTATTGACAGTGCTGGGGCTTCTAGCTCGAACGGTGATCCGACCCAAGTCGCCGGGAGGAAGCACCGGTTTGACGACAATGAATATTTGGAGCAGTCTAGGGAGTTGGTGGACAGTGTGAAGAATGCTGTGACTGCTGGTCAGTTTTCATCTCCACGTTTTCCTTTGCTCCATCCGGATCCTAGCATTCCCTTGTTCATACGCACTGCCTCGTAGGTCTCCGCAAGAAGCGTAAGAAAGCAAAGATGGACCAAAGTCTGCCAAAGCCCGAACCGGAGGTAACTAAAGGACCATCATCTCAGGGACAACAGCAGGCACAGCAGGCGCCGCCCACTATTTTGAATCACAGTCCAGAGGAGCTGTCGGTAGTTAGCACCGCTGCCGTGGGTGCCTAGCTTTCATGTTTCCATCGGTTTCTTTTGTCTTGTTTTCCTTGTCCAATCACCCATCCGAGTGTAATCTTACTTTATCACTGATCAAACGACTAGCACTGTTCACTCTTTAGCTGTCTTTGTAACGATCGATTTGAAACCCCACCGCACCGCCAGGTTCTAGTTCTATGATAGACCCGGCTTTTAGTTGACGGTTAGCTTGGTGCCATTGCCAGAGAAAATCGAAATTGCTGCCACGGCTGCTGTGTGCTGTATGTATATGTGATGTGAGAAGCTGGCATCGGAATTTAACATCATGCTGTATACATTTTTTCCCCTGCATGCTGTACCACTACTTGCCACTTGTCTCTTAACGTCATGCAAATTTTCAACTGATTTTTCGTTAGCCGGAAGGGTCAAGTAAATCTTCCATGTGTTCCTTTAAATCTCTCCGCGGCACACGCGTCATTTGGGCGAAGGGCGGTGATCCAGTGAACTGTATGGCTCTATAGGGCATCCTTGCTCTTTATGTCCATCTGACGCGAGCGACTGCATCTCCTCCTGTTTTATGTTTTTACCGATCTTTTCATTATTTGCGGAAGGTGCGGCGCCACTGGTATGATCAAGGTCTGATTTCAATATCCCGCTATCCGTTTTCTCCCTGACATGAGGTGCGGGTGATACTAGGAAAGTCTCATGTTTTTTATTCGACCAACTACGGCTACTCGTGGGCACACCACACATCAAAGACACCGTCAATTTCATCAAGAAACCCACATCCCCGCCCTTGACAGTTCTAGTCGAACAGTGACGCATGACATTTTCCGCGAATTTGGCCACAGGTAGGCCCCGTGCCCCCATGGGTTCCTCTAGCAACGGGGACTTAGGTCCAGGTAAATGGTAGAGCTTTACTTGTACCCCACTCGCCTCAGGACTGTCCTAGCCATAGGCAGTGTTCAACAACCGGTCCGTTGGCCCTTCCTCGTTGGTGAGGCGCAACTGATATGACTATTTCCAACCGAACCTAGACAGTCATTGCCCGTTTTGTCCATTCGTTTCCGTAGGGTTTGCAGGCCCTTCCGCGTGCCCCAACCGACGTACGGGTACGGTCCTAGGGCGCTTGCTGAGGGATCACGGGGTCGGGTCCATCACCATAAAAAGCGGCCAGTCTGGGTGACTCCCCCCATCGCCCGTGGTCACCTACTGGCAAGATGTCATCCCGTCTTTTACGCATGTGCGATGTCATTTCTGGCTCTTTCTGTCCGTTGCTCACCCTCCTCCGTCGCCAGAATGCCTGAGCACACCTTCGATGTGCACGTACTCCGCACTTTCAAACGAGACCTTATCGCGTTGCTCACGCAGCTGCAGGCCTCGTTGCCTCGACCAAGCGAAGCGATCAACCAGGTGATCTTCATTTTGAACCAAACTTTCCGTGATGTTGAGCTATCGTACCTGGTTTGGCGTCACGAGAGGGTTCAAACGACTCTTCAGCACGGTATGTTCCCTCTGCTCCTCACCGGGGGACGATACCTGACCCGTGTGTAGGGTTCCAATACTCTAGGGCCCGCGTCAAAGCAGCGATTTGGCGGCGCGATCAAGGAAGACCTCCTGCTGCATTCCCAGGGCTCTTCAATTCCTTCAACCCCGTGGGGGCCACCCCGACTCCGCCTACCAACCACCCCTCGGGTTGGCCAGCCAACGCCTGGGGAGGTCACCAGCAGGGTGGAATGTATCAACAGGCCGTATCACCAGGCCATCCACACGGACACGCTATCCCCGCTGCTGACGCTTGGGGGTATCCTGTCCAAAATACTCCAGGCCGCAGCAACAACGAGCTTCCAGCCCAACCGCAGGTCAGATCGCCGCCCCCCTACACCCCGTACCATAACATGGCGGTTTCCCTGGGGGGGAGTACACAACAACAGTACCCCCCTCCTCCCTTCCCCCCGCCAAATTGGAGGCCACCGTCCCCCGTTCCTGGGACGCCGCCAGTCACGATGGAGGTCTCAAAGGCTGTCGAGGTTGCCATCAGCTATCTCGAAGCTGTCAATAAGGTCGTCAACCTATGCATCGAAGCGAATGCGATGTAGGACGGAGGGTGTACCCTGGCCGACCGAACCCTGAATATACAGACAGTCTGCTGCGCAGTCACATCGCCGTGCCATGGTGCATGCACGATGTTTTACCGATTTACCGATTTATTCCTTTTTGCTTCCCAGCGGTGCCGAGGAGTCTTTTCTTGTTTGCCCATAATTTCGTCATACATATGCCGTTGTGGAAGTCCATGGGAGGATTGGCAAGGTCTGGGCCCTCCCCTCTCCCACACACTTCCCTCTCCATCATCACACATCAAAACTAATCCATAGAATCACGCAGCAGTCATCACCTATAATGTACGATACTTATGATTCACGACACTATTGAACCATATGATCTCCATCCCAGTAGTCAATATGATTTCCAAGCGAGGTCATCTCTCTTGTTCGTTTCCGGACGCTTTGGGGTTCCTTGTTGAGTTTGGATTTGATTGTGGTACGTGGATGTAGGGAGGCAGTGCTCCTAGGCTAGATGCTGTGTAGTAGTGGTGGTGCTGTACAGGATGGCATTGCACGGCGTGGCAGTGGTTATCGTGTCTTGAATTGACGGTTTTGTTTACGAAACGCTGAGCTAACACGTGTATGGCAAGTGGCAAGTAAACCGTTCAACATGGCACCGAAGCGAGGCGCGCCTCTGCTACTAACTGTACTTTCCTCCCACATTGCAGAGCCCCGACCAATATGGGCCTATTACTGTTATCGGCTATACGGCCGACGCCATGGGCGATATCGAGACGGCGATTGGCCACCGTCGCAGAGCAACGGAAGGCGCCTCAGACAGTTATCGAAAAGATCGTGCAAAAGTATGCTGTTGGTCTGCCCGCTGGGAGACAGGTGAAGGCTGGGGACTATGTGATGATCCGACCCGAGCACGTAATGACTCATGATAATACGGGACCGGTAATATCAAAGTTCGTGGTCGTCTCCACCATCCGTAGTGTGCAATTGTTATATTTGATGGTGTTTTTATTAGGTTCAAGTCTATCGGGGCGACGCAGATAAAGTCGGCCAGGCAGGCGGTCTTCACGCTCGACCACGACGTTCAGAACAAATCTCCCAAGAATTTGGCCAAATATGCTAATATCGAGGCCTTTGCGCGGGCGCAAGGAGTGGACTTTTACCCTGCCGGCCGCGGCATAGGTCATCAAATTCTTGTTGAAGAAGGCTATGCATTTCCGTATACCCTCACGGTCGCGTCGGACAGCCACAGTAACATGTATGGTGGCGTGGGTTGCGTCGGCACTCCCATCGTAAGGACCGACTCGGCTGCCATATGGGCTACGGGCACTACGTGGTGGCAGGTGCCCCGAATGGTCAAGGTTGAGCTCAGGGGGAGGCTCGCTGCTGGCGTCACTGGGAAGGACGTAATCGTCGCGCTCTGCGGTGCCTTCAATAAGGACGAGGTGCTCAACGCCGCCATCGAGTTTACAGGTGACGGCATCGGGGCACTGCCCGTGGACGACCGCCTCACGATCGCTAATATGACTACCGAATGGGGCGCGCTGGTGGGGTACTTCCCCGTCGACGACGTGCTTCTGCGGTGGTACGAGGCTGTGGTGAAGAGGCTCGAACTCCGCACGTTTTCTACCGACCCTTCTACTCCTGCACTGCCCGACCACCCCCGAATCAATAGGCACCGGCTGGATGCTGTGCGCGCAGCGCCCCTCCTTTCAGATCCCGACGCAGAATACGCGGCCCATCTCGTCATCGACCTCTCCACACTGGTGCCGCACGTCTCGGGCCCGAATAGCGTTAAAGTGTCGACGCCTCTCCCGGAAATCGAAAAGCGCCGCATCCGGATTCAAAAGGCGTACCTAGTCAGCTGCACCAACTCCCGCGCCTCAGACCTCGCCGCTGCCGCCGCCGTCGTCCGCGGACGGCGCGTCGCGCCCGGCGTGGAATTTTACGTTGCGGCCGCGAGCTCGGCCGTGCAGCGCGAGGCGGAGACCAACGGCGACTGGGACGCCCTCGTTGCCGCGGGTGCGCGCGCGCTCCCTGCGGGATGTGGGCCGTGCATCGGTTTGGGCACGGGCTTGCTCGAGGAGGGCGAGACGGGCATCAGCGCGACGAACAGGAACTATAAAGGCCGGATGGGACACCCCGCCGCTCAGGCTTACCTCGCCAGCCCGGCCGTCGTCGCCGCTAGCGCACTTAAGGGTTACATTGCCTCTCCAGACTCACTCGACTCCACCGCACTGCCCCCTTCCGGTCCCCCCGTTCATTCGATCATTTCTTCTGCCTCTTCGTCTTCCACAGCCTCCGAGGCAGCGGTGCCCCAAGCCGACGAACCGCTGCTCCCTTCTTTCCCCTCGACGTTCAGCGGGCGTTTACTCTTCGCCCCTCAGGATAACTTGAACACCGATGGGATCTACCCGGGCAAATATACGTATCAAGACGACATCACGCTCGAGCGCCAGGCAGAAGTCGTCATGGAGAACTACGACCCGACATTTGCCTCTCGTGTATGCAGCCTCTTGGCCTCCTTTTCCCCTTCCTCGTCAGAGACAAAGAAAGGAGAGGAGGTAGTCAAGACCGGCGTCGTCCTCGTCGCGGGCTACAACTTCGGCACGGGTTCCTCGCGCGAGCAAGCGGCGACGGCGTTGAAAGCGGCCGGCGTTCCGCTCGTCCTTGCGGGCTCCTTCGGCGACATCTTCAAGCGGAACGCGATCAACAACGGCCTCGTGTGCCTCGAGGCACCCGAGCTCGTTGCGGACCTCACGCGGGCATACGCGAAGGACGGGAAGCGTGGCGCGGGCGGTCGCACGGCGGGAGAGCTCACGGTGGACGCGGGGCTCACGGTCTCCGTGCATATGGCGAGTGGGAGGGTCCAGGTTAGCGGTCTTGAGGGTGGGGCCAGGACTTATGCCGTGCGTCCGGTCGGCGCGAGCGTGCAAGAGCTCTGGCTTTGTGGTGGGTTGGAAGGTTACATTCTCAAGTCCATCCAGGCAGAGGCCCGAGAGCAACGAACAGCGTAAAAATGTACCAAGAGCAATATCATATACGCTTACGATTTTTTTTTTCATTGGGGGGGAACTCTGTATATACAGTACTCTGAGTTACAAGTGCAATTACAAGACATTGTGTGCAATCGGTTTGTTCGTATGAAGATGTCCCATGTTACCGATATAATAATTTTTGGAAATGTGCGTCCCTACGAATGTTGAGGAAACCGGATGGCCCCGCTCGGCAGTGGAAAAGGTCGGCTACCGCTTGTGGGCAACTATCAGAAGTCGGGGCTCCATACACCACGGTCTTTGGGCTCTGTTTTTGTATCGCTGGCCGGGGACGCGAACCGCTCACTCAGGACGGCTAGTCGCGAACGGAACTCGTCTGCTCCGACGTACGCACCGCACATGCGACGCTTTCCTGTGAAGGAAGAGCGGCCATGAAGTACACGGTGGTTGTCGATCGCTGGACGGGTAAGTCAGCGGTGTATCTCGACGCCAGAACGAGAAAAAAAAATTGGGGGGCATCCGTAAGGGGGGATGGAAAACAAAAAGAACTGGAGCGCGCGGAGAGGAGGGGGGAAAGGGGGTAGGGGAGATACGAGGAAGTTTCATACCGATTACGGTTCCTGGAGAGAGCTGAACCCAATACTCCGAGTCCTGGGATGTGATGAGTTGATTCCACGTACGCATCGCATCGTACAGACGGGGGACATCTTCGTACGGCACGGTTCGAAGGGCGCTTCTGTCGTCGTTGTTCCATCGCACCGCACACAAATTACCGGCTGGGTCGTGCCCCAACGGCGTGTGGGTAGCGCGGTAAAGGATACCAGGTTCGCCGGCGGCATGGGCGGTTATTGGAACGGTGGAAAGGAGGCGGTATGCGTCCGGATAGAGGTCACGGAGGATCGATGCGACGTAGAAGCCGTCGACGAGAAGGGTTGCACCACCTGTCCCATCGGTGTGCTCGAGTAGGTGGAAGAGCTGTAGTCCGCAAGGATCCGTCTGCGTGATGCACGTTAAAGGAAGGAGAGAACGGACATGAACGGAACGGCACGCACGAAATAAGTGTTGTCCGTGTGAGCAGGCAATGCAAGGTTGGTGTAAGCGGTGTCACCCCGAGCTAGGTCGGCGGTAAAATCCCAAACCTTTCCATCTAAACAGCACCCCCTATGTTAGCCCAGCAGTGAGAATGGAAAAAATACACCGTCACAGTGGGTTTCTCGAATGAATCCAATGCGTTTCACTAGCGCCTCTGTTCCCTCTGGAGTAGCCGGAGACCCGGAAATAAAGCAGAAGCCAAAGGTTTGCTGAGTATCGAACCCAGAAATTAGAGAAGGGACTAGCGTAGAACGTGGGGGGAAAGGAGGGGGGTTCTTCTCACAATCCTTGATAACCATTTGTAAAGCCCATATTCGGTGGAAGCGACTTCATCATAGGTAACTGATGGCGGATCTTTCGCAATTTTTGATCCCCATAAAACCTTTCTGGTTTATGTGAGAGTTTGGAGTAGATAAATGTGGCTGAAATAGATAGATACTCGAGAGATTCCCGATTTATTGGGGGTGGAGGGTCACCTCCCCGAAGCCAAGTCCATGGATACGTCGAGACGTGTGTCCCAGCTGACGCTGGCCCTACGGAGAGTTCGGTAAGTGGCATCGTGTTGACGTAATGGATAAGACTGACAGACCACTTGAAGGCCCTCTGGTGTAGAGAGAATGGAGACAGGTTCCAGGTCTGGGGGAATCTGAACACGTGTCGATGAGTATTTAATGATGGGTGGGAGGGAGGATGATATTACGTCGAAGGTATTGATCAATCTCTGCTTCGTGATGGAGTGGAAACATTCAGGGCATCGGCAGTGATCACGGAGCCATATGTGATGGCTAACAAGAAGTTAGTTCAAGCCCGATCAAATGGTTGGGATGTGGGTGGCAACTGACAATTTCGATCGAGTGGACCCGTCCCATTGGATGAACACTTCGCGCGCGTTCGCGGTGCTGACTGGCAAGTCACCAGCGTCGTTTGGTTTGTGACGCTGACCTGAGGATGGATTCTTGGCGAGAGTCGATAGCGAACGACTCTGAGCGTGTGTGACGGGAAAGAGCCTGACAAGAGGCGACGCCTGGCATGGCGCCTATATGACCTTGGCATGCGAACAGAAAATCTGAAACTCAAGCGCACCAGGTTAATACGAGTCGGTAATCTGGCGCAAGCAGATCGTTTTGGGAGGCGCAACAGAATTCGCGAAGAAGGCATGGTGAGTCCAGCGTTCCGGGTCAGCGTTGTGCAAGCTGGAACTCAAGATGAAAGGTATAGGGTGACGGTAACGTTCAACTGAACGTTATGTGGTCGCGTCGCTGTTTGATGGTGAGCGGCCCGGGGTTTACCGCCCGGTTCTTGGGCCGGGGTCAGGGCGCCAATCAAGACGGACGAATGCCTTTTGTAGAAACGTTCCTGTTTTCCCGCGCCAATCTAGGCGCCCATTGCACGTGATGCTCCTATTTCACATTTTATTCACAATTGGATTTCCCGACGGGAGCCAGTAACGTACAAATTCTGAAATTTCGCAAAGGCCGGGGATTATCGGATAGCCGTTCGTGGTGCTCTGGAGATAGTGTGCCCCCCGGTCCTAGGCCAGGTGAGACTGGGGTAGCAGAGATATATTCGGGGCCTGTCGATGCTGAATAGCCCCCTAATACTGCACTGACCCCTAACCTTTCCCCTATTCTACGTAGCCCGATTGGTTGGTCTTATTTCAGCTTGTACCAGTAGGTGCAGCGAAGCGAACAAGCCATACTGCGTAATCCACGCCAGATGAGTGTCCGTGTGTCAGTTCCTTATCCTATCCTTATCGATAGAAGTGATCGGGGTCCAGCTAAGTTACATGAACTGAACTGTTAATTCTCTCGACTATCTATTCGTTCAAGTTGAAAAATCCTATAGAGAAGCAAATGCAAAGTGTCCAGGTGGACTCGGATGCATCGAGAATATTACCTTCTTTCCCTAGAACCTTTGAGGGCGCAAGAAGATAAAGATTAAAGCGAGTGCGTCAACGAATCGGTCCTCTCAGGGATACATATAAAGGATTATCGTAGTAAAGACAACAATAACACTGTACATTAATATTCGCTTTATTGTCGCTAGCAATCCACTGCCATTTTGTCAGCCAACTAAGATAAAGTGTAAGGAATGGATCCTGACCCGTCCATGGGATATTCATTTGTGTGCCTCAATGTTGGCTTGCTGGCAAAGAAGAGGACTTCAACCTCTCGAGAGCGACTGTGAAAATGTGACACTCATGCTTTTGTGATCACGAGTCCGTGACTCTTCACTGCCTTCCCTTCAGCTGTATTACATAGCGTAGTTGGCCGTATTATGATCACTCATCATTCTTCAATCAAATCTTCGTGGAGGAGCCGGGTGGAAGAGAAAACAACCTCACCAGGTTCTCCGCCCCAGTCAAAATCGAGCAGCAATATACTTTCTGGTTCCTTGGCTGGGACGGTAAAGTCGGCTTCTCTCAAATCGCCGTGCACAAACCCTTCTCCATGGAAGTCCTCCACGACGCTCGTGAAGTCCTTTTTCCATTGTGTCCAGTGCATGTACACGTAGTACGCGGATGGGCAGTTCTGTATAATCAATTCCATGACTACGACGTGCCATCCCCCTGGAACAGACCCATAGCCGAGAAGCTTCGGTGCGTGACCACGCTCGGCACAGACATGACGAATCCTGGGCAGTGTCGACGAGTAAACTTGACCAGGACTTCTTTCTACACCTTGGCAACATGTAGACACCTATTCTCGTTCCAAAGCTTCGGATCGTCCTTGACTTGGCACACCATAAACTGAATGCTGAACTCAAGCTGCTCCCCAACGTCGGTGGTCGGCGACCAGGCTGGTATATCCCGGACATGTGGGAGGATCTTGTCCGGAAGTGAGATGGGCGGATGGTCTATCGCTTGCTGGGTGTCTTTGGCACACAAGTTGTTCAGAAAGCTTGAACCAGCACCGTTCTGGCGGGTTGTCACCAGAAAGAAAGCGGGAAGAAAGTAGCGGTGTGGGCTCTACAAATCTGGGCTTGTCGAGACATACAAGTACAGTAAACCTGATGTACGGGCCTGAAAAAAAAAGGAACCGTAAGAACGTATAAACTGGTTTTAAAAGGTGCGCTACGATATACCAATGATCGAGACTTCTAGCGCAAGGAACAGGAACTTGTCATCCAAGTTCTTGTGGAAATAAGGGACATGCAGTGAGAATAGCCACTGCATAGCCACGGATGCCGACAGTGATCGCAGTGGCCGGTTTTGAAACATACGTCTGTTTTCCGACATCCGCATCTCCTCTCTCAGAAAGCAGTAAAACGCGTGGAGGTGGCCTATGGGACGTGGGCAATTCGGATGACCAGCTCCCAAGTAGCCCAAACTGGTGGTGAGTGTCCACCTGGAAGGATCCGAAAAACTTGAAAGAAAACACGACAGATGCGAGGCGAAGAGAAAAGCGCTGAAGCATGATGGTAATGGGCTCCATGGAATCGACGAAGAGGAACTCGAGTACTATTTTTGTTGTACTGTGGGGGAGGACCCAATCTGAGGCAAGCGCGCTAACATCAAGGAATCGCTTCCGACACCGAAAACCAAAGACGTCCTGGAGTAGTCACCAGTGATTTGATGCAGCTAGATTTGCTTTCTGGCTGTGATAACGACATATTATTAGGGAACAGAATAACCAGAAGCAACGCCGGAACAGAAAGAAAGTGCCAGATGGTTGCGACTGCCAGAATCATCACTGTTTCATTGAAAGGCGTTTAATACCATCATTACCCCAATTATAAGACCGATCACCTGTGTGGGGAATTGCGACAAGGAAGTGCTTTGATGGCCACCTCTAAAATGAAGTGTTGGCTACTACTCCTTTCTGATTGACGTCTCAAACCCTGCCTCAAACCCGTCAACCCAGGGCCGCGTGTGTAATAAATGCACAGCAACGCTGAGAACAGCCACCTGTACATTCGTGTACCCTAGCAGGAAAGCCCCGTCTGAGCACAAGCTAATGCGATACTCACAGCCCCCCTGTACGTCGGAGTTGGTGACGAGGAAGCCAATCAAGGGGGACGCCCGCTTATTCAATCTACCCAAATAAGGGGAAGGATGATACGTTAGCCTGGTGTCCTTGTTTGTTGTTCTCATGCTAGTCAGACCAAGAGTAATGGAAGTCACACGATGGGGATTCGTAAGTCCCACTATAGCTATCTTGGATGATGGCAAAGTCGACAAGGCTGCCACTGCGGTCTTTTGATATCTGATTGGCAAAGATACCTTCATATGAAAAGAATGAAACACGGAAATAGAAAATGCCATGACATACGCAAAGGTCGGCTCATAAGAGCTGACACTCGACTACGCGGAGCTGAGGAGAGCAACTGAAGGACTTTGTTGAGGGCATACACTAAGCGCACTAAGCGAGAACTGATATGTCGATTTCGGCCGTTTGAGGAAAAGTTTCGTCGGCCGACGTGTAAAACGTAATGATGTTGAGTTGAGAAGATTAATTAAACGAGCAAAAAAGTTGCCCTTCAAGTTCGTCACCGTCTTTCTCTACCTCCACTCCCTCATGGCCTCACTCGCATCTCGCTCCTCACAAGCCCTTCGCGTTGCTTCTCGCCGTGTCCCCCGCACGGTCCAAACAGCAAAACCCGCCAGCTATTCGTTGCTCGCGACGCGCCCAAGCCGTGTAGCCAGCGTGGCACGTCGAACGGCAACGTCCGTCGAGGTTCGTTTCTCTTAACCCCAAAATTGCCCTCATCTCGTAGTAATCATCTCTGAACCATTTTTTGGGTTGGCCCCTGCAGTCCGTCCGCGGTCTGAAGACACTCGACTTTGCTGGCTCCCCAGAGGTTGTCTACGAACGCAGCGACTGGCCGCTTGCCAAGCTGCAGGACTACTTCAAAAATGACACGCTCGCCCTCATCGGCTACGGCTCGCAGGGCCACGGCCAGGGCCTCAACGCGCGTGACAACGGCTTGAACGTCGTCGTTGGCGTGCGCGAAAATGGCGAGAGCTGGAAGCAGGCAGTGGAGGACGGCTGGGTGCCCGGCGAGACGCTCTTCCCTATCGAGGAGGCGATCAAGCGAGGCACGATCATCATGAACCTGCTCTCGGATGCCGCCCAGTCCGCGACGTGGCCTAAGCTCGCACCGCTCATCACCAAGGGCAAGACGCTCTACTTCTCTCATGGCTTCTCCGTCGTATACAAGGAGGATACCAAAGTCGTACCTCCGCCGGACGTCGACGTCATCCTCGTCGCGCCCAAGGGCTCTGGTCGCACCGTCCGCACGCTCTTCAAAGAGGGCCGTGGCATCAACTCGTCCATCGCCGTCTGGCAGGACGTCTCGGGCAAGGCCAGGGAGAAGGCCACAGCCATCGGCGTTGCCATTGGCTCTGGCTATATGTATGAGACCACGTTCGAGAAGGAGGTCTACTCTGATTTGTACGGCGAGCGCGGTGTGGTGGGTATTGCTCAATGCTCTTTCGTGACGGGGCCCTTCTAATTTTTTCTCCGCCGAATTATCTCCCTCAATAGTTAATGGGTGGTATTCGTGAGTTTGACCTACACTTTGAGTTCCGACTACGCGTATCTGATTTTTCTTCTCGCAGAGGGCATGTTCCTCGCTCAATACAAGGTCCTCCGTGAGAATGGCCACTCACCCTCGGAGGCGTTCAATGAGACTGTCGAAGAGGCCACACAGTCCCTCTTCCCGCTCATCGGCGCCAACGGGTTCGTTCATTCATTCATTTCTCTTACCTAGCCACAGAATTCACACCCTCCCCCCTTCCTAGGATGGATTACATGTACAACGCGTGCTCAACGACCGCGCGCCGTGGTGCCCTCGACTGGGCGCCCATCTTCGAGGCGGCGAACCGACCCGTTTTTGAGAAGCTCTACAAGAGCGTGCGTGATGGCACCGAGACGCGCAAGGCACTCGAGTTCAATGGGCGTAGCACGTACCGTGAAGATCTTGCGCGTGAGCTCAAGGAAATTGATGATCAAGAGATCTGGCGCGCAGGGAAGACGGTGCGCTCGCTGCGCCCAGACTACAAGCCCTAAATCGGAGGGATTGGTCTTCTCGAGTGGCGGGGTATGCGTAGTTTGCTTAGATGTCTTTATCCAATACGGACAGGCGGGATGGGGGGAGAAAGTGCTCTAAAAGCACCCATTTAGGGAGCGCATCTATCGTCATTATCATGTATTACAACTTTGGGATGTTACACGAAAATCTTTCGTTCGCTCTCCAACTCGTGCTGATGAATGTGGTACTTGATGGGGCGGCGAGCATGAGACCCAACTACAAATACTGCCTATTTACTCTGCCTTTACATTGTCCTTAATTTCTGCCTCGCGAGCACCCGCGCCCCATACTAACTCCTCAACGTCACTCTTCCCGCCCGTCAAGCAAAGCAGTGCGCCCCACACGGGGGTCAACACCGGGACGAACATAGCGACGCGCGAACGGTACGCGGCGTAGCCTCGCGGGTATTTACTCACCGAGATGGACTCGGTGAAGCGCGTCGAAGAGACGAATAGCAGACAGAGCGCGAGCGAAGGCGAGAGCGGCACCAGGGCGTGGAGGGCATCGGCGAGGGTGCTTTCGTGGGCGGGGACCAGCGATGGCGCACCGGGCAAAGAGAGAAGAGGGATGAGATTGAGCACGCCCTTTATTGGTTATAACGATAAAGTAAGCGGCAAGCACGAAGGAAGTAGGCAGAGAAAATAAAGGACACAGCAACGACGCACGCACCCAAAACGACTGCTCGGCGAAAAAGTTCGGGTGCCGACTCCAGGACCACAGGCCGCGCGTGCAGAAACCGCGGGCGGCGTCGGCCTTGGTCCACGCGAGGCGTGCACCGGGCCAGTGCGCGCGGGCGTCGTACGTCCCGTGTTTCCACGCGTGGAAGGCGAATTGTTGGTTGTCCGCGGTGAACTCCCACGCGAGGAGCGCGAGCGCCGTGAGAGCCAGGACGACGTCTGTGGTCGTCAGGGGGCTCGGGTGGGTCGCGGCGATCAACGCCGGTGTGGCGATTAGAAGCAGGAGGACGTTCTGGATCCCGGCTGTTGTGATGGGACATGAGCGGGCGAGGCAGGTGTGTGATGGAGAGGTGCGAGAATAGATGCATATAGACGTACCGATAAAGGTGAGATTGACGACTTGGAAGAACCAAGGCGGGATTTTAGTGCGGAGGACGGCCCAGCGGTAGTCCTCTTCATCGCTTCAAAGCAAAATGTTAACTTGAACGTATGATGAGCTGGCAGGAAAGAGAACGCACAGTCGGAAAAGCCCACGTCTCCAGGTATTATAGGACAGTCTGAACATCCACAGAACCTTTGTTGATGTGTCAGTATAACGTGATTCAGGTGACAGGGGCTAAGATACGAACGGTGAGACCGAGCATGAGCAACGCGCGGGGACTAAAGTCGCGCGCAAAATGGCTAGCTTCATCTGGAACGTATGGCAGGAGGTATCTCCAGTTTGCGCTGTTGTGAGGCCAGAGGGGGAGGAGAGCCCAGTAGGCGGTGTAGATTGTCGGCAGGAACGTCCAGACGCGGTCGATTTGGGAGACGTTGCCGGTGATGATGGAGAGAATGTAGGTTGTCAGGGTAGTCGCACCACAAAGCCTGAGAGGATAGGCGAGTAGGGAATTAAAGTCTTGCTGACTGTAGAGGGGAAGAGGTGACATGGTCGTGGTCGTGGTCGTGGTCCGCAGTCAAGGTCAGGGTTAACAGGTCAGGTCAAAGGAGTAGGCTATGGCGGAGACAGACGTACTACGTAGTCACGACGTAAGCCCCTATGTCGTGAACTCCACGCAACGTGACCTATGACCTATGACCAACGTCACCTTATGTGGCCATAATGTACAACACTTTGGTCACACAGACACAGAACATTCGGGGAATTTTCAACTGTGTTTGGAGACCCCGCGTCCTGAAGATGAAAGATGCTAAGCTTCACTCTCTTCGTGGTCAACACGCCCGAATCCATCGGAAACACCACCGTCTGTTGCAATGCCGAAGCCAGCGGCACATTGACTCCACTTCGACTTTGCCTACGCGGGCAGAGGAACCACCATCGCAGCCGCAGCAGGCAAGCGTGGAGTGCGGTGTGGTGTGGTTCGATGGCCACCTGCGTCCTTACCTATGGCCATGCGCCCAGCTACGAGCTACGTACAAACAGCGAAATGAGCGCATCTGCAGCAGATACACCGATTTCCCTCATACTGTACCCCTTCGCAAACCAAAAGCCAAACCCCGAATCAAAAAAAAAAAAAAAAAAGCGGAACCGGAACGTAAACACATAATCGCTTGGTCGTTCTTTGGCCGCTTGGCGAACTCACAGACGACGTGTCGACGGCCATTTCCTCGCCTTGCGAGTACGATCTGTAGGTCACCCGCAAACACACGCGCGGGGCTCGTACTTTTTCGACATTCAGACGGAGGGCCCGACGAATCAGAGTCTGTAGCAGCACTGGCTGCACTTTGCGCGGAACGATGTCCGTCTGATGGCTTTGTTATGATAACGGCTGATACGACCAATACCTAACGGGCCTCGATACTCTGTGAGCGCGTCCGTCCTGCGTCGGCGCGTGCAAGTTCGGCATAAACATAATTTCCCCGCCGCAAAGGGAAGGAAGAAATACGGGCAACAACAAGGGGGCAGATATACAGGTTTTCTTTTTCTTTTGGATGGCAATCTGTACTCAGGGAAGTGCTTAAGCAAAACAGTGTTGCTGCGGATTCTTGAAGTTGTCATGTGCGGGCGAACCTCGGCGCTCGCAAAAGGGCCCGGCTGAGGCGCAGTCATTTGCACAGTACTAGTGGTCTGCCTTCCAAAGTTTGATCTTCGTTCTCACACCCTTAACTTCGGGCCGCGGAGTTCTTTACCACCACGAAAGGAAAGGGTCGATGCCGCCTTATTGTCCTGCTACTGCGTACTGCGACGAATTCATGTCCATCAGATTCCTGAGCGCGTATGGGGGAAGACTCCACAATACCGTCGTGATGTGTCTGTTTTTGCATGTTCGCGTTCACATATCGTATTCATCATGTGCTCAGCATCAGCGCAGTGCGTTCGGTCCTCGTAATTGGCCTGATGGCACATCACCGAGAAGGGGAACACCTGAGCTTCTGTTCTGCTGGTCTCGACCGTCAGATGTCCTATGGCGGATGGCGATAAGGTCAAGTTACTGCGCCAGAACGTGTCATTCCCATCGGTAACACAACCATCCTCTTGCTCTGCTACGACGACTCTTCCCTCCACCCACCCACTTCTCTCGCTCGAAATCATGCCGTCTCACAAATCGTCCAAGAAATCTGAGGCCGCCAAGCCTCCCATGTTCTATCAAACGCTTATAGACAAACCCGACGACAACAATATCGAAGCCCGTATCGCCCACGAAAAGGGGCTCAAAACGGACGATATCCAGTGGCTCCTTGGGCCTGGCGATGTGGACTCTCCCTGTTCAGTGGGCATCTCTCCGGCCTATTCCAAGTCCGGTGGCTTGCCAGCCCTTGCCTGTGCGCACGATACTCGCGTCCTCATTATCAAATTCTATGGCACAAAGGCTTACCGTGATGGTAACGCGAGTGACAATGGCACTCCGAGCCAGCCACCGAATCTCGAACGCCGGAATCAGCTCGAAAACGAGCTCTTATGCAACCCTCTCTATACCTTCTACGCCTTCGACCTCGCACCCCTTGCACTTTCTCTCCGTCTCCACCTCCACCTCCATCTCACTGATGCAATCGATATACAGTCAGTGCTCAAAGCACCAGACCGCTCTATTACGAATGCTATTCGGGTGGCCATGGCTGATTCGTTCGAGGTCCTCCAGAGTAACATCACCAATACATTTGAAAGGATGCTTTATGAGCCCAACAACGGTAAAGATCCGAAGCATAGGGACTTGAGTGATCTAGTGCAGCGCGCGTGGCTCTGTGGCTATATTGGTCAACAGGACGTTGGAGTCATAAAGGATAAGGTTCCAAAAGTTGACATGAAGAAATTTTCAGACAATGTGAGACATCCCTTTCGTCCGATTAATTTACCGTGCGGCTCACTGTCTCTTAAAAAAGGAACTTAACGTCCTACAGAAAATGGCAGATGATATGCAAAGGCGGGACAATCTGAAACCCCTGTCTGTTACCCATAAGACGGACGCAAGATGGGACTCTGGAAGAGGCGGGATGGTTTCAGAATCTTCCCGCTATGCAACTCGTGCTCCAAATACCTCTGTGAGTAGCTAACCACTTATTAAGACGCTTTTTCTGACCATTTCTTTTTCAGAGAGTTATGGTCACCTTGGCTCATAACTCAGGATCTTCATATTCCCTTCCTGGCGGTGCTCCTAAAGTTCATGGCAAGTCTACCCATATACGAATGGAACATAACTTGGAGGGGAAATCTGTAACCTCTATAACCTTTTTTGGGAAACAAGCTCCTTCTCGGGCAGAGTCTGATTGCGGCCTGGCTATCTTGTCTATGCTACAAGGGACTCTACCCCTTTTTGATAGTCCCTGGATGAGGGCCATCTGGCTTTCTTCTCAACCTGTTAATTGGCCCGAATTCTTCTCTCCTCACCCTGATTCCCCCACCATTGAAATTCAGGGACACCCAGCTGCACCCATTAATAGCTCACAACACACAGCCCTCACTAAGATGCTTTCCCCATCCCTTGAGACTCTTCTGACTCTTATTCAGGGCCCTCCTGGCACTGGCAAGACCACTGTCATCGCGACCTATGTACTTTCTGCTATCAATGCTGGACAAAGGGGTATCTGGCTTATGGCCCAGTCCAATTTTGCTGTGAAAAATATTGCTGAGAAGCTAGCTAAGCTTGGGTTCTTCAACTTTAAACTACTGGTCGCAAAAGGTTTTCATTTTGAATGGTGAGTAGCGGTTGACTTAATAGGACATTATTATCTTAGTAGTATTTGCAAGGCATGAACACCTCTATGAAAAGATCCAAACAAATGTCATCACTTCAGATATGCTATTCAAGCCTGGTGCCCTTCGAAAAGATTTGAAGGGCTCACAAGTCATATTATGCACCCTCAGCATGATGTCGCATTCAAAGCTATCTGTACTCACCGGGGTTGTTCCCATCATCAACGCCATCATTGATGAGGCAAGTCAGATTGAGGTGGGACAATATATCCCACTGGTGAAGTCATCGGGCAGCACTCTCCGAAAGCTGTGCTTCATTGGAGATGACAAGCAATGTAAGTCGTCATCATAGTGTTCTCGACCAAAGCTCAAATTTCAAGTAGTACCACCCCATGGTCAAGATCTTCTCCACAACCTACAATCCATCTTCGAACTTGCTCATTTGAAGGAGTCTCGGACATTTTTGGATACTCAATGTGCGTGTCAGTTCCCGAAGCGCGTGTAACTTGCTAATTCAGCCCCCAAGACCGAATGCCACCTCAAATCGGGGATTTCATATCCCAACATGTCTATGACGGTCAACTGAAGTCAAATCCCAGTCATGTTGTCGATCCGAGTGACATCGCCTGTCGATTTGTCGATGTGGACGGTTGTGAGCAGTTGGCCAGCGACGGCAACAGTCCATTTGTGAGTGCTGCACTTGTTATGTAGTGGGTAATACTAACCGCGTCTTGCGCCATCTTCAGAACAAGAAAGAAGTCGAGGCAATTGTGCTCCTTGCTCGGTACCTTCAAGACGAGGGCAAATCCTATCGGATTATCACCCCGTACGATGCACAGCGAAGTGAGCTCGAGCGCGCACTTGAGGACGAAGACCTTAACTGGCACGACAAGTGCTTCAACGTGGATTCCTTCCAAGGTCATTTTCTCGCCCTAACGCAGCCAGGGTCACTCATAACTGACATGAAAACAGGCAACGAAGACCACGTCATTATCATCTCCGTGGTCCGCTCCAAAGAGCTCGGATTCTTGACTAGCATTCGTCGAACCAACGTCATGCTTACACGGTGTCAGCACGCCATGTACATCGTCTCGAGCAAGGGCTTCCTCGAAGGCAAAGGGGCCAACTCACTGATCGGAAAGATGGCCGCAGAATTGGGTAATTGCCCTGGTGCGTGGCTCACTCATAAAGATTTCGAAGAAGGAAGGTTCGAGTAAGGAGCGAGTGGCGAACGGTTGATAAGAGGTATGGCGCCGGGGTGTGAAGTAAAGCGCGCGGATGGGCGCCCGCAGGTCTCGTGAAAGTTTTCGATTTCATGCTACGTCATAGTGAACGAGTTACGATGAAACAGAATAACGGCTTCACAATTAGGCTACCGCAGGATTGTATACCAATGATCGTGATTGTTAGCGTAGGGATTAGGAGCTTGTCATACAAGTCCTTGTAAGGGTAAAGTTCACTGTAACTGTGTAAAAAGTTGCTGTGCATTTGTGCATAATACGACGTAAGGTGGACTTCCGGATCGGCCGCGCCCTACCCGATTGCATTCTCGAGTCCGACAACGGTCTCCGTCATGATCACAGGCCCACTTGCGTGTCCATCGGTTTATCGATCCCCTCCGATTGAAGCTGATGCGATAGCGAACAAAGATAACGGCCGATAGCAGCTGGAGATCATGTTGAGGGTCAACAGGACAGTCTCCCGGCTTTGATCGTGCGAATTGGCATATCAAAGATGAAAGCTTCTCGACGGTGGTCTCGAGTTTCGTAAGGTCGCCGTCATCAGCCTCCTCCGGACAGTCGCGGATGTGGTCAAGGAATTGACCGAACGACGGATACAGGAAGGCAGGGGGGGGGACTTGAATGTCCTTTTTGGGAAGGTCGTTCAGGGTGCACGCGTTTGTCTTGTTACTGTTCTGATACATTTGGGAAGGGCGCATGGCCGGTCCCCCGATCAAGCACTGTAGCGCTGCATTATCTCTTGCATTCAAATGGAAGTTTTTCACGTTGTTAGAAAGACCACTGCGTGGGCCGGGAAAGGGTCATCCAAGGTATCAAGAATGGGATGGAGGCGTGGGCCAGAGGGGGGACCGCCGTGTTCTAGGACCTTGCGCAATAAATGCGCGACAGAGTCGTCGCCAGAACAACGAATTACAAATACGCCGCCTGACGCCTCATCCGGTGACCAGGAGACAGCAGATCTGAAGGTCAGTCATCGAATAGTTTGTAGAGTTGTTGAAACTCCCGGTGACCCCGCTTCGCTTCAGCCACTCACGGGCCGGGAACATACCGTATTTGAATGCACCGAATCCGAGTTGGGTGAGGCTACAAACAAGCTACTTTCTGGTCCTGCGCCCGGGAGAGCTAAGTTGTTCTACGTCTAGGACTGTTGAGGCGTGAGAGGGGTGAAAGACACCTGCCAATGAGCCAGCCTTCCCCTTTCCGTGGCCGAACTATGATGTGAGCCTCAGACCACCAACCCGAAGGAATGGAAGCACGAGATAGATAACCAGATAATGTTATGAGAACGCGTGTGGTAAGAAGCAATTCACCGACTCGGATGGAGAGTGACATTTAGATGCTCAGTAGGTCAGCCTCCACATAACTTACGTGTGCGCTGGAATAGGCGCTGGTGCACTGGGCGAGGAAAGGAGAGGGATGGGATTGAGAATACCCTGGTCATCGGGAACATATGATAAGGTGCTCGTCAGAAAGCAGGGGGCGCGGGGAGAGCCGAGTCAAGCGTGCAGATACACACCCAGAACGACTGCTCGGCGAGAAAAAATCGGGTGTCGACTCGAGGACCAGGCGACGAGGCGTAAGCCGAGCGCAGTGCGCACCGGCGTCGTACGTACCAGGCTTCCGTACGCGCAGGGCGACTGCTACTTTGAACTCTCATGCGAGAGCGCGAGCGCGCGCGGTGAGAGCCAGGACGCCAAACGTGGGGACTCGCGTCGGTTACTGGCGACCAGTATTACAGAAACGCAGGAGGGGCGTTTAGAAGCCACGGACGTTATGGATCGCGGCTGTTGGACGGATTATGAGGAACCAAGGCGGGGTTTTGGTGCGAAGGACGGTGCGGCAGTAGTTCTCGTCACTGCTTCAAAATAAAAGCTAACATATCACAATGAACTGGAGGGCAGAGGACAGACAGACAGGAGAGGCCACGTCTCCAGGTGCTATAAGATAATCTGAAAACCTACAGACCCTTTTCAACGCGCATAAAATGTGATTCAGGTGTCGAAAGGTTGAGGTGGGAACAATGCAGGTAGAACATGCTCAATGCATGAGCGCAGGAGCGCGCTAAAGTGGTTAGATTTTCCAAACACGGTCAACTTTGGGATACGTTGCTGATGATGGTGTGGATAAGATAGGCCATCAATGTGGACGCGGTATAGCCCGAAAGGACTCGGATGTAGAAGAGGTCACTCGCAGAGCGTGGCGCGTAGCGCCTATGACGACATCTGTCCAGACAGCTCATCTCTCTGCACTCTCCCGACCCTTCGACCCGTACCAATATGATCTCAAAGTTAACCGCGTATCTCAATAGGTCAAGCAGGGTCGCCCGCGACGCCACCGCGAGAGGTCGGTATTAAATCCGTCAATGTCCCAGTCCCACACACACGCACGCACGACGGAGCATCCCCCACCCATAGCGTTACTAATTTTAAACATGCCTCCCTCCCTCCCCATCGCGCGCCATTCACGTCCCATATGCCCACAGTCCTACAGATGCAAGGCGCCGAACGACCCTCCCGCGCGCCCCTCACGCTCTTCGCGTTCGACTCGCCCGAAGCCATCAAAAATGACTACGCCGTAGGCTGCGACGCCGACGTCGGCGGCACGTCCACCGTCCACCTCGACTTTGACGACGATCCGGTACGCCTACTAGTACCCCCAGCAGCCACCGACACCGACACCGACACGGCGGGCAAACGCGGCGCAGCAAGATTCCACGGGCACATGCGCCTCGCCGTCCGCCCAAGCTACGAACAGCGCATCCGCGGCGGCTACGCCGGGTTTCGGAACAAGGTAAATTGGGTGACCACCACCATGCGTTACACGTCATCCTTTCCCCCCCACCTTCCGTTCTCAAAATAGCTGGAAATCACTTTAGTTCCGCCCAACGCTGTTCGGCGAGCTCACGGACGACGTGTCGAATCACCGTTTCCTCGCATTACGCGTGCGCGCCGCGGGACATCCGCGCACGCGCGGCTCCTACTTTGTCAACGTCCAGACGGAGGGTCCGACGAACGACGACCTGTGGCAGCACCGGCTGTACTTTTCGCGGGACGACGGTGGGTGGGAGGACGTCTTTGTGCGTCTCGCATTTTTTTTTCATTTTCTTCGTTCGTTTTGTTGACTGGGAAGGGTTGGTGGTGGGTGGGAAAATCTAGATTCCATTTGATGGCTTTGTGATGACCAAGGCTGGCACGATCAACACGCAACCGGTCTCGATGCTCCGCGAGCGCATCCGTTCGGTGGGTATATCCCTCCTCGGGGGCAACTCGGGCGTCGAAGGGCCTTACGAGCTTGGGATTGACGAGATTCGTGCGGTGAACGAGGAGGACGTGACTGCGATGCCGCGTCAGTTGACCATATTTCACATTAAGTCGAAGGCGGTACTAACGGCACCTGGTCGTAACAGTCGAAAATTCAATGCGGGGGCCAATATAATTTATCTTCGGCTTGTAATACTCTACCGCACTTCTACAAACGTTCCACCGCAATCTATTCCCATTTCTCCGTCCCCCATACTTCCCCATGGCGATGGCCACTAAATTCCGCCGACCCAACATCATTCGGGGTCTCTAATAGTGTGGGAGTAACGTCAAACCGTCAAGTATGGGCGCACAGACAAAGCATAAGTGTGAGATATGATGTAAACTAGCGACAATGAACCCAAGATATAATACAAGCGAACGTATAAAAATGGAAGAAGGGGCGAGTATGAGAGAAGAGGGAAAGGGCTGGTGAAAGGTCTCCTAGCTTTTAAGCAACGATACAATTTCCACAGCAATTGTAACCCCCTTGGTCCAACCCATCAGGATGACTATACGAACCGGAGGCACCAGGCCCACTGGACTGGACTGGACGGCCAGTTTGTTGCTCCTAGACATTGGATACGGCCAGGTCAACACCAAGGACGATACGA
>Ga0307512_10001322_pt1 | contig 35409 bp, 27 predicted proteins | sample 14_EM_MG_FD_200267 | JGI IMG/M metagenome (GOLD analysis project Ga0307512, IMG submission 200267) | Populus trichocarpa ectomycorrhiza microbial communities from riparian zone in the Pacific Northwest, United States - 14_EM | ecosystem: Host-associated > Plants > Roots > Unclassified | place... | reverse complement strand
AGCAATAGTCCGACTTTGAAACATATTCTGATCTTTGTCTCTCGACACGCACTTCGAGTTCAGTCCTGCAATATCCATATCACCTGCGTCCGATCCCGCCCGTTACACTTCGTTTCTCTCCTTCTCAGGCAACTTCCCAAGTTTCTCCACCACCTGATCAGTTACCTACACTATTATAGTTTCCATGCAATGTCCCATTGTATTTTGGATTGTCTTAGCCATATTCATCGGGGCGATTTTGGGTGATTTCGTTTCAATTGTTTCCAACCTGTCGTCGAGTCTGTTCACCCTTGCCTCATCATGTGCCATACTCAAACCGACCTGCTCTTGATTTTCAGTAACAATCTTTCGCATGCTCATAACGGCCGCGTCCATCTGATCTTGTCTTGCCAAAATATGCTCCGCCTGCTTAACGCACCACTGCACATATTGCGCATTGTTTTTCTCCTGTCCGACCATAAAATCCCTCAGTCCATTAGTGTTTCTAAGATTCTCACCAATACACTTTCCCAGATCTGCCAGTTCATTCTCATTGGTCAGAGTCTCTGCAGGCTTGGCCCAATCTGCTGCAAGTTTTTTGCTGCTAGGTGTCTGCAGCATATATGGGATTGGTCGTTTGGGCATTGTCGGCCTCTTAACTCCCTTCCCCATATTGCGCTTTTTTCTCTTCTTTGTTGGCATCATGTAAAGATCCTTGGCCCTCCACTCAACCACCATCATCATCTCATCCTCAGTGTTGCTGCTGTCACTCACTTCGAATTTCCTCAGAATGGGTGTGTAGGTCCTTTTCGGTGTCCTAGCCCCTCCTTCTTCCGGATTGTTTCCTCCCACATGTTGGCTGGTATTTTCCTCCGACTGAATCTACCTCTGCGCATTGATTCCAGCGCTCGCCCTGGGAAACGAAAAAGGATCCTCTGGGAACGCGCTAGGAGGAAATGCTGCAACACTACTCTCATAAATCGTAGAAGGCTATTTTCAGCTTCCCTTGGCGTGTTCGATGGAAATGAAATTTCACTTCCCACGTAAATGGTAGTCGGTGGTGATGTCAATGAGGAACCATCGTCACTTGAAATCGTATGGATTTTTTGTTCCTGGCTGAATGTGTTTCCATATTCATCACATGGAATCGCTCCTAAGACCGGTTCCATAACTTGACTCAGGAGTCCCTCTGCCCTCATCTCTGCCTTCTGAATTCGTATTCCATGGTTGAAAGCTTCCCTAGACACCATGACCAGCGCCGGTTGACTCTCGGCCAAATAATCTCCCAACTCCTTCCGAGCAACCTCAGAAGTCGTAGCTGTTCCATCCGGATCCGTAGGCAATCCTGTATTCTCCTTAAGCAAGTCACCGATGTGGCTGCTTTCCTCGCTCGAAACAGTGATAGCCCCTTCAACACCGGCCATTCTTTTCTCGAAATTCTCTTTAGCTCTCCCATGAAGTTCCTTCAAGGGGGGGGTCTGTTTTCTGGCTCCAAAGAGACTCATCATTCTTAGCTTCTGGGGTACTGAAGGTCGTTCAGCTGAAAAACGAAGCGAAAATGTTCTCGCGATGTCAAACTTGATTGGGCAAAATCGGTCTTTGCAAAACTAAAAGGTGGTGTGGTGTGTTGTCGGAGGTGTTTTTGTGAAGCGTAGGGTTGGGGTTACTGTTTCACTTGTTGTTACTTTGGATGCTTCTTAGAATTGTTAATTGACTGATCTCTCGAGGCCAGAAGGCCCGTATATATACAGACTTGTCTCCCATATTCTTAGCCATATTCGTCTCCATATCTATCACCGTTTGCTCATCCGTTTGCACTGATATGAGCCGCTCTGTACTGATACGAGCCGCTCTCCTGAGGCATATCTTCATACACCAACTGACGGACCTGAGGCTCACGATGCAGGTACACATGCAACACTTGTAGTTATGCAGTTATTCGATTGAGATACCGTGATGTGGACTCTCCAATCTCTGAATTATCAACTGGGTAGGTTGTAATGTGGATTATGTACCATAGATGCGGCTGGAAGGCATATTGCATACGATCACACATTCACGACTACATCACTGGTATCATGTATCCATCACTCGGAAGACCACCGGCACCAACGGTCCTGCAGTCCAAAAAATCCCAAGACGGCAAATCGTAGTCTAGGGCGTTGCAAGATCTTGCCTGGACGGGACGGACTGTTGCGACCCCTACCTTGCCCAGCTCCATCTGCGCCGCCGACTGAATGCAACAGCGATGGTTCCGAACGCAATCTGTGAACATGATACAACAAACACCGAGAAGGCTAGATTTAATTAACTCATTAACGTACGGCGGTGATAGATACGGCTTTTGATACCAGTATTAGGCTTCCGTTTCTTTGACTATTAGGTAGTACGTGAGGTTTATACAAGGCTGGAAAGGATTAGCTGTATTGATATCACATGAATAGTGAGCCGGAGAGGTTAGCTGCTGTTGATGGAGAGAGCTGATGGATGTGGAAGGGCTGATAGTACAGAGGGAGTTTCAAGGGTTGTGTAAATGAAGTTGAAGTTGTAGTGGTACGTGAGTCGCTACTAAATGGACTACTAAATCGACTACCAAACGGACTACCAAATGGCCAACTAAAGGGGCAAACGAAACGACGTGAGGTCCACACCTCTGACTGAATTAGATACCTGCAAACGTACGCTCTAGGTATAACCTAAGCCGGTACTACACGGCGCGGCATTTTAAGAGCATGAATGTCCATCTTCTGAGACGCTTAGTTCTAGATATGTCGACGTATAACATATCGTCAGTGCTCTTGCTACAGCCAAAGCTTATATGGCTGATGAAGAGTCATTTATAACCCATATTGGGAGCTGTATCATAGGATATAAAAATTTGCAGACATGCTATAGTCGTGAGAAATACTACGCCACCGTCATGAGAAATGTCACGCTGTCAGTCGTGAGATTGAACTATGCTCAAATGGATCGTACGGGGAAGCTACCAACAAGAAAGTCATGGCAAGGCTCACAAGCTAGCCAACATTCACCACGAACACCCTGATGAATCGCGACAGCCCAATGCGCAAGTCACGGAACTACAGTTCATACGAGCTTATATGAACAAAGATCAGTCATACCGTCCAACCTGTGTTGCGGAATTTGCCGTCTCCAGACATAAGTAGTTACTCGCTTCCTGTTTACCGCGTTACCGCCAAATCGAGGATCGGCTATAGGAAATGGAACGGTCCGAACCCTGCCTTCACATCATCCTGTATCAACTTCAACGGGGCGGCTCTGTGACGCGGCTCTGCGAGATGGTGTTTCGTATTTAGACTGTAGATGGAAGAAGTAGAATGGTTCTTATATGTGACTGACTAGCTTTCGTTATAACCGACGACCGCGCTATGACTGACGAATGTCTTGGTTTATCTATCATATGACAAGTCTGAACAATGGTGCTAGTTAGAGTAAGAGCTCTCCATTAGTTAAGTTTGCCAAATACTAAATGTCATCTTCACATGGTCGAAGGAGGGTGGTTTACTGCTGCCATTGGTGTACGTATGACTTTCGGCAGCATAACGTTCCCGTCAGTTGTTGTTGTTGTTTAATCATACTGTATTGACTCTAATTAGAGTATGACAGGACCCTGATATCCCCTCGTTCCCGTCAGTTTAATAAGTACACATTTTCAGCGGCATACTTTTGGCTATGTATTTACATTCCACGACGTCTTTTTTTTTTGTTTTAATCATACTGTATTCACTCTACGTAGAGTATGACAGCCCCTTACTCCCCTCCGCCTCCGGGCTAGCCGGCTAGATGGCGGAGCTCCACTCCTGCTACCCGTCGTCCCCTTCTGACAAAAGAAAGCATCTAAAAGCGGTCGATAGGATACAAAGGAAAAGGGATGAAATCAAGGACAGCCCGCCGGCTCTTACTCCTCCGTCCATTTTGGGCGGGAACTTCCCGACATCAGTAGCCGCTAGGAAGTCCATCACCGCTTTATCGCACTTCTCCATGGAGAGCAGCTCAGAAACTTGCATGTGTCGGCATCGGCCTGCTCTCCATCCAGTCGCTTTTCCCACCTCTTTCCAGAGCATATTCTGCGGGTCTTTCCATCGGCTACAGTGGCGGAAGAGACGTTCCCGCGTCTGGGCCGGCATCCTGCATCCACCGCCGCTCCACCAGCACTTGTTGTCGTCTCGGTGACCGAACCGTTCTAGGTACGTGCCCACTGGTGTGTGTCCAGACTTCAGTCGGTAGAACCTGGCTGCCAGAGGCTTCACACTGTTCATTGGGACGGGTCTCTTGCTTCCAGCTTTGCCTTTCAGCCTGTAGCCATGATGCTTACTGCATTTATTGGCCTCCCACTCAGCCTTCGCCACCGTCTTTGCTTCTGAGATTCATCTGACCCTGTTCGCCACCAAGGTGTATGCATGCTCTAGTACTGTGCCTGCTCTGCAGCTCTCTCTGGCTAGATTCACTTGGCAGTCTGCTTCCTCATTTCCGGGGATGCCAGTATGTCCTGGGACAAAGTGGATTTCTGTCTCTATGCTGGCTTCGCGAAGGGTGCTTGCGCACTGGTTAATCCACCTGGCTAGATGCTGCCCTGGCCCAGGTTCCAGGTGCTCCGTTCGTCGAATGGCTGCTTGCGATTCACTGAAGACAGCTACCTTCATTACTCCATGTGTCTGCAGTGTGTCCCTTTTCTTTACTGACTCCCGGAGTGCGAGTCCGATGGCCCACAGTTCGGCATCGTAGACCTCCATTTGTCCGGTGCCGAGGTGGCTGCGGAAAGCTCTCCAGCCGTCTCTGTGCTTGCATACTGCCGCAGCTCCCACCCTGCCGTCTCCACGACGTCTTTATAAGTGGGTCAGCGCCACTCTCTTCACAGCTACAGACCCACTCCTACCACCATCCCGCCACAGAAATCACATAACAACGGTTATAGATGTGTATGCTACCGCCTCCCTTTATTTCTTTCCGCCACCCACTAACCCATAATGGCAATTCCCAAGACTCTACGGGCCAAGACCTCCGGCCCACAGCGGTGTCCGCCTCCTGAATATGCGTGAAATTTCAGCCTTGCACACTCGCCAGCAGGAACTGTGACCGGAGATGAAACGATTAGTTATCGCGAGATTTAAGATTTTCTGGAGGAGAAACAAGCCGGTGAGAAAATATAGGCGAAGGAAATCGGGAGTTGGAGGGGGATGAAATTGAAAAATTGGTGATTCCAATCTAGACTGATTCAGAGAAGTGTGCAAAACATGTTTTGTATTCAAGCATACCTCGCGGGGTATACATAGGTCTTGAATAAATAATGAGCTGATATCCCCGGAGTACAGTACAACAGAAAATGCGTCAAATGCATTCGCCAGTTCAAACCACGGAGACCTGCTTTGAACACTTAACCTTTGCTATTGCAGTGATTCTAAATAAGATTAGCTGGCTAGTGATGCACTGATGTTCACTTTCTAATCGAGGGTACCGGCATCTCCGAAATTGACCGATTTGCCAACTGAGGTATCAGAGAGCGTAGATTGACTCCCAAAACCGTCTTATGTTAGCTTAAATTAATGTTCGTACTGTAGTTACACATATGTTGCTTGACCGAAATGTCTATCGCTTGGTTCTTCCATTTTGTTCTCGATGTTGACCTCGTTCAGTCTTAGGTTCTCATTTCAAAATCATTGTGTCATGCAGAGATGGCACCCTGATGTTCTCCCTCTGCTGCTTCTAGTAGTTTTACTCCACTCCCATTGCACTCCCCCACGACGTTAATGTAAGCTAGAAGCGGGAGGGTAGTGGTCGTAATGTTAGCAATGCGCGTTTAGAGCTCGTACCTGCAGTAGGCACAATGTCGATCCTAGCCGAGCACACCCTGGTTCCGGAACATGAACAAACAGTGTTTAGTTGATACCGATGCAAAGGTTGACAGCAGAGAACATAAAGAGAGTGAGTGTGTGCGACGTAGCATTATCGGGGGTGTGCGGTTGACGTAGTCGGAGGTATAAACACCATTGAAGATGGAAGGGAACATAAGCTGTGCGTGACCTTAGGGTGGAAGTACCAATGCGGTGGTGCAGGGTTGTCGCATATTATCAAGATAGTACGAGTATGAGTACGGCTGTAGACAATCGGACTCTCATTTTCCGGCAGGTTACTACCCAGAGCCGGTAAGAAATGAAAAACCCCACATATAATATCTCGTAAAACACGGTTTGAATATTCGCAGAGAGGGCAAAAATTAATACAATTTGACTTCATTTCCAGGTTCACCCAGTGACTCAACAAACTACTTTCCGAGCAACATTCACTACTAGAAATGGGGTGTCCGAACTTCTACAGCCTGACACGAGTAAGAGTAGAGATGCATGCCTTGATCACACATACGATGGCTAGCTGTCTAGAGTAATGATGGGATGGAAGAGTGTTTATTCAACAGTGAGAGAAAGAGGATGCTGACACACCATTGCGGTTATACAGTTAGTGCGCGCAAAACCATCCCCATCAGTGAATATGTTTCAATTCCTTGAGTTAGTGTTCCGTTGGTCGATGAGGCTAGTAGTGGGGCTATGCAGGAGGAGACCGACATCCGTTGTGGTATGGGTTGGACAGCCTGAATAACGCCGGGATGTGAGTGAAAGAAAGATACGGAATGTGGTGACACATATTCAATTTTTGAGTGGTGCACCACACAATGGTGGGTCGACAGGTTCCGCGAGAAACGAACCAGTACGTCTTCAATTCTTGCACCAAACATCCCGTACCATGACCCGGTCTCATGATTGTGGCTAACGCCTGAATTTCAGTTTTTATCCGTATATCAGTCTAAGAACTAGACTTAATCTACAGATTTTGGGGACTTAATTTTCAGATTGGTAGTACGAGTTGTGAGACACGTTACTACAGCGCGAATTTTGCGCTTAGTTCACATCATGTGATTTTAGCCTTGATCTGTTCTCTTAAACTTAGACTTCTTCCACGGCCCCGTGCACTGTCGCATGACCCGTGGATAAAGTGTTATTTTGAGAGGACTGTTAGAGGTCATGGCAGGAGTATGTTGGTGGGAAAAACCCCAATCTTTAGTTGCCTCGTTGCGCCGGTAAGGTTAGGTTGGCATATATGGAACGTACTCCCGAGGCCAATCTCGAAACCATGAAACTGCAACCCCAAACTCAAAGTCGCAAACCTCCACCCCGAAGCTGAACTCTGGGCGTGCGAGAGAAATGGTTGCAGTCGCTGGGCTACCTTGTAGTGGTGAAGCTACGATTTGACCCATTTGTTTGTAACCATATTGTATTAACCCACTAGCGGGTATGGCATACATCTTCCTCCTATTTCTCGGTACTCTAAATCCACCAAAGGAAAGTTCAAGTCGTAGCATCCCCACCTATCCAGTAATTTGAGTCGTGATGTATGAAACCCCCAATACTATTAAATTACATGATATTCTTTGAACGATACTCTGCCATTAAATAATGAAATTTGCCGCCACAACGTTGTCCATCCTCCCCATCAAAATTTGAAATTATAACTGGTCTTCTACATGTATTATGCACCAAAAATCCCGACAGCAGCTGCGGCTGCCATGACCGACAGAGGAACAGCATCCTAGATTGCAGCACCTGTAAAAGTCACTGGCTGGGTTGTGGTTACGTTTTTGGTAGACTTTGTTGTGACAGTGGCTACTAGAGTCGGACTAAAATCGTAGGAAGTAGGAGTTGGTGCCGCAATATCGGTTATCATGGTGTCGAGCATGGTGAATGTGCGGTGGCTGTTCGTGTCACCTGAGGAACATCGATGGTGTCAGTATTTTTGAATGTCCGGGTCAAGGTCTTGGTGAAATCCTGAGCTAGCGGCTTGATACCGCTTGGGTCCAGTGTTCTCAACCGTCCCGTCCGTCTGGGATCTCTGAGGACGGACGGGACGGGGACAAGCCGTCTGTCCGATGGTAGGACGGAAACGGTGCCGTCATTTGGGAGCGGGACGGGGACAGACGCAGATGACGGCCGGTCATCTATCGACATTTCTGAAAACAGGTAAAGACAGTGCAAAAATATTTGTAAATACTCTCTTCAATTTAAGTTTTTGGGGTTAGATTGAGTTTGTCACGTCGCATCCACCTTACTCAGTGACCACGAGACACTGGACACTGCCATACTCTAGGTAGAGTGAATGCAGAATGATTAAAACAAAACAAAAACAACTCCACCACAGCATCGTGACATCAGACCCACAAACTACAAAAAGACATAGTAAATCACCGGGGTAAATTTTTGTTAAGTTTAAATGCATGTTATGTCTCTAGGTTGTAGTCACCGTGAGGTTGTTGATGCTAGCGCTGCAAAGCGCAAGAAGTTTGGGGTTGCTCCAGTGAGCATCCTAGTTGAATGCAGCCTAGAGGTTTCATACGAATTTTGTTTGGTAGGTCTCTGAAATCTACTTCGGATCGATTTTTTGCCTCTGTGCAGTCAATGTGGTCAGGTGAAATTTGCTAGTGCCCGTCTGTAAGTCAAAGGCCTATCGTACTTATTGCGTAGCTGAAATTCTTGGCTGCGCATCATTGAGTTATTAGCTGATCCAACTACCAGAGTGACAGCAATCCCCTACACGCTCGGTTTCTTTAAATTCGGTTCCACTTCCGTGTGGAAAAAAGATCGCCATGTGGCAAAGCCGGTGATTGGCTGGCTGAATTTCCGATTGAGTGATGTCAGAGCACCACACTCTGGGACAGCATGTGGTATGCACTTTCGTAAGGGCTGTATAGAGGCCGGGAATGTGTACAGTAGATGAGGAGTCAGCACCGACATGCTTTTCAGATGACTCGCTGCCCACACTTTCCCCAATGTTACGATAGTAGGTAGGGGAGAACCGTGTGTGTATTCTATGGTACAGAAAAGAGAGAAGGAGAAAGAATCGAGATATATACAGGAGGCATCAGCCCCAGCAGCAGTGACCGTGTGTCAGATCAGTAACATGTCTCTGGCACGAGTACACCGGTAACACCCAACATGATGGGATCGCCTCTGGAACCGAATTTAAGAAAACCGAGCGCGTAGGGGAAAGCAGTGAGTATTGGCGTAGTGGGGTTCTCTCAAGCTACAAATCAAGTTAATGTCCAGTAACGTTTTGGGCACATTCCTTAAGTCTACATTGCAACATCTTCTCGACTCCTCAGTGGTATGCTGCCTCCGCATTATGATCATCAGCTGTTCCTATGAGAGGGCGCATGATAAGTGCAGAGGCAAGTGCTGCAGCGCCTGCCAGTGTTTCGGCCTATTCTGCAAATATTTGAATTGCGAATTGGAGTTTGGGAAGTCGTTGTCTGGAGATTCGTTATCTCTTGTGATGAAGTTGGCCGGAACTCGGATGGTAGGGGGCTGCCACCTATGTGGGTTAGAGATATGCACGTACTGTTAGGAGTCACGAACTTCTATGGCAGATTCATTTGGAAATATGCGGTGGTTAAGACGATTTACACTTCATGCGCACTTAAAGGAATTGAAGATATGCCAAGCGCGCTGGCAAATTGATCTAGAACCCATCCACAATCGTGCACACCTATAGCCTATACCCGGCCAATCTCTACTCCCTGAAATTCTCCCCTGCAAATCAGAATTACAACTCCTACAATCGGGATTTTCTGCAATCATGATAACGATAAGGTAATGGTGATACACCAAGAATATTTTCGGCAGTTCGTACGCTTATACATTGCTTGTCACCTGCCATAGTGGCGGCTAACAGGGAGTTTTACAATTAGACCTACCTCAATGATATGATAAAATGTAGCTTAAAATTGATAGTACTTAGGTTATTACGCCAAGTAATAGTGTAGAATGTATTCTCGCCATAGCTTTGTCCATCCACACCGTAATAATTTAAAACTGATAACCTGCCATCTACATGTACCATGCACCGAAAATCCCGGAAACAGCTGCGGCTGCAATGAGTGGCTAGGGAACAGCATCCTAGATTGCAGCACTTCTAAAGTCCACAGCTACGTTATAGATACATCATTTGTTGGCTTCGCTGTGACAATGGCTGCTGGGGTCGGCCAAAGTTGTAGGAAAAGGGCATCGGCACCACAATGTCGGATAGCGTAATGTCGGGAATGTAGAATGTATCAGTGGTTATTTGTTTTAATCATACTGCATTCACTATCTAGACCATAGCAATGTCCTCATCCCTTCCCCTCAGGATAGCCGGCTGGACGAGGGATATCCTCATCCTCTACCCATCTTCCCCTTTAGCAAACGAAGCAAAATGAATGACTACACACGCAAAACGACAAGGAAAAAGGAAAACAAAGACCAATGATAAGTTCTGCTCAGCGGCGTCGAACCTTCCCCATCTCCGTAGCTGCAAGGGTGTCGGTGGTTGTTTGTGTCTCTTGACGAACATCGATTGTGTCGGCGAGAGTTGAGGTCTGGGTGTGTCGGTTTAGGACAGAATGGTTGTCGCGACCGGGGCTGGGCCATGACATATTTGGAAATCGGGACAGCACCCAAGTATGCCGTTGGTGCCTATCACGCAATATGAACCAGCATGGCAATAGGTGCCAGTACCATCAGCGCAGCATACACCGCCAACAGGTATGCATTTATTATAGCAAGGTACACCTAGCGGAGACTTAGACATAGTTATCCAACACTGTCTGACGCTACCTACCTCCAATCTGGGCACATGATCCCTGGCGACGAACAAGTTGGGAACCAGCAAACGTGGTCAAGCGTCCCATAGGTTGTATACCACTATCTGCAGTAGCAAATGCTACTAATAAGGTGCTGATGAGCATTATGCGCATTATGTTCGATGGAATGTAGATGGCACAGTATAAAAATGAGTACCAAATGTTGAACAGGCCAAATACGGATATGGAACGAAAAGAGGATGGCAGAAGTTGGCAGGAACCAGCGTGAGCGGTTGAGGATACGAGGAAAGGCGAAAAGGATATCAGGCAGGAATATATAATGCATTTACAGCTGCTTCACCCCCACGTGCAGTGTAGCTTTGGTACCTCTGTTGGCTGTGATATAATGCGTAGAGTCTGGGCTGTACAGTTGGCAGGGAATTGGCCACCAGCTCACTAAGTCTTGAAACTAAACGCTTATCTTCTGGAGCGATGCTTGGTATAATTATCGTTAGGATTAATGTAGGGTCGAAATTATGTCAAACAAGAACTATCTGATTGACTTTCCTATACAGCCTTTTAAAAATTTCAGCTAAATTTCTTCACAGTTCCACGGCAGAGGTGCACTACTATTATCACTTAACAGTGTAGTAGCTGAATCTACTGCCTCATGTGGTGCCTAATTCTATGGATATCTATCTCATCAATCCACCCAGACGCAAGCCGTTGTAAAAGGTTGAGTTACATCGCCAGGTAAACTATGACTGTCTTCATTCGGAGCGAGGATACTCTACGGTCAACAAGGTTAGTACATCAGCGGTCACAGAGGGTTTACGTACTTAACTATATTATACAAAGTAAGCGTCATGCAGGCTATGTACTTACAAGGCCAGAGGTCAACAGTGACTGTACTAAAGGGTAAAATGTCAGGAGGGTTCGATCGTACTGTTACGTACAAGTAATTGTTGATGAATTGTGGGGCTATCTATGATTAACTATGGCTGCTCTTGAACTTAGGATTGTACATTCCGATTCTATGTTACCCTTATCTGCTGTACCTTTCAAAAATCTGCCAGAGCCTCACCGTGCTTGATAAAATACCGGCTAGACGCCTCTTGTACTAATACAAATCGAGTCAGGTCAAGGGCGAGTACCATCCTTATCGACCGGTACAGTACTTGTATTCCCCACACCTTCTCAATCGGCATGGATTGATTGCGTGCTCAATGCCCTATCGTAAACGCAGTACCTCACCCCACGATACGCTATCAGCAACGGTGATTACACCCTTCTGGGGTGGACTAGTCCGGTGCGGTCGAATCCCGGTCTAGACCAGCCTAGTGTAGCCTTCCTGCTAGACATGACTCAACGGAACCCTACCCTAGACCGGACCAGTACTGCAAAAAACCGTGTTATGGACAAGTCTAACCCGACCTTGTTGCTAGGCCGCATCAGACCGAGCCCTACCTCAGAATTCCGACCTATATTGCTGGACTGGACTGGACTGGTTCACTCGTCTGACCGGACTGGTGAAAATCCACTGCGGGGTAGATGCTATGGTTCTAAGGTTGCCCCACGCCAAAAGCAAAATTCTACGGCTTTATCTGAGTGGTTACAATCACCACTCGTGTGTAGTCTGAAGTTTCTAGCGGCAAACATGTGGATAAACTAGGTCCTGTGATTGAGGAGGTTGCAGCGGTAAAACATTGTGTCGCAGTTTTCTTTTTCAATGCATATCCCAGCCAACATGTGGGTATAAAAGCCAACTGCATATGTTTGGGTACTGTCGAATCATTACAGCTTACATAGCATGTTGGCTTCGATGTTCATACGCGGATAAGATTCCTGTTTTGCATAGATAGGCAGACACAAAGAACTAAATCCCGCAGTGGTGTCTCATGACTTCTCGGTGGCGCCTTGAAACATATGCGTTATACCGGAGCGACAGCTGTATTAAATCTGTGACTTGGGTGACACTACGCAAGAGGTCGAAACTGGAGCGAAAACTCGTTTTCTCGTGCCCAGGCTTAGATGAATGTGAGGCACGCAAATGCGCCACACACCCGCTGAACCGAGGTACAAGCAAGTGTGCGGCTGACACGAGATTATAGATTTCGGAGATGCTGTTGTTGTTGTTTATTCATACTGTATTCACTCTTACTAGAGTATGACAGGACCTAATAACCCCTCCGCCTCCGGGCGAGCCGGCTAGATGGCGGAGCTCCCCCCCCGCTACCCTTCGTCCCCGCTGATTTCGGAGATGCTTGCAATTACAACAGCACCTCAGCAGCCACAATCTGGAGTTATAAATACATTTTAAACGAACCAAAAAATGTACCTGTAACATAGTATGTCTTTTCCTGGTTTTAGGCATGTGCTCGTGGTACTGTTGTGTCGTCGCATCGTGTTGCAGCACTCAGAAACACTCCTACCTTAGCAACTACGATACAACTCTACCATAACACACCCAAACCTACATAGTCAAGATAAATTACAAGTAATGTTGTGCTTAATCTTGAGCCATCATCTGGCAAAGAGCTTGCGGTTGTGGTGAGCTATGATGAATCATAACTACAGGTCAAACAAGGTGACATGCGTGAAACTGCGAAAGCTAATACCCAAAGCGAAGATACTTAAATCACTTGCAAACAAATTACCGAGTGATTTTAGCAAGCCTATAAATTTCTACATACTCTAATCCTTCAATTCGCACTATGAAAGCATTGTTTGGATGAGAATTACTGAAGTTAAGGGTATCATTTCATTTCGCATTTTATTTTTCGCCTCGCCAAAGGGTTAGGGTTATGAAATATCCACGAATGAATAGAGTAACGGAGTGACGACTCCATGATGCAAGCATGATGCGAATGATAGCTTGCTGGTTTGGTAACAGCCTATCCATCACATGATATAGCTTATTAAGTTGTCTCAAAAGTCAGTGATGGTGTAGAGTGATTGCTAACTGTCTTAATACGTTGTTGATCAATAAAGTCATTGGGAGGAAAAACTCGCAGCAGCACTGTAGCAAACTCCGCTAAGGCTTGACAGATCCCCAATCCGGGTCAGAAGTGTGTCTGCTCATGCCCTGCCCTTGACAAGGTATCTTGGGCCGAGAGGATTGGTAGTCGCCCAGAATATCGGAAACCCTGGCAGTCCTCCATGGCAGCTCGACAACATCTACCAACTCTACTACCAAACTATGAGATAATACTACAGCAAATGGATGCTCCTTTGCAAATGCCGCTCTTCCTAAGGTCGATTGTGTGGTTTTTATCAAGGAACATCGCGGACAGTGTTGTCCCTGAAAAGTTACACCTATTTGAGCTGTGGGAGGACCTTCACGCCTTCACTGTGTGGCGCGGGTTTGTGGATGCCACAGTGAGAGAGTATGTGCGCACCCTAAAGCGGCGTTGAAGGTGGGAAGGTCAATGTGAAGCTGGTGGAGAATGCGAGGGCATAGACAATGGAAGAGATGAGGAGGGAAGAGGTGAGAAGGGAAGAAGGATCCCAAATTCTTGCATTGTAGTGGTGTTGTAAATTTCGATGAAGATGGTTGGAAAGAGTAGTATGGGTCTGTCCACTAGAGAAGACATCCACTGATGAGCAGAGTGACCAAATGCATCTGAGCACTCAGATTGACCGAAATGCAACCCAAATTCTTATGATTAGGCACTGACGCAAGATCAATGATGCCAATGGTCTGGAAAGTCCTAGTATTAACTACGAATTAGTTTAGTCAGGTCTAGAGTAGACGTTGCATTGCACTCGACTGTAGACTAGAGGTCTTGCCTTGAGCAGGTCCTGTTCATACTAGTGTCCGGCAACTCTCGGCATATGGCATCTTGTCTGAGGAGCCCGCCTTGAAAATCATCTTAGCTGGATCATACACCCGCACAGAGATATATCATTTTGTTGGCCCTTTGATAGTCCCAAGGGATCTGCATAAACGGCAAAATAATACAGCATAGAAACCGGAGATGAGAAGCATGCTGGTCTAGTGACCGATGTTAAGTGCCACTGGAAGAGGACTGGGGAGACCATGGGGAATTTAAACGTACTTGGTATTATACATATATAGACATAGGAGTCATCAATATACAGTCACTACAAACTATTCTCATTGGTCAACCGGTGGTAAGTACCTTATTGCCCCAGGCATCACTGTCTAAATCCACAATTTCCCTGCCAATTGAATGCACAAGTTTAGTCCAAACACAAAGTGTTCTCTATATAAAATATGCAGAACTATGCATAGTTTCACCTGCCTGACTGCAATTTACAATATCTCAAATATTCATTGTGCTGTTGTGTGAAACAATCCATCTTGAGTGGTCTTTGTGGCAAAAACTAAACCAATAAAACAAATGTTGGAGCTATTGTAAACCACAGACAGGACTGTGAAAGTATACATAGCTAAAAACATATCATGCAGAGAATTTTTTTTTATTAGATTAAAGGTTGTTAACACAACTGGAAGGGAAACTGTGGATTTTGTAATTATTGGAACTTTATCTCAGATATTGCTCTCTCAACCATGCTTTATGGACTTCACCTGACTCTACATGCTGAAGTATTATATATCTGATTGGTAGTATATGATCTGCTGGTGTATATGGGCTGGATAACACGTTGTGTTGAGAAACATCAGCTATTTTCTACCAATTGTTATTATACACTGCATACTATACAACTTGATTGTACTCATATTGAACAGACAGTTATTGGAAATTGGGTGGATTGTAACAGGTACATCATCTATTGCTCCCTTCATAAGCAGTTGAGAACAGGTGTTTGATGAAATCTACAGAGATAGGAAAATATAATGACTAAGTAATATCTCAGTAGAAAGAGAGAGCAATTGTACTGCAATGACTCATCTTGGTCCCCATTTTGCCCTTGAGTCTGTAGCTGAAGTGCTTGCTACACTTGTTGCCGACACACTTTGCTTTGGCTGCTGGACTTCACTAAGAGATTTATCTAGCTCAATTCGAGGCGGAGGTGTATGGCTGCTCAATCACCGTGTCTCCAGTGGCGTCTCGGGCCAGGTTTGCCTGACGGTCCGCCTCACGTTCGTTTCCGCGGATGCCGGAGTGTACTGGGACCCCGTGTATCTTGGTCGAGATGCCTTGGGCAAAGAGCGCCTGTGCTCTCCGATTCATCTGCCTCACTGATCGTCAGACCGGGCCTGGGTCTAGGTAGGTCGCTTGTCGAATAGCGGCTGCAGAGTCACTGAAGACTGCCACTGTCGACACTCCATGTGTTTGCAATGTTTCTCTCGTCTCGAGTGTCACATCAAGCGAGAGTCCAATCTACCACAGCTCGCGGTGAATGACCACAATGCGCCCAGTGCCTAGGAGGCTGTGGTGGTTCCTCCATTGATTTCAATCTTTGCACACTGCTGCGGCTCCCACTTGGCCATCAGCCGAGCAGGATCCATCTGTCCACCACATCCTGACCCCTGCTTTGATTTTGGCATCTTTCATTCTCGCCCAGTATTGCACGGTTCTCTTGGCAGCAGTGGTGTCGTCAAATATGGTGGTTCTGACCACTGATTCTTCGGCCCGGGGCGGGCACATCATGCCTTTGGTTTTTTGGCCGTGGTCCAACTCTTCCTTGACCACTCTGCATATTGGTGCAATGCAAGAAGGGTTTCTGTATAACTCTTTTAGCTTGCTGCTGCATGCGTCTGCTAGTCTCGCAGCGAATCACCGCTGTCTGGAGTCTAGAATTCCCGACGTGGGTGTACGCGCTGACTGTCTCATTAGTGCATGCTGTGGAGTTGTGGGCAGCGCGCACAGGATGGACGTGGCTTGTCGATTGAGGAGGAGATGGAGGTCGTCTCGCCTGCGCAATTCCTTGGGATCCCAACAGAACTCACTCCCATATAGTGCGACCCCTTGGACGCATGCCCCTTGGATGGCACTTACGCTCATAGTGACAATGCTGTATCTCACGGTGAGCTTTCAGAGTCTTGCTTCTGCTGCGCTGGCTATCTTCATGCATCATTTGTGCTACTCCTTGAACGTTTGATGTGAGTCCATCCAGATGCCCAGCCAGCATCTTGCCTTGGTGTTGAAACGTATGATACCGTTTCCGACTCTTATCTCTGCTGTCATTTTCGGCCCGAGGTGTTTCCTGTTGCCACGCCTGAGCAAGAATAGTTCCGCCTCCATCTAGGCAGTGTCAAACTGTAGTCCTCGTCTACTTGCCCACTTGATTCTTGTCGCTGCGCATCTCGCAAGTATTGCGATGACCTGGTTGATATCACTTCCAGTCGCCACCCAGCTGAGGTCGTCTACAGATGACAGCGCTTCTGCTTCTGGTACGTACTCTTCGACCCATTTGGTCAGTCCTGAGGTGTAGATTGCCAAGAGGATTGCTGACACAGGTGAGCACCGCGGGACCCCAGCTTCCACTCGGTGTCTTACCGTGGTGTTGCCCACCCGGAACCGTTCTCGCTGGTTGGAACCGTTGCTAACACTAGTGGAGAGTAGGAAGAGGGTAGGGGAATGTAATGGGATACCTAGAGTGTTAGCAACGGTTCCAAATTGCTGGGTCGGTTCCAGGTCCAGTTCCGATCCGGAACCAAACTGTTGCTACGGGTCATATGAAACCAAAACCCGGACCGTTGCAATTGGGCCAGTTCCACCACCAAACACCCGGCATTCTAACATCACAAGTTTGGCTCCGATTAAGTATATGAGTTCTGATCGGATCGTCACATGATCAATACGTAAATTGTGCGTGTCTATGCACTCTTTCACATCCTGCTTTGAGATATGCGATCTGCCCAATATTCGTTGAGTCGGGATCGACAACCCGGGATTTGCCCATCACATTTGGCCTTATTTCACAGTGATTCAACTGATATTGGTCGTATCGCAAAGCTGAAAGCAGGCCGTTAAAGACCGCATACAACTGCACAATCTGCATATGGATCATATGATGATACGATCAGAACTCAGATACCTAATTGGGCTAAGGTTGACCCAGAGTGGAAGGAACCGTAAAACCGAACCACGGTGCTGTTCCATGCCGGCCAAAAACCTGCCGGTTTTAGTTTGGTCTGGGTAACAACCCTGCCAAGACAAAGCGGGTCGAGTTCTTGGCCGGGTCTGGAACCAAACCAAACCAAACCGCCAGCCAAAAACTGAACTGCTGGTGGGTTACCGGGAGCAGTTTCTAACACTAGCTGTGAGGAACCGTACGGAGTCCATCGATTCACAGAAACTGGACTTCAGAGCATGGGGCTCGATGGCAGTAACACATTCACTCTGCACACTGTTGGATATTAACATGTTTGATCTTTTCTATTATTCCAGGGTCCCCTAATCATCTATACTCGGTGTCGCCCTGTTAACCCATCATAATAGTGTATCTGGCAGCACAGCCTCTCCATCCACTGTGACAGTCAATAGTGGTTGCTGAAAAGTGGATTTTCCCACTACCCCAAGTACATACTGATAGAGTGATACCTACTGGGACTCAGCAGAAGAGACGATCCTCCATAATCGTGGCGATCGCATGAATTTCTGACAAAAATGCATTTGTTTCAAGTGTGTAAAAGATGGAAATCAGTACACCGGAGGTTATAGAATAATGGGAAAGAGGGGGATGATTGGTTTGAAGGTACTGGACAAGTTATAAAAGAGCCAAAGGTTCAGATACCAATTTATTTTGTTTTTACAACAGAACAGTGTCCACAAGAACTGTGGTGTATTCTTTTTGTTATATGCAGTGGAAGGGCGACCAATGTTGCAGAGAAGGTAAAGACCTCGGATCAGAAGGAGTAAAGTGATAGGGGGGTGTACAAGTTACTCCTGTTTTTGGCAGTTTTGTTTGTTTTTGGGAGAAGAGGACTAGTGTCTGTGCTTTTCTGTCTTTATAGTACGGTAGAACTGGGGAGGAAATACGTCAGGGATCTGCCATGGCCGCTAGCGGCCCAATGCAATTCTTTTACAATCAAACAAACAAACCTCCAACCTCGGCACAAGACCCCTGACGAAGAGCAAGTTGAGTACGTGCAAATCTTGGCGAGCGTGCCACGGGTTGTATACCACTATCTGCAGTAGCAATACCAACGATTGGGTTCGCTGGATATGACCAGCTGGGTGCCCAGACATGCATGTGCATACATGCATGCAGGGCGCTCAGAGTGTGTACACTCCGCGAAGTGACCGGTCAGTTCACGGAGCTCAGTTACTCCGCGGATTAACCGATCACTCGGCAGAGGAACATCCTCCTTGAACAAACTGGAACACTCTGTGCAGTTTGCGGGCTCGCTTAACAACAAAAACTTATCGCTTTGTTGGTTAATATGTTAAAGCGTATTAGATAATAACGCATCCAAAAAATAGCATATTTTTATTCACAAAAGCAGGGCGCGATACAAATTCGATAGCACTTATCTCTAGTATATGTCATCACAATTTTTATTGATGTCGGTGTGCTGAGATTTAGGTGTTTTTGTGGTAGCGCATATGACACGGTATAAAAAGTTCGACTTCTACAAGTCTTGCTATGGAACGTTTTCTCGCCATCGTGGTGTCCATCCACTCTATTATAATGTGAAACTAACAACCTTTCATCTTCGCCTACCATATACCGAAAGCCACTACAGCAGCTGCGGCTCCCACGACCGGCAGAGTAAAAGCATTTCAGATTGCAGCACTTCTAAAACTCACCAGCTGAGTTGTAGTTGCATCATCTGTAGGCTGCGCAGTGACAATGGCTACTGGAGTCCACCCAAAATGGTAGTAAATGGGCGTCGGCACCACACTATCGGACAGCATAATGTCGGGAATGCGAATTTGTCGGTGCTTGTTATAATCAGACTGCATTTACTATCTAGAATATTGCAGTGCCCTCTTTCATCCCTCTCCCGATGGCCAGCTAGATGGGAGAGATCCCCATCCTTTACCCTTCTTCCCCTGAAACATACGAAAGTAAAATGAATGACCACGCACAAAAAGAAAAAGAAAAAAAGGAAAGAGATAGACTAATGTTTCGTTCTGCTCATCAGAGTGGATACTTTCCCACATCTATGGCTGCAATGGTATCGGTGGTTGTTTTTATCTCTTGACGAAAATCGATGGAGTCGGTGAACGTCGAGGCTAGGTGTTGGTTGTCTTGATTATGCCCGAGCCACACATACTTGGTTGATACAGCACACAGATGCGCCGTTGTTGCCTGTCGAGCAATATTCACCTGCATTACAATAAAAGCCAGTTCCATCATTGCAGCATACATTGCCAATAGGCATGCAGTCATTATCGCACGATATATCTAACGGGAAACTTAGACACAACAATCCAATAGTCGGATGCTACCAACCTCCAAACTCGATACAGGATCCCTGGCGACGAGCATGCTGAGCACCATCTAACATGGGCGAGCGTGCCACAAGTTGTATACCACTATCCGCCGCAGCAGTTGCTGCTAATAAGGTGGTGATGAGCATTATATGCATTATGTTTGAAGGAACGTAGATGGCACAGTATAATAATGAGTACAAAATGTTGTATAAACCAAATATGGATGTGGAGCGAAAAGAGGATGTCAGGAGTTGGCAGCAGCTTGCGTGGGTTGTTGGGCATATCAGGTTGGTCAAAAGGATATTAAATAGAAATATATAATGAATTCACACATGCCTAATCTCTATGTACAGTATACCCGTAGTTCCTTTAGTAGCTGTGATATAATGCGTAGAGTCAGGGCTGAACAGTTGACAGCGAATTGGCCACCCACCCACTAATTCTTGACACCAGTAATTCCATCGTCCGGACGATCGCAGTCTGGGGTAGGGCTCAGTACAGTACAGTCCAACTGCAAGGTCGGACTGAACCGGACCGGACCTAGACCAGACGGGTCTAAACAGGCCCGTAACACGATTGGTCCTGTCCAATGGGTGAATCAGACCAATCTAGTCCAGCAGGAAGGTCGGACTGAACTGGACTAGGCCGGGTCGGTCCAGTCCAGACTGGTCAACCCTCAGACTGGTGGAATCATTGCTTGAAATAAAGCGGTTATCTTCTGGAGCGATGGCTGGTATAGCCATTGTTAGGATTAATGCAGCGTCAACATTATGTCAACCATCTAGTCGACTTTCCCACACAGCTTCTAAACATTTCAGCCAAAATTCATCATAGTTCCTCAGCATAGGTGCTCCACTATTCTCAATCAAGTGCGCAGCAACCGACTCTACTGCCTCACGGGATGCAGGAATCGATGGACATCTATCCCATCGGTCCATCCAGACGCAAGCCGTTGTAGAAGGCTGAGTTACATTGCCGGGTAGACTATGACGTCCATATTCGGAGCAAGGAAACTTGTATTCCCTACACCTTCTTAATCGACATAGGTTGATTGCGTGCTCAAAGCCCCGACGTAAACGCAGCGCTTCATGTGACAATGCGCTATCAGCAATTGAGCTCTGCCAGAGTTGAACGATTTAATATGAGGCTTGCTTGGCACCGATAATACTGTTCACACCCGACCAGTAGGGTTTTCAACCATCCAGGGAGACAGGCATCTTTCCCAGTGGGCACTGCCATCCAATATTTTCACCGGTCAGGGGGAGGACTAGACTAGTTCAGACGGGAACAGTCCGGGTCTAGGCCAGTCCAGTCCGGCCTATTTGCTGTGTTAGATTGAGCTGGTTCACCCGCCAGACCGGGCTGGTAAAAACATTGCGCATGTGTTCTAGCGCAGGGTAGAAGATATGGTCCTGAAATAGCACCACGCGAACAGCAAAATTCTAGGATTTATCAGAGTGGTTACAATTTCAACTCGTGCGTGGTCAGCAGTTTCCTCACAGTTCTAGCGGCAAATACGTGGACAAACCAAGACGCTGTCATTGATTGAGGTGGTTGCAGTGTCAAAACATACCTTCGCATTTTTCTTTTTCAATGCATTTCCCTGTCAACTGTGTAGGGTACACAAGCCAATTGCATCAGTTTGGGTACTGTGAATCATCACAGCGTTACTTGGCATGTTGGCTTCGATGTTCATATGCGGATAATGTTCCTTTTTGTTTTGTTGGGCAGACACGAAGATCTAAATGCCGCAGCAGTGTCTTATGACTTGGAGGCCTCCGAGTCGAGGTGCCTTGAAACCTATGCGTTACCACGGAGAAACAATTGTACTACTCGTCGGATTTTGAGTCTCTGGACTCCCGATCATAAACGCCCTTGGCGTCACAACGAGAGTTTGGCAAGTGCACATCAAAGTTGGGTGACAATTGGATGACACCTTATTCTTATTGGAGTCATCTAATCATTGACATGGGTGTCTGGAAACTTGAAAATTCGGCGAGTAAATTTGGGTGGCACCACGCAAGAGGTCAAAAATGGAGCGAAAATTTGCCTAGACTTTGGTGGATGTGTGGCGCGCCTGTTAAACGCAGCCTCGCAAGCTTGAGCCACTTGACCGAGATGCGAGCTAGCACTCGGCTAGACACTAGTCAATAAATTTTGGAGAAGCTGGCAACTACAAATGGTGAGCACAACACCACAGCAGCCACAATCTGGACCCATACAAGCTATTTTAAAACAAAAAATATATATTTACCGTTAATTTAGCATGTCTTTTCCTGATTTCAGACTTGTACTGTGTTGTATCGTCGCATTGTGTTGCAGCGTACTCCCTGAGCGACCACGACGCAACTCTACCAGGACACACTAAAACTACACAAAGCTAAGTTAGACTACGCCCAATATTGTCCTTAATTTGAGCTGTGATCTAGCAAAGAATTTATGTTTCTGGTGGGCGACAGTGAATCTGAAGACACGATTTATCTAAGTTACCTAGAAGGACCAGAAACTTAGGGTTGCTCACTGAAGTATCCAAGTTAAGCAATTGAGCGTTGAGGTTTCTTATAGATATTGGCTGATGGTTCCCCGAAATTAATTCCGGCTCTATTTTTGCATCTTAGAGAGTCGTTGAATTTTCGGTTGCGCTGCAATGATAAGCCTTACTATGTAACAACACAAACTGTTATCATCCTTCCTTACTTACAATATAATTCAGTACAACTAGCAGCTGGCGTAGTGCATTCTTCCGGGTTCCCGTTCCCGGGAATACCGGGCGTGTCTCTGTCCGTCGCAATTCCGTGGTTCCTCCTAATGCCGGTAAATATTTCCAAATGCCGGCGAATCCTCTTACAACTACCAGTCAACTTTGACATATCTGACATTACCCTCCCTGCCAGGGTTCCCAATAGCCTTGGCGCCTGCCAGTCTTTTTGGGGCCTGAAACCTGGTCCAGGGTATGGCATGAGCAGACACACACAGTGCCCAGATCAGGGATCTGATGGTTATAGCAGAGGATGCCACAGTGTTGCTATCGGTTTTCCATCCTAAATGGCTTCAGTAATCAAGGCAACAGTGTGAGACTCCTCATGCCAGAAGAATTTATCATTAAATCACAAAACTATCACTCGCATCATATGCTAACAAATTGAGTGATTTGCAGGGCCAGTTGTTCATAGTTCAGATAGCAAAGTTGGTTTATATCATATCTACGAATGTCAAAGGCCACCCACTGATGACAGTGCAAGTACAAATGTGTACACATTACACGATGTTTGCTTCAGGGTAATCACAATTTACAGTTACAGAAAACATACTGTTGGCCATGCTAGTTTTTTCTGCAGGGTTCAGAAGATGGAGACCAATCTGGCAAAACTGCCCTTTGCACTGGTCTCTCAGAAGGAAGGACTACAGCCAATGAATCCAAGTGAAGTGGAGCAAAATTGATTCCCACAGTATCCTCCCCAATGCCTTGCACATGTAGACAGTGATATACCACTACTACAGCCGGAGCTTGGCCGTCCTTAAATCTGAAAGAGACGGGAGACAACCTTCATTCAAATGTTCAAACAACTTCAATTACCATAGGCCTGCCACGTTTGAGAATTTTACGTGTTCACACTTCATCTTGTAAGTATTGGTGCATCTGATGACTCTTTAATGCTTACTATATGTCAAGTTATGTACAGCTAGTCACCAATGTTAGTGTATGCTATCAGTGGTGACATTGCTCATGAAAGTGAGTGAGAGAGTAGGGGGAATGATAAGATCAGGGATTCAGTATAGACGTACAGGTTGCAATGCTGGGGATAACGGTGTCATTCATGCTTACATGGCCTTGGTTGTATTCCGCTTTGCACCAATCAGTTCGGAGATTATCAAGACCCCAGCTAGCTGTGATAAATTACCTAGAAACAAACTAGATGATGACTATTTCATTAGCAAATGCTAATGTGGTCAATTCCAGTTTTGATGATACTTATTTTGGTATGGCATAGTATTTAAGAATTGTTATGATCAATTGTAAGTGGTAATTCATTATTGTGCATCCATCAAATTTTTAACCATGGTTATAGCATCATCTTTGTAATGTTGTCGGGTTTCAATTGCTATATACAGTAACCAAGGATAGGTGCTGGATGGAATTATTTGCTGTTGTTGGTAGGATAATGATGGTAGAATGGCATCATGTGGGATGGTAGTGAAAGTAATGAGATTGTGTTGAAGAAGACAATCTTCTGACATTTTGCAATATTAAATAAGTTGAACATGGTGTATTGGTAATTGTCCTAATTACATTGTGTATAATTGTAATTGACAATTCATATATTACAATACAGAATGAGGAATAATTTGCAGTGGAAAAATGCACTGCATAATATGCAGTTTCAATGCTATCCTGGTAACACACCATACGTCTATTAAACTTCAATGTTGAATCTCAGGAATATCATGAAAATCACCATATGTTTCTAAACACAAACATCACGTTAAAGTTTAAACATGACTATTTCTATACTAATATAATCTTCATTTAATATGAGTGATTATAGTGGAACATGTCTATTGAAGACACATTCAGTATACATTCTTGTGGTTTTCAATACCTTAGTTCTGAAAGTATCAAGAGAGATGTGTCATCTTAAGCTTATGCAAGAGAACTGAACCCAATATGTTTACACTTCTGCTTGATGAACGTAACTAGAAATTCTTATACTTATACTATTCAAGATCCATTAGTACACATACCAATCTTCCTATATATGAGGTTAGTTATACTGACAATTGCAATTCACAAATTGATTGGTTCCAACTTACCAGACTAGCTAGTTCATTAGTGAAACACCAATCTTGAAAGACATTTGGTACCAACAATTCAAAGCTCAGAGCTCCTGAGTGACCTCTAGAAATGCAATCTTGCAAATTAGTTCATGTTTACACCACAGCCACCAATAATGGTGGTGAAATTGTTATACAATCTCCAGTGTAATTAAATTATTGTGTAAAATATTTTGAATTACATAATGGTTGTTTAATTCTTTGAAACCATGAAAAATCTTGTACTTGTAAATGATACTTGTGGGGCGGAAAGGTTCTGACTGAAGTATGAAGTATACAAACTTTATTACGTGAGGAAATATTAGAGGAGTTTCATTTAACTATGATAACGCATACAGTAGGAGCACCTTGTAATGGCACTGATTGATATCCACACCTGAAGCTGGCTTGTGATATATCCAGAGCCAGGTAGATACTTCACATAATGGCAAGTACTAAGAAACACTGTCATTTTGAGTGAGAAAACTACCATATATATGTAGCTGTATGTTCAGTCAAATGAGACAATGTTTGGGACATAATTTACCCACCTGGCATCTGTTATTCTATGTGGAAAGATATGGGCATATATCTCTTCCAACTAATGTCACATTGACAGTACAAAGATATGTCTTACCTTCAGAATTTGTGTGTTTCCTAGTAGGCTGGCATGTTGAATCCATGATAACAATGTGTAATAGCAAGATGTAATAACAGGCCGGTTGACCTGACCGGAGAATAGTGTTAGCAACGGTTCAGGGTTACCCGGCTGCGGTCCGGGTTCTGAACCGGCCCGGATGGTCGAGTCCAGGTTGATACCCTGAAAACAGGGGTAACCACACTGTTCAGGGACTGGTTCGAACCGAACCGCGGTTCCATTTTACTGTTCCTACAACTTTGTCTTCAATTAAGTATTTGAGTTTCAATCGTATCATGATGTGGTAACTACGTAAATTGTTCAGCTTAAGCCGCTCTTTCACCCCCTGCATTCAAATTTGCATTCTGACTGAGATTCGTTGAATGGTTGTGAAATAATGGCTGAATTGAACCGAAACTGGCGGGTTTTCGATCGCAACTCAATCAATACTTGTTGGATCGCAAATCTGGAAAAGCAAGGTGAAAGAGGGACTAGAACTGCAGAATCTACGTATTGATCATGTTGTGATACGATCAGAACTCAAATACTCAATTGTAGCACGAAATGTTCATTTTTGAGGAGCAGGTTTTGTGTCAAAACCCATTGGAACGGTTTAGTTCCGGGTTGGAACCGGACCCGGAACCAACCCGGAAATTTTGACCCGTTGCTTACACTACCGGAGAACCACTTGAAATTTACCTATTACATTAAAAAGATTGTGAAGAGTTGAGCAAATTGCAGGAACAAACTTGACAGCAAAAAATGGTACAGCCTGTCATTGCGAGCAACATGTATAAGTGAAGAGTTTATTTGTACTGAAGTTTAATCCATGAGGAATCATATACAATGAATTGTTATCAGTTCATTTTTAACCCTTGATCTTAACTGACCTACATTGAGTGATGCGGTGATCACAAACAACGGCAATGTCAACATTATCTCTGAGAGTGTATGACTGACAAGACCCTAACCAGACATAATCTCTGGGAGTGTATGAGTGAGAAGAACTTAACCAGACATCACCGTATGATAATATTTACATCAACATCGTCACCTTTCAAAACTAGGATAATACTTATCTATGGAACGAATTCCACTTCCAACCAGATAAGAATGTCTATCAAGGAGTGGTCAAATTCAAAACAAATGTAACTACAGATGTTAACTGTGCCATCAGTGTATATCGATTGAGGTAGGTTTAGTGCAATTGACAACTGTGGACAAATGTCAGGAGTCAACATCGGCAAAATGTAGATCGGTCCGGTAGCCACACGCAAACCTCCCAGACACTCCGGTCGACCGGACCAGTTCTTCCAAGTACTTCCAGATGCTCCCAGGCCCCCCTGGAGCTAAGCAAAGTGCTCTCAGACCCTACAAGAGTATTCCCAGGTGCTCCTTCTAGGATAGTCAAATTTTGAAGCTGCTGAGACCTCTGCACAGGTCCGCGGGAGACTTCGACAGCAGCTGCGACCTTGGTGCACCTCTGCAAGAGACTTGGCGCAGTACTCCCACCGCAGTGGTTCTTAGGGTTCCATAACCACAAGCCATTTCGTCTATCATATTTATCTTTGTTATAGTCACAAGATTCGCTACATCATAATATGGCATGTATTATCTATCTAAGTGACTCTATATATACATACGGTCAATCAGACTGCAAGCGGGACCCGTGCGTAATTGCAGGAGCACCTGGAGACGCCGATTGAGAGAACCTAGGGAAGCACTTGGAGGCCTTTGTGGTGAAAATATCTGTTGCTCACCACCACCGTCATTCAATTTGACAGAGAGAAGCCGGTAGGGGGCATATGGAGATAGAGGAAGAACGGAGGGGTACGGAGATATGGGGAGAACAGAGACGGACTGATCTTGCCGAGCTTTCATAGATCCACCCAATTTTTGTGGTTCCTCACGCACTCTGGCCGAGCCTTCATAGATCCACGCAATTTGTGCGGTTCCTCACAGCGGGGTACCCCACCAGATCCTATCACCCACTTCCTACGCTCATCCTCGAGCGAGAACTGCTCTTTCTCACGCATTCCCTTCGGATGCCATGAGGGCTCCGCCATTTGACTACACCGTGATTGTGTGAACTTTGAGATGTGCTTGGAGGCCGTGATCGAGCGAGATTGGAGAGGCATATGGAGGCCGAGATTGAGCGAGATTGGAGATGCACTTGGAGGCCTAGATCGAGCGAGTTTGGATATGCAGTAGCTGGCCACCTGCGTTTGAGATTGGAGGAGTATTTGGAGACAGTTCATCTGGAGGAGGTGGATCTGGAGGCGGTCGATTGGGAGGCAGTCGATCAGGAGTGAGTCGCAACAGGGAGCTGAGACTCAATTCGTTGGTTAACTCATAATTGTGGGAATGTGGAGAACTGAGTACAACAAGGTCGGCCGAGAGATGAGACGTGAGAGACTTGCTGGGAGCTGGAGACAGTAGATGTTGGGATGATGCAGTACTCGGTGTATACTGCACTCGGTGTTAACTCTTGATCATGGCATGGAGAAATACAGAGGGGTGACTTAAGTTCGTGTTCTTAGGTGATGGTAGAGTTGAGAACGAGAAATAGAGAGATGAGAGGACATGGGGAAAATCATCATGAGAAACTGGGACTTAAAAGAATTTGGTGTGCGAGTCAACTTACCATCCCCGATACGGCAGGTATGAGTTCTGATCCGGCGTGTAATCACACCGATATGAGGTCATCCCAACCCAATCAGGCATGTCGTACCTCTGATTTCTCATATCGGCTTGTATCCTCCACATCATTCTCGTCTGCATCACCGTCTCTCTCTTTCTTGTCCACAACGCTACCATCATCGCAGAACACGACGTTAACTCATCCCTCACTATCTCTCCATGCCATGATCATGAGTTGACACCGAGTACAAGCATACACCAAGTACAGCATACACTGAGTACAGCATCGACCGAAGATTGTTGGTCTTCCCTTCAGTCTCAAGATCACAAGTTGACCCGTGACTGTACCTTCAGCTTCCGGCGTGCCTCTTAACATGATCGACTGCCATCAGCCAGCTCTCCATGGCAGCTCAAAGGTAAAGTCATCTTGTCACATTCCCATGATGGTTGCGAGATGACTAACTGATGAATATAGTCTCAGCACGTGGCATGCCATCAATTGACCGCCACCAATTACTTGTTCAATGTTGCTCGATCACAGCCTCCAAGTGTGTCGCAAAGCTCGCTCGATCGCGGTCTCCAAGTTCGCATGATCATGAACTCCCAAGTGCATCTCCAAACTCGCTCATTCACGTCCTCCAAGCTCAGATAATCATGGACACCATGTGCATGTCCAAACTCGCTCGATCACGGCCTCGGAATGCATCTCAAAGTTCAATCAATCACAGCCTGCAAACTGGCTCGTTTACCACCTCCCAGCTCGCATGATCATCGCCTCCCATGTGCATCTCCAAACTCGCTCCATCACGGCCTCCAAAGTGCATCTCTGAGTTCACTCGACCATCATCTTCAGGCGCACATAGAAGTGCTCTCAAGCACCTCCTCCAGCCAGTCCAGATATACCATGTGTAGATGGGTAGCTATCTAGATAGATCGACACATAGATGTGAATACAGGAGTTTTAAAAATTGTTGAACGAAAAGCTGTAGCTATGATTTCCAGGCGCACCAGCAGTGTTCCCAAAGAAGCTGTTGTTTGTCCCAGACTGCTCAACTGTGATGCGAGGTGCTTCCAGACTTGTCGCCAGCGCTCCCAGGCTTGTGGTCAGCGCTCCTTGGCTTGTCACCGGCGCTCCCAGGTTCACCTATAGTTCTCTCCGGTGCTCCGAGATGTTCCCAAACTTGTCACATTGACACACATGGTACTCTTGGACCAGTCGTCAGAGATCCCAGTTACTCCGAAAGCCGGCCGGAATGCCCTCCTAGGGTATGATAGTCTCCTACCATCGATGGATCTAAGTTTACACTCCACATCTTCCCAGACACTCCTGGAGGCTTCCAGCGACCAAAATTCATTTTGCAGATGAAATTCGATCACAGCTACTGACGTGACGTCAGCTATCAGGGAAATGCTTGGGCATAGCTCAAAAATCAGATGACCATGTACGTTCAGAGAAGAGCATTTCGACAAAGTCACTCTGTCCTGTGAGTGGGAGTATGCATTCAATTGCACCATCAGCAGGCGACACATGTTCGATGTAATGATGATGGAATTTGATAATCAGTTCATTTGAATTGAATGCTTAATGTGTGTTTAGAACTTCGATGAATAGCCACTGGGCTGACTAGGCAATACCTGTTGAGAAAATATCACATCTGAGACAAACTCTTAAGTATCTAATACCTTCAATTCTACCAATGGTGATGGTTACCTTATACATATGCAATGGTTAACTCGATATTGGACTCAATTGTTACACGACGCTATGCACATCATGCAGCTGATCACCACACATCATATGCAGCTACTGCCATCAGAAATGAAGCATAAAGCAATTCGGAACCTTGCAAATTTCCGATTGATTCTGTCCATCTGTTGTGATTCACAGTCTGTCCTGGAAACATGTTGGCAAGCAGGTAATTGAACAACTTGTGCTCAGGTATTAGACGTAGCAATACAACTTACACATTTCTGATCATATACACTCATTTGTAACGGCATGGCTGCACATGACATGTACAGGGCCAGGTATCAGCTATTCTATATAGTCAGCTCACCCTGATACCTAGATCTCTGGTGATGATCTTCAACATACATCTACATGCCTACTTACATACTCACTCGAATCAAGGTGTGCAACCACATCCCTATACCCTTGGACTGTTGTGAATGTGTCCTTACACCATTACCACTTTTTGAGTCAATGCATATGTTTCACAAATGGGATTTGCAATTATACACATATGTTGACAATTAAGAAAATGAAGTCAGCAACTCGAAAATGCAACATGACACAAGTTCAGTCACCTATCATTTATATAAGCAACAAGTACCCAGATGTTCATCCTGTAATCAGGGCAATCGGCAAGAGTAGAGACCATGTTGGAGATGCCCTCGGCAGCGAGATGCATTACAGGCGTAAAATATGCTCACCTGGCACAAGTCTAGAGACATCTCCTACATCGAACTGAATTGAGGAAATTGCATACGATTGAGTGTGAAGAGAGCATTGACAATCTTCTACAGTCAATCGAACAGCACCAAATGATTCAACGATCCTGATTGACGGAACTGACAATATTACTCCTGAATGCGTGCAACTGATGATAACCCGATGAGAGGTCACCAGACGGCAATATTTGAGTCAACTTGGTTTCATTGTACTATCACTGGCAGTTGCATTCCCATCACCCGGAGTCTACCTCTCAGTGTCACTGTGCACCAATCAAGGTGGGGCATTCTGTGAATGTAAAGATGGCTGCAGAGAACACCATCAAGATGAAAGAATACATGGGGAAGATGTACTCTGGCAAAGCACACTTCCAATGACTATGAGCAAATGTTTATTGGATTCTCAATGTCCACCTACAATTCTGCCAAATACCCACCGCAATGAGCATGGCGGTTACAAATCCCTTTCTCATCACCAGGGCCATGCATCTTCTGAAAGCACTGCGCTATTGAGGGTATACCGGGATTGAGGAATGATGTAGATGGACTGGGTGATGGGGCCCAACAGAGATACATGGGTATCTGAGATACAGAGGGCAATAGGGAGTATGTATTTGGGAGACCCCGCGGTAAATAGATCATTGTCGCATCGTGCATATCATCTTATTATACAACCTATCAGACACTCTATCTTTCGCATCAGTTGATGTCACTCCCTCTTTGCGAGATTTTGTGGATTCTCTCCCAGCTGGGTAGTATCATATCTTCTCACTCTCTTCCAACTCTACTTGGGCCTGAATTGCGTTGCCTCAACAATGCATTTGAAATGCGGTTAGAGGTTCAGTGTAGTGTTGATGAAGCACACTCTGCTTTGTAGCTCCACTGGTTCACCCCAAATGGAACCCAAACACTGATTTTCTTTGCAAAAGCGCAGCACAGAATGGCGGGAAAATCTCCCATTAGGTGATGTGCGTGAACCTAGTGCAAAGCCACAAATAGATGGTTGTAACAACGTCAAACTGGAGTGCCACATGTGGTAAGCGCGGTACATCGTAGTGAGTGACATGAAATGGACCAATCTTGTACTGGTCCAAACCATATGTAATGAACGCAAACCAAACCACTGACAATAGGCCATGACCCCATACCCGGACAAACACCAAGGACATGGCACTATCCTATCACCCGACGATACGCACTGACCACATACCCAGTCGAACACCAAAGCGAGGCAACTACATCACACCAGGATGATACCTAGTGAACGATTTCCGGGACTATAGGCAAAGGTCTCACCAAGGGTAACCACTGGATGATGTCACACCATGACGAAAGGCACCACGCATATTCTGGGATAACATCCTGTGACCACGCAGACCAGTCAACACTCCGCAACCTATAACCATGACAACAAGCACCGATCTAACAGTGTGACATCCAGCACCGACCTGATCCCAGGCCGACAGAACCCAGGTAAACCAAGCACGCAAACCCCATACCAATCAGGACATCGATCAGAAGCAATACGAAGAGGATGAATAAACAACCCAGGCGTGATTGCGAGTAGTCCGAATCAGGATGCGATTGATCATAGTGGGATACTGCGCGGGATGTTACATGTGAGATGACTTGGCAGCAAGCTAAGCGATATGACTGTCAGGGACTGGGAAGCATGATCAAGAAAGGAACGAAACCAAGAGCTCACCTCGAAAACAGTGCCAATTGACCTAACGCCCCTTCGAAAAACTCGCAAACTAGCAATTGATCTCAGATCACCAATTACTGTCCATCCCCCAGGTAATCCTACATGCCATCTCCACAGTGCTGTCAACTGTACCAAGATTTCAACGAATCACTTCTGATTGCCAGCAGCAGCCTGTTTCTGTTGCCATTCTACTTCCTCTGGTGCTGAACATGGAAGGCAGGCCGGATCGTCCACCAGCCCGGGACTTTCCACCAATGTTGCGCCGAATCATTTCCCTCATCAGAAGCGATTCATCGAGTCTTTTGCACGCACCATCAGAAAGGAAGAAAAGAAAATCCCACAACTGGGGACGATGAGCATCCTAGTCTTCAGAGGAGCAGATGCTACGAAGTTCATCAGAGGGTACGACAGCGTACCATCACTCAGTGAGATTGACCCTGCAGCAGAAGATATATTTCAACATACCTGAACTATGGCTCGGAAATGATGCATGAATCGCACAATCAAGCAGTGGATATTGAAGGAAGCAGTGGCAGCAGTTGAATGAATAACTGGAGGACGCCATTCGCCAAGCCGGTAGCTCAGTCAAAATGTACATTAGATTGTTTTGGAGTGAGTACTCAAAGACCAGCTGCAATGTGGGAAATTCTGCCGGAAAGCCTTCATCCATGCGTATGACCACACCAGCTGCATTATCATCAACCCGGGAGCCTTGGCCAAGTAAGCAAAGGTTGAACTATTGCTGTGGGACCTCACAAGGGAACGGATAGTGAAAGCAGTGGGGACTGTTGAACTTGACCCAAGTTACACTGGACGAAAAAATCCAGATCCAATCTGAGACCGCTGATGCACTCACCCTGCTACATTTGGAAGGAGGATGTACTGCAACAGGAGTCTCCCCTCACTCAATCCCAACTGTAGTTGAATTACAACAGATGCCAGTAGTGGTGAACCTTCCAGCAATCCCAAGCAAAGAGAGCCAAGCACTAGTGCAAGTCACAGAGCAATTTCCTATCGCTAAGGCTGAAAATAGAGTTTAGAAGACAATGGAAAACATGATGCAAGCGTTGGAGCATTGGACCTTTCGTATGACCAAAGCAAATCTGTTCAGATTGAGAGGCTACAAGACTGCCAGGGCGTACTCCATCGAAGCTGACCATGCACCTCATCACACAGCAATGGAAATCCAACCTCCGAATGCACAGCGGGGAGCGGCTTACTATGTAGCGGGGCTCACTTCCCAGAAGTATGCCCGGCAAGGAGGAGGACCCTGTTGCAATTGTGATGAGCTGGGACAAATCGCCATGTTGTGTCCCAAGGAGCACACCGACTATGCAAAATTTATTGTACACGTCAATCAATGGGGAAGAGTATCCTTAGGACCACGAGGAGAAGATGGACGTGAGATCTCAGGAATTCGACCAGAGAGAAGGTTATTGTCAATTCAGGTCTACACCCGGGAAGTAGCTCAACAAGGGGATCAGGGATGGGGAGTAGCCAATATGGCAGAAACACAGCCACCTCAGATGCAGTGCATTTCAAGGTTGCAGATGTTCCAGAGGGCCAGTGCTCAGGTGGCTGCTGGTTGCGCCGGGATGGCCTACAGCTGTTGGCAATGGACGGCTACTACTCTCGTCCGTCTACCGGTATTGAAGGTAATGAACAGGTTCAAGAAGGCAAGATTGAAGAATCCGGTGTCAAGGATGATGTGCACAAACAGGGGCTAGCTGACAGGAGTGCAGAGTAAGAGGAGAAAATTAAGACCGAGGAGGAGCGAGACTCGCTGTAAGACGAGATAGAGCCAAAAAACATGCCGGCATTTGACAGTATGCCATCAGGATATGTTTTTGTACATGAGTCTGCAAAGTGGTCGGACAGTGTAAACAGGTGAGATGATCAGCGGCAACGTATGGAGGATGACGTACCGGATGATTGAACGACTGCCAGAAGGCACAACAAGCGAACAGTCATGACCAAGGTAGCATTCAGCAAGCGACCAGCCAAGGTGAATTCCATTGAAAACACAACTGCAAAGACCCTGAAGGCTTCTCCAGGGCCATAAAGTAAGCACCAGCCCCGGATACAGGAAAGTACAAAGTAATCGGGAGCAGCTGACTCGATTACACCATCGCCGGGGGTCCGTTGCGCGAGACCAGTAGTTTGAACTTTCGACTGCCAACATAGGCTCAGATGGTCTCAGTTCACAATGATAAACAGATTGCTGACAGAACCCCAGCTACACCAACCAGAATTTGTGTCGCTCACTATGCTTGCTTCCCCGCAGTGGATGATTCCGCCCGATACGCCAAGTTCCTGTATGCCAGGCCCTCTCCAATCGCACTCAGCATGATATATGTGCACTAACTTCCCCTGATCATTGATGGTGAATCTGTGATCTGTGTGATGGGTGAAGAGGTCACCAGTGAGTTGAACATAGGGTGGAAATGTGCTGACTGGATGATGATCACTGCCGATGGCAATTGGTCTGATTTGAGGAGGGTGGCAGAGTCCATGCCAATCAACGTCCATGAAATTGTGATTCCTATGCCTATCAAATGAGAAAATTCCGGATCCGAACAAGTTATCTTCGGTCACTGCTGGATAATGTATGGTAGGAAGTCATGCAGTAGCCAGCTCGATGGATGGTGCACGCCATCCATGTCAACCTGGGACAGATCACAGTGAGAGACAGTTATCGGTAGATTACTTGGAGACATGAGGGATAGATCCTCCAATGACTCGGAAAACATATGAGACTTGATGAAGTAATGTCAACAATATCGTTTCGGGCCCAGCACTACGAAGTAGTGTTAGCAACGGGTCCGGGTAACCCGCCAGCGGTCCGGGTTTGGACCGCAAAAACGGGTCGGTTCTGTTCCAGAACCGTCCAAACACCTGAGCCGTAGACTCTTGGCGGGCCACACCCGGACCCGTACCCGTCAACCCACGGGTTTCGCCGGGTTTGGCTAGACCCGTTGGTTCCAATATCCGGTTCTGCGGTTCGGGTTTCATATTTATGGTTGCATTCAGATATGAGACTGTTAATCGTAGAATATTGACCATGGTACGTCACGGTTCGTTTTCGACGTATTAGCCGCCTTGATGTGCAAAACATGAATTCTCAAGCGCCCAACTACATCCTGAAAATGAGCGTCAACAGAGCGTCAACGATATTTGGTCTTGCATCTTCGGTAATATGAGTGCTGCGTGATCACAAACATCCATAAAGAAGGATATGACAGCCTTT
>Ga0307512_10001321_pt1 | contig 35422 bp, 39 predicted proteins | sample 14_EM_MG_FD_200267 | JGI IMG/M metagenome (GOLD analysis project Ga0307512, IMG submission 200267) | Populus trichocarpa ectomycorrhiza microbial communities from riparian zone in the Pacific Northwest, United States - 14_EM | ecosystem: Host-associated > Plants > Roots > Unclassified | place... | reverse complement strand
GGAGGGTATATTGGGTCCTGTCATACTCTAATTAGAGTGAATACAGTATGAATAAAACAAAAAAAAAAAAAAAAAAAAAACTATTTTTATGTCTAGGTTTTTGTGCAGTAACACAGTGTAACACAAGTAAAGCATCTCTGCGCAGAAACAGCTTGGAGGCGTTCCTGTGTATCTGAACTGCAGTATGTTAGCACTAGCACTGTGGACACTTCAAAGGCCTACATGAGTAACTCATACAGCTACTGATAGAAATAGTTGGGATTGAACGTGCAGTTAAACCCCTTCAGGGATAATTTCAGACACCAAATCTCAACCTCTTCAATATACGAGCAATTCTACAAGGGCTTCGAGAGCTGATTCCTAGACCATATATACCAAGTTGTGCTAGAGGCCAACCCTGAAAATGTGTTGTATCAGTCAGAACAGGGAATCCCCGATCTTTTTGACAATAGCTGTACAAAATACATGAAAGGATGTCTTTCTGAAGTGAAATTTCTGAAGCGTTCAGCCTCATATTAAAATCTGTAGACACTGAAATGTGAGAGGTTGTGTCAAACTGGCTAATCCTGTATCTGTACGACACCATATCATGTTCAGGTCAGCATCACTTTCACACACAGCCGCCGCAAGAACTGAATGAGATTTCAATGATTAATCCTTTCATGACTACTCCCAGCTCACGCTGAGGATGGGGGATGGGGGTGTCGGTATGTTTAGCAATATCGTACTACAATTCTTGCCTCATTAATTGACCGGTAAGGCCGAATGCATTTTAGTTTGGCATCGGGTGAAGAACACCGATAATTAATAATGACATATATCATCATGTAGGAAGGAGGTGAGTATTTGAGCAGAAAAGCCCCGAAAGACCTCCGTCATATTATTTAATCTAATCAATCGGCCACGTATCTGATCATATCCATCTCCACGTATCTTTGCTATCCTTCTCATCTCCATTTTCTCTGATAGGGTGCTGTGTAACCATGTATCTAATCTAATCTAATCAATACCATCTCATCTCACCTCATCTCATCTAAGCCAATGGAACGTCAGGTTAAGGTGATGGTCTGTGCACTGTCAGATGATGCGGACTGGGCCGGCAAAAAGGAAGAGGTCAACTGGATTTGCTGTAAGTGGAGAAAACAAATAAGCAAAACGCGTAGAGCCTCATAGTAAAACTAGTTTAGACAGTATCTCATTCATGAACATCAATACCTATTGCAGGGACGAAATGCACATTTTATGTACCTAGATCCCTAGATCTCCTGTTTTTTTGAAAATTCCGTATTTACATGAGTTACAAGGCCACTATAGACACCGTGAGGGACTAGGACGAAATAGCCATGTCAGAAACAGACATTGATGCCGTGGGGCTTACGGTACTAGATTGAACCGTTCGCCTCCCAGATACCTAGTGCCGGTGGAGACGAACGGAATGGCGGATGTGCCATTGGGTTTTGATGCTGGTGATGTGTGTCACCTGAGGTAAAGCGTGTAGCCGAGACATGAACCTTGCTTGCGGCTGACCGCAGTAACGGTTCAGAAGTCAGGCCGGCGGCAAAAGAGGCAACTGCTGAAGATGGTACAAGGACGAAAGCATTTTTAATTTGCTTGCTGGCAACTGTCTTGCTGCACATTTACGCATTTCGCAGAACGCTAAAACCTAAAGAAGCTCTGCCACGGGAGCTTTTCGGATGGATACCAGAAACTATAGAGATGCCTTAGCACTGGAGCCTGTACTGTTGGCGTTCCGATGAGTAAAAATTTAGGATATTGGACTTCACAGGCTTTCAACTGCTATGGCAGCTGCGGTTCAGTTTCCTCCAACACCGAATACCGTCAACAGATCTTGATATATGTAGAGGGTTCCTAATATCAACATGTCTCTCGCCGGTCTCATGCATGCCGAACACGATCGATCTGCATATATTACATATTACATACACTACTCAACAACGAATGAGATTGATGAACAATTCTGCGGCTTGCTTGAAGCTATGGATACTTACATGCAGATTAAGAACACAAACACATGCCCCGCTTTCGTGAGCTGTTGCCTGATAAGAAACAACACCCTGGCCCCCCCACAAAAAGTACACAATTTCTCCGGCAGCTCTCGCCCTTTTTTCATTCCCTCCCGTTTCATCTGAAGTCCCTTACCTTCACCTGCAATTACTACCCCGAACTGCCCACATATCTACGACTGCTATACCTGAACCGCAGCTATGGACTCTTTCGATTTAATCCTCGAAAAAGGCCAGTCCATCGGTTACAATAATCTTCTGCATCTACATTCCTCCATTTCCGCTCGTCCCTCCCGAATAGGCTCGTTCCTGACCGACGAATCAGCACGAGCCGGCTTCCTTGAAAAGTTCCCCGCCTATATTGACAATCTACTTCATTTCCTAGTGTTCAACGCAAAAATACGGTCTGAAATCGGTCGAGGCACGGCTGCGCAATCCATCGTATACGAGGTTCTCACTCTCGTCGTTTCAATCCTCTCGCATTCCGAGTTCAAACTTGCCGACACGGATTTGACGGTCAAACTCATCATCGCGGCGCTCAAGCAAGGACTGTCGTGCCAGCCGCCCCCTCCGAGTCTCAAGGACATTGCAGCGAAACTGTCGGAGGAACCCGGTTTTCTGGAATATATCGCATCTTCGGAGGATGGCGCCGATGTTATCAACAGTCTGTTTTCGGTACACTTCATCAACACTGTTCCCTCCATTGCCAACGCCTGGGCTCAGAAGTTGTTTGAATTGTGCTTCGTTTGCACCGGAATTCCAATCTGTCATAATATCGTGTCTGAGGTCGAGAAGTGGCGCAAATTAAACGAAGTTACCTCTGCACTTGAAGAGCTTCGGCGCGACATCGAGACATCCCCACCGCCGCAGTATACTCGGACTCAAACGACGGGAATGATGCGAAGGCTTAGCGTAGACGACAAAAAGTCCTCTCTGACTAGAAGCATGACCTCGGTGGGCGCGAGCGAAATCCCGCCGCTCCCCGACCGCATAGTCTCCATGCTTGACGAGTTGCAACTTAAGCCGCCCCGGTCGTCTCGCATGGTGGACGCACTATTAGATCGGATCCGCGAAACCGAGATATCCGCCCTAGTTCGAAAAGTTTTGTCTACATTTCCTTGTCGTCCATGCAACGAGCTCTCGAGAGATCCACAGGCGCTTCGGGAAAGAGGCAGGCAAGCCCCCAGGAATCGTGCCGATAGCGGCTGTTTCGTTGCAGACGTTCCGGAGCAAGATACGTTGTTTGGAAGTAAGATAGGGTTATGGAAGATGCTACTATCGGCAGAGGCATTCAAGGATATCCAGAGACAAGTGCTCGCTGGTATGTATTCACCGACGCTGGACGTGGCAGAACTGATGTTAACAGGGAGCATCGATATGCTCGAATCCCGACTGCGTAAGCTAGCCTCCGGTGACTGGAAGCGCGGAAACCTTTCGAAGCCGGTGGGGACCGCTGCTCAGAAGAAACACCTACCTTCGCCACTCCTCAGGGCTGAAGTTGGAAGGCAACTCCAAATCCTCTGGCAAGTTGATTTCGGACCTTGCGAAGACGGTGTCTACAGACAGCATATCAAGAGTATATAACCCGGTTAGTTATGATTCTTAGCTTAGCTGACTTGATACACGCGCATAGTTTGGAGAGTCGTTGATCCCAAAGACGTGAGATCACTCTTCCATCCAACCTGCCTGTGCATCTAACAGACGATGTCTTAGGTACCTGGGGCCATTGAACACGTTGTCAGAGTGTGGAGAAGCAAGATCCTGCGGCCAGGTAGCGGTTCGGACTGGTCGGAGCTCCCCCGGTTAGATGGTTCTGGTGTTTACGTTCCTATGGAGTCGCATTCCCAGACCAGCTCACGACAAGAAACTCTAAACGACGCTTCCCCTTCTGTCTCCGCCGAGGAAGGGCGAGCTCTTGAAACATGCAGTGAGTAGCTCCTATGTTGGTTAATTGAACTGTTTCTGCAATTTCGCTGACCTTGCTATGATAGATAAGTTCTATGAGTTTACACAACCAGTCATGGATAGCTTTCTGACGAAAAATCTGACGGCGGAATTTCCATTTGATACGTCGCCAGAGGAGATTGAGGTCATCAAACACAATGAGTCCGGAACGCTCATTATGGGCAGAAGCGGAACCGGGAAAACCACCTGTCTAGTCCAAAAACTAGTACGGAATTATACCGCTCGAAAATCACTCGCCGGGCAGGCTCCAATCCGCCAGGTTGATCCCAATAGTTTTGGAAACTTCGAGAATTTATTGGCTGATTCCGTTGCGATACATAGGTTCTGCTGACACGTTCAAGGCTTCTTGTCGAGAAGTTGAAGGTATACACCAGGCGATTGGTTGAATCACAGCTCTCGAAAGCACTCCCAACAGAGGAACAAACGGATGATTTTACCTTGGGAGAGGAGAATCTAATGATCTCGAAGACACTGGTCAGTCTGGAGGATGGTGATTTTCCGTTGGTCTGTACATTCGACCAGTTGCTTCGATTGTTGGAACAATCAGTGGAGTCGGTACTCTATGCAATATCTGACAGATGAAACCACGCTCACATGACTTCCGTAGATTTTCCAACCGCCAGAAGTTCCGCGAAGCGAAGAAGACACCACCGAAGGTCTTGGGGAAGGCAGGACAGTATATACGAAGGGCGCAGGTCGTTGACTTTACACTCTTCAGATCGGAGTACTGGAGACAATTCCCGACCAATCTTACCCGAGACTACGAGCCCAGTCTAGTCTTCGCCGAGGTACGTGAAAAGCATACCTACTCACTCGGAAATGTGTCACGTGTTTTGCTAACTGAACCTGTCCGTAAACGTGGTTAGATACTGGGTGTAATCAAAGGCTCAATATCTAACGAGGGCGAACTGGGCAGCTTATCACGCAAACAATATTGCGACCTCAGTCACAAGAAAGCACCTACGTTTTCATCACAAGAACGACAGGACGTTTACGATCTGTACCAGCGATACGAGAGCCAGAAGTCCCGGAATGGGGATTGCGACGGTATAGATAGGGTGATTTCGTTGCTGAAGTTTTTCCAAACTGCTGATGCAGATTGCAAGAAGACCATCGAAGGCATCTTAGAGGAGATTTATGTCGACGAAGTGCAGGATCAGCGCAGTGTTGACATCATACTATTATTAAAGCTAGTCAAAAATCCGTGTGGCATCCACTTTGCCGGAGATTCCGCTCAATGCATATCTAAGGACTCGACTTTCCGTTTTAATGACCTGAAGGCGATGTTTTTCAATCAATTCACACCGCTCGCGGTGGTAACCAACAACCAAAGCCTTGCTCGCGCCCAGTTATTCGAACTGAACACAAATTTCAGATCCCATCAGGGTATCATCTCACTCGCTTCATTTGTAATGGAGTTGTTATATAAAGGTTTGTCACACTTAGCAATTTAATTTGGAGTCACTCTCAGAATGACGAGCCCCCGACGGGGCTGAAAGTCACGTGTGAAGTCATAGACTAGCAACACTTGGAATGATTTCGTTCTTAACTAGTGTTCCCGCTAATTTTATCACCAGGCTTTCCCCAATCGGTTGACAAGATGGAAAAAGAGCGGGGCCAATATGAGGGTACAATACCAACGTTATTCGTTGGCTTGGGTGCCGATGTGCTCGCTCAAAGGATGGTAGGGTTAACCGACGTATTCGGAAGTGTCGCGGATTTTGGGGCGGAACAAGTTATCCTCGTTCGCGATGATATCATGAAGGAGAAAGTGCAAGGTGAAATTGGCGAGGTTGCACTTGTACTAAGTATTCTCGACAGCAAGGGAATGGAATTTGATGATGTTTTTCTTCTGGATTTCTTTTCTTTCAGCCCTACTCCTTCCGGCTTAAGAGGTTTGAAGGATATTCTTATCTCTGGAAGCAATAAAACGGAAATCGAAAGGAACGCATTACTTTGCTCCGAACTCAAGGTATGAACTCCGTTTATTCCCGAATTCCTGCATTTCGATAGAGGTACTGACTATAAATGTACTTCAAAGCATCTATATGTTGCCATAACGAGGCCCCGGATCCAGCTCTGGATCCTTGAAAGCGCTCCCGAAGCTGTTGAGCCTATAGTGAAGCTGCTCACGGAAAACGAAAACAGTTTTAATCCACTTGTGGAAGTGGTTAGAAGGAGTGATCCGGATATTAGAGAGAAGCTAAGTAGGTTAAAACCGGCAGTTTCGAGCGATCCCAAAAAGTATTCGGAGATGGGTTACAAGTTATTGCAAAGAGGACTACATAGAGAAGTACGGAACCTGTAGACAATCCCTTTATGTGGGCCTCACAACTGACGATGTGACAGGCGAATTTCTGCTTCCGCAAAGCAGCGGATGAGAAAGGGCAAACCATATCCAAAGCGCATATGAATATGGAAGAAGGACGTGGTTGCAGGGGTGAAGGCTCTAGCGGAAAGTTTTTGGAACTATTCAGGGAAGCCGTATGCCTTTTCCGAGAAGTATCTCAGCTAGGAAACGCTGCTTATTGTCTCGAAGAGATGAACAATCTTGAGGAGGCAGGAGGTAAGCCACTGCTTACATCACATGGCATGACTCAACCGGCTAACTTGTCCAGACGTTTGGGTCGAAATCGGACGTCACGAGAAAGCAGCATCACTTTACATGCAGTCACATTCATGGCTGAAGGCATTCAGATCCTACGATGTGATTGAATCGCATGCCGAAGCAGCAGCAGCACTTCGTCAAGGAGAACGATTTGATCATCTAGTTCAGTATCTTGCAGAGTGTGCTTGACTTACATTTTGCGCTGCTCAGATGCTAACTGTAATCAGAAATCGGGATCATTTTGAACCTTCACAACTAGCAGCATACAGCAAGCTCTGCACCATCCTCCTGACGCAGGGCCGTATAAGTCCAGACCTCCAGGAATTCGTCATCGACTCCCTAGGTTCGGACACTGAGAAAGAAGAATTCCTACGCAAATTTCGCCTTGGAAAGCATTTGGTGAAAGTTTTAGTCAAAAAACGCAATTACGGAGAAGCCTTTCGTGAGCTCGTTTCGGACGGTAGGATTGAGGATGCGTTGGAACTTGGTTTGGAACATATCCATGACGATTCGGGAGTCCCGTCTCAAGAGCTTATACCGCTCTTGAACTATATGGAATTCCAACGGCTCTTGGCATCTTTACGTGGGACTTTGGAAGACGAAAAACAATTCCGGACGCCAAGTCGGTGGTCGGTGTTACCGGCCGACGTATCTTACGCATTGAGGGAGTGGGCTGCTCTCTTTTCAATGATTCAAGGATCCAACCTAAGAGACGTCTTCTCCAGCTTGGAGGGGGGGTTTCACCGGGATCTCCTCTCAGTCGCTGTAGGTATAACCACCCTGCAATGCTGCTAGCTAGCTAATATAAAGCAATAGATTGCCGTCCATGGGTCCGAGCTGACAGTGTTACTTGATGGTATGAGGGGGCTCGTCGATATGAAACCAATCGTCCAGGCTTTGAACAGAGCGGTGGGTATATTGGGATCTACTCAAGATGAGGACCAGGAGCTTCCGCCGGCAATTTCTATTGTAATGGGGGCATTCCCGATCAAAGACACTCCCGAAACATGGTTGTTGGATTACTCCCCAATATGCGACGGGAGAAAGTCCCGTTATACGTCAGGAGAAGTTGTGGCGCGCAGTCGAAAAGGAATTCTGCAGCGGATGATAGGACTCTATTTAAGACTGGCTGATGATATTGCAAAACAATTGTGGTTACCTCGTGGCGGAGACATCTGCCCTCGTATGAAAAACATATCTCATGGTTCGTTCTTTCTCTGCACTATGTTCTCGCACAATTTAATGTGTGGTAAAGGTTACTGCGAACGCCAAGGTTGCATGAGAAGACATAAAGCACCTAGTGGTGATGCCTGCAAGCTAAGGATGAAGGTTTGCTCCTATAACATGGTGTCCGGTATGTGCTAATAGTAACTCAACGTGCTAAAGGGACTGGAAGTTATGTCTTCATTAGTCTGTACCTTTCAGGTCGTGCATAACGGCCCGGGTCGGAGCATCGAACCTTTCGGCCGGAAGTACCTGTCGACTAGTAGGTTTCCTGCCGAAAATTTAGACTTTAAGTCTTGCTGATTGAGTATAGAGCGCTTCTGGATAGAGTCTCACTTAAGTGAAATAATTTTCAGGTCCGCCGTACAACACGACTGCGAGGCGTCAACAAGCGCGATTGGAAACTTAACAGCTAAAGGAAAAGAGTATGCTGCGATACCTCAGGGGTTTGAGGAACTTCTGTTTCATCGCTTGCAAAGGAATCGAGAGTGGCATCTCCGGAATGACCTCTCGTCCATATTCGAGCAATTACAGCTCTCTGAAAGCCTCGGTAAGCTCGCGTCTAGGAAAGAAATTACCGATGTGTTGGATGGGTGGGCCAAGAGTAGAAACCGGTGAGAATGAGCTGACAGAAACAACCGACGACAGGCCCAGGAGTAGCAGAACAGTTTCTAATTTACACGGAGCTAAATATCAAAACTCCAGACAACCCCAGCTCGCACCAACACCAGCTCAGCGCTGCAGAAATAAAGCATCAGAAGGATGTGTATCAAGTTGTTCAGCACCTTCAGGATACCCTGTTTTTTGTTAAAAAAAACATGCCCGGCGGCCCTTACGGTTTTGTAAGTCGTACGTCTTGAGATAGCGTTTGCAATCTCTAATGATAAACAGATGTTTAATTTAAAACCTGGACTAGCTAAGCTCGCCCAGTTGCCTGGGAATGATTTTACCTGTTTTCACTCAATAATTGGAGTTTTTGAAAGGTTAGGGTCTTACTTGGTAAGTAGGGCGTCATCTGATGCGAGGATTTACAGTATGTCTAACTTTTCCAAGTTTTTGTGGACGTCCCCGACAGCTTGTATCCTTCCATTGTCATGGGTTAAGCTTCATCTACCGGTCCTTATTAGCGACCCAACCCAAATCACGGGGAGGCAACAAGAAAAAGTCGTCTACGGAGATTGTCTAATTATGTTACTTGCATCATTTATTGAGGTGCTTGACTATCTCAATGATGATACCAAATTCAACTACACTTATGGCACAAGGACTTTCAAAACCAGACGACCCACAGAAAAGGCTGAGGCCTTCGGCCAAGGTATTCAAGAGCGAAATCGAAATTTTTTGGTCATTGGACTGATAAATCTTGCGGCAATGGCTATTCCACCTCGTGGCGCGACCAAAGTTTTCGCTGATGCCCAGAGGGTAAGTGAAAGTCCGTTGCTACCGGATTAGTTCGATAGAGCTAACAGCATAATTAGCTTATCTATCATCCCAATCTCTGCTCCCGTGAATACCAGGGACGTTCTCCGAAAGCATGGGTAGAACTGCTTCAGCAGTCGTTCGCACACTATGAGGGCAAAGACAGCTTGGCGATCGTCACTACCAAAGACACAGTGCCCAATACGCTTCCTGATGCCTGCTCTCTTTTGAGTTCACGGAACATCCCAACATACACACTCGCAACACTTATCAAACCCATGGCTCAGGAAGCAGCATCCCAGGACCCGCCTGCACAGGGCACAGAGTCCAATGACAACACAGAGGATGCAACCTTTACGAGTGATGCAGCCATTCCGATCGCAAGTGCAGTTACTAAACTACAGGCATTCTGGCGCAGACGTTGGCCGTACTTGCGCAGTCACCGCGCCTCCCTTTCAACTCCCCATGGAAAGGCGCGTGCGTTTGTGTTTGAAAAGATTATCAAGCCAAACCTTTGTCGTGGAACCCCCGGAACCCTCTGGAAGACTATGGTTCTCGACGACGTCGGTGTAGACTTTTATGTCGCCTTCTGGAAGCTCCGTAACGATGCTACTGCCGCGAACATTCTGTCCCAAAGTGTACTGTCCAACAAGAAGATGTCGGCGGCGGACGTTGAGGAGCTGGTTGACGGCGAGCTGATGGGTGATCTGGATGCAATTGTGAGGGACTCTGCGCGGGCAAGGTTAGGGGCAAAGGAGGTTGGGAAAAAGTTTGTAGACCCATCATGCCAATGGTGGGACTTAAAGAAGGACTTTTCTCGGGAAAGAAGGAAGGTGTGGAGTACGGGGGATAAATTAGCTAGAATTGTGAAGAGGCTTGAGCAGATGCTCGCTGGGTTGTGATCCTTTTATTCTCATTTGGTTAATTCTATACCCGAGTAAAGTATAAACTTTCTTTTCTCCTTCAGTACGGTCGCAGGAATACCAATTTCGATCAATTCTCGACGAAGACTCCTCCAAATTTCCTTCTCATCTTCCGAAGAGCAGTTCTGCCGTGAAAGAAGAAATTACAGAGCCCTCCCCCTCCCTCCAATGAAGGATCCAATGTCTACTGCAGTCGCACCTGTGACAACCTTCTCCAATCAGCGCCAATGCCCTTCTCACTAATACCGAACATACAATTGTGTTGATAGAGCCTAAGGTTCGTGACTGCTCTTTTAGACTTCACACTACTCTTCCATTCCCTACGCATCTTGGACCTTTAGACCTGTACCTAGACAGTCATCGCTCTATAGCCAATACACACGGTTCTCCCCTTCACTATCGCAACAAATTGTACACTGAATTAAACACCGTCAACAACCCAACGTTTGACACAAGGCGGATCCTTAACGCGGCCACATCATCCTCAATATTGCAGTGCGAAGGTGCCATTAGTACCGATGCCGTGTCAGCCACGGGTCTCTAAATCCCGAACTCGTTTTCTCCTTCAAGCCGCCCGAAAGTTGGGTTTTTGCTTTCTAACATTGCCAAGCCAAATACATTAACACATTAAGACTCAAAGCAGTAGTCATTTGCGGATTGGAGTCACGGCTTCATTTACCGATGATTTCTTGCGCACACGACAAGAACAGACGGTAAAAGCAAAAACTACAGTACCAGGGATTCCCACACGGTCACCAACTGCAGTACTAACCTGGCGATAATATGCTTAAATATGGTTGAGCGGACAGGAAGCCCTGTTTTCAAGCTTCTATGACTAGCTGAACATAACACTTGTGGTTAGAAGATATACAAAAGATCATGTTCCTTTCTCTCACAACGCAGGTGCAACGAGGGGGCAGGGTGCAGCCCGGACGAGACGGAACTCGTTAGTGCCTGCTTCTGCCCTGGGTCACAACAACAGTGTCAACGGTTGCCGTCGGATTCAGACTTTCCGCTAGCTTCCTGAACGTGCCATGGCACAAAGAAAATCTGTTTATTATACCGTATTACCCATTTTAGTACAATTGTTGTTCCCGCCTTGCGTGTGAGGATGTGATAGATGTTTCCCACTTCCTTTCCCTTGCTAGTATCGCTACCAAAGATCCGACGCCATGTAGCAGATGTCACTAATCAAGCCCTCCGAAATGCTCCTTACCCCTCCCCAGTCTCTGCCGGGGCACATACATCAACTTTGCATCTTTCGCATGCTTCATCTGATACTCGAACCGATCAACCAGTCCCACGTTCTCCACCGTTCCCTGCCCAACCGGCCACTCGTCGACGCACCCTTCCGGCCAATAATTATCATCTTTGCCTTTCTCGATGGCATAGCGGTGCAGCTGAGGCGCCGTCCGCATACGCCACCTGATGGTCAGAACGCAGAGCTTCCTCCAAAAGATCCAGCGCAGCAGGGGGCCCAAGTGAGTAGCCAGCAGGGGAGAGCACCGAAGAGAACGAAAGCCAAAAACCCGGGTAGAGACGTTGTAACATACGTGAGGTCGTCCAGAACCGTTGCGTGGCACAAGCTGCGCAAATCTTCATCTTCCTCTGCGGCCAAGTTGACGCCCAGATCTGTCGGTGCTGCTCTTGGAGTATAATTGATCCACTCTCCTGCTGCGCGTCTAGCTGCCGTTAGCAATTTGGCTCGGCCCGCAAGAATCAATCGAACTAGCTCTGCGTGGCCTGTGACTTCGGCAGGACTCGCCAACTGCGTTCCAGATCTTAGGGATCGGGATGCGCCCACCGAACCGCCGGAGACTCCAATGCTGTTCAACAAAGGCATGAATGTCTCCAAACTCATGAGACGGAGAAAACCACGAGAGATTTTATCGTCAGGATGTACGCGCTATACGAATTCCTCCAGCAGCCCAGTACCCTACAGTAGTTCGCATAACTTCGGGGCTCCTTGGCAGACAATAAAGGAGGTGTTGCACATGATTGGAATTGTATTGCTACTGGTTATATAGTGCAAGTTACGGTGGCGGCTTCGCCGCCCTTTGGAGGCGCCCAGATAGATTGTCTCCAGCTCGACTGCCAGGTATACCTCACCCCTGGCTTCCAAGTACACTCGACTCCAACCCCTACAGTATACTTGCTTTGCAGGACCCAAGCCTACAAGTGTATCTCTCCAAGTCTCTGTGAGTTTGTACCATTTCTATGACCAGGGCAAATATTGTCAGCTGAAAAGATGCTTTCTGCTCAGCTATTTGAATCAATTGAAGTCCAATTAAGTCCCCAAGTTTTGCTCTGATCACAACATGTTCTATGAATGAAACATCCATAAATAGGTCCTATTTCACTTTCTAGTTGCCAATTTACTCTATTGCAAATTTTCCTTGTACTACTGAACAAAAACATTCCAATAAAGGTATTAATCCATAACCACTCACCCAATATTAAAGATATCATGAATCTGAACTGGGGATGTGAAAGCAGGTATAGTTGTACACATTTTGTGTATATGACACTTTGTTGTCAGAGTCCAACTTGCAGACTTAAATTAATGGATCATTCTAGATCTGAGTTCATGTGGTTTATACTTGCCACTATCAGCCACTCAGCCACAGAATTTTGACCAATAAGAATCGAAAAAGACACATGTCGTCTCCTTATATGAATAATTTCGTTATCCTTGCTGTACCGTTGACGTGGAAAGGGTCGGCTATGTTCACTATGGGCTGGTAAACGTCTCGAAAATCGGGTCTGTGCTCGGCTCGCGACTGATAATCCCTCCCACACGGAAAAGAAGTAGGGTAAGGTCTCCGTTATGATATAAGGTGTTGTTAGGCGCCCAGCCTGGCGTAATCTTGCCTGTGCTGTTCGAAATTGCTGATATGAAATAGTACTAACCAAACCTGTTCTCCAGTCGTTCTGCCATAGGCTATTCCGCCCCCATAATTGTACCACCCACTACTTCCGTACATATGACCATACATTCGATAGCCATGATTATCCAACGTCAGATACTTAACGTATAGTTGAACTTTGTAGCAGGTATTAAGAACCCCGAGCTCCAGATTACTATCGGTGCCGATCAACAGGTCGGAAGGCCTAATCCAGTAATTGACATCTACACGAAGAGAATTGTTCCGATTACAGACATCAGTGAATCCGGGGCAGTTTGAAGATACGGATACTTCGTCCTTGGATGATAAAGGCCTACGGCTTTGGGCTTTGGGAGTAATCGCGTCAACGTTGAAGGCAGTCTCGTTATCGACAAGTCGTAGCATGTCCAGGGCTGGCAGTGTTCCATAGCGGAAAGTGTATTCTCGACCCTTCACTAGCTGCGGTCCGTTGTCCCTGAAACCAACAACCACCCGAGGACATGGCAAAGGTGAATGGGATCCAGGGATTCCCGAGATGCACCACCTTGGTCTTCAGTAACGGAACAGTGAGCGGGAAAACGGCCAGAAAGAATCCGCCGAGAATCCAAAGCATCGCTATAGTCCGTTGCAGAGTGCGCCAGGAGGAACGTTGTCCAAAAGCAACTCGATAGGCCGGTTTACATTTCAGCGCCGCGAGCGGGTTTTCCGTATTTGCCATAGCGACACGAAGTTGGCCAACATCCCACTCCCGAAAATTTTCGTGCGAAAACCAGAATAGAACCATACTGTATGGCTTGAACAGACGTGAAGCTGCTTCTCGGTAAAGCAGCGTGAGAAGAGCAATAGGGATGGTCCACCAAGTGGTGGTTAGAACGATTGGTCTTCCTGATCTCACGATTGTGTTCCATTCGCTTGTCGTATCGGCTAATAAAAAGGTGCCGGTAGGTATATAGTCGGACATTTCAAGTGATTATGTGAAGGAAGCAGTGATATGTAACGTTTGCCGCACCTCGTTCTCCGGATTCATCAGTTCCATACATGTGCTTGACCTGGCGCCAGGCAGTTGCCAGAGCCTCATATATATGCTTCAGTTCTCTAAAGGATATTGGTTTGTGGTTATATATAACGTCTCCCACGTTTCTGGAGAAGTTGTGTTGAACCATATTTTTAGGAGTTCAAATGGGGCAGTGCATAACTGGAAAGTTAAGTATCTGCCGAACGCCGATTTCGCGCAAAAACTGGTCATAGGGTGTTGGTGTGTAGCCACTATGTTAATTCTTAGCCAACCAGATTTTAGATAAAACCGAGGAAGAGACTGCCAAGATCTTCAATGGATTACCTCCGGAAGGTAATCTGGAGGTCAGTCTTGTGTCAAGTGTCAGATTTCGAGCTCCAGAGCCAAATTCTGTAGGAAGTCCGTACCCCACCTCCAGATTTACCGCAGCTCTAGATGTCAGTCCCAAATTCTAGTGCCATGCTATCAAAGGGTCTAGTAAACTAACAGGGAAGTCCTCTAAATGCCGCGCTAAATCTATGGCATTCGTTCTTGGTGTATAAAATTTGGGACTGAGAGAAGTTGCTGTACTACGGGTTGAGACCGAGCTCTACGGAAAGTAGTCTAACCGTGCTTGAGCTACTAATTGAGTACTCAAGTACCTACTCCCTACGCGCTTAGATTTGGTAGATTGGTTGCAATACTCCATTCTAGCAATTGAACTTGTCGATCAGCTTGAAGCGACCAATGTAAAGAGCACTGATTTGCCGCAGATCGGCTTCTGAACCAATCAGCGATACTCATGCCCCATCTGGGTATTGCAACCAATCTACTAAATTGAGCGTGTAGGGGATAACAAAACCAATACCGAAAAGAAGAGAAACTGATATGAACCAGCCAATCCTTGAATGTATACGCAAATCATGTGAACCACCAGACATACTGTTCCGCACTCAATGTCACTAAAACTTTCCAAAGGGAGTGAGACCAGGCTACTCACCGAAGACGCGTAAGGCTGGCAGTCATGATGGGTAGAGTCGATGATCAAGTGGATCACTGGACAGCGGGAGCGATAATGGGAGCGGTAATAGGAATGGTAATGGGTGATGACAATAGTGATGATGATCAATGGTGCGGTGATAATAGAAGCGAGAGTAGTAACGGCAGCGAGGGTAGTGGGCAGCAGGAATGGTCATACCAGAGCCGATAGTGGGGAGTGACTAATATTAGGTAGCAGGAGCGGTAATAGGAGCGGTAATAGTGGGCAAAGGTGATGATGATAACAGTATTATTGATGATAAGGGGCAGCAGGAGCGTTCATGTAGTAGTGATGACGATAATAATGGCAACAATGATAGAGGGTAGCGAGAGTTGTGACGGCGATGGTGTGAACAACGGCATTGATGATACGGAGCAGTGGAAGCGGTGATGGCAGTAGATGTGAGAATGATCATTGCGTCGGGAGTGGTGATGGTAGCGATGAGCGGGAACGGCGATGGCAGTGCAGCTCAACGAAAGCGAGGATGGCAGGGTGCAGCGATAGCAAGAGGGAAGAGATAGCCGTACTGGCAGGTGTAGCAGTAGTTAGCAGCGGTCCCTTTTATCGACCCTCATACAATACCAGCCATCGAAGTCAGATAGCCCAACCGAGATGCTTTTGCAGATTTTTGTGCTTAAGGTTGACATGTTTTTGTTGGTAAGTAGCCGGATTAGGGTGCAGGTTGTCCACCAAGCAACTTCGTTCGCTTAATGTAATTCTCCGTGGTGAACATGACACCTCCGGGAGTTAACGAAGCTTGCTGCACATCCGGGTGTGAAGGTACACAGACGAACTCCCGGAGTTTTTCATTTCTCTTCTAGTAACGACCCATGAGCTTGGGGCGAAGCCGCAACAGGTTAAACTTCAGCCATGCACTAAACACGCTGCTCACTTCTTTCTTCTGCCATAGTTGAAGTATGCACACGCCTAAACCATTTGGTCTTGATACCCATGTCTCCGGAGTGGCACAATCGAAAGCTAGCACATTGTAAATTTGGAAACGGCGCATCACCAGGTAATTACTCGACTTCCTCCTCAAGGACAAAACCAAGCACAGCACCACAAGATTTTAATTCCAATTTGCAACGGCGGAATACAGTCAAATCAACGCAGAACCGAAATTCCACAAGGAAAGTGCAGAAATAAACCAAAATTGGAAAAACTATTCGAAACCAGTGAAACAAACATGTAAGCAAAACCTACCAACACAAACTCGCAAACAAACATAAATGCAAGGAATCCTCCACAACATGATGAAAAGCCGGAACCATGCCACGTAACATAATTGCCCTGTATCTAACGAACGAAAAGAAATATCCTTGACAGCCGAACAGCACACCGTGCATCCGCTACACCCTGATACCTTTGCGGCAAGCTTTTTGAGTTCGTCCTCTGAAGTAGGCCGTGGGTCGTGCGTATTAAAGTGAAGAGAAGAATCAATTAGTCACCGTGGCGGTATGTTGGAAAACCGTAGAACAGGTCGTGAAAGGAGAATTAGCCATAGCTGATATGTCGTGCGATAAGTAACTGACATCTGTCCTGTGGCAAGAGAACGAAAACCGCAGCTCACTAGCGTTGGACAGACAGCGGCCATCAGCGGGGAGGATGAGGGTGAACGTGAAGATGTTGCCTAATGCTTACGGAGATTGCAGTAAGATTAATTGTCGGGGTTGAGTGAGTAGGAAAGACAGGGGTTGCTTGCTGAAGAGGTGCCTCGCTCAAGAGCTGGAAACCCCACGTGAGACCTCGGAAGCAGCTCCGCGGTCGAGCAGCAGCTGAGCTATGTTCCATCGTTTTGCTAGGCGCAACGCCGTCTTACCGTTTCTGTCCTTCGCCTCGATATTAGCTCCGCGATCGAGCAGCAACCGCACAGTAGCTTCATGACCGCTCCCGAGCGCCATCGCACTAGCACTGTGCAGCGCTGTGAAGCCATTATTAGTCTTAGAGTCGATGTTAGCTCCGTAATCGATCAGCAGCCGCACAGTGGTTTCACGACCGCGCGAGGCCGCCCTGTGCAGCGCTGTCTCGCCGTCGTTGGTCTTGAGGTCGACGATGGCTCCGTGATCGATCAGCAGCCGCACAATGGCTTCATGATCGCTCTCGGCTGCGCTGTGCAGCGCTGTGGCGCCGTCGTTGGTCTTGGAGTTTATGATGGCTCCGTGATCGATCAGCAACCGTACAATGGCTTTATAACCGCTCATGGCTACCTTGTATAGCGCTGTATAGCCATTATTGGTCTTGGAGTCGATGTTGGCTCCATGATCGATCAGCAACCGCACAGTGGTTTCACGACCGTTCGAGGCCGCCCTGTACAGCGCTGTCTCGCCGCCGTTGGTCTTGAAGTCGACGATGGCTCCGTGATCGATCAGCAACCGCACAATGGCTTCATGCCCGCTCTGGGCTGCCTTGTGCAGCGCTGTGTTGCCGTGGTTGGTCTTGGAGTTGATGATGGCTCCGTGATCGATTAGTAACCGCACAATGGCTTCATGCCCGCTCTGGGCTGCCTTGTGCAGCGCTGTGTTGCCGTGGTTGGTCTCGGAGTTGATGATGGCTCCGTGATCGATTAGTAACCACACAATGGCTTCATGCCCGCTCTGGGCTGCCTTGTGCAGCGCCGTGTCGCCGTGGTTGGTCTTGGAGTCGATGATGGCTCCGTGATCAATTAGTAACCGCACAGTGGCTTCATGACAGTTCCCGGCCGCCCTGTGCAGCGCTGTGTGGCCGTCGTTGGTCTTGGCTTCAATGTCGATTCGGTCTAACAGCAGCTGGACAACTGTCTCGTGTCCGTTTCCAGCCGCCATGTGCAAAGCCGTCCGGCCATTTTTGGTCTTGGAATTGGTGTCGGCTCCACGGTCCAACAGTAGCCGCACCATAGTATCCCGTCCTGCCGTGGCCGCCCAGTGGAGTGCCGCCCCGTCACTTCTTCCAATAGCAGACGGGACGTCAACCTTGGCTCCGGCTTCTAAAAGCAGCTCAAAAATCAACTCGGACTGCCCATGGGCGGCTAGATGTAATAGTCCGAGACCACGACGGAATTTTGTGCCATTCCAAGTTAAATCCGTTGGGCTTCTGGCATCTAAATCTGCATAAAGTTTGTGACAACATAATCCACGGACTAAATCTTCTGATCCACTAAGTATGGCATGTTGTAACACGTCCTGGAGCTCGTTCCTTAAAGGTTGGTTTAAAACATCTGTTACCATGCACATGTATTCGGCTGTAAACTTGCACACCATGTCGATGATATCTGCTGATCGTCCGTCGCCGGCAGCGCGAAGAAGTTCCCCAAAACCTCCGATATCGACGATCTTCCTGGAGAGCGAAGATACCAGACTTTGCACAAGTCCTAATTCACCCTCTCTAGCTGCGCTGCAGAGTATGCGGAAAGAAGCTTCATCATCCATATCATCCACATCCCACGTCACTTCTACCTGCTGCTCGAAATTGTTGTGGCATTTCAACATGTGATCGGCTCTATCGGCCTCAGATTTGAATCCGATAGAACTAAAGTCACAGTTCACTACTTCGCATTTGACTAGCCGTAGATGATTCGCAGCATGATCGTCCCGCTTGGTCCGACTATCGAAACCATATCGGTGGCGGCTGCAAGAAATAACAGCACAACGGAAAAGTTCTGCTCCATAATGCCGATGTAGAGAAGCACAGGCAGCGTGTCCTTTCCCTGAACAGAGATTAGAGACTAGTATTTCGAATCGTTCGGCGATACGACGGGAAAGGGTGGTCAAAATCAATGGCTCTTGGCTACTTTCTACTTCTGCCATTAGCTCTCGATTATTAACTTGCAAAGGAGATACCAACCATCGTTGTTGTCTGTAACCCTGCATGTCCCCAGATGGGCTGCAATAATGTTCAACTTCCTGTGCTCTTCCGGGTATTTTGACTGTAATTTTCCGAGCCAGGATATAGGTGGTAGTTGCGAATCCAGGTATTGGAATGCGGGATTCCACCTTGTTCCAAGGAATTCTCTAGTAGTGATAGCAAGAGGTTCACTAACGTCGTCCACGGCACGCCATGAAGATCGGATATGATACAGAAAATTTGACTGAGCATAGTCATGCAGGACATATCCCCCCCCAATGATGAATTGGTCTATTTCCTCATCTGAAATATCACTGTCAAAATACCGAAAGCATAGGTACGAGAGGCACGCAAGAGCCACATCCCCATTTGATTCAAATCTCGGAATGCAGTGAGAACCGCTCAACGACTCTGCGAGATATCTAAGCAAAATATCAGTTCAGCAATTTATATCATGATGGCCGGTAGAGGCTGGAATATAGTTGTACCCTTTCGCCGAGAAATGGATAAATGTCAGATACTCCTTTCTTTTCTCCACGATTGGACCACAAAGTACCAGAATATCTTTGTATGGTGCCCGTGTGTGCTGAAGCTCCTTATCCCCTGGCTCTATCAATAAAGCATGCTCTATTTCAATAGAACGCAAGGGGCGTCGTGCGCAGATGAGCCAAGAGAAAATCCGCTTTACGATTACTTGTTCAGGGGGTGAGAGTACAATTGCGATTCGGTTTAGCATCCTGCCGTAACTGTTACAATTCGTTAGCCCTTGACTTTAGGATTAGTTAAAGGGGACCAGAGCTACATTTCGTCAAGATCACGGGGCAGATTGTATGCCTCTGCCATAATCTGTGGGATAGTAGTCTGCCCTTTCAAATGCGCAAGTGTCAACCGAGCATACAGAAACATTCCTGCCACGTTCTTTCAGTTACTGTCATAATGTCTTGTCCAACTGTATAAATTCAGTACCTCCAGATTGAATAACAATGTTGCGTGCTACCTCCTTGAAGAAGTCGCTGGCCCCGGGCTCTGCAACATGCTTTATCTCACTCCAGAGAGTGTTGATCTCGCCGGCAACAAACCGTTTGATATCGGCCCGATTCTTCTCTTCCACAATAATCATTTCACACTGTTTCTCAAGCTTCCGCCGTATATCGACTTCCTTGCGACTGGAAACTAAAGTGTACAAATTGGGGCAATAGCTACAAAGATTCAGTATAGTTTCTAGAAGCTGTTTTCGCTGGCTCTCGTCGCATTCATCCAACCCATCCAAGATAATGTAGACAGGCTCTGATCCGCAAATAAATGTTTCCAACAGCTTACCCCAGGGATTGATCAGAAGGCCCCCGTGACGCCTAGAAAGAGTATCGTACTCTTTGTTTGCAGCAGGGATTAAGGGAGGATGTTTCTGGCAAATTTGGTAGACAAGGGAACCTGTAATGGCTGCATGTGTATTTCCACTGGTGTCATCGTAGGTCGGAAATGCATAAAGCACACAAGTCGAATCATCGGCTTGCGCTCTTTCCAGAAGATACTGTAAAATGGAATAGCAAAGAAATGTTTTGCCTATTATATATAATATTTAGTAGTCGGGCGGCAATGCCGATTGCTATGAGGGAATTACCAGCGCCAGGTACACCTGTCAGCCATAGAAGTCGTTGCTTCGCTTCGCTTGAGCCGGCATTGAGCCATGACTGAAATCGAGTGTCAGAGAAAATCCATTTTCCTGTCTCTGCACAGTGTTTACTCTCAACATCGTAAAGGCGGGGTCTGTAGTCATGGTAAGAGATGTTTTTCTCAAGCTTGCAAAACTCCCGAAAATCACGCTCTTCCTGGTATCTTTTTAGAGCTTCAACGCTCTCCCTGCGAGCCTCCTTTATCACCAGGATGTTGACTTGTCTGTCTATCAGACCTTTATGCTGTTCAATATTCCGCTGTATGACTGTAAAAATGTCCTCGTATCGCGGCCATAAAACTTCGAAGAGCGCTTTCCATCCTACGTCAGCCTCATCAGCATGTGTTACGCGCGCAATAACTAGCACACCCAGGGTGCAATACTTGTCTGCCTGAAGAACCTCAACGCTTGATAATGGAATTCGATGATCTCTGCATAGAAGAGGCCAAAATAATTGGCCATCTGGTTGCTACCCTGAAAGATATCCGCTATCTGTTGAAACTGCGGAAGGGAAGATCCAATTTCATGGAAAACGTCTAGCAGTTTGTCATAGCCATGAAAGTAGTTACTCGATAGCTTTTTTGGCGTAAGCAAAACGAAGCATTAAACGAAACATCATTTGGGTAAGATGCCGAACCTGCAATAAGAGCTTGATTGGACCCTGAAATGTTACTAAGTCAGTATAAGCTATCGGCGTTAACAGAGTAGCGCAGAATACCCAAATGAGAGCGAGTATCGCAGGGTTGGACGAAACGAACACCTCGATGACCTTTTCATAACGTTGCAAACCGTCGAGGTAAGGCTGGATTTTACTCATATTCCCCAACATACCACGCTTGCCTTGCTTTTCTTGAACCTCTTGTGTGACCCTCCAGACATCGTCAATGGTGTCTGTCTCTGCGAGTTTGTCCCTTTCCTTAGGTGTCAGCTTTTCCCACACCCGAACTCGGGCCTGGTCGAAAGTGTCAATCCCAACGGGTGAAGTCATTGTAATGGATATAATTCCGCAGCGAGGTTGCCTTGATTGCTCGTAGATACTCATTTTTCAGAGTTGGTAGCTTCGTTTTATGTTTTCGCTGCTGTACGTACCATGCTCTGTTACAACCAGACCACATGTACAAGCACAGCCAACGTGTTCTTTTTTCCATTTTTGCGAGAACTCCAACCTTGCACCCTTGTGAGGCGCACGACGAGATGTGTGAGACGTGGGTTGGGATATCATTCCTAGGCTAAATTGGCCCCAGCACTGCCTTGCTACCAGCCATAGCTGCATTATCAACCCATGTATTAGAGTATGATCTGCAATGTGTATGCGGGCTGCGCCATGTTGGTAGTTTACAACACGTGTTCCGCACATGCATGCAGAACCCATGCCCCAGTACTTCGCCAAGCTTAAGGCGTTTTCCGTACGACATTCTTCTACACACTATCTTCACGGTTCCAGCGTTTCCCTCCGAATTGTAACATCAAGGCTTTGGCGTTGCGTGTTTCCTAGCCTGATAGCACCATGGAAACCTATTCTCAAAAGAGGCGTTTGGAAGCCGGCGAATCGAGCAGTTGCTCAAGCAGAGATGAGTCATCAATCGACAAGCGACCGCGCCTAGAGACCGACTCAATAGTAATGGACATAGATTCCCCGCTTCCAATAATCGAACTCCGCGACTATAGTACTGATTCAGGATTGCATCACAACCTGTCACATAGCCCTTCGGACTCTCTTAGTGCGAGAGACCGCACCATTAGCCCTTCCTTGTCTTTACTTGATATTGCGTCCACTGCTTCCTCTCAGGACCAGAGGTCTATTGAGACTGCATCCAATAACGATATAGATGACGGTCATAGTTCCTCCCGAAGCCCATTCAGGGCTAGCCCCTGGCCAGAAGGAAAACATTCATCATTCACATACGGTAAGCATTTACGTAATTACTTAACTTTTTTCATCTTTGTTTTGACAGATGAAATGTACAATAGAAAACTGCTTGCTAGCGGGCCCACTCTCTGGCGATCGACAAACTTCCGCTCCGGCGAGAGGACGGTATGATGCTTGTTTCGGCATGGTAGGTTACATGATTGAATTGTGTTCGAAGCAATAATTGACGTACGTTTAGCTCTCTGCAAAGATAATCGACCGGCAAACTGTAACATGCAAAAACTCCATCATACCTATCCAATTCTTCTTTGAAAAGGGCATTGTACGCCTAAAAATGTCTGATGGAAAATATATGGGTTTGATGGAGCCACGTATCAGCAAAGAGCTTGGCCTCCTAGGCCAGGAATATCCAGTCCACTTTACTGCATTCACTGCCAACAGCCAGCGAGACAACCGCTCAAAGTTACCCGATCACATAGAAGACAAGCTTGTCTACATCGTTGTGTATGGCAGTCTCGGCAGTCGGGAGGCTGTTGGACGGTATCTCTCGGATAAACGACTATATTTGCAACATCCTCTTACCTATGATGCCTCCGTTATCTACGACAATCCACACTATTTCCTTCCGCCAGGTTATACGCTAGAATTACCTAACCTCTTGGACTTGAACCTTGGAGACGGGCAAGCAAAGTCTAGGTCGGGAATCCTGGACGAAGCCTTAGAAATATTTGAGGGCGTTATTGTCCCTGAAGATTACCAAGATGTAGAAATAGAGTTCATATCAGGGCTAAAAACTACGCTGAAGGAGTGAGTGACCATTCATACAAACTATGTTACTGTGCCGTCTAATTTCTACCATGCAGGCATCAGAAAATCGCGTTAGCATTTATGGTGGAAAAAGAAAAAGGACACTTGGAGAGAAACCGTTTCGGATGTTTGTGGGAAGTCATCAGTCCGGAAATTGGCCAGAGCAGGTGTTTCCCCATTCTATCTACCTCTTGGTCCACATCTAATCAACGCCTTGGTTGTATCTAGCTCCATCCGATATCGCAATATCGTTACCGACAGCATCCAAGCGGATATGCCGTCCTTATCACTTGGTGGCTTGTTGGCAGATTCTATGGGACTAGGGAAAACCCTAGTTGCTCTAGCTCTGATAGCAGCTGATTTAGCTACTGCTCGCGCCTCGCACATACAGCTTTCACCGACTCTGATAATAACTCCAACTTCGAGTAAGGTTACCTAGTAGATAGGCTTTGGATAGAACTGACATCCTACAGCCCTGATTGGTTGGAAAGATCAAATAGATCGGTATGTACACTCCGTTGGGCGCGCAATGCCAGCCAACCTAACCAGACTTTTCAGTCATTTTGAGAATGGGACCTTCCGACTCCACGTCTACCATGGAGATCAGCGCGATCGCGATGTTGGACGCATATCTTCATACGACATCATTTTAACCACTTACGACACTCTCGTGGCAGACCTTGCCAACAAAAAGACGGGGTGCTTGTGCAAAGTAGCTTGGAGGCGAGTGATGCTGGATGAAGGTGCGTGTTAGGTTATTGTTAACGTTGGGTTACTAATGGATGTACTGACGAGTCATTTAATCTAGCCCATTCTATCAAGGATAAGACAACTAAGCGGTTTAAAGCTACCTGCGCTCTCGAGAGCAGATACCGCTGGTGCCTTACTGGGACCCCAATCCAAAACCGTATCGATGACTTTGCCGCTCTTCTCAGCTTTCTTCGGGTGCACCCATTTGATCGCAGCTTCAAGAAGCCGATTATTGACCCCCTTAAGAATGCTAATCCTACGAGCGTGCGCAAGCTTCGGCTCCTTGTCAATTCAGTATCACTTCGAAGGACAAAGGCGTCTCTCGGGTCAGCAATTCAACTGCCTTTGCGAAAAGATATCATTGAAAATATCGAATTCTCCAATGATGAGCGAGCGCTATACGATTTTGCAAAACAGCAAGCGAATTCACTGTTGAAAGAGACATCGAGGGAAACTAGCACCTTGAGTGAGTACCAAAGCATTCTGCAAGCTATACTTCGACTTCGACAGATATGTAATCATAACACCGATCTCTGGCCTGCAAAATTGAGGGCTCGGTTTCAAGAAAGGTACCAGCTCTCACAGGGACTTGGACAAGCTTTCTTCGATACTTTGGATAGTTGTGAGGCCTGTGGGGAAGATGTCAACGAGAATCCACCGCCGGATGTCGCTACATTATGCCCACATATCCTCTGTGGAAAGTGTACAACTGGAGTTAGGACGGCCACGGCTCGGGGTTCGAAAACGTCCCGGAATATCAAGAGCCAAGCTTGTCCTCTATGCTTTGCATGCGACTTTGATTCTGCGGAACAAGATGTCCGCACTACCAAGGCCCGTGGACAGCAGAAACAAAGGCCGATTAATTGGCAACCGTCTTCCAAAGTGGGAGTCTTGATCAAGAATCTTCAAAACGATCAGTCCGGTGAGGATGGACCGCAGAAAAGGTATGCACAACGGCCGTTGAAGTTACCTAGGCGAGATGAAGGTGATGCTTACTAAGCCGGCCTAAAGCGTTGTCTTCTCATGCTGGACCTCGATGCTGGACCTCGTCGAAATCGCTCTCGAACATACAGGCATTGGATTCGAACGACTCGATGGAAGCATGACTCTTAAACAACGAAGCTCAGCTCTTCAAAGATTTTCGGGCGAAATCAGCTGTCGAGTTCTTCTTGCCTCCGTCCAGTGTGCCGGTGTTGGGTAGAGTGGACATTGCCTTCTGCTCACTGAAAGATGCTAACTTTATGCTGTAACAGGCTAGATCTTACGGTTGCCTCTCGTGTCCACCTTCTGGAACCTCAATGGAATCCCTCGACTGAAGAGCAAGCTTTGGACCGTGTACATCGAATGGGCCAGACCCGTCTAGTCAAAACGTATCGATATATCGTGAAGAACTCCATTGATGAAGTGAGTACCACGTTCGACGACTATCGATATACCTTAAGTTGCCGAAACTAACATTTGCTTCAGTATGTGACTGCCTTACAAGTCAAAAAACTACAACTCGTGAAACTGTCATTCGGCGGCGAGTCTTCGTCGCACCAGGGTCTTGAGGTTTGATGACTTGTTGTACTATCCCTACCGTGCTAAAACTGACATCTGCTAGGACTTGAAATCACTTCTCCGATGATTCACGATCAGCTTGGCCTGCCGAATGTCAGCAGCACGGAGCTGTATCGATCGGCAGAGGAACTTTTGTGAGTTACACATCTGTTACTCTTATTTATCAGTCTGTAGCCAGAGAGGATAAATTAATGGCGCTAGTAGTCAAGTACTTGCAGGGATCAGTTCAAGTGTCGGTAGTGTGCAACCTTAAATAGACGACATTCAGTGATATATTTACCTCTAGCTAGCGATAGTTAAACTACACACATCTACCCGATATCACTCGCACCTATATAGCTATATAAGCAACCATCTCTACCATAAAACTCCAAACAGTGCCCAACGTTTTCAGTTCTAAGACTGAAAAGTGTACCAAGCAAAAACGCTATAGCCCGCCAACAAAATGTATCACCTTTATCAGCATTTGTCTTCTCAGCATTTCATTGTGTGCCCACACTATCTTCGGTCTAGTGGTATGCGAGTGATTGGTAGTTCTATGTAAAAATACAAAAATATACCTAGCCGGAGTCCATGCCCTCCATTTACACACTAATATAGCGTTCGTCGATGTACAATTAAGTACCCAGACGTACGTCAACATACGTCCATTGAGCTATGTAACTCGCATGTCGTCCACAGAAAACATCTAGATCACATAATGCTCTTACCCCATAATATTAACATATCTTGTCCATTTTGGCGTTCTGTAGTCCAAGTATTTGAAATTATTTCCTTTAAACCCAACGGAAAGTCTGTCTGGAATGGGCTCCGGTAGCATGTACGTATACGTAGTGCACTATCGGAAAGGTAAGCCTGTGCGTCCGGTACGTGCATGATGCAGCTCAGCCAGTCATTTCAAGCCCTGAACCTGAGTGCATGAAGCTCAAATTAAGCGCATGACCTTCTACTTGCAGGTTTTGTGAAAGAAGGCTGGCTACATACGCTGGTGCCTATGGGGCACAGAACATAATTGGTGAGGCGATGAATGTAGCCTGCTTTTTTCGACCGAACCGCGTCAGGATTCTCGCCTATGGTTGGTGTAGTATTGCTTATTTTGTTACAATCATGGTGCATTGGAATTCGCTCACATCGTCATCACACAGATATGTACTTACTATAGAAATACAAATACATATTATCACAGTTGCGTGTTTTGGGGCACTGGGATTAGAGCCCAAGCTTGTACAAATGGCCTACACTCTCTAAATCTGGCCATGGAAGAAGGATTCGATCGTTGGCAACCTGTTCAAACTAGTATATATAAGCATATGGCCACACAACAACAATCAATCGGTGCAGCGCGTTCTTGTCTCACATTATAAACCTGGATTGGCCGGTCGGAACCGAAAAAGCAGGTCAGATTCCCCGCCCTGCAGGGGTTATAGATAGTCTATCGGAGCTTCGTATCTCTAATCGAACTCATTACTTATGTTGCTAGCTAGTACAGCTAGCTAGTACAGTACTAGCAAGCAGCCTGTATCTGACGTTCTGCAACTTCTGTTCGCCTTGACGTTCAAAGCCAGATCGATAAAAATATAAAGCAGGGAACGGATAAATAAAAGCAACACATTCCGTTCCCTATGTAACCTATGCGTGATAGAGCAATAACGTTATGTACGGTATACCATGCGGACGTCGACGCTGGTGCCTAATTGTATAAAGACAAACAAATCCCAGTCACACAGTCAGTTCCAATCAAAGTTTCCTTATGAATCCTCCCCTAAGACGATCAAATCGACTCAAAAGACCTTTGAGCCCCGATTCTTTAGCTTCCAACACAGCCAGCGACAAAACGATGAAAGACAACCCTTTCCTTCGTGGTGCCACTCTTCGATTGTTTGTCAGTTTGGAAAGTTACAACGGCCCAAAATTCTTAGTTTCAATTCCTGCCTCATCGACTGTTGCAGACCTTCATGCCGAAGCCGTTAAACGGGCAGCGCAACTGAATGTGCATTGCACAACCGGGGATACCGTCCTGAGATTAACCGGTCACGATGCAATATTATTCGGAGAGTACTTACTTATAGAAATATTGGATATGACTGTTGATGGAACTTTTCTGCTTGTTCCGTTTGCTCCACCGGATATTCCATCCGTAAGTCCATATACTACTATCAATCAATAGTTGTTGTGACGCGAGCCTGCTAATAGTGTTGAAATAGTCCGTTACTTTAGGCACGGCTTCATCGCTTTCCACATCCACGACCTCGACTATTCTATCATCCTCCGTATCGTTTGCATCCGAGACTACGAAAACTTACAACATATACGTACGCTGGGTCACTCCACAACGGGCCTTTGCAAGCTCGCGCCTATCTCGTATTGATGTGGACACAGTCCCTATCCGATCGGATACCTCTCTATCAAGCTTTAAAAGGTTTGCCTTTGATCGACTGTATGCTGGCCAGAGTACGGGCACGGACTTAACTGTCGAACTCTTCCTGTTGAGCAGCTATCTTTCGTGCAACGACGCAGTCAGCCTTTCAGATCTTAAGCTAAAAGGAAGCCGAAAGCATCCACTACACGTATTTGTGGTTCCCATCAGAAATCGAACTTGCGCAAAAGTTCATGATGCGTGGGGATTTGAGACCTCCGATCGGGGAGTTGCGACCTTTGTTACCTCTTTGAAAGTTCTTCTCAACGAGATCGGGAGGAAACGCAGCGGGTTGGAAAAGGTCTTGGAGATACTATGGAGCGTCACTCAATTCCCTCCAGCTGTGATTGCGTTTAGGGAGCTATGCATCTTTGGTGTCAGCCGCGCAAAGCCATTGCCGCTCACCGTCGTTGCAACTTGTTTTCGGGAGCTTTCGATACAAATGGTTCCACGATGGATTTGTCAAGATCACAACAGAGTATTGGAAGCCTCGCGGCAAGTGTTTGCTTGGCTTAACTCTTTAGCATTGGACCCTTCCAGCCAAGGTCGACCCATGGTCCACGAGGTTGTGTTAACGGAACTCAATAATGGTCGATGCAATGTCACAGAGCGGGATGACGATAGCGAATTCGACAAATGCGTCGAGATACCGGATCTCACCATCGCCACCACCTCCGCATTGACTACCAAAAAAGTCCACGTCCATATGAGCGGATCTCTTAGCACTCAGCTTCAGCCGGATTATCTGGCTTTGGCACTGACTGGGGCCTACAACCAGCTCGGCAACTACGTATTTGCGCTTCCTCAAGACATGGGATACTTCTACCACCACAAGAGGTTATCCGCCCTCCATCCTAGCGACTTTGACAACTTACTCGAAATAACCAATACCGTTGACGCATTTAAAATGATAAGTCCCATGCAACTGGCGACATGTCCGAGCTCGGCCCTTCCGGTCATTACCCACTGCAGCAAAGGTTACGTGTCTTTGTATGAGAAAGAAGACAGAGAATGTGCTGAACGATACTTCTACACTTCGAACGAGATCGTAGGAAGAGAGGATATGCCTTCAACAAACCCCTACCAATACCTACTCCAAAAAATTCAACCAATAATCAATCAGCGCAAAGAGGACGGGACATGGGAGGTCGATGCATGGACTCAGCACGATCTAACAGTCGACCCGACGAAACCCGAAGAAGCCATAGTCATCTGTGCAGATATCAGTAGCAGCATGGCTTCTGACATGGGGCCCGGATGGAATCTCCAGGGTTCTGATGCGACAACCGCCGCTAATGATCGACTCAGCCGTCTCACGGAGGTGAAGGAAGTATTCAAGAATGTTGTTGCTAGGATCTCAGCATATACCCTTCCAACTCATTTAGGCCTGGTGACGTTTTCTGGTGGAAGTAACGTGCGTACCGTGCAGACCTTGAGTCCGGTGGTGAATGAATTTCGAGATAAACTGAAGGAGGTGGAGCCTACCGGGTGCACCGCTATGTGGGATGCCGTTATCAAGGGCAAGGAAATGTTATCCTCCTTGAAAGCGACTAGTCCGGACACAAAACTTCGCATTATCTTACTTACAGATGGGGAAGACAACGATTCACGATTTCGTCCTGGAGAAGTATGCCACCAACTCTATAATGAATGCATTGTATTGGATGCTGTTGTCATTGGGAGCAACCAAACTACCGATCTTTTCAAAATCGCAAAGCACACGGGTGGTTATGCGTTTAGTCCCCAGTCGCGAAACGCTTTGTTTCAGATTTTCCTTCTCGAAACGTTTCTCGATATACGAGTCCGTCCCGAAATTGTGAGAGTTCCTATCGGGGAATATGATCTTTCGTCCCCCAAGAAACCGGATATGAAGGATATCTTCGACTTCCCACCTATGCGACCCCATCCAAATCAGAACGATCAATTCTTTTCCGTCCGAGACGCCAATAGATTTTTAGCCTCTAGCCGCCCGAACGCTTTTACGAATACTACTCCAAGCTCCAGAGCATCATCAGTTGCTACGGCGTCTGAGATTGCATTTTCAAGGTTGGGCTCCATTAGTGACACGGATACCATGATGAGTGGCATGACCGGCCGTACACTCACACCTACATCGGGATCAACTCGGAGTGGCAGTCTTGGCGAGGTGAGAGCTGCCATTGACAACCATCACGATTATATGGACATCTATGTTAGTGAGAGCAATATGAGCTTTTGGAAAGTTGTGATGCAAGGACCTCCGGGGTCTCCATACGCTAGTGGTACCTTCGTCCTCTATGTCGAGCATGGAGCCGACTTGCCTCGGAAACCACCGTCGGTGAGATTCATCACTCCAATTCTGCACCCAAACGTCACAAAGGTATGTGCTGTCCGCAATTTTCTTCTAATTTTTAGGATCTGACTGTGATCGATGAATAGCACGGCCGTATTTGTCACCCAATCTTTGGCCGGGAGTGGAACTTCGGAATACGGACACATACACTGTTGCAGCACGTATGGGGGATGTTGATGACGTTAGAGGTACTGCCGCCGATTTTATTACCAGGTTTTCACATCTAATAACGAGGGTCTGTAGGCGAGAGACGCTATCGATCCGCTCTTCACCTTAACATTCTGGACTGATCCGGAAGCGGGCGCCCGGGAAGTGAAAAAATACGTGAGATAGCTCTTTTCCACTTTGTTAAACGGTCAGGGTCTAAGAAGTCTGTTTAGATACAAAAATTTGCTTCTCGTTCACGCCGGCAGCTTCGTGCTGAAATCCTTGGAGTCGCTTGACAACCGAACAACTCGAAACTCGACATCGCTTCCTACTTTTCATCGGTGCCAAATAGTCGGGATGTTTTGGGGGCTTCAAAGGAGGGTTTCGAGGTTTCTGGTTGCTGCAGTCTGAAACGTGTACCATCGAGGTTTTTATTACGTGGGTGTAGGGGTGTAGAACTGAATTCATACTTTGATCACACACGTCCATAAAAGAGATTCAGAGAGAACCGCATAAACCGCGTGGAAAACTAGGCTAGCACCACCACAAGCCGGCTTGGGCTATCCCGAATAATCCTCAGCTCGAGCTGCCATAAGAACTCTAAACTTCAGAGGAGGATCGAGATTAGATGGATCGACGCGATGAGATCCATTAGGTAGTGTGGGGCTACAAGAGAGCTTGGCGTACTTAAGTATTCTACCTACTTAAGTACATACTTGAGTACCTAGGTACGTAGGCACATGCATGACATCGAGAAGTGTGCTGAGAACAAATGTATCCATAGGATAGCAAGTGAGGTGGTGAAATCTTGGCGAGTGTCAGCTGGCCACTTTGTGCTCCCCGATAGGTACACGCACCTCACCAGTGAGCGTACGAGGAAGCCATATGCTGTCTCTCCTGCATATTGGTGTCGTGTCGGAGGGCATTGTTGTTACTTCCGACGTGTTCGAGGTGGGATGCGGCGGCGACTCGAAATTCAATGCCGAACACAAATGGTCACTCGTGAACGGAAGTTTTCGGCCCGTGAGCTCATTCGAGCAAACTTGTCATCGGCATTTAGGTAGCACAAGCTCTTCAATTTAATTACTCGATAACTTTTCAAGCACTCGAAGATGCCATTCTTACGATGTCTACCTCGTAATCGCGGTTCGTCTCGCTATATACATAGTGTCAATCACGGCTAAGATGAAGGGCCCATAAGTACCTGCAATTATATATATGGCAAACGATAACTATACAGTGGTCTCAACATAGCATTCATTCCGCGATGTTCCGATGAAATCCCATCTATTCATACCACAAAACCGCTTCAGGCATGCTCTCCGCTGTCTCACACTAACCAATGAACAGACGTCAATAACGGCATAATCCTGTTACACTTTGACTCGATGGTGGTCGGACACCTAACCCTCCGCTGGTAACAAAGTGGAATGATCCCAGACTCAGAGTCAATTGATTCTTTAGCCTGACAAAATGCCCCGGCCACTGTGATGTCGGAATTCCAAGGGCGGCGAGTTGGTGAATTAGCATCATAGCCAACCTTTCAAAAAACTTCATGCTTCGAGGGATCACTGGCTAACCCCAGGGTTAGGAGTTGACGTGTCCGGTCTACTTTGAATCCATTCAGTACAGTACACCTGGGGCTGAAGAAAACCGAAAGCATCGCTCCTAGGCCTCCATCAACTTGCTTCCATCCAAGAAGTGACTGCGATGAAGTGTTTACCAGCTTTCGCCGCCATCGGCATAACCACAGTGCTAGCACAGACCTTCACGCTCCCAAGTTGCGCCGTAAGTTCTCGGGATCCTCCTTCTGCTGCGAAAGCGGGTGTGTGCTAACAGGTGTATCACGGAAGTCGTCTTGCTATTTACCAACGCCGTGCACAACTGGCGATGTAAAATGTATGTGCCGTGCACTAGATGTCGCAAGGGACGTCTGGCGTTGCATGCTCAAAGTCTGCGATGTCTCCGAACAACAATGTATTTATAATTCCCTTGCATTTTCTAAGATAAAACTGGCTAGGCTGCTAATCAGGACCCGGGCTACAAGCAACCCTGAGTAGATATATCGCCACCTGCAAGGATGTCGGTGTCGAACTCTCCACTGAAGACATCGCCTCAATCACCGGCTCTCCTTCACCTACTACTACTGTCCGTCCAACCACAAAGAGTACTACAAACGCTACACCACCCACATCTACACCCACCACTACGGATTCAGGGTCGGGCGGATTAAGTAAAGGACAAATTGGAGGGCTGGTGGTTGCGTGTTTAGCAATAGTGGTGACAATAGTTATCGCAGTGTGGCAATTCTGGTGTTTGAAAAGACAGCCGAGGAAAAATATACCAAAGGAAAACGGACAGGAATTGCAGGAGGGAAGGAGAGGAGCATGGGAAGGGCAGCAGTCTAGTGATATCTTACCAGGCCCCAATAGGTCGGCTCCCTTAAATATGAATAACGGCCGAATGACGATTAATAACGATAACTCAACGAATATACACTATGCAAGACCAGAACAGATTTTGGGGGTGAACTCCCGCAATACGGTTCCATGGTATGTGTAAGTAGGGAATGCTGGATTCTGCTCATGGAGGTGGGGGGGTGGCTGTGTGATGCGGGAGGTACTTGAACTTGAGGCCGGAGATGGAGAATACTGGATAGTTGGATTCTATAAAGTAGAAATTGATATCATTTTTAATTTTCGCGTAGGTAGTTCAGTTTAGTGTCGTGAATAATTGAGAGTCTAGTTATTACTTTATATAACCTACACTTATCAAAAATAACATCGAAAAACCACGCCTTTTTGGGAAAGTGGAGTTATGCAGACAGCTTACGACGAGGGAAGGGAACGAGGTAATTGAGGATGAAATGCTGTTCGTTTCCATTACCGTGACCACACCGCATGCAAACTTTCTGATGATCAAGAATTATAAAAAACCACGAGAGCATCAATAGCCCGCTTGCGCACTAATGCGACTAGCTTCATTCATTTTAGAACCTAACGATACACTGCTATCCAAAAATTTTGCTTTCTATAATAGATAGCCACTAAAAGAAACTTCGAGAAATTGTCTGAAATTTAAACATTTACATTCTTCTGGTATGACCACATATCACCCCTGTGTGAGCAGGAAGTATTTGTTGTGCTGCAATTATTGACAAGGATAATCAGTAGTCATCTCAAAGTTAATTACTCCAGTCATTGAAACGGTGATGGGTGCTCTCAATTTGATTGTCATTTACTCCACTAACATTACACTCGCCCAACGGAGATGAGAAGATATAGAATAAACCGCATCACAATTCTGCCTGATATAGCAAGGTAAATGTTTTCCTTCTTTGGCAGAGCTATCCTGCACAACGTTCACAAATTTGAAAATAATTACATCCAGCCCCTCATGATCCGGAGCTATCTTTCAAACCACGTAGTGAGCCAGCCAGGGTATTAACCTTGAGTTTCGAGACAAGATATTCCAAAAATTCCTTCGATCTCCCGAATACGAGTGATTATATAGATAATGTGAGATGGTCCGAATGGTAGTTAGACCATTACGGGTGGGATTTGAGCAGGACCCTGATGCTGATCGGCCCGCTTAAGCTTGAGGTTGAAGTTTCGAACTTAATTGCAGATTGAAGCGTGAAAACTAAAGTGGAGGATGCACACTGCTTTGTATGGGAGGATTAGTGGCAGTAGAGCAGAGGTATCCACTACACGCTCACATTGAGGGGTCTGTTGTAGTAAACTAACTGCAAAGAGCATCAAACGGTCAGACGTCAGACGTCGAGCGCGATGGCAAAGATTCACTAGTCAATCGGTTGATCGGTGGTTTGGCTGCTAAAACTACTACGGCAATAAATTTCCTTAATCCGAGCGTGTAGGGGATACTTGTAGTTAGCAAATCATCCGCCCCTCGTCTTTAGATTTTGCTAAACTCCGAGGTACCCCGGCGATTGTGCTCAGATGGCCATCGAGACGAGTCTGGATTCCTTCGTCTCGTTCCTATATTGAACTACTTGCTTGGAGCTTGAAGGATACTCAGATGCGAGAGATAATAAGCTCAATCCTAGCGCGCTAACCAACCGCGTACATATCATCATACTTTTAAACCATCTTCATACAGCTACGGTCATAGAATCATGAGAACAAGGCCCCCCGTCCGCTCAGCCATATTTAAGCATGATATCGCCGGGTAAGTATTGCAGTGGGTGACCATGCGGGAAACCCCGGTATTGTAGTTTTATTTTGTTTGCCGTTATTGTCTGCTATTCGGGCCCCGATTCTTATCTGACCCCCAAGTAGTTTCTACTCACCCCACAGAGGACCGGGATTGCTTGCTCGATTCCGAGATCTATGCCATTTGAGTCGTATTCTTTATGTTTGATGGATTGAAAGTATGTAACTGCATAGAAGAATGTACGGTAGCAGCCCAAGATTGCAATGGTTGAGTGGTGTGAGCTTTACTGGAAGGGCTGAGCAATTTTCTCAATACATACTTTATAAATCTTAACCATCCACAATCAGAGTTCATTTAAATTCCGTCCATTTTAATTCCTTCCATTTTGTTTCTCCATCATTTGAAAGCGCCACTCCCAAGTGCGAGTGATTTCTTCATGACTGAGTGTAATATCTGGAGTTAAATCTGAACTTCTTCTGTTTCCGGGTGGCTCCGGCAACGATTATTATTCTACCTCGGAACACTAGGCAGCATGAGTCCAGATGGAGATGTCTGACGACAGGGCGGATGGCCTAATGAAATTCCGCGGATCCGCTCCACTCACGCAGTCTTCAAATGCTGAATTAGGTCTAATTATAAGTCGAGACCCCACGCCAAATCCGCCGCCACAACCGTATCCGCTGTTTCCAATCCTGTACTTAAATTTAACCATCGATGCATCTCTGGTCTCCTTTTACCCTCAACGGTTCGAAAGCTGCGAACAAACACTCTCCCACGACTCCTAGATCTATTTTT